>Ga0075420_100003188_pt1 | contig 14280 bp, 9 predicted proteins | sample SoiMetdeltSBSDD4_FD_75296 | JGI IMG/M metagenome (GOLD analysis project Ga0075420, IMG submission 75296) | Bulk soil microbial communities from a Populus tree surrounding site in Tennessee, USA - Soil MetaG P. deltoides SBSDD4 | ecosystem: Environmental > Terrestrial > Soil > Tree plantation... | reverse complement strand
TCGACGGCAACCTCAACGTCGCGGCGCTGTCGGCCGTGACCGACAGAGTCCGCGCCGAGGGAGACTCGACGCTGAAGCTGCTCGCGCGAGGCACGCTCAACGCACCGGACATCACAGGTTCGGTTGACGTGATGAACGCCACGTTGATCAGCGATGAACCCAACATCGGTGCCGAGAATCTCAACGCCCACGTCGACCTCGAGGGACGTCGCATTGTGTTGACGCGCCTCGCGGCTGATGTGAACGGTGGAAAGCTGAACGGCCAAGGCACTGTCACGCTGGGCGAGGGGCTGGTCAGCGACGTCGACCTTGACATCACGACACAAGACTTCGCCTACGATGCGCCGCTCGACTTACGCAGCGTTTCCGATGCGACGATCAAGGTCACCAAGGATGGCGAGGACATCCTCGTCAGCGGACAAGTCACTATTGACGAGGGGGGGCTGACCGGCGACATCAATTTCGATAGTGGCTTGCTTGCCGCCATGACAGCGCGGCGGAGCCTCGATCTGACGGAGGGGCGCAATCCGCTCCTGGAGCGGATTCGATTCGACATCGACGTCAACACGGCGACGCCGGTGCTCGTCGACAACAACCTCGCGCGTGCCGAAATCGAAGCCGACCTCAACGTCGTCGGTACGCCGTACGACACTGGGCTCCTCGGCGAGCTCAACGTCCTCGAGGGATCGGAGATCAGGTTGAACGAACGCCGCTACGAGACGGAGCGTGGCACCATCACGTTTGCGGACGAACGCCGGATCTTTCCCGACTTCGACCTCCGCCTCAACACCACCGCCGGCAGCTACGACATCACCATCGCGGTCACCGGCACGCCGGGAAATACGGAAACCACGTTGACGTCGAGCCCCGAGCTGCCGGAGCCCGACATCATGGCCATGCTGGTGACCGGGCGCACGCTCGACGACATGCGCGGCGAGGAATACGAGGTCGCCCGCGAGCAGGTGCTGTCGTATCTCGCCGGTCGCGTGGGCTCGACATTGGGTCGAGGACTCCAGGAGGCTACCGGATTCAGCGAGGTTCGCATCGAACCGACCTTGATCGCAAGCGAGGCCGACCCGAGCGCACGGTTGACGGTGGGCCAGGAGATTACCGACGAGTTGAAGGTGGTGTACTCGACGAACCTCATCGACAGCAACGACCAAATCTGGGTCGCCGAGTACGACGTCACGCGCCGGTTCCAGACGCGGGGCGTCCGGCAAGGCGACGACAGCTATCGTCTGGATTTCCGGCACGATGTGCGTTTCGGCGGCGACCCCGAGCCTCGTCGCATGCCGCGCACGCAGGCCGACGTAGCCGAAGTCGCAGTGTCGGTTCCACCCGAGAGCGACGAAGCGGCCGTGCGCAAAGCGTTTGGCGTGAAGGTCGATGACGTCTATGACTTCTTCGCCGTCCGAAACGGCGTGGAGCGGGTCGAACAGTTCTTCATGGAGCAAGGGCATCTCCAGTCGCGTGCACGGGTCGACCGGCGCGTCGATGGCGAACAGGCGTACCTCGCGTTGAAAGTCGCGCCAGGGCCGCGCGTCGACATCGAGTTTACTGGTGCGATGCCGCCTCCCAACGTTCGGGACGAGGTTCGGACGCAGTGGCACCGAGGCGTCTTCGACAAACAACGCGCTGAGGACGGTGTCGATGCACTCCGCGAATGGTTGATGTCGGACAACTACCTGCAGGCCAAGATTGACTACGAGATCGAGGAGGTCGGCGACGGACAGCGACGGGTGCTGTTCCAGATTCAACCGGGCGAGCGCTCGCAGAAAGTGGTGCTCGCGTTCGAGGGCGCGTCGGCGGTCGATCCCGACGACCTCAACAAGATCATCGCGGAGCAGCAGCTCGAGCGCAAGCTCTTCACCGATCCGCTCGTGGTCACCGAACTGCTGCAGCGATATTACCGAGAACAAGGACACCTCTCGGCCGAGATTGACCAGCCGCGTTACGAGTATCAGAACGCCATCGCACGGGTTGTCCTTCCGGTGCGTGAAGGGCCGCGCTTCACGGTTGCGCGCGTCACGCTCTCAGGCAATAGCGTGTATACGAACGACGTGCTGATTTCCCAGCTTCCCATCGTCGCCGGCGAGCCGTACGCGCCGGCGGCAGCCGAAAGCGCGCTCGACAAAATCCGTGATTTGTATTGGGACAAGGGCTACAACGACGTCCGTTCCGACTACGACCTCGTTATCAACCGTGGTGCTGGTGAAGTGAGCGTGGCGTTCATGATCAATGAGGGGCCGGAGAACGTGATCGCCGGGATCACGATTCAGGGCAACCGCCGGGTCAGCAATCATCTGATACAGCGCCAGATTCAACTGGCCGAGGCCCAGCCACTGGACTTGAGCGCGCTGGCCCGCTCACGACGAAACCTCTACGAGACAGGCGCGTTCTCAGTCGTTGACATCACTCGCCAGGACGCCAACGCGGGCAACCCCGCAGCGACCGGAGCTGCCGAGAGCAACAACAGCGATGCCGCGCGTGCGCCTCAGGCGGTCGGCGAGCGAGCTCAAGGCCTGAACGGCACCGCCCCTTCGCCTGCTGACGAACTGCCTGCCGCCCCGCCACCTGCACACGCAAGCGACCAGAAGCCCGTCAATGTCATCGTGCAGATCAGAGAAGTGCAGCCGATTCAGATTCGGTATGGCGCCTCGTACGACACGGAACGAGGCCTCGGCGGCATCTTCGACATCGCCAACTTCAATTCACTTGGCGGGGCCCGAGAGATCGGCCTACGGTCGCGGTACGACAAGCAGCTTCACGAGGGCCGCTTCTATATCAATCAACCGGCGCTGACCTATCTGCCGAAGACCACCGGGAACGTGTACTTCCGCGAGGAGCTCAGTCCCCCGACGGAGCTCACCGATCCCTTCGATACCACGCGGAAAGGCGCCTCGATTCAACAGGAGCTCGAGCTGCGTGGCGCCTACGTGTGGAGCTACGGATACAGATGGGAGCGCGCGCACCGATTGACGCCATTGGCGGACGGCATCATTCTCGACGAATCACTGACTGTCTCGCCGCTGACGAGTACGGTCACGCGCGAAACGCGTGACGAAGTGCTCGACGCATCGCGGGGCGCGTTCCTGTCGCAGGCGTTCTCGTACTCGCCGAGCTGGCTCGGATCCGACCAGGCCTTCATCAAATACTTCGGCCAGTACTTCAAATACTTCCCGCTCCAGGCGCCGCAGCGCAAGCCGTTCACCAACGAAATGATTCGTCCGCGTTGGGTGTATGCCACTGGCGTACGCCTGGGGCTCGCACGCGGTATCGGCGGCGGAGTGCCAAACACGGAGCGGTTTTTCGCCGGCGGCAGCGCCACACTGCGAGGCTTCGCCCAGAATGCGGTCGGGCCAATCGGTCTGAATCGCATCCCGGTCGGTGGAGAGGCGATGCTCGTGATCAACAACGAACTGCGAGCACCCCTCATCGGGATCTTCGACGGAGTCGTGTTCTCGGATATCGGCAACGTGTTTGAGACAATCCGCGATTTCTCCTTTACCGATCTCCGCAAGTCGGTGGGGGTTGGTCTTCGGGTGCGAACGCCCTGGGTGGTGTTGCGCGGCGACTACGGAGTCGTCCTGGACCGCAAGCCAGGCGAAGCTCGCGGCCGCTTCTACTTCAGCATTGGGCAAGCTTTCTAGCTGACCAAACAGTAGCGCCGTCGACGCTATCGAGCAGCTCGATCGGACAGCGCAGTCTCCACGTCTTTCGCACTTGGCGGTCTTTCACCGTGCGCGCGGCGGAACCGGATCCAACGTCGCATGGCCGTTATCGGGATTCGCCGCTTCTGACCAGCGACCTTCTCGCCCGGATCCTTGCCGTGAGGTGATGCGTGTTCGATTTCCGCATTCATCTCCGCACCGACAAGTATCACCAGTCCTGAAATATAGAACCACAGGAGGAGGATCATCACCGCGCCGAGCAGTCCGTATGTTTCGGTGTAGTTACCCCAGTTCGCCACGTAGTACTTGAAGCCGAGTGACGCAGCGAGCCAGAGCGTGGTGGCAAAGAACGAACCCGGCGTCAGCCACATCCATTCCTGCTGGACATCTGGTGCGAAGTAGTAAATCAACGCGATTCCCAGACTGGCTAGAGCGAACAGCACAGGCCATTGCAGAATCTTCCACGTCCACTCAAACGCGGGTCCCAAGTTCATCGTGTCCGCGAGGCTGGTCGCCATCGTCGGCCCGACAAGCACGAGCGCAAACGACACGATGATGAAAATCGCCACGGCAATCGTGAGAAGGATCGCTGTGAGCCGTACTTTCCACCAAGGCCGCCCCTCTTCGACGTCATACGCAGCGTTCAGGGTGTCAATGATTGCCACCATTGCTGCCGATGAGCTCGACACAGCGAGAAGCATCCCTAAGGTCAACAGGCCTCCCTCCCTGTCCCCTGAGATCTTGAGCATCTGATCAGTGATGAGCTGGAGGGCCTCCGGTGGCATAAAGCCACTCATCGCCCGAAGCAGGTCGTCTATCAGCGTCGTGAGCGGGAAATAACTGGCCAGAGCCACGAGAAAAAGCAGCGCCGGGAACAGCGCAAAGAAAAAGTAGTACGCCAATTGCGCTGCCAGGGCCAAACAGTTGTCCTTCCAGAACGCCTCGTACAGAACCCGTTTGAATATCTGAGGCCAGGTGAGAGGAACCCGGAGATGGTTCAGCAGAAATGACATCAGTCCCTACGTCAGCGAACCGCCGACCTGTGGAGCATAGCTTGTGCCGGCATGTCGGATCGTCGGTGTGCTGGCGCGGGCCGCATGTCGCAGTGTCGATGATTCGCGTCCATAACGCGCAACGACGTTGTCGCAATGGGGCTTCGCATCCAAATCCCACTAAGAAGCTCCTCACAGTTGAGCTCGTATGGCCGAGTGTCTCAGGATTGGGCATGTCGCTTGCGTTTTGTTAGTTGGGGGGGAAGTCATGGCGAGAAACGAACGTCGGAATATACGCGAACGGGGCGCGTTAGTACAGCGCCTCATCAAAGGCGTACTCCAAAATCCTAGCCTTACGCTAAGCATTGAAACCCTTCAGACGTGGCTCAACGTGCCCGTGGATGCCGCAGAGCGAATCCTCACCAACTTGGTGTCCGCGGGGCTCGTGCGCGAAGTCAGGAGCGGCGTCTGGGTGCCTGGCCCCTTACCGGGCGCACAGCCCGCCTTTTATTGACGAGCGGTTAGGTCCCCTGGCGTTGCAGGTATTGGCGGCTGCGGGTGTGTCCGCGTCAAGCCAGGAGGGTGATCAACGTCACACGGACCTCGTGCCTCACCGAGCTAGTTATTGCAACGCGTTGTCCGGCTCGTCGAATGTGAAACGCAACTTCCCGCTTTCAGCCATTACATGGACGTCACCGGCATGATGGCGCAGTTGGGCGTTCCGGAGCTAGGCCCCGTGCCTGACACATTCGGATCAGATCAGACACGCGCGGTCAGGTAGTCACACACCAACGCGATTTACCGCCCCGACACGCGCTCCTGGCGCACCCCTAGAATCTCGTCGCTCGCATCGAACCGCGAATCGACGAGCGGGCGAGGCGCAAGACCAAGTCCGATCAGCGCGATGACGAGTGCTACGAACGTCCATGCTTCGCGCGGCCTCAACCCAAGCCGCAGACTGGGATGAGCCGGCAGGTCGGATCGGCCGCAAAACAGTGAAAAGTACATCCTGAGCACGGCCAGGCCCGTCAGCGCCGACGCAATGACGACAGCAAACCCCATGACCGGGAACACGTCCACGGCGCCGTCTACCAGTAGCTCCTGACCGATGAAGCCGAGCGTTCCCGGGAAGCCGGTGCATGCGAGCCCCATCGCAAGAAAGCTGATCGCCAGCAGCGGCATGCGATCGTACCCGCCGTGATAGCTGGTCAGATCCAGCCGCCCGCGGCGCGCCTCGAGGACCAGGACGCAGCGGGCGAGTCCGGCAAACCCCAAGCCTGCGGAGAGCCATACTAACAGCCCACCGGCCAGCGCGGTCACGCTCGTGCAATCGAGACCAGCCATCACCAGCGCCGACTGACTCATGAACAGGTAACCGCAGGCCCGCCGCGCGCTGCGCTGCACCAGCGCAAGGCCTGCACCGTACACGGCGGTGCCAAGCGCCAGGAGGGCGATGGTCCGCAGCATCTCGGGCGAAGCCCTTGGCACGATCAGCACCACGGTCATGTACGCGCCCACTTGCGGTGCGTTGAACAGAATGGCCGGTCCCAGTCGCCCGTGATCGAACACCTCCGGCACCCACGCGTGAAACGGGACAATCCCTTTCCGCACGAGAGCGGCGACGACAATCAGCCACATCGCGACCGTTTCAATCCCGGTGTTCTGCACTCCAGGGCTGACAAGCAGTGCGACGCCGACGGCAAACAGCAGTGTCGATGCGCCCAGATAAACAGCCACGACCCGGCGTTGATACCGATGCGCCGGATCCGCGAGTGCAGACAGGAACGTCCATACGGAGGCCACCGACAACAGCAAGAGGACAACCCCGCTTTCGGTGAGAAAAGACGTCAGCGTCAGTAGCGTCGCGAGGGCGGTTCGCCGTAATCCACTCCGATCGAGGGCCGCGCGCGGCGTGACTGCCACAGTGAGCAGCCACAGTGCTGCCGCGAACGGCAGGAGGACGCTCGAGAGCGTGTCGATGCGAATGAGATCTTCTCCGCCGGGAATCCACGTGAGTGCAGAGGTGCGGATCGAAAAGTCGCGCAACGGCGGAGAAAGCGCAACGACAAGCGCGGCAAGTACCATCGCGACGCCTGAGGCGACCGCCAGTCGTCGCAGCCGTTCGACATCAACGCGGAAACAGGAGGCACCGATCACCAGCGCCGGGAGGGCAACGAGGCCGGCAAGCCACAGCCGTGCGTCACTCATCCTGATTGCCTCCGTCGACGGGGGCGGGCAGTCGGGTCGGCAGCACGGCGTCGCACAGCCACTGGTCAACACGTGTGAGCAGACCTGCCAGTCCCGTAAACGGCTCGACCACGACACGGTCGAGAATCCTGTCGAGGAATCCGCGTTCGAGCGCGATCAGGAACAGTTGCCGGCGTGCGCGATCCGAGCGCACGACTCTGAGGTGACCGCGGTCTGAGGCGTGATCGCCGATGGCGTCCTCGAGTCCGTGGAGATCGTGGAGGACGTTCGGTGCACTCAGGAATTGTAGGAGGCGAAAGCACGCGTGTCCGGCGAGGTGGATGAACGCGAGCGTGTACCAGCCAACCGCAATTTCGGTGACGATGATTCCCACCTGCGTGAGCGAGGCATAGGCCAGCGACGACTTCATGTCGCTCTGGACACGCGCCGTCATACCCGCAAACAGCGCTGTGGCCGCGCCGAGACCGCCGGCGAGGAGCCGGGCCGCGGATGCCTGTTCGAGCAGCGGCGCGGCACGCAGCAGCAGAAAGCAGCCAGCGTGAATCGAAAGCGAGCCGTAGTAAACGGCGCTCGAGGGTGTGGGGCCCTCCATCGCGCGTGGCAGCCAGCTCGAAAAGGGCAGCAACGCGCTCTTGCCGGCGACAGCCACGACGAGGAGGATGGCGATGATCGTCGCGTTCGTGGCGCTCAGCCCGACGGTCGGAGCCGCCCCGCCAAACAGGAGGGACAGGCTGTCGGTGCCGGCGACGTGCCGCAGCAGGACGGCAGCGGACAGCATGGCTGCGTCGCTGATGCGGTAGACTGACACCACACGAAACGCATTCGAGACCGACGCTGGCCGCTCCTGAAAGAACGCAACGAGCAGCGCCGAGCTGAGACCGACGAGCTCCCACCCGATAAAGAGCACGGCCACGTTCCCGGCCAGCGCCACCAGGAGCATTCCCGTGACGAAGACCGCGAATAGCACGAAATAGCGGTTGTACCCTGCCTCCCGGTGCAGGTACCGATTCGAAAACGCCGACACGACGCCCGCGATGGCGGTCGAGAGCGCCGCGAACGCCAGCGAGAGTCGATCGACCAGGAATTCGATCGCCATGCCGCCCTCGTGCGATGCCGACCAGGCGCCGTACGACAGGAGTTGGGGGCCCGTCTCCGTCATTCCGTACACGACGAATGCCATCCCCAGCGCGGCGCACGCGATCGCCATCAAGCTTCCGGCGAGAGGTCCCGTCCAGCGCTCGGGGAGAGGGCGGTTTACCAGAGACGCTACCCCAAGCAGCGCGAGCAGGAGTGCCGGCGATCCGACGCCGACCAGCACCAGCAGCGTGAGAGGAATGCTCGGCATGTCTAGGGTCATGCCTGAGCTCCGCGTTCGTACGTCGGGACCCTCGGTTCTCGCAGGATCGCCACGGGGGGCAGGAACCCTCGCTTGCCCTGGTACCACGCCGCCGAGTCGCCCGCGACCACCGCAAGGGCATGTTCGGGCGCGTGCGCCACGAGGCCGGTGGCACGCATCTCCCACAACGTGCTGGACTCCGCGTCGAGGCAGGCGAGCCAGATCCAGCGGTGTCGCACGAGCCGTTCGATGGCTGGATTGCCCTCCACGACACGCCGGAGGCGATCGCGAGTGCCCTCCACCACGATCGCGAGCCGAGTGGGCTCGTGGATCTCGACCATCTGCCAGGGAAGACCGGTCCGCAGATCGCTCTGCGCACCATCCATGACGCCAAGCAGCGACGTCACGTTGTGCGGCAGCTTCGTGCCGCAGCCGTATCCGGTCGGATCGACGTAGCTGAAGTAGTACTCGAGGTTGATCCCGGCGACGACGGGGACGACCGCAGCGATGATGCGCGCGAGGATCGCGCCGTCGTCGTCACGCGACGGGTCGTACGAGACGAGGAACGCCCGCCGGTCGAGGAACAATCCTCGTGTTCGCGTCCGTCGCCCGATGACGCAGAACGCGTTCGTCGCATGCCCGTACTCGGGACGCGGCTGCGCCAGATCGTCGGCGCGCCCCTGCACGTGGGCCAGCGCCGCCGCCGCCGGATACCAGCGCGGGACGCCGTCGAAACGGCGGCATCGTTCGTGCGCTTCGCGACGCCGTGTCGCCTCGATCGCGTTCACCGCCCGCTCGAACAGCGGCCGGGAGGTTTCGGGAACGAGATCGTCGTCGAAGAAGGTTACCTCGTTGTTGCAGGTGTTGCGCTGGCCGCCCACGAACCACGTCGTCGCGTCGATCGAGAGCCCCTCGGCGACAAGCAGCTGCCGCACCCGCGGATCGTTGGCCATCTGCGCGAATGCGCGGGCGTTGGGCCCGCCCCGGCCGCCGCCGCACGCTCCACAGTCGTGCGCAGATTCGTGCGGGTTATTGAGGCTGATCGATCCGTGTCCGATGACGAGCACGAGCGGCGACAGACGATCGCGAAGGCCGACATCGTCAATGACTCGACCGACGATATCCGCCATCTCCCGTACGGTGAAGCCGGTATACCGTCCGATGGGCGGCGCGTCGTCGTTGCGATCCAGCTGCAGCCGGTTTGGGCTGGCGCTGAACGGTGTCTGTTGAATGCGCCGCCACCGTGACGAGAGCCACGGCAGGACCACGCGCAGGACGAGCGGCACGAGGGCCAGCCAGCCGAACGCCGTCATCAGCACGGCGCCGCGCAGCGGCAGCCGGCTTCCCAGATGCACGTTGTATCCGAGGAAGCCGGCGGCGCGCCGGTGTAAGCGCCGCGTGCGCTGCATTAGACGATCCCCGCCGGCTTCGATTTCGGCGACGTAATGCTCCGGACGGATGGCCACAGGACAGAGCGGCCGCGGATGTGCGTCCGTCACCCCCTCGTGATACATCGCCACGTTGAAGAAGCCGGCGGTGCCGAACGTCTCGCAGGCAGGCTCGACCTCCTCCAGGTGGCGGCGGAACGATTCCTCCCGCTCATCGAGGCAGAACACTGCCTGAAATGCCGGCGGTCCCGGCGGTGCGTGTGGTGTGTGGTGCACGAGCGCGTCGTACAGGCGATGACGGATCGCCCGCTCGAACGCCTGATGCAGGATGCGACGCCGGCGCACGCCGTCGAGCCGCCGCAGCTCGGCTTCGAGCTCGCCCACGTGCCGTGGCGTCCACTGCTCCACGATCGAAGGATCGAGGCCGCAGAGCTGTGCGACGTGGAAGAGCGGCCACGCCCGTTCGATCGCCGTCGGGGGCGATGCGACAGGGAGCTCGGTCCGCAGGCAATCGCGGAGCTCCGACACCGGGCGACGGAACGAGAGTTGTCGCGCGGCTTCGTCCAGTGCGGCCCTTTCGAACAGCAGGCGAACCGCGAGGTATCCGCGGAGCGTGACCGTGAGATCCCGCGCAGGGACGCGGTCCGGCCGCTCTTCGATCTGCCGAACGATCCCGGCCCATCCTCGCAGGGCCAGCAATTCGGCGCTCAGATAGTCCTCGCACCCGTCGTCATGCACACCGAGCCGCGCGAGGGAGTGTGCGATCGAGTCGAGCGCGGTCCGTTGAGCGGCGTGGTCGTCGGCAACGAGAGCGGGGAGCGTTCGGGCCCAACGGCCGCACCGCGCCGCCAGCGACGCGCGGTAGATCTCCAGAAAGCAGCCGTGAATCCCCAGGTCCCGCTCGGGCATCGACCATTGCGCGAGCCCTTGATCGAGATATCCAGCCAGGAATCGGATGAGCGGTGGATGGATCCAGGCGTCGATGTCGAGGCCGTGCACGGCGAGCAGCCAGTCGCGATGGCGAACCGGCGTCTCCTGTGCGGGACGCGGCGGCGTGTCGCCCCGTCGCACCGCCTCGAGGCACGCGTGCCACAGCCGGCGGACCGCCTGCCGTTCGTCGTCCACGCGATCGGTCAGGTCGCGCACGGCAGTCGACTCGGATCGCGCGCTCGCCGGCAGATCGGTACGGAATCGCGCCAGCGCCTCGGTCTCTTCGAGGATCCACGAGAGCTCGCGCCCCGTGGCCTCAGGAATGCCATGCAGCACCAAGGATCGCCAGAGATCGAGCCGCGATCCCACCCCGGCGACGTCTTCCGCCGCGCTCGCGCTCAATTGCTCGACGAGCAGCGCGTCCACGTCCTTGGGGCGAATGCGGCCCGATGCCAGTTTGGCGCGATACCGCGACTCGTCCAGATACGGCTCGCGCCCCAGCCGGCCAGCGGCATGCTCGACGGCGTCTTCGAATGGCAGGTGCTCGAAGGCGTGCAGCGTGTTGTGGTGAATGAAGATGCTGATGGGGCCTTGCGCCGGGAGCAGGTGTGCCAGCCGATCGATCGTGCACATGAGGGGATTGTCCGGTGGGCTGACTTCGGCGCGCATCAACTGGCTGGAGTGAATAGAAATATTACTATATTATATTTCACTAATGAAGCGAAAGCGGGAGAGGCGCGGCGAGCCGGTCGCTGCCGGCGAGCTTCAGACGTTTAAGGCCCAGTTCTTCCGTGCACTCGCTCATCCCACGCGGATCCGAATGCTGGAGATCCTCGTGCGAGGTGGGCGTACGGTGCAGGAGCTGCAGGAGGAACTGGCGCTAGACCAGCCGATCGTCTCGCAGCAATTGGCCGTGCTCCGTAACCAGGGCATCGTGTCGGCGCAGAAGGAAGGATTGTCGGTGCGATACGCCCTGCGCGACCCGCTCGTCGGTGCTCTACTCGATCTGGCCCGCAGAATTTTTGATAACCGTTTGGGCAACTCGACGGGGTTGCTCCGCCAGCTGCGACGAGAGAGCCGTCGAGGATAACGGAGCATCAACGAGTTGATCGCTCACAACGGGTCGAATATCGCAAGAGACGGCGCGCGCTTCGCGTCGACTGCCAAGTATCGACCAAGATTTCTGTATTACGGTCTCTGAACTGGGTGTCCAACAGGGGCTGCTGCCGCGACTCGGCTGAGTCGTTCGAGACGCGTGTGTGCACAATTGGACAGCACAAGACAGGCACGATCCAGACTCCACTGATGTCGGCGCGAACGGCATCATGAGGCACTCATCTACTACGGTCCCGGCCAGCGGAAGTGGGAGACGAAACCCAAGCCGACTATACGTGGCGCGCGGCGACGCCATTGTTCGCATCACCAGATCGACGATTTGCGGCGACGTTTATGTCTTGAAGGGTGACGGTTGCCAGCGTGAAGCCAACGGCGAACGCCCGATTTCTCCGCGATCGTCTTCACCGTCAATGGGAGCAAGTTCCTCATCGGCGATTTCATCTACCTATTGCGGCATTGCGTTGCGCCTTTTGTACGCGGCCCTTGCACACATCGGCCGGCGGGCGGGCAGCGCGTTAGCCTGAGGAGATCACATGAATATTCTTGACGCCATCGTGAATGCGCAGGACGGCGCGGCTGTCCAGCAACTCGGGTCACAGGTCGGGCTTGCTCCCGACCAGGCGACCGCGGCGCTCTCCGCGCTGATGCCGGCGCTGGCCGGCGGATTCCAGCGGAACATCCAGAGCCAAGGCGGCTTGGAGAGCCTGAAGGCCGCGTTGTCAACCGGGAACCACAGCCAGTACATCGACAACCCCGCGAGCCTCGCCGATCCATCTGCAGTGACCGATGGAAACGGCATTCTTGGGCACCTGTTGGGGAGCAAGGACACGAGCCGCGAGGTCGCCAGTCGTGCGGCGGCGCAAACCGGACTGAGCGCCGACGTCCTGAAACGCATGCTGCCGCTCGCTGCCACGTTGATGATGGGCGCATTTTCGAAGCAGTCGGGCAATGCGTCCTCCACGACGGCGGCACTCGGTGGCTCAGGCGGAGGCATCGGGGCGATGTTGACGCCTTTTCTTGATCAGAATCGTGACGGGTCGATCATCGACGATGTGACGTCGATGATCGGTGGCTTCATGAAGCGATCGTAGACGGCGTCGCCCGAGCGACAGGGAATTCAGGTAGCTAGGTCAATCAGTAGTGGAGGGTGAGACATGGGTATGAGAGACACGTACCCATACGCGATTCAGACTGCGAAGGGCAAGTTCCACGGTAACGCCGAGGAACGTGAGGGCAAGCTGCATTTCAAGGGCACGGTCGCCACCGAAGCCGAGAAGAACGAGATCTGGACGGCGATCGAGACGATCCCGACGTGGCAGAACGACATCGTCGCTGACATCCGAGTGACGGGCGGACCCGCAGCGGAAGCTGCGCCGACCGCTGCCGCTGCGCCGTCGGCCGGCAAGACCTATACGGTGAAGGCTGGCGACACCCTCGGCGGGATTGCCAAAGAGCATCTGGGCAGCGCTGGCGCCTACATGAAGATCTTCGAACTGAACACGGATCAGTTGACGGATCCTGACAAGATCAAGGCTGGCCAGGTTCTGCATCTCCCGTAGGTCGATCGGCGCGAATCAGATTGCGAACGCCAGGTATGGCTGGCGTTCGATCTCCCACTCGGAAGGAGAGTCACATGCTCGGCATTCTTGGATGGATAGTGTTCGGCTTGATCGCCGGCGCCCTTGCGAAGCTCGTGATGCCGGGTCGTGATCCCGGCGGCATTCTGGTGACGATGATGCTCGGCATTGCCGGGGCGCTGGTCGCCGGGTTCCTGGGGAGGTCGTTGGGTTGGTATGGTGCAGGCGAGCCGGCCGGCTTTGTCATGGCGACGCTGGGGGCCGTGCTGCTGCTGTTCATCTATCGTCGCTTCAAGACCAGAGCGGCGTGAGAGCGTTGGCAGGAGCAGTGACCACTCCAGCGGTCGGTATCGTCTCCCGTAAGCACCTGCGGTCGATAATTGCATCCGCGACGTTGGTTCTGCTACCCCTTTCTCGATCGCTTCGACGCCGGTCTCCGGCACGCGCCCATCCTGCCTGGGCGCGCCGGGCGATCTCGCGCAGCATCCCTCCGAAGATCTCGCGCTCAAGGGTTACCCGACAAGAACCGCACCTCACACACGGAAAGGCAGTCCTTTGTCCTGGACTCTTCTCGGCCACCCTGGGGAGCGCAAGCATACACCCCACAGCCGAGCTAGTTGCACTGAACCCCGTCGTCCCGGAGGACTGGATACGGGCGCGAGGCCCCACAACTTGCACGCTTGACTAGGATTTGGCGAATTCGCAGGCGGAGCCGCGAAAACTCCAAGGGCTATTCATCGCTTCGCCCTCTGCATCGGTATAGACATTGCTCAACAGCGTTCTTGCGCCGGGTTTGAGGGAGTGCGCCGTGCGAGAGTCCAAGCGGCGCGCATATCCCGAGGGCGAGAAGCGGACGCGAGACCCACGCCTCGACGTGGAACCCGCGGCGACGAAGCCATCCGGTTGCGGTTGATCCTCGGGACATACGTGCTCCTGTGTCCTTGTGGAAGCTGGAGAAGATCACGCGGCATGGAGGGACAACGAAGATGGCAAATGCAAATGACACCACGGCACAGGTAGTGGGCCGTGCCAAGACAGTGATCTCACAAACGAGACGAAGGG
>Ga0075420_100003187_pt1 | contig 14281 bp, 16 predicted proteins | sample SoiMetdeltSBSDD4_FD_75296 | JGI IMG/M metagenome (GOLD analysis project Ga0075420, IMG submission 75296) | Bulk soil microbial communities from a Populus tree surrounding site in Tennessee, USA - Soil MetaG P. deltoides SBSDD4 | ecosystem: Environmental > Terrestrial > Soil > Tree plantation... | reverse complement strand
CGCGACTGCTCTAGCATTTGGGAATCGTTCAAGAATAGTTCCGACTCCAAACCAATGGTCTCCATGGCCATGTGTCAGATAGATTGTTGTCAGGTTCTTCCCACTTGCTGCAATCCAATCCGTTAGAGCACTGGCCTGCTTGACGGTCATAAAGGCATCGACTAGGACGGCATCACGCTCGCCATAGATGAGGGTTGACGCCATCGCCTGAAAGTATGCCTCTTTAATTCCCGGAGGCAAGTCTTTGGTAACGACAGGTATCCCTGGCGTCATAAACACATTCCAGTTTAGCTTACCGGACGGTGTTGCACTTGCAGCTGTGTATGAAGTCTTTGCATGGTCGTGATTTCCAAACTTCACACATCTATTGTAAATTGGTTATTATATAACTATGGATGTTACCAGTAGGTAATATGCACAAAATCTATCAACTGACCTAATCGTCTTAGAAATCATATATGTATGATAGTACCAACGGGTAATATTGTTAAAAAAGCACATAGCCTGACGTTAAAGGACCATCTAAATAGATGGGGAATGAAAGCCTGTCCTATAGATACAGGTTTGAAACTTTTGGGCCAGCGCTATGCGCTCCACATAATGAGAAACATGATATTGCTGAAGCAGAATAGGTTTAATCAATTCCTTCATTCTATCGAGGGCATAAACACCAAGACGCTGTCGAAAAGACTACACGAGCTAGAACATAATGGTCTGATCAAAAGAAAAGTCATACCCGGAAAGCCCGCATATACAGAATATTCGCTCACTAAGAAAGGAAGAGATGTAGAAAAAATTCTGTGGGATGTCGGTGAATTCAGTATAATGTATGAACCTAATGTAGTTTTTCGAGATAGGAAAGCAAGAACAGGAGATGAGATGAAAGCTGCATTTGGTACTGAAAGACTATCTGAAATCTATGATTTAAACGAAGTCTAAGCCTGATTTTGGATGGACTTATTGAATTCTTGAAAATGAAAAACTTCGGTGAAGCAGAAGGAAGAAGAATAGTTCGCAGATGACATCAGATCAAAAGAAATGGAAGAAAACTGACACAACCAACCAGAATCGATTTTATGGACCTATACCGTTCTGAATTTCACCGAACACGCTTCAATAATAATCTAGAATGATACAGTATGTCTAGAATACTAGATCTCAAACTTCATACTTGCTCTAAATTCATCAGGTCTAAACCTTGAGGTTTTTTCTGCCAAGTCCCTCTGGGTCAGCTTAATTTAAGAAAATGTTCAGAAAGTGGACTCAATGCTAGCAGCACTCTATGTTTGATGAAAAAACGTATGATCTGTATGAATGCAGTTTTTTAGTATGTTGTTTTGGCAGTTTTAGACATCTTCTTTACAATGCTCTCCAAATATTTCTAATGCTTCAAGTTCCCTGTGAGGCTCTAGATCTACTATAAGATACTGCACACCAGCCTCTTCCAATAACTCTATCTTTTTTAATACATTTTCTGGGGCTACTTCTGTTACTTTATATTTGATAGACGAGGAATTAAAAAGGTGGACAGGTGAGCTTCATATGCTGCAGCTGCTTCTCATTTCGATACCATTAATTTGCTACTGCTATTAGTATAAGGACTTCCATCGTTTAGCTATTCCTATATATTATCTAGCCCCGGCTCGAATGGATAAGCGTTGGTTGTGGTTTACCAGAAATAAATAAGCAAAAGTATCGCTACCTCAATTTTTTTGCTCTTTAAAGGTTGCTACTTTTTTACACCTATCATGGATCCAAATAATAAATAGTGAGCTATTGCGCCGTGATATAGAATAGTATTGCCTTGCCTCATTGCTCAAAATAGTTAACTAACTAACGATATAGTTATTAAAGTCATCACAGTCTCGAAAGCAGATCTTGTGTGCTTTTGAATTTTAAATAGATCCGTGGCCTCGACAAGTTTGCATTGCTTGCAACATCATCCATGATGTCTTTGCATATCCGAACTGTAAATAATAGTGGAGAGCAGCATCCAATATTTGATTTCTTCTTTCCCGATCTAGCTCTAGATCAGTCTTCTAATGTCACGATTATTGACATATTTTGTCACACTGTCAAAATGCTTAAGATAGAGGCCTTTTTATGGCCAAAGTTATCTATATTAGTTGACAATATTCATGTATGATATGTAATGGTGTTCAGACGTAAAGGAGACGTACTTGATGGGCACTAATGTTTCAATTTCTGGCTCCGAAGCTACTGATCGTTTGGAAATACGTGAACTTGTGGATGCATATGCACATTGTGCTGATAGACGTGACGCGAAGGGGCAAATGTCCCTTTTTACTAAGGACACACACTTCGTTGTATTCATGGATGCTAGATCCGAGAAACCGTCAATGGAATTTAACCGACGGGAAGACTTGGCGCCCGTGTTCGAGGAACTGAATAAGTATCAAGTTACAACTAATTTCAATGGGCAAAGCACTATTGTCCTAGATGGAGGTCATGCAACCGGAGAAACATATTGCATTGCCCATCATGTGTATACATCTGAAGAGAAACGAACACTTTTTATCGCGTCTATTCGTTATTATGATGTCTTTGCAAAAGTCGAGGGAAAGTGGCTTATTGCCGAACGCAAGCTCATTTTTGATTGGACTGACACCCGCCCCATAAATGGCTGATTAGATTTTTGAAGCGGTACATGATCAAAAACATTTGAACTAGACCACTCCTCTACCGGCTAATGGTTGGATTTGGATTTGCAGACTGGTTGTGACTCTATTGCTCGCGGCGAAATAGTACAAACCGATTACTCTAACCACGAATCAGGTGTTTCCCACTCAGATGAGAGAAAGAGCGGTCGGGATTATTGTGTAAATTCTTCTAATGACATGATTATTTCGGAGCGTCATTAGTTAGGAAGTTATTGCGATGCATACTAAATTAGCTTTGGCCCTAAGTGTATCAATATAATCATTAATATCATCACAAACACAGTTCGGCGGAACAAAATCGAAAAGTCGGCTATCTTTTTAGACTATAGCTTCCTCATCAGATAGAAAAAGAAATGAAACAAAAAAATCTTTAGGTAATTTAAGTCGTATCTGTAGAATATAGGTTATGTATGTGCTATTGTGTGGTTTAGAGATCCTCTACTTTTTCTTTGACCTTTTCCTTGTTGTATTCAGTGCTTGTATCACGGTCTGGGTCTTCCATTTTCTTTCCAGCTGCTTTTGCTCCTGCTTTCATCTTGTCACCAGCATCTTTTGCATCGTCTACTAGGCCTGACATAAGTAAATGTATAATGCACTTTATTGCAGATAAAGATCTCTCCTATTATTTTTACTGGCAAAAAAGTGAATTAACCTTAATGGTCCGCTGCTAATAAAAATGAAAGGTAACTTTTGTTTCTCAGTGTGGGATTTATTATCTAGACTCCCTTTCTTGTGTAAGATGCATCATTAATTTGCAATCGAATGAGTAGCAGCTTAATCCACAGTGTTTCCAAGTCACCTTTCTTCCTCTTCCTGTTCTTGCTGTTGCATTTTCATCGCCTCTGCCATCTTCAGTGCCTTGGGTTCATCTTGTTTTATAGACACCATACTTTTTTCCTGTTGTTGTCCTTCTCTATCTTTTGAGGCTTTTTCTAATATCACTACTTTAACAGTTTCTATATGGATAGCATATTCTTGATTGCAATGCTGAGAAACGTATTTTGGTTGATTAATATTGCCAAAATCTGCTTGCCACTCTAATTGTCTGCCACAGATATTACATTGAGAGTCAGTTAAAGCATAATGAAGAGAAATAGGCAAACTATTATTTTGTTCTATTCTTGGCATTTGATTGTATCATCATATATAGACGCAGTATGCAATATCTTCATTATGAATAGATCTTATTAATTTATAAGTGATATCTAACGATATGCATCTAGAAATCCTTTTGAATACCAACTTTCGGTAACAAAACCCAACTCATTTCTCATGCAAAATTACTTCTGATCAAAAAACATCAGTAAGGACAAACGAAATATTTGCAGCCTAAATCAGGCAACTCATCAAACTCCCTTGCAAGCCTCTACAAATGGATACACTATTGTCTGCAGGGCACAAGTCGTTATTTGGAGACAAAACCTAATTGAATCCCAGGCATATATTTCCCCTTGTGGTAAGTATCATATTACATCGAGTAATACGAACAAAATTCATTTAAATAAAAGAAATTAACCTAGCTCTTGTAGTGGAAGAAAAAGATGTAGAGCAACACCGTGAGAAGATAATAACTACATATTCTCTTGTAACACTGTTTGTTCCGATCGGGGCCCTTGTACTGGTTCTAGCCTATGGGAATCTACTGGCCCTTAACTATCTTCACGTACTGACTGGGGGGACTTGGACAGGGATCGACCTTTTTATGGGTATAGTTATGGGCAAGATACTAAAGGGTTTAGATCCTCCTGCAAGAACACAGGTAATCAAAAAACTTGTACCTCTTATGTTGTTCCTTATGCCTGCTCTTGCGATAGTAGCAATAACATCTGGAATAAATCTCGCTTCTCAGCTAGGTATGCTAACATTTGCTTCTCCTATGATAGTTGCAGCTGTTGTCATAGTTATTATCTTGTCCGTGCAGGGGTTCGGCATACTTATGCCTACTGAAATCCGAATATTTTTGGAGCTAAGAAAAAAAGAACCCAACAGAGACAAGATAATAAAATGGGGAATGAGAAACGTAAAGCTAGCTGGAAGCCAAGGGGTTTTTCAAGTAGCGCTCATATTTGTAATGGCAAATTTGGCACTAGGATTTACACTAATTCCACGATAAAAAAGTCAAAGAATCGTGAGGATTTTTAGTAAAGTGATTAGCAGAAAGTAACAAGAAGAAGAGGAGGAAGAAGAGACTGGGGTCAATAGAATTTTTAGCAGGTCCAAAGTGCAAGTGTGCTCTTCGAGAGATTCTCAAGCCTAAAAACTATTAATAATTTGAAAGATCAATTGATATATGCTAAAAAATTATGTCTTTCTCATCTGCATATTTTGTAGCCGACACAGTCAAGACGTACTATGAAGATTACGGAGACAACAAAAAATCATATCCTCTAATCCTCATCCATCCAATTGGAGGAAATATCCTGATTTGGCATCACGAAATATCGCTGTTGTTGAAGAGTGGATTTAGGGTTATAGCATATGAGATTAGAGGGCACCATAGAACTAATATAGGCAAAGTTGGAGCTTATGCCCTGCAGGATCTAGTAAATGATCTTCATCATCTGTTAGAGCATCTGAATGTTAAGAAATGCTCTATTGTAGGCCATTCAATAGGAGGCATAATTGCATCGATGTATGCAGCGCAATATCCTGGAAGGGTTGATGCAATTGTATTGATCAATTCCTCTCCCAAGAAGTTCGAAGAAAAGGACTTGGAGAAGCATTTCAAAACGCGGCACATAGCGATCACTCAAGGGATACAAGTATTAGGAGAATACAAACTCAAAGCTCTTGATGAAGCAAGTGATCTCTTGAAGGACAAAAAACATTCAGATTTCTTTAGAGATGTCTTTACAAAGACATCTGTTGAGGGATTCGTCGCTGCCACAATAGCACTTTACACTATTCCTGGAAATGTCTTAGACAAGCTCCAAGCTTCCAATTGTAAGGTATTTGCCATTGTAGGTGGTGATGATGAGGTATTTATGCGACTCTTAAAAGAAACAAAAGAGCAGCTCCCTGGAATGAAGCTTAGGGTTTTGGACGGGAGTGACCATTGGGTAATCATAGAGAAACCTAAGGAGATGTATGATATACTAATGAGTTTTCTGAGACAGATTAGAGGATAATTACGCTTTGGATAGTAAGATACCTCAAAAATAAGCAATGTAGAATCATGTTGCTAGTCTGCTGTATTTGAGTACATGTAATGATAGCAGCACAACGTATATTCGAGTGTCTTTGTCTGCAGGCATATACGTCAAATCAACTTCCAGAGAGATATGTATTATTAGTTTATCATTAGTTGATTCAAGAGCACAGTAAAAAGGCTAAAATTTTATATCAATCTGCATATACTGTTGTTCTGATACTGTGGATAAAGTCCCAAAAGCAATTGTTATATCACTTATTGCTACCTCTGCTCTAGCATGGATTGCTTCCATCAATCAACCTGATATGATGGTTGCTATGACTAATTACAACCCTTTGTCCATTTCATTGTTTACTGCTAGCTGGACAGCAGGGATGGCTGCAATGATGTTTCCCGCCATCACCCCAATGGTCTTATTGTATAATAGACTTGTTACAAACAAGGAGAATAATAGGAGTAGTCAAAGTTCAGTCACAATCCAAGAAGAAGAAGAACAGAACGGCAATGTTGGGTCGTCATCATCATCATCATCATCATTTCCATCAGTAAGGATTATTCTCTTTGTTGGTTCATATCTATTCGTGTGGGCTTTAACTGGTATCACTCTTCTTCTTGGATGGTCAGTAGTGATGAACAATACAATAATGACAACTGGAAGCACCTCACTTGTCCAGTATCTTTATGGTTCTCTTCTGATTCTAGCAGGTGTTTACCAATTTACTCCCTTGAAGAGAATATGCATTGGTTATTGCGAATCTCCTATGAGCTTCTTTATGCGTAGATGGCGAGATGGGACGTCAGGTGCTGTGAATATGGGGCTTTATCATGGTATGTATTGCCTTGGATGTTGTTGGGCATATTTTCTTCTTATGGTGGCACTCGGATGGATGAATTTGCTTTGGATGGGTTTGTTCGCTGGAATAATCTTTGCAGAAAAGATGTGGTCTAGAGGTATTTGGGTGGCAAGAGCAGCGGGCATTCAACTGGTAATTATCGGGATTTTGGTTTCAGCTGGAATGCTTCCATCTTTGGTATCTTCGGCTATATCCATGACAAGTAGTGAAGATGGCACAAGTGATGAGATGATGATGATGGAGGATAGTGCAAATAATAATAATAATCCTATGGCCACGGATAATTCTAGTCCCAAGTCTTCTATGGATATGTCAGATGATAGTATGGCTTCTGAGACAGCTAGCGATGAATCTTCTCGAATGGCAAAAGATTACAATGGTCAAACCATGGAGTCTATGGATATGAATGATAATAACCCTAGTGAAGGACAGACTCAAATGATGGATATGGAATAATATGCATTCCACCACTCCATTTGAAAGAGGAAAACGATTTCAAGATAAATGCATCATTATTGCAATCCTTCCTGCAACGAACTATATTATTACTTTTGATTCTATTCAACATACACCTTGACGTCTTTCTGCAATCTCTTTGCTTTCAAGCTATCAAAGGTTTCTCATGCATGGTGCAACAAATGAGGAATTGGCCGAAGCTGTAGCAATTGTGGGACAGACCACTTTTTGGAGTAATGTACTCCACGCACAGAATTATGGTATCAATCCTATGAATTTACGAAAGAATTCAAGCAACTGGGTAACACGTATCAAAAAAGCGATGACGATATAATAATGATGTTGTCTTTCAAAGACAAAAACAGAGGAGACCCTTACGTATACCTAATTGTTGTAATGAGTTTTTATTGACATCTGTGTATCTCTACTCTCGATTGTGACGACGACAACAACTATTTTATTTAGAACTGTGACATCTTCTTTGATTGGGGTTGATATCTGCCTCAATAGTAATAATAGTAGCTGCCTTTTTCATGTTATCTATAGTCTTTGTTTTTTCAGAATCATTGGCGCAAACAGTTACAGTTGTTAGGGAGTCATTTTGGACCGCTGCAGAATCAATGCCTACATCCAGAACAGAGGTCACTGCGGCAGTTTTAGAGAATGATATTTATGTTATAGGTGGATTTGATGGAGCCGGTCAGGTTACAGATATTGTAGAAGTTTATAGTATTGCAAATAATTCCTGGACCAAAGGGCCACCACTGCCAGAACCATTACATCATACTGCAGCTGCTTCTTATAATGGCAAAATATATGTGGTTGGTGGATATAGCTCTCCTTGGTCTCCAAGTAATAAGCTGTTCATCTATGATTCTCTTCAAAATAAATGGCAGGAAGGCAAGCCGATGCCAACAGCTAGAGGAGCATTAAATGCTAATTTTATTAATGGAACACTCTATGCTATAGGCGGTTCTTCTGATAGACCTTTAAATTCAAATGAAGCATACAACCCATCTAGTGATACTTGGACAACTAAAGCATCCATGCCTACATCAAGACACCATGCTGGCTCTGCCGTAGTTGATGGCAAAATATTCGTTGTGGGTGGCAGAATATCTGGTTCTTTGGAGAATATATCTGTGAATGAAGCATATGATCCAGTACAGGATACGTGGATAACTGACCTTGAACCTATGCCTTCTAAGAGGAGTGGGATTGCAGCAGCTTCTTCTTCTTCAACTAATAGTAGCATCTATGTTTTTGGAGGAGAAGAAGCTTTAAAGACATTTAATAACAATGAAAGATATGATCCAAAGATTAACAAATGGATGTCTGAGCCTCCAATGCCAACAGCACGCCATGGATTAGCAGCTGTATTTGTAGAAGAGAATAAAATATTTGTAATTGGAGGAGGACCACAACCTGGATTAAGTGTGAGTGGCGCAAACGAGATATTTCATGTTCGATAAATATATCATGGATTGTCCTTTTCTCTATGAAAAAAGGAAAAAAATTGAAGGGATGCGGACTACGCTATCAGAGCTTGGTACTAGGTGGTTCCGACATTATCAGTCGGACCCAAAGTCCAGTGGAGGACAGAAGAAGCCACTACCTTGGCTGGGTGGAATTGCAACAGCAATCTGATCAGGACAGATTTCTGCCTCTACTATCACACCCCCACCTCGCGCTATCAACTCCTCCCGCTCATTCTCTTCCAAATCATCTAGTTGAGGAATCTCTAATGCTGCTGTAGCCATTTGTTGCTGTTGTCCTACCGTTCCTATGATTCCCATTGTCGCGATTATGGCTATTGTTGCTATGGCAGCGGTAATTGTCGATAACTTGGTCTTTTTTATCACCATGTTATCATAAATGGCGCACTTGGAGATGACGACGACCATCAGCCCAGAGGCCTATTGAGAGTGTTACGTCAGATGATGCTGTCGATTAAATCTATAATACCAGTAACAAGTAATGTAGAACACACTATTTTTCTAAGAAGATCAACATATCTATAATTAAATAATAAATCACACGTTCTTTTATGTGAAATAGCTTGCATAAGTTTTAAAAAGCTAAGATAATGTGATGTCTTCACTAATATGATTTCACCAAAATTAGCAATCCTAATGGCCACAATGGCCGTAATAGGTGCAGCAGGTGCTATACCAATGGCACCCATGGCCCTGGCTCAAGACCAGGAAGCTGAAATAGACATCGAGCGTAACAACGAGATAAGCCAAAGCATTGAACAAAAACAAGATGTATGTGCCAACAGAGCTGAACTAGCGATTGACGATGATGACTTCCTTGGCCTTTTAGGCAACAACAGAGCTAGTCTATCTGCAGAGAATATCTGTCTCGTAGATCAAAGCCAAGAAGCTACGAACACTGCAGCTATCGTTGACAACAGCGACAACACCTTCGACATAGACACTAGTCTTGTTCCTCCTTGCAGGAACCTTCCTCCAGACCTTGTAATACCAAGTTTCTGCCTTCCGACCTGAGGAGAGACACAGCAATAACAACAACATAGTGTGTGAAGTAAGGAAATCTTCTTATTCTCTTCTTTTTCTTTTAATATTCCAAATCTCAGACAAAATATCCAAGACGACGCGTGAACAGAAGATACATGCATTATTCTTTGGATCTGCTATCTTTTGTACTACTTCGTGCAGATTGACTATGTCTACTGTCCATAAATCCACAAGGCATTGTCCTAATTCAAGAGACTGTCTATAATCATAAATTATTTAACAACCCTTAATTCATGAAGGGTACAAATCAGGTGACAATAAATATGATTGATAAGGAAGGTAATCAAGAATATGTATACTTGAATGTCTCATTTGACTCAAAGTTATATTTCAAAACGATGATCGCAACATGAACCTGCTTCAAAATCCCTTAGATCCAATACTATGGACGGTCAGACGCCACGAACAGGATGTGATTAACCTCTATAATTATCTGTCAGGTCTAATGCGTATAAGTACGAAGGATTATTTCCTCAACTTTGGATACTGGAATGAAGAAATTAATTCTCCTAGAGAAGCTCAACTCAGCTTATGTTCATTGATTGCAGATGTTAGTAATCTATATTCAGCTAGAACAGTACTTGACATAGGGAGTGGATTTTCTGTCCCCGCATTCTATTGGAAATCGTTAATCAATTCCCTTAATATTATTTGTCTGGATGTTAATTTGCGACAATTAAAATTTGGAGTTTCTCTACAAGGTCATCTTAAAGACAAGAAGAAGAAGACGACTATGACAGTCCACTCATCAAAAGACAATGCCCAAGAATTTAGTTCATCATTTGAGGCAGAATTAGTCAATTTAGAACGTGCAGAAAAATTGTCCTATGTAAACGCTACTTCTACTGCATTGCCTTTTGCAGATAACTCAGTAGATAGAATAATTGCTTTAGAATCTGCCCAACATTTTAGGCCCATAAACGAATTTTTTATGCAGTCTAATAGAGTATTAGAGAAGAATGGAATATTTGTGATGGCAATGCCTATTATTCATGACCAAGAACGTCTTCGTAGAAATGATATATATTCAGGGATGATATCTTTAGTCTCTCTATTTTTTAAACTTGGAATTCTTACTTTTTCTTGGATGTCTGAACATTATAATTTAGACTTTATTAAGTCCAAGATGGGGAATGCAGGCTTTCAATTAGAAGAAATAAAATTGATAGGGCCTCACGTGTATGAACCGTTATCTAAGTATTACATCCAAAATAGAGAAAAGCTTAAGCAAGCAATTTCAAAAGAATATCCACCCTACGTGGAAAAAGTTCTATACAAATCCATTTTAAAGATGAATGAACTATCTGAGGAACGAGTCATTGACTATGCAGTTATAAAAGCAACTAAGTAATTCTAGGTTGATGTTTGAAAGGCTGCAGAATGTCTGAACGTTTTTTTCAAACGACAAGGGTTACTTAGAATGAAAAGATGTATGCAGTTCTTTTTTCCATCCTGCTCTAGTCTTCTCCTCTTCTAAACCATCTATAAACAACAAGGTAGCCTACAATGCTAGCAACTGCAAATACTGTTATTTCAAAAATTATGGATTTGACAACATAGTGAAGAGCCATCAGAATGCATCTCAACACGAAAATAAAAACCGAATTATTATACTTTGAGGAACGTAGTTCGCCTAAAACCTCAGTAAATAACCAGACCTATGTGTACTTTATAAAGCAGAACAGCTACCGCCAATGACTAATATATCTGGGTGGTTATTCAAGAACGTTATCTGTTAACTTATCAACCTAATAAGCGCGAATCCTATGATAAATCCAAGGACAGCACCAAATGTGGGTAGCCATTTTCTTTCCTTATGAGCTTTGGGTATCATGTCGTAAAATAACATATAGAAAATGCCACCAGCTGAGATAGCAAGAGTCAGTGCTATAACAACTTGCATACCTTGGATAAAGAATAAACCTATCAAGCCAAGAAAGATTGGTATCACTGATACAACCCCAATTGCAATCAGGGCTCTTCCTTTCCTCCCCCTAAAAGCTGTTGTTTTATCAGAAGTCATCTCACGAAATGAGGCAATTCCTTCCGGTACATTTTGTATTCCAATAAGCAGCGCAATCGCAAATCCCGCACCACTTGCTACCGAGGCTCCTATGGCAAGTGATTCTGGAATAGAATCAAGACCAATGCCGAGTAGAATTCCAGCTCCTCCACCCTTCCGCTCTGCTATTACATCTGCGATGGTAAAGATTATGGAACCAGCAACAAAAGCAATCAAAGTCATAAGAATACCGATGGTTTTCTCTGCTTCAATTACCATTCCAAAAATAGCAGCAGAGATCAAGATGCCTGCACCAAAGGCAGTGAAAAACAGAACCTGTCTATCATTAAAATTAACATACCTTGCTATGAGCGCGCCTGCAAATGAGGTGCCGCCTGCAAATGCACATATCATAACAACACGCACTACGTCTATAATCTCAATGGTTGGCATTGTTATGATGGCTACTTGCTAGTCCAGCTTTATATCATCCTTCTCCTTAGACTGTCATATGAAATTGCCAGTTCTCTAATCTTCAAATAATAAAAAAATGTTGTTAATATTTCAGGATTATAACTACGTCAATTAACAACGTTAATCCATCCTTAATTGGCAGGACGTAGAGGCAGTATCATGCTTGACGGGGAACAGGCGTTATTTGTAGCAGCGCCACCAGCAGTCGCCAAGAGAGATGGTAGAGAATATTACTTCCTGATATGTGATATATGCTTCTGGTGTGCATCAGTGCTTAAGTCGAACTTGTCAGAGCATAGAAAAGTAATTTCCTGCCCTGGCTGCGGAGCAATCAAAATGCAAGCTATTCAATTTGCATCCAATGAGGTGTAGAGATTAATAATGCATATCTAAAGATGCGGGTGAAGAGGAAAGTTCTTTTTATCTGTGGGTGGTGGTCTTGCTTCCCGTTGATCATTGTATATATCGAGGAACTACTACCACCATTTTCTTGTTACTATAAAGCAGTTCAATTTGAAAGCTAATGAGCAATAAGGAGCAGAATCTTTATGGACCTTTCAAAGCAAGTGTAATCTTTCTGCACATTCTTTATGAAAATACTTTGATCTTTTGCTATGTCCTTTACTTATTATGGTATCATAATGTTTTATTTGTTTAGCACAGAAGCGGCAACATCCTTCTTGTCGAGCGCTTATTCTACTCAAAACGCTCGTGTAATTATGATTATCTGTCTCTATACGTATATTCTAGCCAAAAAGATCTGTCGAAAGTCGGTAAGTGTATTTCGCATAAAAAGGCTGACTTAACCATGTTAATCATGATGTATATACACTCAAATGAACCGAAACTATCAGTAAGCTCATGCATATATCGGAAAATGGCTTGTAAGAATATTTGTGAGAAGTATAGGGCAAAGAAGGACAGAAGAAGTAGCTATTATATCCAAGGATACAAAAGGTGCCAGATGTGCGGTATCTTCATCAACTGGAAAGGAACAAAGTGCCCCTGCTGTCTGAGGCCATTGAGGTCAAAGCCACACAACAAAAAAGGAAGGGGAAACCAACGTGAGAGGATGAATTAACTATATTAATCATGACATAAATAGTCATTTGAAAAGATTAGTTGATATGGCAAAGAAGCGCCGCCATCCTCATCAGCAAAATGCGCGTTCTGCATCTTTTAAGATGATGATGACACGGAAGAGGATCGTTACCTACGGAATAATTATAGCCATCCTTTCTGGAGTTGGCATCGCTGGATACAAGTCGATGATTCCTACAAATGGCAATACTCCTGTTTTTGGTCTTCCCGTTAATCACTTTGTTAAAGCAAAATATTCTGCGGGATCAGGATATACCTGGACCAGCATGTCTACTGGTTCTGCTAAGGGATTGAAGAGTGTCACTAGAGCAGCTGTTAATCCTTCATACGTTTTCGTGAAAGGGACGTTACAATCTATGCATGTGGTAAATGAAGACTATGAAACCCATTCAAAACATAACTTTAACATAGATGAATTCAATGTCCACTCTAAGGATTTGGCTTATTCTGAAAGCCAAACCATTACCTTTATTGCGGACAAACCTGGGACATTTCACTATTATTGCGAAATCCATCCAGAAATGAAAGGAGATATAACTATACAATAATAATATGTAGGAGAAGGGGTGAGATCATGAGCAGCGACAATCAAGATGGTTTAACATCATCATCAACAACCCGACAAGACATTTTGTCTCTTCTTGAGAGTTTTATACAGCAAATGCAGAATATGAGAAGAATACTCTTGGGCATGTCAGTTTCTGCAATGGTTCTAGGCCCACTAGCAATAGCCCTTTCAATTTACCTTTTATTTCATCCTTCATTCTTTGCTATCCTAGAAAGAGAAAATGAATTCGGACTAGTTTTAAGTGTGCTGCTTGGAGCAGTCATCATTACGTCGGGGGTGTGGCTTGTTACTGGTATAAGACAATATCGCTCTATTAGCAAATGGAAAAAAAGACATGAAGAATATCAAAGAGAAAAGGAAGCAATAGATAGAAAGATAGCCTCACAATTTGGGTTAGATCAGGACTAGCATAAGTGAGCCTTTGTTAAAGTTCTTCTTTTCATTACCTTCAGTG
>Ga0075420_100003185_pt1 | contig 14283 bp, 15 predicted proteins | sample SoiMetdeltSBSDD4_FD_75296 | JGI IMG/M metagenome (GOLD analysis project Ga0075420, IMG submission 75296) | Bulk soil microbial communities from a Populus tree surrounding site in Tennessee, USA - Soil MetaG P. deltoides SBSDD4 | ecosystem: Environmental > Terrestrial > Soil > Tree plantation... | reverse complement strand
GTGGCCGGTGGCGCGGAGTAGCATCCGCCGCGATGAGGGAGGCGCTGCGGGAACTCGTGTGCTGTCCGCGGTGCGGTCGCTTCCCGCTCGAGCTGACCGTGATCGAGCGCTCCGCCACGGACGCCGCGGACGTCGAGGCGGGCTTCTTCCGGTGTCCAGGCTGCGCGCGCTTCTACTTCGTGCTCGAGGGCATCGCGCGCCTGCTCACGGAGGACTTCGCCGCGCTCGTCGACACCAGCCTGCCCGACCGCCACCCGGGCGCATTCGCGGCGCACGGCGACGAGCTGTCGGAGTTCCTCGGCCGGCTCGCCGTCCGGAAGCCGGAGGCGTCGGCGGCGACCTGGGGCCTCGAGGACGTGGCCTTCTGGGAGGACGAGTACGGCCGCGAGGCGCGGCAGGAGGCGATGCTCGCGCAGGTGGAGCGTTCGCGGCCGGACGCCGGCAACCGCATGTACCCGCGGGAGGTCACGATCTTCCGGCGGCTGCGCCCGAGGCTGGCGGGCGGGGGAGTGCTCGTCGACCTGGGCTGCGGCGCCGCGCAGGCCGTCCGCGCGTTGTGCCATCCGCGGGACGTCGGGTACCACTACATCGGCTGCGATCTCTCGCTGAACGCGCTCCGCCTGAACCGGCGCACGCTCGAGGGCGACTACATCCAGTGCAGTGCGGAGCAGCCGCCGTTGCGCCCGGGTTCGGCGGACGCGGTGATCATGCTGGGCACGCTGCACCATCTCTCCGACCCCACGCGCGCCCTCGGCCTCGCGCTCGACATCGTGCGGCCGGGCGGCGCGATCGGCGTGCACGAGGTCACGGGCAGATCCGGCCTGGGCAGGTGGCTGGGACCGCTGCTCCCGGGGACCGAGAGCCCCCACGACGACGCGGTCGACCTGAAGCAGCTGCGGGCGCGCCTGCGTGAGGAGGGCACGCGCGGCGTCGTCCGGCGCGGCGGCACTCCCGCGCGCACGCTGCTGGCCTCGCGGCTTGGCGAGCGCATGCGGACGAGTCCCGCGCTGACGCGCGCCGTGCTCGGCCTCGACGCGCTGTGCATGAACACGATTGGCCGCGTCGCGCCGCTCTTCGGCCCGCGGGAGGCGGTGATCTTCGCCGAGAAGCCAACCGGCGCGACGCCCGTTTCCCTTTGGGACGGGGCACGCATTCTTCAACGAGACCGGTGAGCGCTTCAACGCCCCGGCGTCGCAGGAGGCCTGGCGGCGGGTGCTCGCGTGGTTCGACCGCTTCGCGGCCGGCCACGAGCATCACGACGACGACTAGCAGAGCTCCCTCTCGGGGCAGATTCGTTTGCGCGTGACGAGGCGCGCGATTAGGGTCGTGAGAGGGGGATTCAGGAGTGACGAGTCGGAAAAGGCCTGCTCTGGCCGCAATCGTGGTGGCGGTCGCGCTGTTCGCGCTGCCTGCCGACGCCTTCGGCGGCCGCCTCGTGGCCACGGGCCACGACGCGGACAGCCACTGCGCGGGCTACGACAACACCGGCCAGTGCCACTTCGTGCAGGTGGCGGTGAACTACGTACGCGGCGGTGCGCCGAACCCGGCCCGGCCGCTGCTGGTGATCGACTGCTCCACGACAGGCATCGTCAGCACTGCGCTCGCCAACTCGGGCGCCGCGGGCGGCCCGAACCAGGTCGTCTGCCCGAGCGCGAACCTGCCGGCGTTCAACGCGATACGGCTCAACACCGCCGGCTTCAGCGCCATCGTCGTGGGGTCGAACTCGGACGCGATCAACCGCGGCGGGACAGCCGACTCGGCGGCCCTGATCGCCCGCAGCGCGGACATCGCGACCTTCTTCAACCAGGGCGGCGGCATCCTCGCGTTCGCCGGCGACACCAACGGCGACGATCCGGCCGACCCCTACTACCAGTTCGTGCCGATCGGGATCGGAGGGAAGGCCGTCGTCTCTCCCTTCCGCCTGACGCCCCAGGGGCAGGCGCTGGGCTTCCACGACTCGGTCAACGGCATCGGGACGAACGACGACATCAACTGCTGCCCCACGCACAACTCCTTCCAGGAGCCTGCCGCCGGCAGCGCCCTGCAGGTCGCGGAGCGCGACTCGAGCGTCCCGCCCGCCCCCGAGACGCTGTTTGCCGACGGCACGATCAGCGGCGGCAAGATCATCAAGGGGCAGGGCGTGATCGGGCTGCCCTCCAATCGCAAGTGCGTCAGCCGGCGCAAGTTCCGGATCCGGATCCGCCAGCCGGGCGGCATCCAGATCCAGACGGCGCTCGTCTTCCTGAACGGCAAGAAGATCCGCGTGCTGACCCGCAAGGTGTTCCAGCGCAAGCGCAAGGTCGCGAACGTGAACCTGCGCGGGCTGCCCCGCGGGACGTTCAAGGTGCGCATCGTGGTCCTCACCAGCGAGGGCACGACGTTGCGCGGCACGCGCAAGTACCGGACCTGCACGAAGAAGCGCAAGTCCAAGCGCCCGCCGCGGCTCTAGAGGCTCCGCGCGCTAGGTCTTCGCGGCCGCGACGAACTCGCGCACGTCCGCTGCCGGCTCGGAATAGGCGTCGCCCAACGCCGACTCGACCGCGGCCATGTAGTCCTTTGCCCAGGCCGGGAAGTCGTAGTCGATCGCGTGCAGGAACTCGAGCGTGGCGGCCAGCCGGATGTCGGCGATCGAAGGGCTGTCGCCGCCGATGAAGCTCTTTCCTTCCAGGAAGAACTTGCGGTAGGCCTCGAGCGGCTGGGCGATCGCCGCCTCGGCGTCCTGCTGCGCCTTTGCCTTCATCGCATCGTCGGCCTCCGAGGTGGCGACCTCGCCTGCGTACTGTGGGAAGCCGAGCGCCGGATACGTCGCCCGTGCGACGAGCGGATAGAGCGTGCCGATCAGGTAGAACATCGCGCTGTCGATCATCGCCCGCTCGCCGGGGTCCTCGGGATAGAACCGGTCGAGCCCGTGCTTGTTGCACAGGTACTGCATGATCGCGCAGCTCTCCCACAGCGATCCGCGCGGCAGGCCATCCGCTTCGAGCATCGGCGTGAGCTGCGCGGGGTCCTTCCGCACGAACTCCGACTCGTCCTTCTTACCCCACACGTCGTGCTCGTCGAAGTCCAGCCCGGCGGCCCGCACGAAGATGCGCACCGTCAGGTTGTTGACGCTCGGCCGCAGAATGTTGAGCGTGTGTGCAGCCATGGTTCTCCTCCTAGTAGGGGTCCTTGGGTGATCGGTCCTCCGACAGCGAGTCCCGTGACCGGCGCGCGAGTGCCTCGATCGCGTCGGCCAGATGTGCCCGGTCGATGTTGTAGTCGCCGCGCTCGACCCTGAGCTTGTGGGCCTCGAGCAGCACCTCGGCATGCGTGAGCCCGGCCGGCGGCTCGAAGCGATAGGACGCCAGCTCGATCAGTAGGCCGAGCGGATCCTCGAAGTAGATCGAGTCCATGAAGCCGCGGTCCTTCACGCCGCTGTGCTTGATCTTGCGCTCGTCGAGGCGCTCGACGGCCTGCCAGAAGGTCGCCTGCGAGACCGCGAAGGCGATGTGGTGCACGCAGCCGGGGTCCGTGGGAGTGCGCTCGGGATCGGGCTCGCGATCCTCGTTGGTGAAAATGGTGATCAGGCGTCCGTCGCCCGGATCGAAGTAGAGGTGGCTGTCCGCGGCGTTGTCGAGGTTCGGCTGCTCGAAGACGAACGGCATGCCGAGGACTCCCTCCCAGAAGTCGATCGACGTCTGCCGGCCGGCGCCGACGAGCGTGATGTGGTGGACACCCTGGGTCTGAAGTTTTCGCATGGCTCCTCCGCGGCTAGTGTTCGACCAGGTTCGACTTGTACTCGCTGCGCTGCAGGCTGCCCCAGGGCACGAGGTCCACGTGCGTCTGGACGACGAGCACGTTGCGCAGCCGCTCCCTGATCGCCTCGGCCAGCGAGGGATCCGGCGCCGCGTCACGGGCCAGCTCGACGCTCACGGGCAGCGGCGGCTCCTGCTTCACGCCCTCTGCCTTCGGCTTGACGAGGATGTGGCCGCTGACGTCGGGCGCGAATGTGCTCACCACCTCGCGTACGGCGGACGGGAACACGTTCACCCCGCGCACGATCAGCATGTCGTCCGTGCGCCCGATGCAGCGCACGCGCGGGCCCGTGCGGCCGCACGGACAGGGGCTCGTGTGCACCTGGACGTGATCGCGCGTGCGGAATCGCAGGTGAGGGGCGGCGCGATGCCGCAGGTGCGTCAGCACGAGCTCGCCGGTGGCGCCGTCGTCCATGTCGAGGGCGGCGCCCGTGTCGGGGTCGATCAGCTCGGGGTGGACGAACCCGCGCGCGCCCAGATGCATCCCGTCCTGCTGCTCGCACTCGCCCCACAGCGACGCGCCGATGTCGCCGATGCCCATCGCCTCCGTGACGCGCGCGCCCCAGCGCTCCTCGAGCATCGCGCGGAAGGCCGGCTCGCCGCCGCCGGGCTCACCCGCGACGAGCACGCGCGTCACGCTCGACCCGCGCAGGTCGAAGTCGCGCTCGGCCGCCCACTCGGCGAGGTACGCCGCATAGGAGGGCGTCACGACCGCCGCCTCGGGCTGCAGCAGGTCGATCGCAAGCATCAGCCGCTCGGTGTTCCCGGTCCCGACCGGGATGTGGGACACCCCGATGCGCTCGAACGCGTCCAGCGCAGCGCCCGCCACGAACGGGCCGGCGTTGTAGGTCGTGACGACGCGCTGCCCGGCCGTGACGCCGGACGCCGCGTAGCTGCGAGCCGACCCGGTCACCCAGTTGTCGAGGTCGCCGGCCGTCAGGGGGATGTAGCTGGGCATGCCTGTGGTGCCGCTGGTCGAATAGATCCGCACGATCTCTGAAGGCGCCGCGCACAGGTGCGTCCCGATCGGGTTCTCCGGAGTGGATGTCGCCTTGACCTCGGACTTCCCGGTCAGGGGCAGCTGCGCGATGTCCGCCAGGCCGCCGGCGTCGGCGGCGTTCTCGACCCCCGCCGCGGCAAGCTTCTCCCGGTAGAAGGCCGAGCATTCGAACAGATAGGAGAGCTGGGTGCGGTAGGAAGCGTCGTCGAGCGCGAGCTGCTCCGCCCACGCGCGGGTCTCGATCTCAGGCTCGAGCATCGGACTCGTACTCGATCGCCTCCTCCGCCTTTCCCGCCATCAGGAAGCCGAGCGGATGCCGGCGCTCCTCGGCAAGGTGCGCGAGCAGGCCGGCCGTGCGCGCGAGGATCGGCACGCATTTCACGGCGGCCGGTTCGAAGCCCAGGTCGAGCATCACCGCCGCGATCGGCATCGAGACGTTCATCGTGAGCGGCTTCCCCCAGGCCGCGGCCACGCCGTCGCGGAAGCAACGCGCGAGCAGGACGTGCGGCCCGCTCACGCCGCGCTCGTCCGCGAGCTCGAGGATCCGCTCGGCGCGGGGGTCGAGCGGACGGTGCACCGGATGACCGAAGCCGGGCATCCGCTCGCCCGTGGCGCGGACCGCGTGCGCCATGTCCGCCGCGACCGCGGCCGGCTCCCTGCCTGCTGCGACCTCCTGCTGCGCGTCCTCGAGCACCTGGGCACAGGCCTCCGCCGTGCCGAGGATCACCGGCCCGCAGCCGAGGATCCCGGCCGCGACCGCGCCCTGCAGCGACCCCGGGTCGGCGGACAGCGTCATGCGCGCGGCGACGTTCGTGGGCATCATCCCGTGCTCGGCGATCGCCACCAGCAGCAGGTCGAGGAAGAAGCGCTGGTCGGCGGTCGGCTCGCGCCCGGTGAGCAGCAGATGGAAGTACTCGGTGAAGCTGAGCCGGCCCATCAGGTCACCGGTCAGGTCGCGGCCGCGTACCTCGACCCGGTCGGGATAGGCCTGGCTGATATGGGTCGTCGGGTCGACGTCGGCGGGCGCCATCGGATCGAGTATCGCGCAATCGTGACGTCGGTGACCATCCTCACGCCGACTTTGGAAACGTCGAACTAGACTTGACCAACCAACCGGACGAGAGGACGAACGATGGCTCTTCAAATCGGCGATACAGCACCTGACTTCGAGGCCGAGACGACCGAGGGCAAGATCCGCTTCCACGACTGGATCGGGGATTCGTGGGCCGTGCTCTTCTCCCATCCGAGGGACTTCACGCCCGTCTGCACGACCGAGCTCGGCTACATGGCCAAGATCAAGCCCGAGTTCGACAAGCGCGACGTCAAGATCATCGGGCTGTCCGTCGACCCGGTCGACAACCACGAGAAGTGGGCCACGGACATCGAGGAGACGCAGGGTCACGCCCCCAACTATCCGATGATCGGCGACGCCGACTTCAACGTCTCGAAGCAGTACGGCATGCTGCCCGGCGACGTCAGCGGCGATCCGGCCGACCGCACGCCGGCCGACAACCAGACGGTCCGCAACGTCTTCGTGATCGGGCCGGACAAGAAGGTCAAGCTGATCCTCGTGTATCCGATGACGACCGGCCGCAACTTCGACGAGGTCCTGCGCGTGATCGACTCGCTGCAGCTGACCGCCAACCACAAGGTCTCGACCCCGGTGAACTGGCAGGAGGGCGAGGACGTGATCATCGCCGGGTCGGTCTCCGACGACGAGGCCCGCAAGCAGTACCCGGACGGCTGGCAGTCGCCGCGGCCGTACATCCGCATCGTTCCCCAGCCACGCTGATCGGCCGGAAAGAGCAGTGAACGGGGCTCAACCGAACCCTGAAGCGATCCTGCAGCTGGGCACGGCGTTCTGGGCCTCGAAGACTCTCCTGAGCGCGGTCGAGGTCGGCCTGTTCACCGAGCTGGCGGAATCCGGACCGCTCGACGCCGAGGCGCTGCGCGGGAAGCTGGGCCTGCACGAGCGCAGCGCGCACGACTTCTTCGACGCGTTGGTGGCGCTCGGGATGCTGGAGCGCGAGGACGGCCGGTACCGGAACACGGCCGAGACGGATCTCTTCCTCGACCGCAACAAGCCCAGCTACCAGGGCGGCCTGCTGGAGATGCTGAACGCCCGGTTGTTCGGGTTCTGGAACTCCCTCACCGAGGGGCTGCGCACCGGTGAGCCGCAGAACGAGGCGAAGACGGGCGATGGGAACCTCTTCGATGCGATCTACGGCGACCCCGCGCTGCTGCGCGGATTCGCCCGGGCGATGACCGCCAGCAGCATCGGGCCGGCGCAGGCGATGGCGGCCATGTTCCCGTGGGACCGCTACAAGACGGTGATCGACATCGGCTGCGCGGAGGGCTGCGTCCCGGTCCAGGTCGCGCTGGCGCACCCGCACATGGAGGGCGGCGGCTTCGACCTCGCTCCGATCGGGCCTTTGTTCGAGGAGTACGTGGCCGCGGCCGGCGTGGACGATCGGCTTCGCTTCCACCCCGGCGATTTCTTCGCGGATGAGCTGCCGCGCGCCGACGTGCTGGTGATGGGCAGGATCCTCCACGACTGGGACATGGACGAGAAACGGCTGCTGCTGGAGAAGGCCCACGCCGCGCTGCCGGAGGGCGGCGCGCTGATCGTGTACGAGGCGATCATCGACGACGACCGGCGCGAGAATGCCTTCGGCCTGCTGATGAGCCTCAACATGCTGATCGAGACGCCCGGCGGCTTCGACTACACGGGAGCCGACTGCCAGGGTTGGATGAAGGACGCGGGCTTCGGCGAGACATACGTGCAGCACCTCGGCGGCCCCACGTCGATGGTGGTCGGGATCAAGTAGACCGCTGACGGTCAGGCTCACGCCGTGGAGCAGCTGGAAGCGGACGTCTGCATCGGGGCGGGGTTCGCGGGACTGGCGACCCGCGAGCACGACTGGGGCGCGGAGGACTACAGCCGCGGCGGCTACAGGGCTCACATGCCGCCGGGGACTCTCACCCGGCGCAGGACCGCCTAACAGCCGTCCAGTAGCGCGAACTTCCTCGGGCGCACCGCGTCCCAACCCATGAGGGGTCATGGCTGCGCTGCTGCCAATGCTGGTGCTGCTGCTGTCGGGGGCGTTCGCCGCGCCGGCGGCCGCGACCACCTACCAGGTCGGCCCGGGCAAGCCGCACGCGAACCTGCAGGGTGTGGCCCCGCTGCTGGGGCCCGGCGACCTGGTGCTCGTCGACGGCGGCGTGACCTATCCCGGCGGCGTCGTGCTGGACCGGCCGGGAACCGCGGCGCAGCCGATCGTGATCCGCGGGGTGCGGGTGGGCGGCGCGCGGCCGCGCATCAACGGCAGCACCAACACGCTCGAGGTGCGGGCCAACCATTACGTGCTGGAAGGGCTGGAGCTGACGGGCGGCACGTTCCGCTGCCTGTACCACCACGCCCACAACGTCGTGGCCCGCGACCTGTCGGTGCACGGCTGCGCGGCGCACGGGCTGCTCGGCGCCGACGACGACTCGGGCTCCCTCCTGCTCGAGTACTCGGAGTTCTACGACTGCGGGGCCGGCACCACCCAGCACTGCATCTACATGGCGACCGACGAGGTCACCTATCCCGGCTCGGTGTTCCGGATGCAGCACAACTACGTGCACGGCACCAACGGCGGCAATGCGGTCAAGAGCCGCGCGCAGCGCAACGAGGTCTACTTCAACTGGATCGAGGGCGCCCTCTACCACGAGCTCGAGCTGATCGGCCCGGACCCCGCCGGCGGGAACGCGATCCCGGGAGTGCGGGAGGACTCGGACGTCGTCGGCAACGTCCTGCGCCAGACGAACACGTTCTCCGTCACGCGTTTCGGCGGCGACGGGACGGGAGCGTCCGAGGGACGCTACCGCTTCGCGTTCAACACCGTCATCACCCAACCCGGGGGAGGGGCGGTGTTCCGGCTCTTCGATCCGCTGGAGAGCGTCGAGATGCACGGCAACGTCTTCTACGGAGCGGGCGGCGCGGCGGTCAACATGCTGCGCGAGGTCGAAGCGGAGTGGGTCGGCGGCCGCGTGGTGGGCGGAGACCGCAACTGGGTCACGAGCGGCTCGCAGAACGTGCCGCCGGAATGGACCGGCACGATCACCGGAACGAATCCGGGCTTCGCCGACTTCGCCTCGCTCGACCTGCGGCCCACGGCGGCGGCGCCGATCCGCAACGCAGGCCCGGCCGCCAACAGCAGTCCGCCGGGGCATCCGTTCCCCGCGCCGCTGTTCCCGCCCGCGCTGATGCCGCCGCTGCACGCGCCCGCGGCGCCCGGCACCGCGGCCGCGCGGCCCGGCGACGGTGCGCTCGATGCCGGGGCCTACGAATTCGGCGCCGGCGCGGTCGGATATCCGCGGCCGAAAGCCGCGACGCAGCTGCGGGTCTCGCTGGTGCCGGCGTTCCGGCCGTGCGTGAGCCCGAACCGCCAGCACGGCCCGCCGCTCGCCTTCGGGTCGTGTGCTCCGCCGCAGCCCGGCTCCACCCGGCTGACGGTCGGCACGCCGGACTCGAACGGCGCAGCGGCGAACGGGCTGGGGTCCCTCCGTTACGGAGCGGTGGTCGGCGACGTGACCGTCGCGGCCTCGTTCACGGACGTGCGCAGGCAGGGAACGCTGGGCGACTATCCGGGCGAGCTGAGCGTCGAGCAGGCGGTGCAGATCACCGACCGGTTCAGCGGCGCGTCCCAGAACGAGCCGGCGACGGCGCAGGCGGGCGTGTTCCGGTTCGCCGTGCCCTGCACGCCGACGGCTGCAATCGCCACCGGCGCGACGTGCTCGCTTCATTCGAGCTTCAACGCGATCGCTCCCGGCGCTGTCGCGCAGGGCAGGCTCGCGGTCTGGGAGCTGGGCGCCGTCGAGGTCTTCGACGGCGGCGCGGACGACCTGGCCGCCACCGCGGGCGACAACACGCTGTTCCAGCGTCAGGGCGTGTTCGCGCCGTGAGTGGTTGAAGCTGCCGCCGGCTTCTGCCACGCGAACGCAACGGTGATCGGGTGGTTGCGGAACGGTTCCCACTTCGGCTTCAGGGCGACCCAGGAGTCGTCGATCACCTGCTCCCGCATCTCGACCAGAGCCCAGCCGGCCTCCAGGCCGGCGGTCGCGTGCTCGCTCAGGAGATGGACGTGGGTCTCGATCGCGACCGGCTCTCCCGACGCGCTGTCGAAGTGCGCGGGCATGCCGGTGGTCATGATGAAGTGCGGGTGGTAGGAGACCAGCACGTGGAAGCCGCCCGGTGCCGCAAGCCGCCAGGCCTCGCGGTACAGCGGACCGAGGTCGGGCAGGTGGTCGTCGACGAGCGACGCGGTCACCAGGTCGTAGGCCTCCGGCTCGAACCCGGTCGACGTCAGGTCTCCCTCGACGACCCGGCGGTAGGCCTTGCTCGAGCGCGCGACGGCCAGCATCTCGGGCGTGAGGTCGACGCCGTCGATCGCGCCGACGCCTTTGCTGCGCAGCCAGGTACCCGTCCTGCCCGTCCCGCAACCGAGGTCGGCGGCGGTCCGCAGCGCCGGCCATGGAACGTCGAGCTGCTCCAGCAGCGGCAGGTCCATTGCCTCCACGACCGGTGTGCCGTACGTTGCGACCCACTCGCCGTAGCCGCTGCGCACGTCGACGGTGCGGTACCCGCGGGAGTCGAAGTCGGAGAAGCGCGGCACGCCCTCAGTAAAGCGTGTCGGATTGACACCCGGCTTGGTGCCTGAGAGGGTCCGATGCGGGTGACCCTGGGCAGGGCAAGGACGATGTGGCACGGGCGGATAGCCGCTCGCATCGCGTTCGCGGTTGCCTGTGGCGTGCTGGTCGCCGGCTGCGGAGCGGAGGAGAAGGAGCCCGCGGAGCCCGTGGAGTTCGAGGAGACGCTGGGCTTCAGCGGCGCCGGGATCATCGAGCGCCAGAGCCGCGTCGAAGGGGAGATCCAGGCTTGCATGAAGGCGCAGGGATTCGAGTACATCCCCGTGGACCCGCTGGTGCAGGAACGGGCGCTGACCGGCCGCGCCTTGACGGAGGAGGAGTTCATCAAGCAGTTCGGAGACGGCGTCAGCACCCTGTTCGATCGCGGTCTCGGCCGCGAGCAGGCCAATCCGAACGACCGGATCCGCAATGCCCTCCCGGAGGCAGACCGTGTCGCCTACGACCGTGCGCTCGGCGGTGACAACCCGGGGGCCACGTTTGCCGAAGCGGTCGATTCGGGCGACTTCACCGACCTCGGGGGCTGCACGAAGAAGGCGAGCGAGGCGGAGTTCGGGGGCTCTGCCGTGGTGACGGCGCTGATCGGGAAGCTCGACGAGCTCGACGAGGCCATCGGGCAGGACCAGCGGATGGTCAAGGCGGCAGAGAAATGGTCCGCGTGCCTGGCAGAGGAGGGCTTCCGGTATGCCGAGCCGGACGACATCGAGGATGACCTCACGAAGCGTTTCCAGGCGATCGTGGGCAGCGACGTGCTGCCGGGCGCGACCAAGCCGCCGAGCGCGGATTTCACCTACGACCGTGAGGCCCTGGCCCAGCTGCAGCGCGAGGAGGTGAGGCTCGGCCGCGTCGACCTGGAGTGTGAGAACCGCGAGATCGACCCGGTCGAGCGCGTCGTGCGCCCGCAGCACGAGGCCGTCTTCCGGAAGAGCAACCGCAGGTTGATCGCCCGGGTGCGCCCACCCGCGAGCTGACGGCGCCGGACTCGGGTCGGCGCGATACTCCGCAAATGTCGCGGGAGGCACAGATCGTGCGCAAGCCGATGCGAGTGCGGGAGCACTCGCGCCGCACACTCGATCAGAGGCTTTTCATCCGGTTCCCGCGACTGTCGGCGGCGCTCCTCGTCCCGCTCTCCAAGCTGCCGCCCCGTTCGCGTATCCGTCAGGCGGCCCTGTGGCGGGCCGCCCGGCTTGCGCTGGAGGCGTACAACCGCCGCGACATGGACGCGGTCGGCATCGGTTATCACCCCGAGTTCGAGTACCACCCCGCACGCAACTGGGTCGAGGCCGGGCTGCTGGAGCCGTCCTACCGGGGCCTCGAGGGCCACAAGCGATACGTGGAATCCACAGCCGAGGTCTTCGGAGCCGAGGTCTACGTGAAGCCGGTGGAGCTCATCGACGCGGGAGACCGGATGGCGGTGCTCGCGAATGTGCCGATGCGCGCGCAGGCCAGTGGAATCCAGCTCACCGAGGCGTTCGCGCTCGTCTTTACGTTCGAGGACGGCCTGGTGGTCCGCGTCCAGGAGTACTACGACTACGACGAAGCTCTCGCGGCGGTGGGAGTCCCGGGGTAGCCGCGGCGGCGCCTCGAGCGACGCACGGCATTTCGATCAGAGGTGGGGCGCCAGCAGCGGGGCGAGACCCTCGGCGAGGATGTATGGCCGGCCCCGCCACCCGTCGCTGCCCGATCCGCCGAGGCCGATCGCCTGGGGACGGCCGGCACCCGCGCCGGCCTCGTTGATGCGCAGGGTGGCGAGCAGGAGCTCGTCGGCACCGCAGCCGAGCCGGCGGCCGGCCTCGTCGAAGGTGACGGACTCCGCGGCGGCCGCCGCAGTGGCCACCACGCGCAGGAGGGCCCTCGCCGTGCTGTCGATCTCCTGCACGAGCGCGCGGGCGGCGTCCGCGTCCCACGACACCGGGCGGCTCGGGGGCGGCGGGTGCCCGGTGGGCAGGAGCCAGGTCGCTCCCTCGGCCTCGATGGTGAAGCCCTGCTCGGCGGCAAAGCGCTCCACGTGCTCGCGCATGCGGAACCGCCCGTTCTCGTCCGGCCAGTTCCAGTCGTCGCCGCACAGGATGGAGCGGGGGAAGAGGTCGTGGGCCACCCAGAGGTCTTCGTCGCTCTTGAACGCGTCGATGTAGATGAGCTGGGGCTGGATCCCTCGGCGCCGCAGGTAGTGCAGGGCCTCGGGCGAGCGCTGCCGGACGGGGATGAACCGATCGCGGTGGTCGCGGACGTTGTTGAGGGCGAGGCAGTAGTTGCCGTGCCGCTGGATCATGTCCGCCAGGGTGAAGGGGTCCTCCAGCGCGGCGAAGATGTGGTTGCCCTCCTCGGTCCCCTTGCGGATGTAGGTGGACCAGTTGCCGTCCCACGGGTCGACCCCGATGACCTCCAGGTCGGGCGTGGAGTCGAGCCACTGCCGGGTGGAGCCGCAGAGGAAGCAGCCGATCTCCAGCATCAGGGTGATGCCGTGCGCGCGGATCGCGTCGGTGACCAGGTGCCGGCCCCCGGCGTCGAGGGACAGGTAGAAGGGCTCGACGTCTGCGGGCAGCTCCGGCCAGGGATTGTCGCGGCGGAGCGCCTCCAAGCCGGCGATGATCTCCGGGAGCGCCACGGCTCAGGAGGCCTCGGCGTCGGCCCGGCGCCGCGTGAACAACAGCCACACCGATGCCAGCGCCAAGCTCACGGATCCGGCTGCCGAAAGCCACAGCCCCCAGCCGGGACCATCTACGAGTTCCCTCGCGTTGGCGCCGAAGATCTCGCCTCCCACCCCGTTGAGGTCATCGATGGCATTGACGGTGACCCCCGTCCCGGCGATCCCGATCAGAGCGGTCAAGAGGTACGGCCAGCGCCGGTTGGTCGCGGATGCGATCGCCAGGACGATGATCGCGATCAGAGCGAGGACTGCGTGCCGACGGCCGTGCCACGCCGGAAGCCTAGCCCCGACCTCCGGCGAGTGGGAGATACGCCGAAGCAGTATCCGCAGCCTCAGGGGGAGGCGGCTTGAGCGTCCTGCTCCGACAGCCCCACGGCTTCGAGGGCGCGGGGCGCATCCGGGAAGATTTCCCACCTGATGATGCGACCGCGGCTGAAAGTCCATACCTGTGCAAACCGCTGGTCGAATGGGGCGCCGCTGCCCTTTCCGCGTGCTCTTTCGCGCACGACCACCACGACGCTCGATCCCGCATCCCAGAGCTCCTCCGCTTCGAGACGGTAATCGTCCCAGGTGCCCCAGTAGTGGCGAGACGCCTTGACAACCGCATCGCGCCCGACGTACACGCCGTCAAGGTCCAGCACCCGACGGTCGCGGAGGTCCCAGACGACGTACTCGTCAAGCATCGACCAGAAAGCTTCAACGCTTTGAATCCCACGACGGACCTGCTCCACGTTCTCCTGCGACATCGCCGCGCAGTATCCCGCAGGGTCGGGATGATGGGAGCTCAGACGTCGGCGTGAGCGTCCAGGTCCGACAGGCCCACGGCTTCGAGGCCCTCAGCGCGATCCAGGTACGCGCGCCACTCGATCACTTTGCCGTCGCGCAACGTAAATACATGAGCGACGGGCGCATCGACGCGGGCACCGCTGCCACGTCCGACGCCTCCGTGGCGCGCGAGCACGAGCACGCGATCGCCACCAGCCTCGATGAATTCCTCCGGCACCGCCTCGAAGTGGTGGAAGGTCGCCTGCATCTCGCCGACCGCGCTCAGAACCCCTTCGTGGCCGTGATAGCTGCCCTTGCCCCCGCCGATTTCGTCAGGCTGGTACCAGACGATCTCGGGATCAAGGAGGTCGAGTTCAGGCCTTCCG
>Ga0075420_100003183_pt1 | contig 14297 bp, 14 predicted proteins | sample SoiMetdeltSBSDD4_FD_75296 | JGI IMG/M metagenome (GOLD analysis project Ga0075420, IMG submission 75296) | Bulk soil microbial communities from a Populus tree surrounding site in Tennessee, USA - Soil MetaG P. deltoides SBSDD4 | ecosystem: Environmental > Terrestrial > Soil > Tree plantation... | reverse complement strand
GCGAAGCGCGCCATCAGGTGGTCGAGGAAGCGGTTTCGCCGCTCGAGCATCTGCGGCCGGTTCTCCGCCAGGCCGTCGAGCAGGTCCTGGATGCGAAGCTTCCATGCTGCCGGTGTTTCGTCCGCCGCTCCCGCGGGATAGAGCTCGCGCTGCCCGTCCACGGGCTGGCTGAAGTAGGAATGCTGCGGCTCCGGGTCGAGCGAGAAGAGCTCGCGCACCGAGGCGAGCTGCGCGCAGTCGTTCGCCATCACCTGGTCGAAGAAGAGGAGGTAGGCCTGGAGCTGGAGCGCCTGCGCCTGGCGCTCGCGGCTCGCGCTCGCCGGCAGGCCGGCGTTGCCGATGCCGTAAACCGCGGGGAAGTGGATGCGCATCGGCGAGTAGTCGCCGGCGTTGCGGAAGCGGCCGAGGATCGGCGGCGCGTCGCCCGAGGGCCGCGGCGCGTAGCGCTCTTCGTCCTTTTCGCGCAGGCGCTCGTAGCGCTCGAGCGCGTCGGCGGCGCGCGGCAGCGGCATCACGCCCTTGTAGAGCACGAGGCGCGACTGCGTCGCGTCGAGCCGCGCGCGCCTGCCCTGCGCCACCGGCACTTCCCACTTGCTCTCGGTCTCGCGGTCGGGCGCTTCGGCGGGACGCACCACGAGGTCGCGCACCGCGCGCACGCCGCGCACGTCCATCACCTCGCTGATCAGGTCCGAGAGGCGGATCGTGGCGCGCAGCTCCGCCGCCTCGAGCTCTTGCGCGTCGATGAAGCCGTTCGCGGGCGCCGGCCCGTCGAAGAGGTCGGGCTCGGCGCGCGGCGTGCCGTCGGGCAGCGGCCGGCGCAGGATCTCCTCGCGGCGGTAGCGCGGCACGCCCGGCGCGAGGTAGCGCTGCACCGCGAGCAGGATCGCGGCGTAGGTTTGCGCCGGATCGGCGTCCGGCTCGAGGTCGATCTCGCCGCAGACGACGAATTCCTGTACTTCGACCGCCGCCACGTCGGCGAAGTCCTCGCAGAGGTTGCGGTTGCGCTGCAGGGCGGCGACGACCTCCGCCTGGATGCGCGCGCGGTCCGCGGGCGCCGTGCCTTCGGCGTACTCCACGCGCACGCGGTGCAGGCCGCGCAGCCGCACCTCGCGGATCCCCGGCTGCGCCGGCCGGCGATGGAACAGCGCGCCCGGGACCGGGTCGGCGTAATACGTCGGCGCGGCGAAGGGCTCGATCCAGGCGTTGCGCACGCCGCGCACGTCGAGCACGAGGCGGCGATAGTCGAGCGCGGTGAGCGGCGCGTTCGGCAGCGCGCGCCGCGGCCGGAAGAACTGGCGCTCCATGTTGCGCACGTCGTCCGAGGGCGCCGCGAGCAGGTCCTCGACCGGGTAGCACGCGCGGTAGCACACGTCGCTCAGCGCGTAGCAGATCTGCTCGAGCGCCGTGATGCCCGGGTCATGGATGTTGTGGTCGGTCCAGATCGCGCGCGCATAGCCGCGCACCGCGCGCATGCCGAGGTCGAAGAGCGGCGCATGGTCGAGGCCGAGCGGCAGCGTCGTCGGCTTGCGCACGGTCGCGGCGCTCATCCGGGCACCGGCGCGATGTCGTGGGTCTCGTCCGACACCAGGATGGCGTCGGGCGTGGCGGCGCGCGCTTCGTTCACGTCCTCCGTGTCCTGCGCGCCGCCGCGCAGGTGGTACATGCGGAAGTCCGTGAGGTAGTCGACGTAGGGCCGCTCCTCGATGAAGTCGAGCACCTCGGACTTGTAGACCAGGCCGCCGAAGGCGATCGCGCGGCCCGGGTCCTGCGCCCAGGGCGAAAGGTGCGCGACGATCTCCTCGCGCAGCTGCGCGGCGTAGAAATTGAACTCGAAGCCGGCGCGGAAGGCGACCTTGAAATCGAAGCGCACTCGCTGGTAGCGCGGGTTGCGCGCATGCACGCCGATGCCCATCGGCGCGCGGCGCACGACGTGGTCGTGGATGCGCTTGAGCATCCCCGCGTCGACGCGCGGCTGCAGGCGGTCGTAGGCCGGGCGCTTGCGCAGGTCGGGCACCACCACGAGGGTCACGTGCCCCGGGTCGAGCCAGGCGCCGGCGCCCGCGCAGTGCGGGATGCACTTCACCTTGCGCAGCTCGGGAAAAGCCTCGAGCACGCTGCGCTCGTAATCCCACGCGCTGATGCAGCGGGCGCGGTGGCGCAGGCGCTCGGCGACGCGCGTGTCGAAGCCGGTCTCGAGCGGCATCCCGCCGAAGCCCGCGAAGGGCTGCGCCACGCCCTTCACCGCGGCGAGCGGCGTCTTCAGCTTCGCGATCCTGCCCGCGGGGAGTCCCTTCGTCTCGCCGGCGCGGCGCTCGACCTCGATCGCGTTCGCGGCGACCGACACGAGCGAGCAGACGCCGTGCACGTCCTTGCGGATCGAAGCGCGCACCCACACGAGGCCCGCGGGCAGGAAGCTGTTCAGCGCGCTCGCCTGCGGCGGGATGACCAGGTGCACGATGCCGGTGGCGAGGAGGCCGTTGGTGCCGTCGCGCACCGCCTCGCGGCCGGCGAGCGGCTTCCAGTAGTTGTCGCACAGCACCGACCAGCGCACCTCGGGAGCGGGATCGACCTCGGGATCGGCGCTGCCTTCGGCCGCCTGGAAGAGCAGGCTCGCGCTGTCGCCGCCGGCGATGCCTTCGAGGCCGGCGAGGAGCTCGCCTTCGTCTTCGTATTCCGGCACCAGCGGCACGCGTTTGCCCGCGACGAAATCGAGCTGCGCGCGCAGCCAGCCGTGCTCGCGCCGCTGGCCGAAGGCGCCGACGTGGAACAGCTCCACGTCGGCGGCGCCGAACGCGCTTTCCCGGTCCGAGTCGATCTGCGCCTCGCGCGACACCGCGCGATAGGAGAGCGAGATCTCGCTCAGCATCGGCGTGTAGGGCTCGTGGTCCGGCACCGCCTTGCCGGAAAGCAGCTTCGAGCGGTACTCGGCGTGCCGGAAGTCGCCCTCGAGCTGCAGCGTGATGAAGCCCGGGCGCGCGGCCGGCGGGCCCGGGTCGAAGCGGAACATCGGCAGCCGGTAGCGCTCGCGCTGGGCGGCGAGCGCGAGCAGGCGGCTGCCGCCCGCCGCGAGATGATGCAGGCGCCGCGCCGCCGAGGCGAGCGGCGACCCGGCCTTCGAGAGGTCGGCGCCGGCGAGCTCGATGCGGCGCACGTTGCCCTCGCGCGGCCTGAACAGCGCGTGCTCGTCCTTCGCCGCGGTCTCGTGGCCCGCGCCGTCGCGCAGGGCGATGTGGGCCTTGAAGTCTTCTTCCTTCGGCAGCGGGGTGTTGTAGCCCTTGTAGCGGTCGGCGAAATTGGGCAGGCCGCGCCAGTGCAGCTCGAGCGTGAGCCGCTCGAGGTCCTTCGCCAGCGCCTCGGGATAGCCGACCATGAAGCGCGCGCCGTTCGCGGGCTGCGCGCCGAACGGCTGGAACGGCTTGCGCGCATCGACGAGCCCCGCCTCGTTCTCGAGCTGCAGCGACTTCACGCCGCTCACTTCGACCGCGACCCTCGCCGAGACGACGACGAGCCGCTGGAGCAGCGGGTAGCCGTGCGCCGGCGCCGGGGTGAGCAGGAGCTGCACCACCGGCAGGCGCGTGGCGAACGACATGCCGTGGCGCGCCGGGTCGTAGTCGGCGACCGCCTCTTCCGCGGCCGGCACCGTGAAGGAGAAGGCGACGCGGTTGCCGTCGCGCGTCGTGTCGACCGCGGTGTAAGGGCCGAGCCAGCGCTTGGGCGCGGTGACGAACGCCTGGAAGCGCTTGTCGAGCGCGGCCGCGAGCTCGTCGGTGAGCCCGTCGAGCTCGAGCTCGACGCTCACCTTGCGCACCCCCTCCTTCATGCGCAGCACCGGCGAGGCGAGCGCGAAGCCGACCGGCGCCGCGGGCAGCTCCTGGTGCCCGAAAGCGCGCCAGCGCGGCGCCGCGCCTTCGAGCGGCGTGCCCAGCCCGTCGGCCGAATCGGCCACCGGCGCGAAGCGCACCGTGCCGTCCGCCGGGTCGACGTGTACCGTATGCAGCGCCTTCACTTTGCCGTGGTTGAGCACGGTCGTGTCGAGCGGCGCGTAGAGGAGCTCGACGCCGCCGTCGTCCTTGCCGGCGCTGAAGGCGTGCTGCGGGCCGATCTCGGTGTTCGGCGCGTTCTTCTTCAGCTCGAGCACGAGGTGCGCGCGGTCGGGCCGCGCCGCGCGCGGCGCGAAGCCGAGCACGCGCCGGTAGAAGAACTCCAGGTGGCGCGCGGTGATGCCGTTCATCGCGGCGCGCGGGATGCGGTGCAGCTTGAGGAACGCGGCGAAGAGCGCGAGGTGCGGCGGCGCGCCGCCCTCGCGCGTGCCCGGCAGTCCGTCTTCCGGGAAGAACGGCGCCCAGTCGAGGTCGCTCGCGATCGCGCCGCCGGCGGCGTAGTGGAACCGCACCTGCCCGGCCAGGCTCCTCGCATACTGATACAACGCGAGCGAGGTATGGCCTTCGACCTGGACGAACCCGGGCGCGAGGCCTTCGGGCGGCCGGCTCTCCTGCGTCTGCCCGGCGCGGGCGATCAGGTGCTCGAGGACGTCCATGACAGGGCGCGCGCGCCGGCGGCGACGAGCTCGTTGCTGTCGTCGCGGTAGAAGGGGAACACGAGGTTGTAGCGGGAATTGGTGGCGCGCACGCGGTACTCGAGCTCGATGTGCAGCTCGCCGCCCGCGGGCTCCTGGCTGTGCACCTTCACGGCGAGCGGCTCGACGCGCGGCTCGTAGAGGAGCACGCCGATCTTCACCCGCTCCTCGAGCAGCGTGCGCATCGTGGTGCTCATCGCCTCGAACACGAGCTCGTGCATGTCCAGGCCGTACTTCGGATGGAACAGGCGCTCGCCGCGCTGCGTGCCGAGCAGGATGCGCAGGCTCTCCTCGATGTCCTGCTCGTCGGCCACCATGCCGACGCCGCCGCCCGCGCGGTCGAAGCGCGGCGGGAAGCTCCAGCCGGTGCCGAGGAAGTCGCTCATCCGCCGATCGTCACGCTCGGCAGGCCGAGCGCCGCCATGGCGCCGCAGCCGCACGCGTCGCTCGTGCGCAGCGCCGCGCGGCCGCTGATCGTGACGCTCGCGCTGCCGGCGGAGAAAGGGCTCGACGGCGGGTGCGACTGCGAGCCGAGCGGGCAGGTGTGCAGGTCGCCCGCCACCGCCGCCGCCTGGCCGCCGATCGTGACGGTGGCCACGCCGGGACCGGCGATGGTGCCGCCGTGGTTGGTCAGGTCGCCGACTCTCGCTGCCGCAGGCATGCGCGCGCTCCCTAGTTGATCGCCACCGACGGGCCCTTGACGCTGGTGCTCGAGCTGCTCGAGAGCTCGGCGGTCTGGCCCGACGCTTTCAGCTCGCCCGTCGCTTTCAGCTCGAGCGCGGCGGCGCTTTCGATCGTGATGCCCTGCGGCGTGAGCTCGATCTTGTTGCCGTTCTGGTCCTCGAGCCTGATGCCCTGGTCCTCTTCCGACAGCGTCAGGCGGTTGCCGCCCGGCGTCTCGAGCAGCACGACCTTCTTGTCGTCGTCGAAGAAAAGCCGCATCCCCGAGCGGCTGCGGTACGCCTTCTCATGGTTGTCGTCCGAGCCCTGCAGCGGCGCCGCCTTGGCGCTCGAGTGCAGCATGCCGAGGATCACGGCGCGCCGCGGGTCGTCCTCGAGGAAGCCGACCACCACCTCGTCGCCGACCTCGGGGCGGAAGAAGAAGCCGCGCTCGGCGCCCGCGTCGGGCGCCGCGACGCGCGCCCAGACGCCGTCGGCCTCGCCGTTGACGAGCGGCAGGCGCACGCGCACGCGGTGCTCGCCGTCGGGGTCTTCGTTGCTCGCCACCTTGCCGATCTGCAGGCCGTTCACCGCCGGGAGCAGCGCGCCCGCCTTCGGCGCCGACACCGCGAGCTCCTCGCCGGCCCAGCGCTCCACGGCGCCGAACTGCAGGTGCGTCTTCCAGCCCTGCACGGTGTCGAAGTCCTGGCGCACGCCGGTGACGAACACCGTTCCGTTGTAGCGCTCGCCCACGCCGGCGAGCGCGACGAGGTCGCCGGGGTTGACGCCGGCGATGCCTTCGCACTTCGCGCGCCCGCTCACCTTGGAGAGCTTCGACTTGAGCCAGTGCGCGTCGGCCCAGGCCTGCGCCTCGTCCTCCGCGAGCGAGGCGTGGCGCAGCTCCAGGCTCGGCAGCGCCGCCACGGCGGCGAGGTCGTCGCCGGCCAGGTTGCCGGGGCCCGCGACATTCGGGTCGGCCGCGTCCTTCTCGATGAGCGCCTGCTGCGCCGGGTCCCAGGTCAGGCTCTTCACCGCCGCGAACTGCAGCCGCGCGTCGATCTCGGCGTCGAGCTCGATGAGCGTCGCGCCGTATTGCAGCGTGAACGCCGCCTGCCCGGACATGCGCGGCGCGCGCACGCGCACGCGCTCGTCGTTGGTGAATACGAGCTTGCCGTTCGCCTCGGCGCGCGTAAGGAGGAAGTCCCAGTCGCTCGAGCGGAACTGCACCTGCTGCGGATGCTCCACCGCGGTCGCCTCGACCTCGGCGTCGACGCCCGCCGCGTCGAGCAGCGCGGAGAGGATGTCGCTGTCCTTCTGCGCGAAGAAGAAGGCGTTCTTCGCGCCCACGGTGAGCTTCGCCGCCTTGTGGCGGCACTCGACCACGAGCTGCGAGGCGGCGTTGTCGCGCACCTTGATCGCCTGGCGCACCACCATGCCCTTGAACAGCGAGACCGGGTCGTCGCCGGCGCCGGCCAGCACCTCGACCTCGGCGCCCGGCACGAAGGTCGCGGCGTTGGACAGCGGAAAGTCGCCCGCCGCGGCCGAACCGTCGACGTACACCAGGCGCGCGGCGGCGATGCGGTTGACGGCCTTGGTGACGTAGACGCCGAGCAGGTGGTGCTCGCGCGCCACCGGCTGGCCGCCGACCTTCACCGTGAACTCGCGGTGCTCGGCGGAGATGGGCAGGGTGCGCGCGGCGGCCGGCATGGGCTATTTCTCGAGCGGCGGAAAGCGCAGCCGCAGGCCGGGCTCGAGCGCGCGGAAGTTGTCGAGGCCGTTGGCGCGGGCGACTTCGGCGTACATGCGCGGCTCGCCGTACACCGTCTCGCACAGCGCTGGCAGGGTATCGCCGTCCTTCACCAGGCGCACGTGCGTGAGGTCGGCCGACTTGTCCTGCGCCATCGCCACGCGCGTGGTGTCGTCGGAGTTGTCGGTGAAGGCGGCGCTGATCACGGCGCGCAGCGGCACGCCGTCGGGGCGGAAGAGCTTGTAGGCGATCGAGGCGCTCTTCAGCACGCAGCGCTTGATCTGCAGCGTGCCCCAGGCCACCTTGAGGTAATGCGTGCGGTGGATGTGGCCGCTGTAGCCCGTGACCTGCTGGAACTTCTCGACCAGCTCCTGCACGTTCGCCGCCCGGCCGTTGGCGCCGGTGCCGTCGAGGAAGAACGAGAGCGCGAGCTCGCCGGGCTTGATCTTCTTGAACTCCATGCGGCTGCCGGTGGTGCCGGCGCCGCTCGCGCCGTCGTACTCGACCTCGTAGCCGAGCGTGATCTCGGCCGGGTTGACGTAGGCCTCGAACACCCGGTCCGGCGGCACGTCGCGGTCGCTGTAGTCCGGGTTGAGGTGCGCCCGGATCACCAGGCGCTCGAGCCGGCCGCTCGCGGGCACGACGGCGGCCATCGCTCAGCGCTCTTCCCTGCGGCGCAGGACGTCGAGCACGCGCTCGACGCACTCGCTCACCAGGGCGTGGCGGTCCTGCGGCGCGGGCGCGCCCGCCGCGCTCGCCGGCGCGCCGCCCGCTTCCTGGTTCGTGACCTCCACCGAGATCACGATCTCGTCGACGATCACCGGCATGTCACAGCCTCGAGGGGATGGCGGGCATCGGCGGCACCGGCGTGCGGTCCACCGTGAAGTACTGGTAGAAGAGCTGCATGGTCTCGACCGACACGGCGTTCGCCGTGGCGTTGAGATCCGCCACCGCCCATTTCGTCGGGTAGGCCTTCACCAGGTGCCAGGTGAAGAGCGGCTGGTGCACGGCGTCGAGCAGGATCACGTCGAGGTCCTTCGGCTGGATGTCGAAGTCCTGGATGCAGGCGCGCACCCAGTCGAAGATCTCCGAGCGCACGAGCAGCCCGCGCTTGAGGGTCAGCTCGGGGTACTTCGCGCGCACCGGGTACTTCTGCACGTAGCGGTTCTCGCCGCCCTCGGGCACTTCCTCGCTCGTCATCTCGAGCGAGAGGCCGCCGACCTCGCTGAAGCACATGTCGTCCGCGCCGGCGAAGTCCGGCACGCGCACCACGAAATGGAACGCCGGCGGCGGGTAGTAGCTCATTCCCGCGCGTCAGGCCGTGGTGGCCTCGTTCTGGACCTCGAGGCCCTCGTGGGCGAGCTCGATCGACTCGATCGCCACCTCGTTGCCGCTCGCCTTGAGCTGCGGCCCCTCGACCTTCACCGGGAAGGCGCGCTGCACCTTCCAGGTCATCACCGGGTTGTGCTCCTCGTTGAGCAGGCTGATGACGAGGTCGCGGCGCTCCACCGTGTTCAGCTTCACGGTGGTGAGCCACTTGAAGAAGTCGTTGTCGCCGGCCACCACGCCGCGCTTCATGGTGATGTTGTTGAACTTGCGCAGGCCGGGCATCTTGATCGACGAGTACTCCGGGAACGAGCCGTCGCGGTACTCGATCGCCTGGTTCTCCTGGGTGAGGCCCGAGATCTCGGAGAATCCGATGCGCTCGCCACCCCATTGCACGGTGAAGTGGAAGACCGGTAGTGGATACAGTGCGGGCATGTTCAGGGCTCCTCTTCTTTAAGAGACTTGCATCTTGTGCGAGAACTTCAGGATGATGAATTCCGCCGGCCGCACCACCGCCATGCCGATCTCGACGTTCATGCGGCCCTCGAGGATGTCCTGGAAGTTCATCGTCGTGCCCAGGCCGCAGCGCACGAAGAACGCGTCCTGCGGCCGCGCCCCGGCGAGCGCGCCCTCGCGCCACTTCTGCGTGAGGTACGCCTCGATCATGCCGCGCACCTTCACCCAGGTGTTGGCGTCGTTGGTCTCGAACACCGCCCAGTAGGTCGACTTCTTGACCGACTCCTCCACCGTGTTGAAGAAGCGCCGCACGTTGATGTAGCGCCACTCGTTGTCGTTGCCGGCGAGCGTGCGCGCGCCCCATACGAGCGTGCCCTTGCCGGCGAAGGCGCGCAGCGCGTTGATCGACTTGCCGGAGGTGGGGTCGACGTTGAGCGGTCCCTGTTGCGCGGAGTCGAGCTTCACCACCGGCTCCACCACGTCGGAAAGCGGCACGTTCGCCGGCGCCTTCCACACGCCGCGGTTGGTGTCGGTGTACGCGTAGACGCCGGCGATGGCCCCGCTCGGCGGCAATGTGAGGAAGAACTTCGAGAGCGCCAGCTTGGCGGCGTTGTAGACCTCGAGGTTCTGGCCCGCGCCCGGCGCCTTGAGCGTATTCAGCACCACGCCGGGCGCGGCGGCGCCGTCGATCAGCACGTTGACGTTGCTTTCGGCCGCGTTCACCACGGGGTTCATCGTCGTGCGCAGGAACGGGTAATACGCGCCCCCGTACTTGAGGATGTCGATGTCGAGCGTCCAGACGTTCTCGCGGTGCGCCTGCACCACGGTCTTGGTCCCCGCGCCGACCGGGATGGTGCCGGCGAGCCCCTTGTAGCCGTCGTACAGGTCGAGGATGGCGAAGCGGTCGCCGAGCGTCTGGCACTGCTGCAGCATGGCGCGCGCGACATTTCCGAACTGGTCGACGGTCGCGAGGCGCACGGCCTCGGGGATCACGAGCAGGGTCGGCTCATCCTCGGCCGCGACCGCGTTGAGGCCGCCGGTGAGGTCGGCCTCGACGACGAACGGCCCGGGGGCGGCCTTGTAGCCGCCGACCGAGACGACGTAGCACTTGCCGCCGCCGTTGTCGAAGAAGAGCTTCATGCTGTGGTAGAGGAAGTATTCGAGCGCGGGCTCGCCCACGACGAGCGACTGCTTGCTGCCGTCCGGGCGCGAGTTCACCGCGACGGTGAGCTGCTGCGGCCAGGGCCCGCCGAAGTACTGCTCGAACTCGGTCATCGAATAGATAAGCGTCGGCTTGTTGCGCAGGTCGTCGGCCGCGTCGCGCGTCGCGATCTGCGTGTAGCCGATGAACGCCGGGATCGCCGACTCGACCTCGGCCACGGACGGCGGAAAGACCTTGATCTCTCTTACGTAGACGTCGGGGGTGCTGAATGCGGGCATGGCGGGGCCTCTATTTGGACAGGTGGATGACCAGGTCCGCGGTGGCGGCCGCGGGTCCGGGCTGGGGGAGCTGCGCGACGAGCACTTCGGTGTTGCGCGCGAGCTGGATGCGCTTGCGGGGCCTCTCGCGCCGCGCCACCGGCGCCGCCGAGCGGAACAGCGCGACGGCTGCGCCGGCGCCGCCGAGGAGCGCCGCGGGCAGGTCGCCGGCGCCGAAGGCGGAGGCCGCGACGCGGTCGAACGCGATCGGCCTTCCCGGCTCGGCGTCGGGATTGACGTCGGTCACGTCGAGCTGGTTGAACTGCGTCGTGGTGTAGCCGCGCGCGACGACGTAGTACTTGAGCGTCTCGGCGCGCGCCGCGAACGCGATCTCGAACGCCGGCGGCGCGTCGTAGAAGGCGGGGTCGATGTCGATCTCGACCACGCCGAACAGGCCCTCGCGCAGGAGCTCCGCGTCCTCGGCATTCGCCGCATCGAGGAGCAGCGCGACCGGCGGCTGGAGCACGGCCGGGTCGGCGCCGCGATTGGCGTAGAGCGCGAGGCCCTCGCCCGGCGCGAAAGGCAGCACGCTGAAGTTGCCGAAGTACGGGTTGACGAGCTTCAGGCCGAACTGCAGCGTGCGCCCGTCGACCCGCACGGTGTCCTTCTCGTAGAGCACGGTGAGCATCGCCTCGCGCGTCTTCGCGAGCAGGCGCCCGCCGGCGAGCAGGCGCTGCGTCGGCGACGGCGTGGTGAACTCGAAATCGGGCGAGCGCCCGCCGTAGTAGGCGTGGGTCACTTCGAGCGTCATGAGGGGCGCGAACTCGATCACAGCACCTCCACCGAGGCCCCGACCTTCGTGATCGGCGTGCCGACCGCGCCGGGCTCGTCGTCCTGCAGCGCGACCAGGCGCGCGCGGTAGAGCGCCGCGGGCAGCTGCTTCGCGCCGACGAAAGCCCAGAGCTGGTTCAGCTGCTCGAAGCCGAGCGTGATGAGGTCGACGCCGAGCTTGCGGATGCGCGGATCGAGCGCGGGGTAGCGCTCCGGCGTGAACACCGGGTGGCCCTGGAAGAACGTGAGCACGAACGAGAGCTGCTTCAGCGCCTGCTCGTAGTTGTTGAAGTGCGCCGCGAAGAGGAGATGGAGGTTCAGCTTCACCTCCGGCTCGCGCATCACCTGACGCCCGTCGACGAGCGCCGCCTGCGGCAACTGCGAGCGCACCGTACGCTCCTCCTCGACGTTGACGAGCGCGACCCCGATCCGGTCCGGCGGGATGTCCCACTTGCCCGTGTCGCTCGCGATGCGGCTCAGCACCGCGGTGCCGAACGGGTCGCTCGAGCCCGTGCGCTGCACGAGCCAGCCGTTCAGCTCTTTTCTCAGGAATTCCGCGGCGAGGTGGAGCATCGCTCTAGATTGGCGGCGTAGAGGACGTTGCCGTCGGGCAGCCGGTGGGCGTGCAGCCAGCCGTCCGCGACCAGCGCTTCGAGCGCCGCGCCGATGTGGTCGGGCGCGTCCTCGAAGCCGCGCGGCGGCAGCCAGGAGGCAAGGATGCCTTCGGCGGTATCCGCCGCGCAGGGATGGTGGTCAAGATGGCGTTGGATGGCTGCGCAGAGTTTCTTCGCGTGGATCGCATTACCCACCGGAGGCCCTTCGCACGGCGCGTGCCAGTGTCCGCTCGCGGAGCAAGTGCCTGAAGCGCAACGCGTTGCGTTTCGCGCGGTGCGATGCGGCGGGGCCGCGCCGACCCGGCGGCGCGCGCTCGGGCGGACCCGGGTGGGGCCGCGCGGCCCCGGCGCTCAGCTTCCGGGAGAGGTGGGCTTGGAGATGCGGTACTTCTTGAGCAGGCGGCCGAGGTGGCGCCGCTCGGTACCGCTCAGGCGCGCGGCGGCGGAGACATTGCCGTTCGCCTGGTCGATGAGGGCCGAGAGGAAGCGCGACTCGAATTCGGTGATGGCGCGGCTCTTTGCCTCGCGGTAATTCAGCACCGGGGGCGTCGTGATGACCAACGCCGGCGTTACCGGCAGCGCGGGCTCGCTGATGCTGTCGCCCTCGGCGAGCAGGAAGGCCCGCGACACGCGGTTCTCGAGCTCGCGGATGTTTCCCGGCCACGGATAGCGCTCGAAGCACGCGAGCGTCGCGGGGTCGAGCGGCAGCTCGGCCTTGGCGTAGCGTGCCGCGGCCTTGCTCACGAAGTGGCGCGCAAGGAGCGCAATGTCGCCGTGGCGCTCGCGCAGCGGCGGCAGCGCGAGGTACAGCAGCTTCAGCCGGTAGAAGAGATCCACCCGGAACGTCCCGGCGTCGACCTGGCGCTCGAGGCTGCGGTTGCTCGCCGCGATGATGCGTACGTCGGCCTGCTCGTCGTGCCGGCCGCCGAGCGGGCGGAACTGCTGGTCCTGCAGGAAGCGCAGCAGGGTCACCTGCGCCTTGGGCGTGAGCGCGTCGACCTCGTCGAGGAAGAGGGTTCCGCCGCGCGCGAGCTCCACCAGGCCGGGCTTGTCGTCGCGCGCGTCGGTGAACGCGCCGCGGCGGTGGCCGAAGAGCTCGCTCTCGACGAGCGCATCGGGGATCGCGCCGCAGTTCACCGGCACGAAGGGGCGCGCCGCGCGCGCGCCGCGATAGTGGATGGCGCGCGCCGCCAGCTCCTTGCCCGTGCCGGTCTCGCCTTCGATCACCACTGGCGCATCGTAGGCGCACATCTTGTTCATGAGCGCGTCCGCGATGCGGAACGCTAGCGAGCGGCCGATCATCCTTTGATCCCCGGGTGCGGCAAATATGCCTCTTCACCGGCGCGGCGTCACGAGTGAATATTGCCCCGCTCTTTTATCGCTCCGTCCTCGCCCGAACCGGGAATTTATTCAACGCCAGAAAGATGCGCTGCGAAACTCAGAAGGATTCTCCCGCGCGATCCGCTAGTCGCGCGGCTAGAAACGCAGGCCCGCACCGAGCGATACGGCGTCGAAGTCCGTGTTCGTTGCCTTTCCCTGGAACGTCTGCAGGTTTGCGAACAAGCTGAAGGCAGGGGTGATGAAATAACTCGCGCCCACGAGATATGCCTGGCCTTCGGAGAAGCGGTCGTCGCCGTGGTTGTACGCATACCCGAGCGCCAGGCCGAGGCGCTTCGTCGGGTAATACGTGCCCGTGAGGGAAACGGCCTCGTTCTTCTCGGTCGGCGAGCCGTCCGTTTCGTCCTTGGTCTGGCTGAGACCGGCGCTGAGCGCCAGATGAGTCCCGCCCGCGAGGTGCGCGAGATGCTGAGCGACGACGCCGATCGTCGTGTCGGTGGACTTCGGCTCGCTCGCGCCCGCGCTCGTGCTGTTCTTCGTCCGCAACGTGGACTGGCTCCAATCCAGCGCGACCAGGGTGTTCCTGGCGACGTAGGCGCCGGCGGACAGCGCGTACGATTTGCTGTCCGTCTCGAACTCGGAGCTTGTTACCCTCGACCTGAACTTCGCCGATTCGCTCGCAGCGTATCTCGCGGCAACGAACAGGGGCGTGTCCGGGCGCCTGAACACGAAGCCGACACCCCAGCTCGAACCGTTTCCGGACGTGTCGAAGTTATCCAGCTCGCTCTTTGTGCGGTGATAGCTCGCATTGAGCTCGCTCGCGCGCTCCACGAAAGGGCCTTGGTCGAACGGATAGTCGCTCGGCGAGAGCGGCAACTCGCGGAAATAGTACGCTCCGGAAACACCGACGCTCTTGGTGTTGACGGCCGAGCTCGAGTCGCCGTCCCCCTGCACGTAGTCGATCCCCGCCTCGGCGCGATACCGCTCCTGGGCAAGCAAGGGTTCGGCACACGCCAGCGCGGTTGCGGTGACGCAGGACGCCAGCATTCTTCTTTTCATCGTCCCCTCCGTGGTCTTAGCCCTGCGTTGTTCTGGAGATGATAATCGGACGGTCCCCGCGCGGTCGAATCCCCGGCGTTTTTGCCGCAGCATTTGATTTACAGCCGCGGAAACAAAAAAGCCCGACCTCTTTCGAGATCGGGCTTTTCTTTGCTGAAGATGGTCTGGCGGTAACCTACTTTCGCGTACGCGATTGCACACTATCATCGGCGCAAACCCGTTTCACGGTCCTGTTCGGGATGGGAAGGCGTGGTTCCAGGCTGCTATGGCC
>Ga0075420_100003182_pt1 | contig 14300 bp, 9 predicted proteins | sample SoiMetdeltSBSDD4_FD_75296 | JGI IMG/M metagenome (GOLD analysis project Ga0075420, IMG submission 75296) | Bulk soil microbial communities from a Populus tree surrounding site in Tennessee, USA - Soil MetaG P. deltoides SBSDD4 | ecosystem: Environmental > Terrestrial > Soil > Tree plantation... | reverse complement strand
TTTGAACGAACTTGGGAAAATACGCCATTGCGTGCGATATGTCTACGCACAACCCTCCAAGCCATGCGTAAGGCAATCTGTCTACTCCTCGCTGCCTCCTTGCTGCTGCCCTCCGTTGCTTTTTCGCAACACTCGGGCGCACAAACGATCCCGGCGCCTGGCGCGCCTCCACCCACCTTTCAGCCTACGCCACGGTCGCCCGGTGTCTTCGCACCCCTCAATCCGACCCGGAGCGACACCGGTACCCTGTACGGGATCAATACCCGCGCGATTGCGGGACCGGATTACCGACTCGGGCCGGGCGACGTCGTGGAGGTACAGATCGTGGGCCGGCTCGACGTCAACCGGCAGCAGGTGGTGGTGGATTCCGAGGGATCGATCGCCCTGCCCCCGCTCGGCACGGTGCTCGTCGGCGGCCGCACGCTGCAGGAGGCCAACCGGACCATCACCGCGCGTGCGCGCTCGATCTTCCGGTTCGCGGACGTCAGCATCACCGTGCAGACGCCACGCGCCTTCGAGGCGGTCGTCTCGGGCGAGGTCGAGCGTCCGGGCACGCTGCAGGTGACGGCAACGCATCGACTGCACGAGGTCATCCTCGCCACCGGCGGCGTCACCTCGCGCGGCAGCGTGCGACACGTCCAGCTCACGCGCAACGGCGTGGTCTCCGAGGTCGACCTGCTGCTCTTCGAGCTGAAAGGCGACATCACGCAGAACCCCTTCGTCCAGGAGGGCATGCGGATCCACGTGCCGGCGCGGCGGCCGGCGGTCACCCTGCAGGGTGCGGTCCGTCGGCCCGGCGAGTACGAGCTGCCGAACGGCGGCTCGCTCCGTGATCTGCTCGACCTGACGGGCGGCCTCTCGCCCTCGGGCGCCGCCCGCGAGGCGCGGCTCACGCGGGTGGGCGCCGACGGTCGCAAGGAGACGACGTCCCTCGATCTGCGCACCGCCGACATCCCGCTGCAGGGCGGCGACACGCTGTACGTGCCGTCGCTGACGCTCATCCAGGACGTCGTCGAGATCCGCGGCGCCTTCAATGGCATCGGCGAGAGCGGCAAGACGACGACGGCCGGCAAGCCGACCGTCATCACGCGCCTGGAGCTGGCGCGGGGCGAGCGCATCAAGGACATCGTCATCAAGGCCGGGGGCGCGGCGCCCTTCGCCGATCTGCGCCTGGCCTACATCGACCGGACGGATGCCGGGCCCGCCCAGCGGATTCCCGTCGATCTGCACCGGTTGCTCGTGGACAAGGACGAGATGCAGAACATCCTCGTGCAGAACGGCGACGTGGTCGTGCTCCCGATCATGGAGGACAAGGTCTACATCGTCGGCGAGGTCAAGAATCCCGGGCCGCAGGACTTCCGTCCGGACCTCACGCCGCGCGAGTACCTGGCGGCCGCCGGCGGGCCGGGCACCCGGGCGAAGATCGCGGCCTCCACGGTCACGTTCCGGAACGGGCGGACGTACGCGATGGCGGAGGCGCCGCCGCTCGAGGCGGGGGCCATGATCACCGTGCCGGAGGTGGCCGTGAAGTGGTGGCAGGACTACGTCACCATCGCCTCCGCGGTGGCCAACCTGATCACGGCCTACACGGGGATCTTCCTGCTCTTCAACGGGCCCATCTACGACTAGCCCATGTACGAGACCTACTGGGAGCTCAGCGAACCGCCCTTCGACAACTCGCCGAATCCGAAGTTCTTCTACCTGTCGCCGGAGCACGAGGAGGCGCTCGTCCGCCTGGTGTATACCGTGCGCCATCGCAAGGGCTGCGGGATGCTCACGGGTGAGTACGGCTGCGGCAAGACCACGCTGTCGCGGGCGCTCATCCAGCGCCTCGAAGCCGAGCGGTACGAGATCGGGCTGCTCACCAACCCGCGCTGGAACGCCACCGATTTCCTCCGGGAGGCGCTCTACCAGCTGGGCGTGGAGACGAGCGAGAAGAGCAAGCCCGAGCTCCTGCACATGCTGAATGACGTCTTCTTCCGCCATTACCGCGAGGGCCGCGACACCGTCATCATCGTGGACGAGGCACAGCTGCTCGATGACGAGGGTGTGTTCGAGGAGCTGCGGCTGCTCATGAACTTCCAGACCGATGACCGCTTCCTGGTCACGCTCCTGCTCATCGGCTCGCCCGAGCTGCGCGAGAAGGTGCGGCGGCTCAAGCACCTGGACCAGCGGATCACCATCCGCTACCACCTGAACACGCTCGACGATGCGCACACGTCGGCCTACGTCGCTCATCGGCTCAAGATGGCCGGGCGCTCGACGCCGATCTTCACCGAGGAAGCCGTCAAGCTGATCTTCGACTTCACCCGCGGCACCCCGCGCGAGATCAACAACCTTTGCGACGTCGCGCTGCTGGTCGGGTACACGAGGCGGGTGAAGGAGATCAACGAGCGGATCGTGGCCGAGGTCATCAAGGACATGGTAGGCGTGTCCTGATGGTGCGCATGAGCGATCTTGTGCGCGGGATCGTGCGCGAGCCGCCGGCGCCCAAGCCCGCGCCGGCGGCGCCGCCGGAGGAACCGACGAAGCGCGCCGTGGTCGAGCCCACGCCGCCCGTCAGCCTCGCCGCCACCGAGACGCCGGAGCCGCTCGTGCGCGTGGAGCCGGCGCCGACGTCGCGCCGCCCGGCCGAGCCCAGCGAGCCCTCCGAGCCGCTCTTCGGCGAGCTCCAGCAATTCCTGGTCGAGGCGCGCGCCCGGGTGAACGGCGGCGGCTTCGTGTGGACGCGCCTCGAGAGCCTGGTGGATCGCGCGACCACCTCGCTCATGGGCTCACCCGACCTCTTGTGGGTGGCTCACAATCCGGCGGCGCCGCCCGGCGTGGACTACGTGGCGTTCCACCAGGCACGCGTGTGCGTGCTGGCGCTGCGGCTCGGCGTGAGTCTCGGCTACGACCCCGCGCGACTGCTGCCCCTCGGCCAGGCAGCGGCGCTCTTCGACGCGGGGCTGTGGCAGCTCCCGCAGGGGCTGCTGGAGCGCGTGGACTCGCTCTCGGGCAGTGAGCTGGCGACGTACCGCTCGCATCCGAAGCTGTCCGCGGACATCGTGCAGCGCTGGTCCCCGCCCCACGCGCGCATCGTCGAATCGATCCTCGATCATCACGAGCGCGAGCAGGGGCAGGGTTTTCCGCGCGGCGTGCAGGGAGGCGGCATCGACGCGGACGCCAAGATCATCGGGCTCGTCGACACGTACACCGCCCTCACGGTGCCGCCGTCATCGCGGCCGCGGCTCCGGCCGCACGAGGCCATTCGCGACATCGTGAAGACGCGCAACGACCAGTTCCCGTCGTCACTCATCAAGGTGCTGCTGTCGGAGATCTCCGTCTTTCCGCCCGGCACCGTCGTGCGGCTGAACACGGAGGAAGTCGGACGGGTCATCGCGGTCAACCGCAACCACCCCCTGCGGCCCCAGGTCGAAGTCTTCGTCGATGCCAAGGGGCATCGACTCGGAACGCCGAAGGTCATCGATCTGTCCGAGGCGCCGTTCCTGTACATCACCGGTCCCGTCGGCGACGACGCTCGGTGACGGTCTAGCCCATGGCCCAATACGAGATGAACCTCCGTGACTACTGGCTGATCATTCGCCGACGTCGGCTGTGGATCATCGCCACCACCATCGTCACCATGCTCTTCAGCCTGTGGCTGGCGCGGCAGAAGGTCCCGCACTACCAGGCCACGGCCACCGTGAAGTTCGAGCAGTCGACCAATGTGTCCGGCCTCCTGGTCGAGGTGCTGTCATACTCGAGCTCCGACAACATCGAGACGCAGGCCACGCTGATCAAGAGCTATCCCGTGCTCGAGGAGGTCGGACGGCGAATGGGACGCCTGCCGCCGGCCACCGGCGACGGGGCCGTGCGCGAGTCGAAGAGCTACCAGTCGATGCTCGACTCCATCGGCGGCAAGATCAGGACCAACCGCGTCCCCAACACCAGCATCCTCGAGATCACGGCGACCTCGACCAACCCGCGCGAGGCGCGCGATCTCGCCAACACGGTGGCCGAGGTCTATCGCGACTACAACAAGCAGAACCGGAATTCGCGGCTGACCGAGGCGCGGAAGTTCATCGAGGCGCAGCTCAAGGAAGTCGAGGCGCGGGTGAAGCGCGCGGAAGAGGAGGTGTGGGCCTTCCGCGACGCCAACCGCGTGATCGCGCCGGGGGCGGAATCGACGGTGCTCCTGTCGCTGTTCACGCAGGTGCGCGGCGACATGGAGCGGGCGCGACAGCAGCGGACGGAGCTCGAGCACCTGCAGGCGCGGCTGGCGCGGACGGATCCGTCCAGCATGACCGAGCGCATCTACGTGGACTCGTCGAACCCCGCCCTGCAGCGCATGCAGAACGCGCAGACCGAGCTGACCATGGAGCGCACGCAGCTCGCCCTGGAGGCGACCGAGAAGCACCCGCGGCTGCAGGCGATCGACGAGCGGCTGCGCGAGGTTCGCTTCGAGATGCGGCGCGAGATCGGTGCGCAGATCGCGATGCTGAAGAACCGCGAGGACATTCTCGGCCGCCAGATGGCCGAGCTGATGCAGAAGAACCGCGAGGTGCCCGCCGTCGAGCTCGGGCTGCAGCGGCTGCAGCGCGATGCGAAGGTCAACGACGACCTGCTGACCCTCCTGAAGACCAAGCACCAGGAGGCGCTCATCAAGGAGTCGGAGGGCGTGGAGGAAGTCGCGCTCGTCCGTCCCGCCACCGACCCCGGCAAACCCATCGGCAGCAACACGCTGAACACGATGCTGGTGGGCGCGCTGCTCGGCCTGATGCTCGGCCTCGTGGTCGCCTTCGTGCAGGAGACGCTCGACACGTCGATCGGAACCATCGAGGACGTCGAGTCGTACCTCGACGTCAAGGTCCTCGGGATCATCCCGCACATCGATCCGCGCGAGACGATGGAGCGTCTGCTCGAGCGCCGCCCGTCGCTGGTCCAGATGGATCCCGAGGCGCTGCAAAGCCACTCACTGCTCATCACGCACTTCGATCCCAAGTCGCCGGTGGCCGAGGCCTACCGCGGGCTGCGCACGAACATCCAGTTCCAGCGGATGGAGCGCGGCGGCAAGGTGCTGGTGGTCACCAGCCCGACGCTGCAGGAAGGCAAGACGACCACCATCGTGAACCTCGCCCTCACCATGGCGCAGAGCGGCCAGAAGACGCTGCTCGTCGGGGCCAACATGCGCCGCCCGTCGATCTATCGCTTCTTCGGCATCGCGCGCGAGCCGGGTCTTTCCGACATCCTGGTAGGCAACGCGCAGTGGCGCGACTGCGTGCGTGGCGTGGCCGACATCCTGATGGGCCGCTTCGAGATGGAAGACATCATGGCCTCGCCCGGTCTCGACAATCTGCACATCATCGAAGCCGGCCCGATTCCGGGCAATCCGTCGGAGCTGCTCTCGACGGCGGCCATGCGCGACTTCCTGCAGGCGGTGAGCGCGGAGTACGACATCGTCCTCATCGACACGCCGCCGATTCTGCCCGTCACCGACTCCGCCATCGTGGCCGGGCAGGTGGATGGCGTCCTGCTCGTGTACCAGGCGGGCAAGGTCGGCCGTCTCGTGCTCAAGCGGGCGAAGGCGCATCTGGAGAGCGCGCGCGCCAAGGTGTGGGGCATCGTGCTCAACGATCTGCAGACGGAGGTCTCCGGCTACACCTACACCCACTACTACACGCACTATTACGGTGAGGAGACGGGGGGCCAGGCACCCCGCGGTCGGCTCCAGCGGGCCTTCGACTTCGTCCGCGGCAAGCTTCGTTTCGGCGGCCGGGGCGCCGGATCCGCGACCGTCGCCGCGGCGGCCAGCGCGCCGCTGACGCGCGCACCGGAAGTGAGCGCGTCCGCCTTCAGCGCGCCGACCTTTGGCGCACCGACGTTCAGCGCAGCAACCGTCGGCGAGCCCGCGACCGACGTCGCGCCGCTCGCGGAGACGGTGCCGTCCGTGCCGTCGTATCGGCGCTTTGCGAGCAAGCGGGTCGTCGGGGTGGGGGTCCTGGTTGCCGTCGGCGTCATCGCCGGCGTCGTCGCCTGGCGCTTCGGCATCCCCGGCACGGGCAACCCGCGTGCGCAGATCCGGCAGCGACTGGAGACACCGACGGGCCGGCCCGGCCAGGCCCCGGCTGTTCCGAAGACGACGTCGAGGCCGGCGCCGGCCGCGCCGGTGACGACGATCAGGCCGAGCACGCCGCCGGCGCCTCCGGCCACGACGCCTCCGATGATCGTGCCCCCGGTGACCGCGCCGCCGGCGGTGCGGCCGCTCGTCGACACGCTGCCTCCGCCGCCGGCGTCGCCACGTGCGGTGCTCGACGTGCCGCCGTCGATTGCGCTGCCGTCGATCACGGTCGCGCCGCCCGCGAGTGCCCCGATGCCGGCGCCGAGCGCCCCGGCGCTGGCGACGACTCCGCCTCCGCCCGTGACCGCCGCGCCGAGCAACGAGTCCGTGCGGTTCGCGCTGATGTTCGGGCCGTTCGCGACCGCCGTGGACGCGGAGAAGCTCGAGCGTACGCTCATCAAGGCCGGCCACGAGACGCTGCGCACGCGGCAGGGCGCGGGCCCGACGGTCTACGCCGTGCTGATCGAGCGGGTGCCGACGTCGCACGAGGCGCGCACGATCGTCAACGTGCTGCGCGAGCAGGCGATCGCCGAGGCGACGATCGTATCCACCGAGCCCGTCGTCGTCCGCGTGGGCGATCTGCATCCGCTGCGCGGTGCCGTCGCGCTCGCCGAGCGCGTCCGCAAGGCGGGCTATCAGGTGCGCGTGGCGGCGCAGCCGAATGACAAGGTGGCGTTCCTGATCCGGCACGGCAGCTTCGCGACACGCGAGGAGGCGGAGGCCCGGAGCCGCGAGCTGGCACGGCTCAGCGTGCCGGCGGCCCAGGTCGTTCCGGTCCGATAGCGGGTGGATTCTCCCTTACTGATCGGGGCCGCCCTGGTCCTCTTCGTGCTGGCCTTCGCCCGCACGGAATTCGCGCTGTACGTCATGGTGTTCTCGATGCTGCTCTCGCCCGAGATCACGGCCAGCGCCGGTGGTCTCGCCGAGCGCCGGGACGTCACCGTGCGCACCGAGGACTTCGTGCTGCTGGTCGTTGGCTTCAGCTGGTTCGCCAAGACGGCCGTGAACAAGGAGCTCGGCCTCGTCGCGAAGACGCCGCTCAACCGGCCGATCATCGCCTACGTTGCCGTGAACCTCATGGCCACGCTGCTCGGCTACCTGATGGGCAGCGTCCAGACGGCGGCCGGCTACTTCTACGTCCTGAAGTACATCGAGTACTTCGTCGTCTACTTCATGGTCGTGAACAACCTCCGCGACCGGGCCCACGCCTGGCGCCTGCTGACGGCGGCCCTGCTGACGGCGGCCATCGTGAGCGTGATCGGGCTGACGCAGATTCCGTCCGGCGAGCGCGTCTCCGCACCGTTCGAGGGCGAATCCGGCGAGCCGAACACCCTTGGCGGCTATCTGCTGTTCATGATGGCGATCGCGGGGGGCATCGCGCTCGAGGCGACGCGGCTCGTTATCCGGACGCGGTTCGTGGCGCTGCTGGGGCTCATGGCAGTGCCCTTTGCGTTCACGCTGTCACGCGCCTCCTACCTCGGCGTCATTCCCGCCTTCCTCGCGCTGCTGGCGGTCACGACGCGGCGTCGCGCCCTCATCGCCATCGCGCTCGTGGTCGTGGTCTGCTCGCCGCTGCTCCTCGTGGTGGCGCCACCCTCGGTGGTGAACCGCGTCCTCTACACCTTCGAGCCGGAGGCGAACCAGCCGACCGTGCGTCTGGGGAAGGTCGGGCTCGATCCGTCGACGTCCGCGCGCATCCTCAGCTTCAAGCAGGCGTTCGCGGGGTGGCTCGAGCGGCCGATCTTCGGCTGGGGCGTCACCGGCTTCGGCTTCATGGACGCGCAGTACGCGCGCGTGCTGGTCGAGACGGGCATCGTCGGCTTCCTCACGTTCGTCTGGCTCCTGTGGTCGGTGCTGAAGGCCGCGCGCGCGGCGTACCTCCGGCTGGTGGATCCCCTCGATCGGGGCCTCGTGATGGGCTTCATCGCGGGCACCTTCGGGCTGCTCGCCCATGCCATCGGCTCGAACACGTTCATCGTCATCCGGATCATGGAGCCGTTCTGGCTGGTGGCCGGCATCGTGGTCATGCTGCCGGTGTTCGTCGACGACGAGACGCGCGCCCCGGCGCACCCTCTGGCGACAGCGGCGGCGGCGCACGCGGTGCGCTGAGATGAAGGCGGCCGGGGGCGCCGAGACGATGTCCGCCCTCGTGCGCGGGGGAGCCATGACCCTCGGCGGCTCGCTGCTCGGGCGGGTGGCCGGCATGGCTCAATCGATCGTCATCGCACGCGGACTCGACCCGCATCGGCTCGGCGTGTTCGCCATCGTGAACTACGTCCTGGCCCTCGGCGGCGCCATCGTGGATCTCGGGGTGCCGGTGGCGGCCACCAAGCTCGTGGCCGAGTACCGGGTGACCCGGCCGACGGCGCTCCGGCGGATCGTCGGCACGCTGGCCGTTCTGAGCGTGCTGCTGGCCATGGCGGGCGCGCTCCTCCTGAGCGTGGGCGCCGAGCCGCTGAGCCGCTTTTACCGGGAGCCGACGCTGGCGCCGCTGTTCCGGCTCGGCGCCGCGCTGCTGTTCGTCTCGCTCGTCGGCGCCTTCCTCGCCAGTGCGGTGCAGGGGTTCCGCCTCATCGACACGCTGGCCGCGGTCACCGCGGTGAAGGCCGTGGTGGCGCTCGGCGCGACCATCATGCTGCTGCCCTCGCTCGGTCTGGTCGGCGTCATCGTCGCTTCCATCGCGGCCGAGGCGATTGCCTGGCTGCTCGTCGGCCGCCCGCTGCGCCGGGAGCTCGCCGCCACCCCCGTCCCCGGGCACGAGGCCCCGGTCGCTGGACCGATCGTCCGCCGAGCGCTGGCCCTGTCGGTGCCCGTCGTGCTGAACGGCCTGATGGTGTGGGGCGGCGCGTGGTTCGTCCGCTCGTATCTCGCGCGCACCGCCGGGTACGATTCCGTCGGCTATTTTCACGTCGCCGATGCGTGCGCGCGATTGCTGCTCCTCCTGCCGGCGGCGATCGCCGTCCCGTTCCTGCCGGCCATCTCCGAGTCGGTTGCCGTCGGACGCGAGGCGACGGGCCGCATGGTCGAAGGCGGACTCCGTCTCACGCTGCTCGCGGTGGCGCCGGCGGGCGCTTTTCTGTGTCTGGCCGCCCAGCCGGTGCTCGGAGTGATCTACGGCGAGGCGTACGCCGGGTCCGCCGCCTCGCTGACGTCGGCGCTGGTCCTCGCCGCGGGATGCCAGGCGCTGACGATGATGGTGTGGTCGACGCTCGTGGGCGCGGGACGAACGTGGGCCGGCGTCGCCGTGCAGGCGGGCGGCCAGGTCCTCAGCGTCTCGCTGACGGCAGCGCTCGTGCCCGGCCACGGCCTGGCGGGCGTGGCGGTGGCGGCCCTCGTGGCGTCGGCGGCGACGGCGGTGCTGGGGCTCGCGGTGGTGCGTGCGGAGCTGACCGTGCGCCTCAGCGAGGTGCGGAGCGCGCTGATGGTGGCCGTCATGGGCTGGGCGACGGCCGCCGCGCTCTGGATGGCCGGCGCCACCGGCTGGCTCGAGGCCGCCGCGCTGGCGGCGGTGGTGCTGCTGCTGCAGTTTCAGCGGCTCACGCCCGATGAGCGTCGCTGGGTCATCGAGCGCCTGCGCCGTTCGCCGGTGGAGGTGGCGCCCTGAGCGCGTGCGACCTCTCGGTGGTGATCCCCGCGCTCGACGAGGGCGCGAGCATCGGTGAGCTCGTACGGCGGGTACGGGCGGAGGCGACCCGGCTCGGCGTGCGCCACGAGGTCATCGTGGTCGACGGCGGCTCCGTCGACGGCACCCCGCGCTGGGCCACCGAGGCGGGCGCCGTCGTCGTGGCGCAGCCCGGTCGCGGCTATGCCGACGCGCTCCTGACCGGCTTCCGGCACGCCCGCGGCGCGTACGTCGCCTCGATGGACGCCGACTACTCGCACGATCCGGACTTCCTCAGCGCGCTGTGGGCCGCGCGTGATGACGCCGAGCTCGTCATCGCTTCCCGTTACGTGGCCGGTGGCTTCGCGTACATGCCGGTGTTCCGGCGGCTGCTGAGCCGCGTCCTCAACCGCGTGAGCCGCAGCGTGCTGTCGCTGCCGTTTCGTGATCTTTCGAGCGGCTTCCGGCTCTACCAGCGACGTGCGCTCGAAGGACTGGCGCCGCGCGCCCGGCGCTTCGACGTGCTCATCGAGATCCTCGCGCGTATCCGGGCCGAGGGCTGGCGCGTGAAGGAGGTGCCCTTTCACTATCGCCAGCGGCAGGGTGGACGCTCGCACGCGGGCATCGTGAGCTTCGGCCTCGCGTACGCGCGGACGCTGGCGCGCATGTGGAAGCTCCGCAACTCGCTCGAGTCCGCCGACTACGACGACCGCGCGTTCAACTCGCGCATTCCGATCCAGCGGTTCTGGCAGCGGCGGCGGTACGCGATCGTCCTCGGCATGGTGGGCCGCGCCGAGTCGGTCCTCGACGTCGCCTGCGGATCCTCGAAGATCCTGGAGGCGCTGCCCCACGCCGTCGGCCTCGATCTCAGCTTCAAGCCGCTGCGCTTTCGCCGGCAGACGAACCGCTTCGTCGTCAACGGCGACGTCCACGCGCTGCCCTTCCCCGACGGCGCCTTCGCGGCGGTGATCTGCTCCGAGATGCTCGAGCACGTCCGCTTCGACGCGCGCATCTTCACCGAGCTGTCGCGCGTGCTGCGTCCGGGCGGCACGCTCGTCGTCGGCACGCCCGACTACGGTCGCTGGCAATGGCCGTTCATCGAGTGGTGGTACAACCGCCTGCTGCCCGGCGCCCACGGCCACGATCACGTGGAGCGGTACACGGAGGCCAGCCTCCGCGCGCGTCTCGTCGAGTTCGGGTTCGAGCCGCTCGAGGCCGCCTCCATCTGGCGCGCCGAGCTCATCCTGAAATGCCGCAAGCGGTCGGGCTCCGGCGGTGGTGACGCGCCGTCATCGGCGGCGATGGCCAGCGGCGCGCGGTGATGCGCATCGTCTACGACGGGCGCGGGCTGAGCGGGAACAGGACGGGCTCCGGCCACGTCCTTGGCTGGCTGCTGGATCGGCTCCGCGCCGACGCCCCCCAGCACGAGTACGTCGTCCTCACGCCGGCCGCCGCGGGGTGGCGACTGCGGCGCCACCTGTGGTGGGAGCAGGTGGAGTTCCCGCGCCAGGCGGCGCGCCTGCGCGCCGACGTGCTGCACGTGCCGGGCGGGACGTCGACGCCGATCCTGCGCCGCCGCCGCACTGTGCTGACGCTGCACGACCTCGCCCTCAAGGCGCACCCGGAATGGCTGCCAGCGGGGCCCGGACGGTGGTACTGGGGGCGCTTCATTCCCTGGACCGCCGCCTTCGCCGACTGCGTGCTGGTTGGATCTCGCGCGGCGCGCGCAGACGCGCTCCGGCTGGCGGGGATCGACGCGCGGCGGATCCGCGTCACGCCGTGGGGTGTGCCGCCCGACATGGCCGCCGGCGCGGCGCCGGGCGCCGCCGAGACGGCGCGCCGGCGCCATGGACTGCCCGAGCGGTACGTGCTCTACGTCGGCACCGTGGATCGACGAAAGGATTTCGGAACGCTCCTCGGCGCGCTCGCCCTCCTCGATACGCGGGTGTCGCTGGTGATGGCGGGAACGATCATCGCCGGGCGGACCGATCTCGAGGCCGAGGTGGATCGGCGCGGGCTCCGAGCGCGCGTTCGCGGCCTCGGCTACGTTCCGCGCGGCGACCTGCCCGGGCTCTATGCCGGCGCCGGCGCATTCGTCTATCCGTCGCTCTACGAGGGCTTCGGCCTGCCGGTGCTCGAGGCGATGGCGTGCGGCGTGCCCGTGGTGACGTACAACGTCTCGTCGCTGCCGGACGTTGCCGGCGACGCCGCCGTGCTGCTCGATCCCCCGGTCTCGCCGCGAGCGCTCGCGGCTGCGCTGATGCGGGCGCTCGACGATGCGCCATTCCGGGCGGAGCTGATCGCTCGCGGGCGGGTCCGCGCGCGCGCGTTCGACTGGCGCGACACGGCGCGGGCCACCCTCGACGCGTACGCGGGGGCCGCCGCCTGACGTATGCGGTACCTGCTGCTGAGCTACGCGCACGAGCGACACCTGACCGCCGACGCCGGCGGCTTCCGCAAGCTGTGGGAGCTGGGGGCCGCGCTCGCCCGGCGCGGCGATGCCGTCGAGGTCCTCTACCCGCGCCTGCCGCGCCATCGTCCGCTGCGCGATGTTCCGTCGCGCGCCTACGGAGTGGTCGACCGGCGCATCGCCCGCCCGCTCACCGCCTACGCCTCGATGCTCGCGACGGCGCTGACCACGCGGCCGCGTCCCGACGTCGTGTACTTCCGGGCCGGACTGAACGTGCTGCCGCTGCTGCTGCGGCGGGGACTCGGCAGCCGGGTCGTGCTCGAGGTCAACGCCGATCCACTGGAGTTCATGGAAGTGGAGGGCGCGCCCGCGCGCACGCGCCGCGTGGCGCGCTGGACGCTCGCGCTCAGCGCGCGCGCGAGTGATCTGGTGGTGGCGGTGACGCCGGGTCTGGCCCGCCGCCTCATCGAGGACTTCGACGTCGCGCGCGACCGGATCGTCGTCATTCCGAGCGCGACCGACGTCGCCCACTTCACGCCGCTCGACGGCGCCACCGCCCGCCGCCAGCTCGGGCTCGCCCCGGACCGCCCGGTCGTCGGCTTCGTCGGGCTCTTCTATCGCCACCAGGGCGTGCCGACCCTGCTGCACGCGCTGGCGAAGCTGCGCCCGGGCATGCCACGGCTCGGGGCGCTCATCGTCGGCGACGGCGTGATGCGCGCCGAGTGGGAAGCGCTGGCACGTACGCTCGACCTCGACGACACCGTGCGATTCACCGGCCAGGTGCCGTACGCCAGCGTCCCCGTGCACTTCAATGCGATGGATGTGGTGGTGGCGCCGTTCACCGCCCACCGCGGCGAGACGTCGCCGTTCAAGGTGCTCGACGCGCTCGCCTGCGCGCGCCCGGTCGTCGCCTCCGATCTGCCCTCGGTGCGGCCGCTCCTCGACAGCGGCGGCCTGCAGCTCGTGCCGCCCGACGATCCGAGCGCCCTCGCGGAGGCCATCGCGGGGCTGCTCGCCGATCCCGTGCACCGCGTGGCGATGGGCTGGCGAGGCCGCGGCTACGTCGAGCGGCACGCGAGCTGGGACCGGGCGGCGGCCCTGCTCGCCGAGGCGCTGGGCCGCCGATGAAGCTCGTCATCCTGACCAAGCGCACGCTCGCCCACGGCTTCGGCGGCGTCGAGGCGTACGTCCACGAGGTGGCGCGGACCGCCGTCGAGCTCGGCCACGACGTGATCGTCCTCGCCAGCGCGCACCCCGCGGGCACGCCGGCCGAGCGCGTCGACGGCTACACGATCGAGTATCTCGGCGGCACCGAGCCGGGCGTGTATTCGGCGGCCTTCTGGCGACAGAGCGCGCTCGCGGTGACGCGTCACGCGCCGTACGACCTGCTCTACAGCACCAATCTCGCCGGCTACGGGGCCGCCGCCGCCGACGTCCCGCGTCCGCACGTCGCCTGGTGCACCGGGCGCACGCTCGCGCACCTGCGCAGCGAGTGGCACGACCGCGCCGGGCTTCGCGCAGTCGCCGCCTATCCGAAGGCCGCCCTCGCCCTCATCTATTACGGGTGGCTCGAACGTCGGCTCCACCGCCGGCTCGACGGACTCGTGGCCGAGGACATCGTCACCTTCGCGGCGCTGCGGCGTGGCCGGTGTCCCGTGCGCCTCGTGCACACCGGGGTCGACACGGGCCGCTTCGCGGCCGACGCCGCGCGTCGGGCGGAGATCCGGACGGCGCTCGGGATTCCACCGGAAGCCGACGTCGTCATGCTGGCTGCCACCCTGAATCGCCAGAAGGGTATCGCCGTCGGCGTCGAGGCATTCCGTCGACTCGCGGCGGCGCGGCCGCGCCTGCATCTCATCGTCGTCGGCGATGGTCCCGAGCGTGCGCGGCTGGCGGCGGTGGCACGCGACCAGGAAGGCGGCCCACGCGTGCGCTTCGTTGGCGTCGTGGCCGCGCGCGACATGCCCCGCTACTACGCGGCGGCCGATATCTTTCTCTATCCGACCTTCCGTGCCGAGGGCCTGCCGCGCGCCATCGTGGAGGCGATGAGCACCGGGCTCGCTGTCATCGCTACCAACCGCGGCGGGATCCGGACCGCCGTGCGCCACGGCGAGACCGGCGTGCTGCTGGCGCGGCCGTCGACGGAGCTGCTCACGGCGGCCACCGCGGCCCTGCTCGACGATGGCGCC
>Ga0075420_100003179_pt1 | contig 14306 bp, 12 predicted proteins | sample SoiMetdeltSBSDD4_FD_75296 | JGI IMG/M metagenome (GOLD analysis project Ga0075420, IMG submission 75296) | Bulk soil microbial communities from a Populus tree surrounding site in Tennessee, USA - Soil MetaG P. deltoides SBSDD4 | ecosystem: Environmental > Terrestrial > Soil > Tree plantation... | reverse complement strand
GGCGACGCTCCCGGAAGTCCAGGCGGTCGTGGAGCAACGCCGTCGCCCGCGCCGGTAACTGCCCGCTCAGTCGGCCTGTTCGACCACCTCCAGATCGCCGGCCCGGTAGATCCCGGCCTCCTGCGAGACCACGGTGTCGCGATCGATCGGGTCCTCTGACGGCTCGGGCAGGTACTCGATGGCGTAGAAGCCGTTGCCGCGCTCCTCGACGATCCGGGCTCGCCGTCCGGTGGCACGCACGACGACGGTGTCTCCTGGGTTCATGGTGACCTCCTGCTGCCGCTCATACCATGCAACGGTCCGGCCGTCTCCGGAAATCCCTTGCGCGGGGCTCGCGGTTCGGGTCATGGTCTTGCCGAGCGGGCGTGGGACTGCTCGCGGGGGCAGCCGTTGGCGATCCGAGTCGGCCGGCCGTCATGAGCGGCGTCTACGAGGAAGGGATCGGTGGGCGGTCGTCGCTGGGCACGCCGTCGCTTGCGGCCGTGCGGGATCGTCGCGCCGCCGACCGTCGGCGGGGGCGCCTGGACGCGATCACGACCGTCAGCCTCCTCTACGTCTGTTTCCTGTTCCTGTGGCACGGTCTCCGCTTCACGCCGGTCGGCGAGTGGCCCCCGTTCGAGGTCGCCGACATCTTCGCGCTGGCGCTCTATGCGCCGCTCCCGCTGCTGATGCTGCTCAGCCTGCTCTGCGCCAGCCGTCGGGCCGGCCTGGTGCTGCTGGCGCCGGTCCTGCTGCTGGCGGTGACGTACGGCCCACTCTTTCTGCCTCGGACCGTCCCCTCGATGTTCCGGCCGAGCGGCCCGACGGGCGGCGCCACGCTGCGGGTGATGACGGCCAATCTGCTGGTCAGCAACGACGACCGGTCGGCTGTCACCGGGCTGCTGCTGGCCGAGCGGCCGGACGTCGTGGCGCTCCAGGAGCTGTCGCCGGCGATGGCCGAGCACCTGGGGCGCGAGCTTCGAGCCCAGTCTCCTTACCAGTTGCTTGAGCCGGCCGAGTCGCCGATGGGCCTGGGGATCCTCAGTCGCTATCCGATCCGACCCGAGCGGATGGGGGACGGGCTGCCGCGCACGTGCTTCTGTCAGCGGGTTGCCGTCGACGTCGGCACGCGGACGACCACGCTGGTCAACGTCCATCCCTGGCCGCCCAAAGTCGGCTACTTCAGGGTCGGCAGGCTCTTGATCCCGACCAGCTTCGCGCCAGAAGAGACGAAGCGCGGGCTCGAAGCGGCGCTGGAGGGGCTGGAGGGACGGACGGGCTCGCTGATCGTGCTGGGCGACTTCAACCTCAGCGATCGGGAGCCGCTGTACCGCGAGCTGCGGCGCACCCTGCTGGACGCCCACGCCGAGGCCGGCTGGGGGCTCGGACTCTCGTTCCCGGCCCTGAACGTCGAAGGGCTCCCGCTCCTCTCGCTCGTCCGCATCGACTACATCCTGCACGACCGCTCGCTGACGGCCCGCTCGGCGCGCACGGGCCGGACGCCGGGCTCGGACCACCGCCACGTCGTCGCGGACCTCGCGCTGCCCTGACCGGGGCACGCCCCGGCCGAGGCGTCACCCAGCGGGATCAGCTCGATTGGCATCTGCTCGAACAAGATCCAGCGACCGCGCCAGACGCCGTCTTCGTCCAGGCGCAGGCGGCAGATGACGCCGTAGTCGCCCGCGATCACGAGCGCCGGCCCGGCGACGTCCCGATCCAGCCGCCACGATCGTTCGGCAGCCGCTGCGCCCGCGCCGATCCGGCCGCCCGGCAGGAGCTGGAGCGTGCGCTCGTCGGTCGCGCGGCGGACGTAGCGGAAGGTCGAGGCCGCCGCGATCTCGGCCTCGGTGCGCGCGGGCCGCGACGGCCGTGGCGGCGGGTGTACCCGACCGTCCCAGCGCCGCGCCAGCTCCGCCAGCGCCTCGCGACAGAACGGCTCGAATGGGAACCCCGCGAAGCTGAGGCTCTCGCCGAGCAGATTCCACTTGCCGGTGCTGGTCCGGTGGTGGAAGATCTCGCGGCCGGCCAGGTCGTGCTGAAAGAGCGTCCAGCAGCCGCCGTCCGTCTCGGGCGCCCGCGACCAGTGGCCGATCGCCTTCCGTGGTCGGCGGGGCGGCATCGCGTACGGCGCGTCGAGCATCCGCCAGGCCAGGTGGAACGTCTCCTTGTCGCCGTAGACGTAGCGGTAGTAGACGTCTGACCAGGCGTTCAGGTGCAGGGTGAGCTGCAAGGCCGGCCAGCAGCGGGCCTTATCCAGCACGACCTGCCCGCTCTCGAATTCGGGCTCGTCGCGCCAGGGCACGCGGCAGACCGCCCAGATCGGGTGATCCGGCGGCAGGCTGCCGAGGTCCGGCCAGAAGATCGCCCCGGTCCGGGCATACTCGGGCTCCGAGAAGAGGACGCTCGGGTCGACCAGCGGCGCGTTGTCGGCGTCGAGCCAGAGGACCTCGCGGAACGGGCTGTGGACGATCGCGTACGGCTTGCACTCCCAGCCGCCGAGCCGGCGCATGGGGTGGCGCCTCCGAACCTCGAGCGCGTCGACGCACTCGACGTCGAGCGGGCGCAGCAGCTCGATCATCGCGGCGGACAGCTCGTCCGGGCCGAGGTACCAGAGCTGCACGGGCAGGGTGCAGCCGACGACGTGCCGCAGAACGTGCAGCGTCACCCAGGCGTTCGTGAAGAGGCGCGGCCCGCCGGCCGCCATGACGATGCCGCGCCCGGCGAAGCGGTCGGCCGGGTACGGCTGCACCCGCCGGATCGCCTCGTCCTGGCGTCGGTGATACGCGGCGAACGGCGGTGCACCCATGGCGCGAGGGGACGGCGCCCCGCTCAGCGACCGTGACAGCGCTTGTATTTCGTGCCGCTACCGCACGGGCACGGCTCGTTCCGTCCGACTTTGCGCCCGAGCTGGAGGGGACCGCCGGACCCCGTTGCCAGCTCATCGGGGCCGGACAGCAGGTCCGGTGCGAGCCCGCCTGGCGGCGGTATCTGGGCGGATGCCCGAAGCGCAGGACGTAGCGCCTGGTTGGCGGTCATCTGCTCTGGCCGTTCGACGATCAGCCGGAAGTCCTGCTGATCGATGATCGTCTCGTCGACGAGGTTCGCTCCGTACGCGTGTCGCACCGCCGGGATCGCCTCGACGGCCCGCAGGTCGGCCAGGTCGGAGACCAGGAAGCCCCGGACCGTCTCCGGCTCCTCGTTGGGGACGTCGGCCTCGAACCGCTCCAGCAGCATGGCGACGACCTCGGGCCGGTGCTCGGGGTTGCGCTCGGCCAGTCGGACCAGCGCGTTCGCGGCGCGCGCGACGCCGAAGACGTCGGCGTTCGGGGCGAAGAGCGCCTCCCTCAGCGGCTCGATCGCCGGCCGACCGATCTGGCCCAGGCTCTCCGGCAGATACTGGTCGACGTAGTCGTCGTCCTCGTCCAGGAGCGTCAGGATCGGCTCAACGGCGTCCGCCGCGCGCAGGTCGCCCAGTAGCCGGATCGCGTGATACGTCGCCCAGTACTTCCGCTCGGGCGCGTCCGGATCGTCGCCCGGGTATTGGTTCACGATCGCGATCAGCGACGGGACGGCCTCCAGGCCGCGCTCACGGATCGCGGTCAGGAGCTTGCGTGGCGGATGCTCGCCCGCCATGCACAGCCGAGTCATGAGGTCGCGCAGGGTGGACTGGTCGGTCTGCATGGCACCTCCCGCTGGTCATTGTCGCTCACCGGGGAGCAGATCACACGCCACAGCCCGAGGTCGTGGCCTCGGCACCGCCGACCGGCGTCAGCCGGCGAGGATTGAGTCATCATCCCGGCCGGCCTATACTCGCGCGACACTGTCCGTGGGGAGCGACGACGTGGGGAAGCAGCGGGTGCGGTTCGGGATCAAGGTCGCGCAGATGACCGGTACGTACGACGGCATGCGCGACGCCTGGCTGGAGGCGGACCGCCTCGGGTTCGACACCGCCTGGGGCCATGACCACCTGCTGAACCAGAACGAGCACAGCCGGCCCGAGGAGGAGGGCTGGACGATCCTGGCCGCGCTGCTGGCGCTCTCGAAGCAGATCAGGGGCGGCCTGATGGTCACCTGCAACACCTTCCGGCATCCGGGCGTCGTCGCCAAGATGGCCACGACGATCGACCGGATCTCGAACGGCCGGGTCATCGTCGGGCTGGGAGCCGGCTGGCTGGAGGCCGAGCACGAGCAGTACGGCATCCCGCTGCCATCGAGAGGCGACCGCTCACGGATGCTCGACGAAGCGTGCCGGGTGATGATCGCGCTCTGGACCCAGGAGCGCGCGACGTTCGAAGGCCGCTATTACACGCTGAAGGACGCCTGGCACGAGCCGAAGCCGATCCAGCAGCCGCATCCGGAGCTGCACATCGGCGGGAGCGGCGAGAAGATGACGCTGCGGACCGTCGCGAAGTACGCCCAGGCCTGGAACTTCAACGACAACGGCAAGTCGCCCGAGGAGTTCGTCCACAAGCAGCGGGTGCTGGAGCAGCACTGCGAGGACGTCGGCCGCAACCCGGACGAGATCGACCGCTCGGTGCAGCTCCGGGGGTACTCTTCGGCCGCTGCCCTCGTCGATATCGGCCGGCAGTACCTCGCGGCCGGCGCCACCCACCTGATCTTCACCTGCCCGCAGCCGTACAGCGCCGAGGGGGCGCGCTGGCTCTGGAACGAGGTGGTCACCCCGCTGAAGGGGTAGTCAGGGCGAGGGCGATCGCCTGGTCCAGGTGCATGGCGCGGCCCTCGGCACGGGCGGCGGCGCAAGCCTCCTCGCCGAGCGCGGCGGTTGCCGCGGCCAGCGTGTCGGCCACGAGATCCGGCTGCGGCGCATTGGTCCCCGGGCCGGACGTCGCGCGGACCGTTTCGGCCGACCCGAGCAGCCTGGCCGCTCGCACGGGATCGTCCCGCATGACGGCGACCCAGGCCAATCCCTCCAGGGCCAGCGCCGTCGCTCCCGCGCTGCCCTGCGCTCGGCCGAGCTCCAGCGCCTGACGTGCCATCGCCAGCACGCGGCCGTCATCACCCTGGTGGTAGCCGATGCGGAGCATCCCGAGCACCATGCCCCGGGCACCAAACTTGTCCCCACGTTGACGGACGAGAGCGTCCGCCTCCTGGAAGAGTGCTATCGCCTTGTCCAGCTCTCCGCGCTGCCGGGCAATGTGCGCGAGATTCGCGAGCGCGTACGGGATGGGCACCACCACCCCAACCTGGCGGAACAGCTCCACCGCCTCCGTCCAGGTCGATTCCGCCCGATCCAGGTCCCCGAGACCGACCAGGACCTGGGCGTAGCCATGCAGCGCGTGCGCGATACCGCGGGGATCGTCGAGTCGACGGCTGATCGCGAGACTCTCCTCGGCCAGCGTCACCGCCCGGTCAGACTCGCCCACGAGCCGCAGTAGATACGCCAGGCGGCCGAGCGCTCTCGCGACCACTGCCTCGTCGTGGATCGCTCGGCCGAGCGCGACCATCTCGGTCCAGTGCTCGCGAGCCTGTTGCGTCTGCTCCTGGAAGAATGCAAGCTCCCCGGCGCCGTAGAGCAGTTTGACTCGCGCGGCCGGATCGGTCGTCCGGGCCAGCGCCCGGCCGAGCCAGCGTCGCCCCTCGGAGAAATGGCCGCGCATCCACCAGAACCAGTAGAGCGGTCCGGCGATACCGGCCAGCAGGTCGATGCGGTCGGCTGCGTCGGCGCTCCAGGCCAACGCCGCGCGCAGGTTGTCGTGCTCGGCCTGGAGCCGGTCGAGCCAGGCCCCGGCCTCCGCGCGGATCAGGTGCGGCTCGGCCGCTTCGGCGAGGGCCAGGAAGTGCTCGGCGTGGCGGCGCCGGAGCTCGGCTGCCTCTCCGCTCGCCTCCAACTCCTCCAGGGCATACTCCCGGATCGTCTCCAGCATCGTGAAGCGCGGCTCCCGCTCGGAAGGCTCCTCCGGGCGGAGGAGGCTCTTCTCCACGAGCGAGCCCACGAGATCCAGGGTGGTGGGTTCCGGGTTTCGGGTTCCGGAGGTTGGCGATGCGCGATCGACACCCCCATCCGCCATGACCCACGACGCGGCATCCAGGGTGAAGCCGCCGACGAAGACGGCCAGGCGACGGAAGATCTGCTGCTCCGGCTCGTTCAGCAGGTCGTGGCTCCAGGCGATCGCGGCGCGGAGCGTCTGCTGGCGGACGGGAACGTCCCGGGCGCCGCCGGTCAACAGCGTGAGGCGATGCTCCAACCGCGCAAGCAGCGGCTCCGGCGTCAGGAAGCGGGCTCGCGCGGCGGCCAGCTCGAGCGCCAGGGGCAGGCCGTCGAGGCGCCGACAGATCTCGGCCACCGCCGGAGCGTTCGCGGCGTCGAGCCGAAACGCCGGCTGCGCCCTCCGAGCGCGGTCCACGAACAGCCGGCCCGCCTCGGACTCCAGGACGTGTGACACGACCTCTCGATCGTCTGAGGGCGGGCCGCCGAGCCGGGGCAAGGTCAGCGGCGGCACGGGATACGCCTGCTCGCCATGCAGCCGCAGCACCTCCCGACTGGTGACCAGCACCGTGAGCCGTGGGCAGGCCGCCAGCAGCTCGGTCAGCATCGGACCGGCCGGCACGACGTGCTCGAAATTGTCGAGGACCAGGAGCAGCTTCGACGTGCCGATCCGTCGCGCCAGCGTCGTCGGCAGCGGCTCGCCGGCCAGCTCCTGAAGGCCCAGGTGCTCGGCCACCGAGGAGGCCACCAGGCCCGGATCGGCGATGGCGGCGAGCGACACGACGAAGACGCCACCGGAGTACGTCGGCGCGAGACGGTCGGCGAGCTCCAGGGCCAGGCGGGTCTTCCCGCAGCCGCCGGCACCGGTGAGGGTCAGCAGGCGACACGTCTCCAGCAGGGTCCGCACCTGGTCGAGCTCGCGCTCGCGCCCGATGAAGCTCGTCAGCCGGATCGACTGAGCAACGGAGACGGCGACCGCGGGCTCGTCGGCGTCGTCGCGGTCCACGCGCCGACGGCCACGTCGGGGCGCCGAGATCGCGGCCTCGAACTGCGCCCGGATCTCGGGGGGCGGGGCCAGCACGGCGATCAGTCGACGGGCCGTCTCGACGCGGGGCCGCGCGGCCCCGCGCTCTAGCTCCTGGAGCGTTCGCTTCGCGACGCCGGAGCGCTCGGCGAGCGACTCCTGCGTGAGGCCGGCCGCCAGACGGCAGCGCCGGAGGGCGACGCCGAAGGACGGGAGGACATCCGAGTCGCGCACGTGGGTCTGCTCCAGGACGTTCGGCGTCGTCACGGTCCGATGCTGCCTCCGCGCAGGGTACCAGTGTGCGCCGCCCTGCGCCACGGCGGCGCAGCATGCGGGCGCGGTTCTCGCCAACCGCGCCTATCTCCACGCTCCGGCTGCGCATCTGCGTCGTCAGCCGACCGATCGCTCCCTACGCTGCAAGGACAGGCGTGCCGGCGTCCGTCCCAAGGAGGGGGGACACCGGCGTGGGGCGAGTCAGTCGAGGCGGGGAGGATGTCATGCGGTCGAAGGGCAACGGACGGAGCCGGGCGCGGCCGAGCGCACCGACGACGCAGTCGCTCGTCGAGGTCGTCGCGATGCTCGCCGCGAGCACCGTCATGGCGCTCATGGTCGTCGCCGGCGGGATCGCGGTCGAGCAGTTGACGACCCCCGAGCCTTCGACCGTCGAGCGGATAGTTGCCGACCCCGAGCCGCTGTCCTGGCGCGAGTCGACGTGATCGCCGTGCCCGTCGGCCAGATCAGCAGCAGGAGGAGTCGGCCGCGAGTGGCGGCAGGGGTGAGTCTCCCAGCGTGTCGTCGCGGACGATCAGGTCGAGCAGGATCGGGTAGACCAGGCCCACCCGCTGCCGCGGATTGTTCGGGTCGATCAGGTCGTGCTCCAGCCGCTCCTCGCGGTCGAACTCGTAGAACTCGACCCTGCGGAGGCCCCGCGCCTGCCAGAGCGAAACCAGGTGGCGCGTCAACTGGTTGCTGACGGCCACGTCGTTGGCGTTGGTGATGACGACCAGGTGCTGGCAGGCCGGCCGCGCCGCCACGGCCGCCCGGGCCGTCGCCACGCCGAGCCGTAGCACCTCGCCGAGCGCCTTGCTGGACCACCCGACGTAGGCGTACGGCATCGCGCGTTCGGCCCGGCTGAAGTGGTGCGTCTCGACGTCCGGCAGCGCCAGCAGGACGTGCATGAACAGGTGCTGGAGCCAGGCGCCGTACTGCCCGAAGCCGACCGACGGCGAGATCAGGATCGCGCGCGCGACCTCCGGGCGGTACTGCGCGGCCCAGGCACCGACGATCCCGCCGGCCGACAGCCCGACGATCGTGACCTGACGCCCGAGCCCGGCCGCGATATCCACCGTCCGATCCGCGAAGTCTCTCAGCTCCTCGGCGCGCAGGCGGCTCGGCTCGGTCGTCATCCGGTCGGCGAGCCCGTGCCGTGGCATCCGCGGGAGCAGGACGTTGCAACCACGCCTGTAGAGCAGGTCCGCGAACGGCGCCCACTGCTGGGGACAGTTCGTCAGGCCGTGGACCAGGATCACCACCTGCTCGGTGGGCCGGCCGTGCAGGAGGCCGCGCGTCCGGCAGACCGGGCCGATCCGGTCGTCGTCCTGCCCTGCTAGCGCCTCCAGCCGCGCCAGCGCCGCGGCGTAGTCCGATGCGGGATTCGGGCGGGAGTCGAGCCCGCGCGCCTTGATCCGGGTGAGCCAGGTCAGCAGCGCCGCGCCGCCGACCGTCGCGGCACCGGCCACGAACGCCCCACTCCAGATCCAGTGGCCCAGCCGCATCGCCGCGTCGCCGGACAGCCGGACCCGCATCATCCTATCCTCTCTCACCTCCGCTCCCCACCGACGTCCTTGGCGTTCCCCGGCGCACTCGGATGCTAGCCGATGGCGGACCGGCGGTGCCGGCGGCGCGGCAGGCGGGGCGCTCCTGCACGACCTGCCCGTTCTGCCACCGGGACCTCGTACTCGATCGGCCGGCCGGAGGGCCGCGCGCGCCGCTCGATCCGTCCCACATCGCGATGATCCGGGGCGGCCGGGCGGAGGAGCCTCGGAGGCGTCGCGCCGGTCCCGCCGGTCGTTCCGCGTCGACATCGTCACGTCTGGGTACGGAATCTGCATGCACTGACGCGAAGTGTCGGCATCTCGTGCGCGGATTTTCCAGGTTCTACATAAGGAGTATCCCGGCAATGAGACGATTGGCTGTGCTCAGTGCGTTTCTGACGTTAGCGGCAGTCGCGACGCTGGCGCTGCCCGGTCGAGAGGCCGAGGCGCAAGGGCAGTGCTATCAGGAGACGGGGTTCTGCATCGAGAACCCGGCGTTCCAGGAATATTTTCGCATGCGCGGCGGTACGCGCATCCTCGGCTATCCCGTCTCCCGCTCGTTCATGCTGGAGGGGAATCAGGTCCAGTTCTTCCAGCGCGTCGTGCTCCAGCAGTCCGGCAACAGCGTCAACCGGCTCAACGTGCTCGATCGGGACGTGATGCCGATGACCCGCGCGAACGGCTCGGTCTTCCCCGGGCCGGACACCAGCCTCGGCGGTGCCGGCGCGATCCCTGACCCGAGCAGCCCGGACTACGCCGATCGCGTGATCGACTTCGTCGCGCGGCACGCGCCGAACGAGTGGAATGGCCGTCCTGTCGGGTTCTTCGACCTGTTCAGGGGGACCGTGCCGACCGAGATCGCGTTCCCCGGGCAGACCCCGAACCCCGGGCTCGTGACGCTGCTGAACATGGAGATCTGGGGCGTCCCGACCTCGCAGCCGACCCCCGATCCGAGCAACCCGGGCTTCATCTACCAGCGGTTCCAGCGCGGCATCATGCACTACCGCGCCGAGCAGAACGTGACCGAGGGCATCCTCGTCGCCGACTACCTGAAGTCCGTGATGACGCTGCGCAACCTGCCGGGTGACCTGGCCGAGGAGATGCGCGGCAGCCGCTACTTCGGCCAGTACGACCCGACCGCGCCGAATTGGGTGAAGCGACCGGCCGAGCTGCCGAACACGAACATGACCAACGCATTCGAGCCGGGCTCCGGCGGCACCGTCACGGCCCCGCCGGCCGCCGCCCCGCCGGCCGTGGTCGCCCCGACCGGCGGGCCGGCCGTCTCGATCCAGGTAGACGACGACACGATCGACGCCGGCGATCAGGTTGCGATCACCGTCATCGCCCGCGACGCGCGCGGCCTGGACTGGATCGCCTGGGAGGGTGACGACACCGACGACGCCGAGCTGGACCGGGAGCATCGCTTCGACTGCAACGGCCAGACCGAGTGCGCCAGCGTCTGGACGGTGCGGGTGACCGAGCCCGGCACCCACACCCTGAACGCCAGCGCCATGACGACGGACGACGTCCGCAGCGAGCTGATGCCGCTGACCCTGCGCGTGCGGGAGGCATCGGCCACCCCGGTCCCGACCACGCAGCCGACGACCGTTCCGACGACCGTTCCGACGGCGGTCCCGACGTCCGGTGCTGGCGCCGCGCCGACGGCCACGTCGACACCGTAAGCGGGGGACCGATACTCCCGCGCAGACACGTACATCGTGAGCGAGCCCGGCGGGCCTGGCACCTGGAACGGTGCCAGGCCCGCCTCGCTGTCCGGCGTGAGGCCCGGGCGCGGTGCTACCGGGCTTCGGCAGCGATCTTCGCCCGGGTCGCCTCGTCCGGCAGCGGGCCGGCACCGGCCTTCAGGTTGTCCTGGAGGTGCGCCGGCTGCGAGGTGGCCGGGATGGCGCAGGTGACGGCCGGGTGGGAGACGACCCACTTCAACAGGAGCTGGCCCCAGGTCTCGCAGCCAAGCTCGCCGGCCCAGGCGGGGACCGGCGTGCTCGTGAGCCGACGCAGCAGCCCGCCGCCCCCGAACGGCCGGTTCACGATCACGGCGACCCCGCGATCCCGGGCCAGCGGCAGCAGCCGGCGCTCGGCCTCCGGCTCGCCGACCGAGTAGTTGACCTGCAAGAAGTCGACGATGTGCCTGGCGATGACCTGCGCCAGCGCCTCGTGGGCGCTCGCCGTGTAGTGGGTGACGCCGACGTAGCGCGTGCGGCCGTCGCGCTGCCAGCCCCGCAAGGTGTCGAGGTGGGTCCCGACGTCCACCAGGTTGTGGACCTGCATCAGGTCGACGCTCTCGACGCGCAGCTTGCGCATCGACGCTTCCATCTGCTGGATGCCGGCCTCGCGCCCCGAGATCCAGACCTTGGTGGCGACGAACAGCCCGGGGCGGAGGTCGCGGGCGGTCATCAGGTCGCCGAGGACGGTCTCGGCGTTGCCGTACATCGGCGAGGTGTCGACCATCGGGCGACCGCCGGTGTCAGCTGCGTCGCTCGACGCCTCCGCCGCGAAGGCGGCGAGCACTTCCTGGAGCCTGCCCCGCTCGGGGGCACGTGGCCCGACGTCGAACGTCTGCCAGGTGCCCAGCCCGATCACGGGAATCGCCTCGCCGCTCGCTGGAATCGGTCGCGTCAGCATGCTCACCTCCTGCCTCGCCGGTACTCGCCGATCACAGATCCCTTCAGGATACGCGCCGGCTCGCGCCACACGAGGAGGACGCCCGCCTGACGACGCGGACCGCCCGGCCTTCCGGACCGACCGGCATCACGATGCCGCCACGGTCGTGCCCCCGAAATCGGGGCGATCGGTCGCCGGGTCACCGCCAGGACGAGCGCCGCGCTCGGCCGTTTTCTCCGAGACGGAGCGTCCGAGATGGGCGCGGGGCCCGCGCCAGCCTCCCGGGCGCGGGCGCCGGGGGTAAGTACAACTGCCAGGGCGCCGTGTCGTTACTAGCCACAGAGTCTTGTCTTCCGTTCAGTCGGACCCCCTCAGGCAGCTGCCTGGGAAAGACGCTGCTATCCGCGATCGGCGCGACGTGGTCGCGCCACTGGGAGACCTCGTGCGCAGATCTGTCCAGCGCTCCGGGCCGGCGTTTCGGCTCCCCGGCGTCCGTGCTGCTTCTCGACCGCGCATCTTCCGCGCGTGGCGGCCGGCCCTCGCGCTCCTGCTGATCCTCGCGATCGTCGTTCCGCAACGTGACGCCCAGGCCGACATGGCCGCGGCTCCGGATGCGGACAGCCTGCCGCTTCGGGCGTGGCATTTCGCCGAGGGGAACAGCCGCAACGGCTTCGAGACGTATTTCACGCTCCTGAACCTGACCGAGCAGCCGGCCAGCGTCATGGCCAACTACAACCGGGACGACGGCATCAGGCTGGTGCAGTGGCTCGGGATCGAGCCGCGCCAGCGCCTGAGCCTGAACGCCAATGAGGTCGTCGGTGCTCGGGCATTCGGCGCCAGCTTCTACTCGGACCAAAACATCGTCGTCGAACGGACGACGACCTGGGGGCCGGGCCAGAACGCCGAGACGATCGTCGGTTTCGCCCCGGATGGGCGGAAGGGGTGGTACTTCGCCGAGGGCACCACCCGCGGGCGGGCAACGACCTACTTCGTGACGCAGAACCTGACCGACATCCCCGCGAACGTCACGGCGACGTTCACCCGCGACGACGGCTCGGTCGAGAAGCGCGCGTACTCGGTGCCCCCACGCGCTCGCGACGCCTACCGCGTGAACGATCTGATGCAGGACACCGCGTTCAGCGCCAGCTTTCGCTCCGACCAGGATCTCGTCGTCGAGCGAACCATCATGACGGAGGGTGAGCGTCCGCCAGCCGTGAAGCCGAACCGCGAGCAGCGGAACAAGGCGAACGGACAGACCGACGACAGCTTTGCGATGGCGCGCAACGCGATTGGGGTCTTCGGCGGGCTCGGCTACATCGCCTCAGGCGCCGAGCCGGGCTTGCGAAGCTGGGAGTTCGCCGAGGGGAGCACGCGCGCGCCGTACCGGCTGACCTTCGTCCTCTTCAACCCCGGCAACCAGGGTACCGCCGTGCGCCTGCGCTTCCAGCTCGAGCAAGGTGAGACGCGCTCACACACGCTCTCGCTGCCCGCGATGAGCCGTGTGGCCTTTGACCCTCGCACCGTCGTGCCGGCGGCGGACTTCGCCACCTCGATCAGCGCCGACCGCCCGATCGTCGCCGAACGGGCCTATGCGACGAGCGGCGATGGACTGTACGGGGTGCTCGGGCACACCGCGAGCCCGCCTCGGAGCGATTCGCGGGCCTGGTACTTCGCCGAGGGCAATACCAGCAGCCAGATCGAGACGTTCTTCGTCCTGTTCAACCTCAGCACCCGCCCGACGCAGGTCCGTGGCACCTACTTCCTGGAGGCCGCCTCGGCGCGCGAACAGCATCTGACCGTGCCGGCCGGTGGGCGCCTGGCCGTGCGGGCAAATGAGATCGTCCCGGCCGGCGTCTTCTCGGCCCGCTTCGAGGCCGATCAGAACATCATGGTCGAGCGGACGCTCTACTTCCCCGGTGGCTCCGGCTTCACCACGGTCGGCTCCGGCGTTGGCACGCCATGATCTGCTGGGAGCGCGGCCGTCCCGGCCGCCCCCGGTTCGTAGCCTCACCGGCTGCTCCGAAACCTCCTGGGCAGTTGCCCGAGGACGAAGCGGCCGGGACGGCCTCGCTCCCAGCTACGTCCGCGCCTTCAGCTTGTCGACGAAGTACTTCCGGAGCTTGTAGACCTTCGGCATCGCGATGGCGGCGATGTACGGCTGGTTCGGGTGGGCCGCCGCGTACCCCTGGTGGTACTCCTCACCCTCGAAGAACTCGTCGAGCGGCTGGAGCTCGGTCACGATCTTGCCGCTGAACACCTTCGCGCGGTCGAGCTGCTCGATGTACGCCTCGGCGACGCGCTTCTGGTCGGCGTCGGTGTAGAAGATCGCCGAGCGGTACTGCCGGCCGACGTCCGCCCCCTGGCGGTTCAGGGTGGTCGGGTCGTGCGCCACCGAGAAGAACAGCTTGAGGATCTGGCCGAAGGAGAGCCGCTTCGGGTCGAAGCGCACCTGGACGGCCTCGGCGTGGTTGGTCATGCCGCTGCAGACCGTCTCATAGTCGGCCGTCTCGCGGGTGCCGCCGGCGTAGCCGGAGGTGAGCCCGAGGATGCCGTCGACCTCGGCGTAGACCGCCTCGATGCACCAGAAACAGCCGCCGGCCAGCACGACCGTCTGCTCGCCCGCGGCGCCGGATGCCGCCGAGTCGACCTCGGGGTCCGGGAACTCGTCCGGGTTGATGAGGAGCGAGGTGTCACCCCAACCGGCCATGATCCGTCTCCTTCCCTCGATCGCGCCTGCCAGCAGGCCGTGCAGCGCGCGCGACCACCATCTCATCGTCGTTCAAGTATCCACGATACCGTGGGTCAGGGGTTGAAACCCCTGCCTGGACTTTGGCGCTGTGCTTGGCGTGAAACGGGGTTCGCGCTGTTCTTGGCTAGAAGGAGGGGGCACTCGAAAGGAGGCGTGGTGCTGGCCGAATTA
>Ga0075420_100003177_pt1 | contig 14315 bp, 13 predicted proteins | sample SoiMetdeltSBSDD4_FD_75296 | JGI IMG/M metagenome (GOLD analysis project Ga0075420, IMG submission 75296) | Bulk soil microbial communities from a Populus tree surrounding site in Tennessee, USA - Soil MetaG P. deltoides SBSDD4 | ecosystem: Environmental > Terrestrial > Soil > Tree plantation... | reverse complement strand
AACGCCCCAGATGAGCGACGGAGGCCGACCCCATCGCCGAGGCAGGGATGGCCTCCGTCGCTTCGTAACCCGCCGTTCACCACCGGCAACGGTGCGGGACACGGCCACGCCGTATCGTCGAAGCAGAGGATGAGTGCGCGAAGATCGGCGGGCCTCCGCCGCCAGCGACTCAGCTCAGGAGTCGAACGGTTCCTGGAGGACACGGCGATGGTTGAACGAATCCTGCTCCCACTCGACGGCTCCCCCTTCGGCGAGCGCGCGCTTCCCTACGCCCTGCGCCTCGCCTCGGCCACGGGGGCCAGGCTGATCCTGATGCACGGGCACGCGCCCCTGGTGATCGCGAAGGAGCCGGACTTCGACGTCCAGGCGTTCGCCAGGCGGCTCCGCGACGGCCAGGTGGTTGTGCCGTACACGGCCACCGCGGGGATCGAGATCGAGGCCGTGACGCACGACGTCTACATGGACAAGGTGGCCGACGGGATCTGCGAGACGATCGTCGCGCAGGGCGCCGACCTGGTGGTGATGTCGACCCACGGGCACGGCGGCCTCGGACGCTGGCTCTACGGCAGCGTGGCGGACCAGGTGATCCGCCAGTCGCCGGTCCCGCTCGTGCTCGTCCCGGTCACGTGCGACCACATCTGGGAACGGTCTGCCGCGCTTCGCATCATGGTGCCGCTCGACGGCTCCACGTTCGCCGAGGAGGTGCTCGATCCGGTCGGCAAGCTGGCCTCCGCGTTGAAGGCCGAGCTGCTGCTCGTCGGCGCCGCCGGCCCCCTTGAGTACGGATACGCCGATGGCGTCCCGTTCACGAGGTCCGGGTTCGACGCCGCGCTCAAGGAGACGAACGAGTACCTCGAGGGAGTGGCGGCCAGACTGCGGGCGGCGGGACAGAGGGTGACGGTCGATGCCCAGACCGGCCAGGCCGGACCGGTGATCGACGGCATCGCCCGCCGGCGCCACGTCGACCTGATCGCGATGGCGACGCATGGGCGGAGCGGGATGGCCCGTGCAGCGCTCGGAAGCGTGGCCACCGAGATGCTCCATCGCTCGACGGTTCCGCTGCTCCTCTGGCACCCCGTGGCGTTGCGTCAGACCTCGGAGCCCATGGCCGCGTCGGCGTCGGCCTCGTAGAAAGGCAGCCAGGCCGCGACGGGGACGTGGCCTGGCCGGGCTTTCCCGGCCGTCGAGCGTCCCTTGCAAGTCAGGTGTGCTCGGCGGTCCACTCATGCCGGTCGGGACGACGTGAGCTTCGCTACGTCACATCGGCCGGCGCCGTTGAAAGGTCGCGGCGCCCGGCTCAGGCCGGCGCGGCCACTGCAGCGATCGCCTGCTCGAGCACCAGCTCGGGCCGTGCCGTGGCATCCAGCACCACGGCGTCGGCGATCTCCTCCGGCGCGGAGTACGCCGCCCGCAGTGCCGGCCAGATGTCCAGTCGCGCATCGGAGGCGTTGAGGAAGTCGGTCTCGCGTGCGGCCAGCCGCCGACGGATCGTCGCCTGGTCGACCTGACAGACGAGCACGCACAGTCGCGCTCCGGAACGGGCCGCGGCGCGCCGGATCGCGTCACGCTCGGCGACCTGTCCGAAGGTGGCGTCGACCACGACCGAGCAGCCACGCCGCAGCCATCGTTGCGCCTGCCTCCGAATAGTGGCGTACGTGCGCCGCGTCATCGACTGTCCGTAGATGCCCCGGCCGAACGCGGCGACCCGACGGTCGGTCGGTCGCAGCCCGGCGAGCGACTTGCGCACCACGTCGGACGACAGGTGGACGAGCCCAAGGTGGCGCGCCAGGCCGCGGGCCAACGTCGTCTTCCCGCTCGCCGGCAGGCCCATCGTCACGACGATCGTCGGCCCGCCGAGGCCGCCGGCGTACGCCCAGGCCATGTCAAAGTAGGCCCGGGCCTCGGCTTCGATCACCGACCTATCCTCGGGCGACAGCCCGGGCTCGTCGAGCCGCAGGCCGGTCACTTTCCCCCTGACGTACGCCCGATAGCACTTATAGAAGTCCAGAAGGCGGGCGAGATCCGCGTCGCCGCTCCGTCGGACGTACTCGTCGACGAAGTCAGCGGCGAGGTCGGCGCGTCCATAGTGGTCGAGGTCCATGGCCAGGAACGCCACCTCGGCGGCGACGTCCGAGCAGCGGAAGCGCGGCGCGAACTCCAGGCAGTCGAAGAGGTGGACCCGCCGCCCTTCGACGCAGATGCTGCCGGCGTGCAGGTCGCCGTGCCCCTCGCGGATGCGCCCCCCGGCCACGCGTCGCTCCAGCAGCTCCCTGTTGTCGGCGAGGAATCGCTCGACGAAGCCGAGGATCCGGGCGTGGATGGCCGGCGGGATGGTGCGCCCGACGAACCTGACGGTTTGGGCGGAGTTCTCGTCCCAGTTCGCTCGGACGGTGGCGAGACTGCCGTACTCGTCGACGCCGGGACCCGTCGCGGCTACCGCGTGGAACTCCGCCACCTGCCGAGCGAGCCTGCGGACCAGTTGCGGACCGACGGCCTGGCGAGCGAGCTTGACGGGGAGCATCCCGCGCTCGGGCAGCCGGCGCATCCAGACGGCTGGCTCGACGGGGCGCCCCGCGCCGCCGATGAAGTGGCCGCCGTCTCGCTCCACGACGTCGACGATCCCGAGATAGACGTCCGGGCAGAGCCGACGGTTGAGGCGGATCTCGTCCGTGCAGTCGGCCAGGCGTCGCTCGCGAGTCGTGAAGTCGAGGAAGCCGAAGTCGACCGGCTTCTTGATCTTGTAGGCGAACGGGCCGGCGAGGATGACCCAGGAGATGTGCGTCTCGTGCAGCTTGATGCCGTCGGCCGGGTGCCAGTAGGCCTCCGGACGGAGGAGCGCCGCGATCATCGGCGGGATGGACGGCGTCCTCTGCGTCCCTTCCGTCGGATTCTTCCCGGAGGTGCTGCTCGGTGCCGTCTCGGCCTGCATGATTGCCCGCCCTTCTCCCTCGCGAAGGCACGGGCGAAACACGCCGACGGTCGCCCGTGGCCCTCCGCGATCCCACTTCGAGGGGGCTCACCTGCATTTTCGGCGACGCGAGTTGCCGGCGACGTTGTCAGGAGTGAACGGATCGTGACCGCTGGCGCGCGGCATGGCGGGCAGGCGTGGCGCGGCGTCGAGACCCCGCACCTGCCCGCCTACCAGAGCCCGAGCACCTTCCACCAGAGGCCGCCGAGTACCAGCCAGATGACGACGTTGACCAGGCTGACCAGCAGACCGAGCTTCCACCACGTCCCGAGGTCGACGTAGCCAGAGCCGAACAGCAACGGCGCCGGGCCGGTCCCGTAGTGGGTCATGCTGCTCATCAGGTTGCTGAAGAACGCCAGCACCAGTGCCGCCAGCAACGGCGGCGTCCCGACGGCGATGGAGACGCCCAGGAACGCCGCGTACATCGCGCCGACGTGGGCCGTGTTGCTGGCGACCAGGTAGTGGCTGTAGAGGTAGACCAGGCTCAGCGCGAGGAACGCAAACGTCCACGGCACGCCGAACAGGCTGTCGCCGACCGCCTTGCTGAACCAGGGCACCAACCCCAGCTTGTTCAGAAAGCCGGCCATCATCACCAGGGCCGCGAACCAGACCAGTGTGTCCCAGGCGCCGGTCTCCTGCTGGACGTCCTTCCAGGCCAGCATGCCGAGCGGGAGCAGGCCGCCGAGCTGCGGGCCGAAAATCCACAGCACCAGCAGCAGGACGAACGTCCCGAGCATCATCCACTCGTCGGCCTTCATCGGCCCCATCCTGGCGAGCTCCTCGTTCGCCATCCGGGTGGCGGCCGGCGTCGATGTGATCTCCGGCGCCAACAGCTTGTAGAGCAGGTACGGCACGACCAGCAGGCTCACCATGCCCGGCACGATGGCGGCCGTCGCCCAACCCGTCCAGGAAATCGTGATGCCCATGTCGCCGGCCAGCTTGGCGGCCAGCGGGTTGGCGGCCATCGCCGTCAGGAACATGGCGCTGGTGACGATCGTGCCCTGGAAGGCGGTAATTGTGATGAAGGCTCCCATCTTCCGGGCCGTGCCGTCGCCAGCACGGCTACCGTAGGCCTCGGAGAGTGCCCTGAGTATCGGGAAGACCACCCCGCCGGCCCGGGCCGTGTTGCTCGGGATGGCGGGCGCCAGCACCAGGTCGGTGGCGATCAGGCCGTAGCCGAGGCCGAGCGTCCGCTTCCCGAGCAGGCGCACGAACTGGTAGGCGATCCGGCTGCCGAGGCCGGTCTTGATGAAGCCACGGGCGATGAAGAGCGCCAGGACGATCAGCCAGATCGTGGTGTCCTGAAAGCCGGAGAGGGCATCGGCGATCGTCAGCGTGCCGGTCAGCGGCGTAGCCGTGACGCCGAGCAGCGCGACGGCGCCCATCGGGAGCGGATTGACGATGATCCGACGATCGTCGCGACGAAGATCGCGAGCAGATGCCAGGCCTTCGCCAGGTTCGCGCCCTGTGGGAGGGTCTCGGCGGCGACCTGGGGCGGCGGGATCAGCCAGATGACGGTGCCCGCCGCAAGTGTCACCAATAGCGGCAGCGGCTTGACGCCGTGCCAGTCGACGTGGGGTAGGGCCAGGTGCGGCCGGTGAGGCTGCGCAACAGTAGCCATCATTCACTCTCGATCGGGAGACGGGCGGCGCGAGGTGGGGGCTGGGCCTCGCGCCGCCCGAGGACGAGTGGGTTGCCGCCTACCGCGCAGACATCGCGGGGTCGGACGGCACCGAAGCCGCCGGTGCGGACGTTCCGGCGCGTGCGCTCCGCAGCCTCTCGAGCAAGAGTCGGACGGGCTCCGTCCAGCGGGGGTCGACCGGCTCGTCGAGGAACTGTTTGCCGATGGCCCTCGTCAAGATCTCGAGCTCGTCGGCCGAAAGCGACAGCGTGACCGTCGGTGCAGCTGCTGCCTGCTCGGCTGTGGACGCGGGCTGCTCTGCGGCCGGGACCGCCGAAGTTGTCTCCGTGGCGTCTCCGACCGCGTCGGGCCGCACCAGCATGATCGGGACGTCGGTCTGGCGGATGGTGGCCGTCGCCACGCTGCCCAGCAGCGCGCGCGTCACGCCGCCCCGACCGTGCGTCGCCATCACGATCAGCCCGACCTTGATGTCACGGGCGATCGTCATGATGCCGAAGTAGGGCGTGCCGTAGGTGGCACAGACCTCGACGGGCCGGGTATCCGTCCGCAGCTCCGCCGCGATCTCTTCGAGGTAGCGGCGGGTCTGGATCAGCAGGTTGTCGTTCGGGTCCGGCTCGACGAAGGCGTACCCTTCGGCGTACATCGAGTAGGTCGGGAACGTCACCACCGAGGCCAGGACCAGCGACCCGCCGAGTATGTCCGCAAGCTCGCAGGCCGGCTCCAGCGCCGCCCTACTCACCTCCGAGCCGTCGAGCGGCACCAGGATCTTGATGGGCTGCTCGGGCGGCCACGCGTCCAGCCCGTGCGGCGGTACAGTCAGGACCGCCACCGGAGCATGGCGGAGGATCGTGTCGGCGACGCTGCCATAGATGAACCGTCCGAGACCGCCACGCCCATGCGTCGACATCACCACCAGGGTGACATCCTCGTCGGCGGTCGCGTCCAGGATCGCCGTCTCGGCCTGCCCGTCAACGACGCGGGTGGTGACGTCGAGACCGTTCACTGCGAGCGCCTCTGCCGTGGCGTCCAGCGCCTGCTGCGCCGTGAGCTTCTGAACCAGGACTGCTCGATCAGTGGGAGCAGCGAGCGTGTTCACGGCGCGCAGCAGCAGGATGGACCAGCCGGCCCGCTTTGCGATCGTCGCCGCGAACGGCACCGCCCGCTCGGCCAGGGCGGACCCGTCCAGTGGAACCAGGATCGTCTTCATCTTCGAAGTCCTCCCATGAAGTGGCCCACCTTCACCGTACCGCCGCCGTCCCGTCGGAAGGAGTGACGCCTGCCCCGACATTCGCGGGACGACCGTCAGGACTGGCCCCCTCCGAGGGGCGGACGGGCATCGTGCGCGCCGCTCACTCCTCCGGGAAGTGGACCCGCACCGTCATGCCCGGCCGGAGGTCGGGCGGCGACCAGTCGAGGTCCACGACGACGGGGTAGTGGTCGTCTCCCTCCTCGGTCTCTTGCGACCGCAGCGCAACGGTCCGAACCCGGCCACGTAGCTCGCGGCCCTCGATCGCGTCCACCGTGACCGTGACGGCCTGACCGGGGTGGATGCTCGCGACCATGAACTCGTCGACGTCGTCGGTCTCCACGCGCAGCCGGCTGACGTCGCCGACCGCCGCGATGATGGCGCCGGCCGTGACGCTGTCGCCGTTGTGGACCGGCAGGTTCGTGATCGTGCCGGTCCAGGGGGCCGTCACGACCGAGATCGTCCCGTCCGGGGCCCGCACCCGCGCGATCTCCTGGTTCTCCACCACGGTGGTCCCGATGTCGACGGAGAGGCGGGTGACGACGCCGCCGACCAGCGACCGAACGATCGCCTCGCTGTCCGGCCGGATCTCGCCTCGACCGACTCGCTTCACGGTGGGGACCTGATCGGTCGGCGGGCTCGGCTGGGCAGCACCGAGCCCGCCCATCAGCGCGTACCCGCCCGCGACCGCTGCCAGCAGGAGGATGGCTGCCAGCGCTAGTGACGGCCAGCGCCGGGATCGGCGTCTTCGGACGGGCTGAATCGGCGCCAGCACCTGCCCGGATGGGGCCATCGATCTGATCGGGGGGCCGGTCTCTTCGGTACCAATCGCATCAAGCGGGCAGGGCGAGCCATCGGGCAGGAGGATGATGGGTCGGCGACGGCCACCGTCGACGCGCGGCGGGGCCGGCGGCCCGGCGAGGTCGGTCACGTGGCCGTCGCGGATCTCGATCTGGCGCTCGGCGACGGCCGCTACTTCTTTGTCGTGGGTCACCATGACGATCGCCCTCCCTTCGGCGTGGAACTGGCGGAACAGGTCGATGACGCGCGCCTTGTCCTCGCTGTGCAGCTCGCCGGTCGGCTCGTCCGCCAGGATGATGCGCGGGTTGTTCGCGAGCGCCCGGGCGATGGCGACGCGCTGGCGCTGCCCGCCCGAGAGCCGCGAGGGACGGAACTCCATGCGATCCCCGAGACCGACGGCTCGCAACAGCACGGACGCCTGCGCGTGCCGCTCGGCGGGCGGCACGCCGGCCGCCTCCATCGGCAGCTCGACGTTCTCGATCGCCGTCAGGTCATTGAGCAGGTGGAAGCGCTGGAAGACGAAGCCGAGGGTCTCCAGTCGCAGCCGCGTCTGCTCGGCGTCGCTCAGCGCGCCGAGGTCGCGGCCGTCGAGGCTGACCGTGCCCTCGGTGGGGCGATCGAGCAGGCCGACGATCTGGAGCAGCGTGCTCTTGCCGGAGCCGGACGGACCGGCGATGGCGACGAACTCGGCGGCGCCGATCGTCAAGGTGACGTCGTTGAGCGCGACGACCCGCGTCTCGCCGGCGTCGTAGCAGCGGCTGACGTGCCGCAGTTCGAGCATCGGTTCATGCTTCACGGAGCACCTCGATCGGATCGACGCGCGTGGCCCGGCGGGCCGGCCCGAGGCCCGCCACGACTCCGAGCGCCAGCGCAAGGGCGAACACCGCCAGGAAGAGGCCGGCGTCGGCCGTGTAGAACGACTCCACGCCGTACTCCGGCGCGACGTAGGCGTTGATCAGCCAGCCCAGGAGCGTGCTGACGCCCACGCCGACGACCCAGGCGGCGACGCAGACCAGCAATGCCTCGCCCGCGATCGTGAGCAGGATCGTGCGGCTCGGGATGCCGATCGCCCGCAGCGTCGCCAGCTCGAGGCGCCGCGCCTCGACCGAGCCACTCAGCATGTTGTTGACGAACAGGGCCGCGATGGCCAGCGTCATCGTCGTCATGATCCAGTGCGAGGCCCGGTCGCCGGCCAGCGCGTCTTCGGCGAGCTCGATCGTCTCCTCGACGTCGTAGACCGCCAGCGAGTCCAGCTCCCGGATACGACTGCGCGTGGCGTCGACCGTCGTCGTGTCGACGAGGATCAGGTTGACCAGGTCGCCGACCTCGGCGCGCTGCCGCAGCGACCTGCGCTCCAGGTAGGCCACGCTGTCGCCCTGGAACGTGAAGCCGCGGAGCTTGCCGATGCCGACCACGCGGAAGTCGCGGCCGGCGAGCCGCAGGGTCTGCCCGAGTCGGATGCCCTTCTCGCGGCTCAGCTTCGAGCCGACGACCAGCTCGTCGCCGCGCCGGATCCAGCGCCCCTCGTCGAGGACGACCGTGTTCGGGATCCGGTCCGGGTCGCCGTCGATGCCCATGACCGCGATCAGCTCGGCCGGCAGGTCGGACCGCTTAGGCCCCGGGCGTTCCCGTTCCAGCTCCCAGGAGATCATGCCGACGGCCTCGGAGACGGCGGGCAGGCCGCGAATCTGGCTCAGGACGTTCGTGGCGTGCTTGATCGTGCCGGGCGAGTCGCTCGGCAGGAGCGGGACCAGCGTGCCGCCGTGGGTGATGACCCGGAGGTCCGCGCCGGAGAGGCGGTAGTCGCGCGTGTACAGGTCCAACGAGGCCGTGGCCACGCCGAGCAGCCCCATGCCGATGCCGAGCGCCAGGCCGACCCCCAGCATCATCCCGAGCATGCCGCGCCAACGCCGCAGGACGGTCCGGACCGGATACGGCACGTCCGGCAGCACCCCGGGCGCCCTCGCACCCGGCGCCTCGGTCACGGTCAGGGAGCGATGCCTCGTCGACAGCACGTCACGCCTCCCGCAGCACCTCGACCGGATCCACCCGCGTCGCCCGCCGGGCCGGGACCAGCCCGGCCACCATCCCGAGGGCCAGCGCGAGCACCAGCACGGCCAGGAACAGTGGGGCATCGGCCACGTAGAGCGACTCGATGCCGTACATCGGCGCCAGGTAGGCGTCGATCAGCCAGCCCATCGCCAGGCTGAAGGCGATGCCGATGACGGTCGCCAGCACGATCACGAACAGCGCTTCGCCGGCGATCACCAGCAGGATCGTCCGGCTCGGGACGCCGATCGCCCGGAGCGTCGCCAGCTCTACGCGACGCGCCGTCACCGACCGGCCCAGCATGTTGGCGACGAACAGGCCGGCGATGGCGAGCGTCATCCCAATCAGGATCGTCTGCATCACGACCCCGGTCTCCATCAGCTTCTCGGCCTGGCGCACCAGGTCGGTTGGGCTGTCGACGGCAAGGGTGTCGAGTTCCGGGATGCGCTCGCGGGCGAGCTCGGGCCGGGTCGTGTCGACGACGACGAGATTGACGACGTCGCCGAGGTCTGCCCGCTGCCGCAGTTGCCGGTACTCCATGTAGGCGTACCCGTCCGAGCCGTACCCGACGCCCCGCATCCGGCCGACGCCGACGATCCGGAAGTCGCGCTCGTTCAGGCGCAGCGTGTCACCGATCGTCAGCCGCTTCTCGTGCGCCAGCCGCCGGCCGACGACCAGCTCATCCGAGCGACGGAGCCAGCGGCCCTCGTGCAGGACGACGGCCCCGGGGACCGCGGTCGGGTCGCCGTCGACGCCGACGACCGACACCAGCTCCGTCGGCTCGTCGCTTCGTCGCTTGCGGTCGGCCCGCTCGCGTTCGACCGGCCAGGTGATCGCCCCGACCGCCGCCTGGACGCCGGGCAGGCGGCGGATCTGGGTCAGCACGTTCCGGGCGTGCTGGATCTTGCCGGGGCTCTCGCCTGGGAGGATCGGCAGCAGCGTGCCGCCCTCCGCGTGGACGTAGAGATCGGCGGACGAGCGACGGTAGTCCCCGGCCAGGAAGTCGACCGACGCCCGGCTGGTGGCCATCAGCGTCATCGCCAGCCCGAGCGCCAGCCCGACTCCAAGGACCATCCCGACCAGGCCGCGCCAGCGACGGAGGACCGCGCGGAGCGGGAACGGCAGGTCGTGGGACCACGAGGCCTGATCCGTCCTCAACGGCTCAGACCAACCGGCCCTGACGTTCGACTCGACGCGCGCCGTCTCCTGGATCACCGAAACGCCTCCACGTTCATGAGACCGCGCCCGAGTAAGGCAGACCAGGGACGAATGTCACGGTTCCGGCAGGTGGACAGCCTCCGGGGCTTGGTGGCCGACTCAGGGCGACGTGCGTGGATCGTGGACGGCAATGGCGAGGCTAACCAGACCCGTCACCGTAGCTGCACGAGGGAGCGCCAGCGTTGCGGAGCACGTGGCTCCATCTGAACGTCGGGTCAATGCGTGGGCGGTCGAGGCGCGCCCCGAACAGTGTCGCCCCGATGCCACCAGCGAGCAGGGCGGCGACGAGCACGACTCGCATCAGCCAGCCCATTCGGCGCTCCCCCTCACGATGAAACCCTCACTGGCTTCCCCGGCCATGCCCCGGGCGCGTCACACTCGCCTCGTTGAGGCCGTTCACGGCAGGATGGCCTCGTCAGATCTTTGCTCCATGCGGTGCGGCTCGCGATGCGGACTGGCAAGGTAGGGCATGCAGCCGCGAAGCGCGCGCCAGTCGACGGCGACGTGGACCGCCGTCACGCCAAGCGCGATCACGCTCGTCCAGAAATGGCTGTCGCCCCAGCCGGCCTTCGTCAGTCCGAGCGACAGCTCTATCTGGCCTGTCGGACTTCGCGGGTCACATTCACTCAGAAGTAGCGCCAGAGCCACCATTTCTCGAAGGCGATCTTCGCGGCGTAGATCAACGGCGACGGACCGTAGGCCCGTCCCCTCCCCTCGCCCTTCGGCGGGAACCCCTTTGGATAGGTCGTGCGACTGATACCGGCGCTCCCGGCGCCGAAGGTCACCAGTCAAGTCGTGTGCAGCTTGAAACGGTCCTCCTCGCCCTGTCCCGTGACGCGAACGGCGATGTTCTGGGCCACCAGATCGGCCTGCTGATGGGCAACAACGCCGGCCTTGCTGCCCGGGAAGTCGTTGGCATCCCCGATGCTCCAGACATTCCCGCACTCGGTCGTGAGGGTGTACGGATCGACTTTGACGCCGTTCGGGCCGGCCAGGCCGCGCTCGAGGAGCACCTGGGCCGGCCGATGCGGCGGCACGACGAACAGCAGGTCGTACGGAAGCTCGGCGCCCTCAGCGGACTTGACGAGGCGCGCGTCGGGGTCGATTTCCTGGATGGTGAACCCATAATGGGTCTGGACGCCGCGCCGCTCGGCGTGGTCGTTCAGCCAGACCGGCACGCTGGTCGGATCGCCCGTTGGTCGGGGCGTGGGCGCGAAGTAGTGGATCTCGCTCAGGTCGCGCAGGCCGCGCTTCCGGAGCAACGCGTCGATGCTGTACAGCATCTCGAACGGAGCAGGCGGACAGCGGTATGGACCGGGGGGCAGCCCGACCACGATCCGCCCGCCCGCGAAGTGCATGAGCGCGTCGTGGCTGCGCAAGGCGCCGTCCAGCTCCCACGGATGCTGCGCGCTTTCGCGGAAGCCGGGGATCGCCTCCGGATGGGTCTGCAGCCCCAACGACATCACGAGGTAGTCGAACGGCAGCTTCTGCCCTTCGAGGTGGACGACGTCGTCGCTGATGTCGATGCCGTGGATGTTCGACTGGATCACCCGGACGTCGAAGCGCGCCAGCCGCGAGAGATCGCGGGTGATGTCACGGGCCGTCCGCTGGCCGGTCATCACCATCAAGAAGGCCGGCATGTAGACGTGGAACGGGTTGCGATCGATCAAGATGACGTTGTGGTCGCGGCCGACCCGGCGGCCGAGCTCGGCGGCGGCGGCGATGCCGCCGCTCCCACCACCAAGCACCACGATGTTGTTTCGACTCATCGGAGTTCCCTTCCGTCAGATGGCGATGAGGCGGCCCCTGCCCCGCGTGGGGACAGGGGCGACGAATGGCGCCCAGAGCCTCAGGCCTCCTTCTCAAACTCGGAGGTGGCCTTCAGGAGGTCGAGGACGATTCGATCGGACAGGGCCCGGGCCAGGTTGCCGATCCGGAGGCCGACCGGAGACCGGGCGACCAGGAGCCAGCCGATCGCAATGGTGAGAGCGGCCAGGAGCAGCTTCATATGCTCACCTCTCGGCGGATTCGCGCGGGGCGCCGGCCTTGAGGCGGGCGAGCACGCTCGCCACGTCGCAGGCGTTCGCCCTCCGATTCCACGGCAGGCGTGCCAGCAACAGGCCCATCGCGCAGGTGTCGGTCAGGCCAGCGAACAGCAGCCCGGCTCCGACGAACACGGCCAGGTAGAGTAGGGGCGGCCAGATCAGCAGGCCGCCGAGCGTGCCAAGCAGCACCAGGCCGCCGGCAATCGCCCGGACCTGGCGCTCGATGCTCCAGGCCTGCCGCCCCCTCGTCACGCCAAGGCCGGCCTGCTCCCAGGCCGTCACGCCACCGTCAAGGACGTGGAGACGGGAGATGTCGACGTCGGCCAGGACCGTTTCCGCCTGGCGGGCGCGCATGCCAGAGCGACAGACCAGCACCACCGGCCCGCCGACCGAAGCGAGCTCGGCGCGGTGCTCCGTGAGCTGGTCGAGCGGCACGTTGTAGCTGCCCGGGATGTGGATCGATGCAAACTCGACCGGCGAGCGGACGTCAACGAGGATCAGCTCGGGGTGCCGGCGCTGGAGATCTGCGAGACCGGCCGCCGTCAGCACCGGCGGCACGGCCTCGGCGGCCACTTCAGCGGCCGCGGGGACATTGATGGTCATTGGTGAACGCTCCTCAAGAGGTTGCCGCGACCGGGACCGGCCGGGCGTCCGACGGCGTCGCGACCGTCTCGAGGCCGGCCGCGCTCCAGGCGGCCATGCCGCCGACGGTGTTGGCGAGCCGCTTGACGCCACGGCTCTCCAGGAAGGCGCTGGCGATGCTGGACCGATAGCCGCTGCCGCAGACCACCACCGTCGGCCGGGACGGGTCGATCTCGCCCAGGAGCTGAGGCAGCTCGGTCAGTGGTACGAAGACGGCACCGGGGATGTGGTTGGCCTCCCATTCGCCCTCCATCCGCACGTCGATGATCTGGAGGTCCGCGACGGTGTGACGCCGGCGGTCGAGCTCGCGGACGTCGATCTGCTCGACGGTCAGGAGCGGCTGCCCGCTCTCCTGCCAGGCCTCGGCGCCGCCATTCAGGTACCCCATAACTCGCTCGTACCCGATGCGCCCGAGGGCCGTCACGACCTCGTTCCAGTCGGACGGGCGCTCCAGCACCAGCACGATTGGCAGATCGGAGCGCAACAGCGAGCCGACCCAGGTCGCCAGCATCGGGCCGAGCCCGACGTTGTACGCGCCCGGCAGGTGTCCGCCGCCGAACGCGCCCGGCGAGCGCGTGTCGACGACGATGGCGCCGTGCGCGAGCGCGTGTTGGACCTCGCCGACCGAGAGCGGACGCGGACTCGGCGCCGCGAAGCTGTCTGCCCCGGCCAGGTTCCCCGGCCGCATGCTCTTGTAGTAGGCCGGCACGTACGGGTTACCGTCTAGGACGAAGTCGACGAACTCCTGGCGGTCCCGCTTCTGGAGGAAGGTGTTGAAGCGGCGCTCGTAGCCGATCGTGGTGGTCCGCTTCGACGAGATCGATCGGCCGCAGAGCGAGCCGGCCCCGTGCGTCGGCAGCACCTCGACGTAGTCCTCGAGCTTGAGGATCTTGCCGAACAGACTGTCGTACAGCTGAGGCGCCAGCTTCTCGCCGAGCTCGCGGCCGAGCAGGTCCGGCCGCCCGACCGAGCCGACCAGCAGGTCGCCGCCGGTGAAGATCAGGACCGGCTCGTCGGCCCGTGAGGCGTCGGCGACGACGTAGCTGACGTGCTCCGGGGTGTGGCCGGGCGTGAACAAGACCGCGATCTCGAGCTCCCCCAGCTCGAGCCGGTCGCCTTCGCGAACGGCGCGATGTCGGCAGCTCAATCCGGCCTCGGCCGAGGCGACGTGCTCGGCGCCGAGCCGCTCGGCGATGGCCCTGGCGCCCGAGAGGAAGTCGTTGTGGACGTGCGTCTCCAGCACGTACCGAATGCGTAGGCCAGCCGTCGCCGCCGCGTCCAGATAGACGGCAATGTCGCGGCGCGGGTCGACGATCGCCGCCTCGCGGGTCCGGTCCGAGCCGATCAGGTAGCTGGCGTGGCCGAGCCCTTCGACGAAGAATTGCTGCAAGTACATGGTGATCTCTCCGGTCTATGCGGGCCGCGGAGTCGGGCCGACGGGAACTACTGGCGGACGACGATGGGAAGCACGAGGGCCGCCACCCATGCGGCGGCGTTGCGCGAGACGAGGAAGATGGCGATGACGGCGACCAGGCCGGCGAAGCCGCGCCGGAGCAGCCGCTCGGGGGCCGATGCCGCGAGGCGGCCGCCCACCAGTGCACCGCCGACGGCGCCGAGCGAGACCAGGAGCGTCAGCGGCCAATCGACGATGCCGCCGCCGAGATAGCCGAGCACGCCGGCCAGCGCGTTCATGGTGATGACGGC
>Ga0075420_100003173_pt1 | contig 14321 bp, 6 predicted proteins | sample SoiMetdeltSBSDD4_FD_75296 | JGI IMG/M metagenome (GOLD analysis project Ga0075420, IMG submission 75296) | Bulk soil microbial communities from a Populus tree surrounding site in Tennessee, USA - Soil MetaG P. deltoides SBSDD4 | ecosystem: Environmental > Terrestrial > Soil > Tree plantation... | reverse complement strand
CACGATCCCTTTCACGTGCTTGATGTCGTTGAACTCCGGCTGCTGCGGCCTGACGAGCTTCTGTTGTTTTTCAGTCAATGGGCCACGCGTCGTCAGATACCCGCCCTGAATGACAAAGCCGCGAACGACGCGATGGAACGACGTTCCGTCCAGCACACTCGAGGATGACAGGCGCAGGAAGTTACGGACGTGTTCGGGCGCCTTGTCAGGAAAGAACTCGATCGTGATCGCGCCTGCGGTCGTGTCGAGCACCGCCTGATACTGCGCCAGGTCGGCTGGCGAATCGCTGGCGAACGGCTCGGGCTCCGGCGGCGGCGTGTCGCGAATGGTGACCGTTTTGATGACGATTCGCTCAGCCGGTAATCCGGTGGCATTGGCAGGCGTCTCCGAGATCCGCTGCACGACATCGAGACCCTCCGAGACGCGGCCGAAGATTGTGTACTTCCCGTCGAGCGACGGTTGATCTGTGACGCTGATGAAGAACTGCGACCCCGCACTGTCCGGTTGGTCCGGCTGCAGCACGGCGGCTACCGCACCGCGCACAGCCTTCTCATTGCTCATCTCTGCTCGCAGCACCCCGAGCCCGCCGCGACCGTATGTGGCGGTCTTTGCCGGATCTTTCGTGTTCGGGTCGCCGCCCTGGATGATGCCAAGCTTGATGACACGATGGAATATCGTGCCGGTGTAGGCGCCCTCGCGTGCGAGCTTGATGAAGTACCCGACATGGTTCGGCGCGAGATCCGGACGGAGGTCGATGACGATCGTCCCTGCAGTCGTGTCGACGACGGCCTGCTTGTTCGTCATCTCCTGGAGGGTCAGAGGCGTCTTGAAAAAGGTCGGACTCTTGCCGGCCTGAAGTACTAGAACGAGGGCGAGAGTCCCGAACAGACCGCTCTGAAGCATGCGTCATGATATCGCCCATTTCCCTGTATATTGGCCCCGGACGAGGGTTCATGACGGGGGTTCATGACGAGGGTTCACGACGGAGGCTCAGGTCGGGGGGTCAGGACGAGAGGTCAGGACGGAGGGTTTGGGACTAGGGCTCGGTTAGGAACCAACGCTCTTCCGGAACCTCTCCCGCGAACCTCTGTCATGAACCTCTGTCATGAACCCCCGGCGTGAACCCTCGTCGTGAACCCCCGTCATGAACCCCCGTCATGAACCCCCGTCATGAACCCCCGTCATGAACCCCCGTGTAAAAGGAGTCCTTATGCGTCGCGTTGCTGTGTTGTCAGCCCTGCTGATTGCGATCGCCGCTATCCCGCGTGCGCAGGCACCGGTTGAGAAGCTGGACTACGAGACGATCGGGAAGATTCGGGACGAGGGGTTGAACCGGTCCCAGGTGATGGACCACATCAGTTGGCTGGCCGACGTCTACGGACCGCGGTTGACGGGCGGGCCGGGCATCCGTGCCGCCGGCGACTGGACGCTGAAGAAATTCGGCGAATGGGGTCTTTCGAATCCGCACAACGAGAGCTTTCAGTTTGGCAAAGGCTGGTCGCTCGAGCGGTACAGCGCGCACATGATCGAACCGCAGATCGAGCCGCTCATCGGACATCCCGGCGCCTGGTCCCCCGGCACCTCCGGCGTCGTCCTCGCCGACGTCGTGCGCGCGCAGATCGAGAGCGAGGCAGACTTCGAACGGTACCGAGGGAAGCTCAAGGGCAAGATCGTGTTGACCCAACCGCTCCGCGCTGTCGCGATGCTCGACGGACCCATCGTGCTGCGCATGGGCGAGAAAGATTTCGCGGAAGCGGCGACCACACCGGTGCCCGCAGCGCGAGGCACTGGTGGAGGGCGAGGAGGTCGCGGCGCCGGCGGCGCCGGCCTCCGGCAGAAGATCGACCAGTTCTTCAAGACCGAAGGCGTCATCGCACTCTTCAACCGCGGGAGCGACAGCTACATGGCGGCGGCCGGGAGCGGGCTGACGATTCAGCAACAGCGTCCCGATGGCGGAACGATCTTCCCGAGCGGCAGCGGATCGCGGACGGGAGATGGCGTCCTGCCAACCGTGACGCTCGCCGTCGAGCACTACAACAGAATGGTGCGCGTTCTGGACAAGGGCGTTCCGGTCAAGGTCGAACTGAATATCCAGTCGAAGTTCTACGACGAGACGACGCCCAACGGGTTCAGCCTGGTGGCGGAGATTCCGGGCACCGATCCGGCGCTGAAGGACGAGGTCGTCATCCTCGGTGCGCACTTCGACTCCGTGGCGTATTCGCCGGGGGCCACGGACAACGCGACCGGCAGCGCCGCAATGATGGAAGCCATGCGCATCCTGAAAGCGATCGGCGCCAAGCCACGGCGCACGATCCGCATTGCGTTGTGGGGTGGCGAGGAAGAAGGGCTGCTGGGCTCGCGCGCCTACGTGCACGATCACTACGCCGACGTGACGACCATGGCGTTGAAGCCCGACCACGCGCGCGTGGCGGCCTACTTCAACTCGGACAACGGCACGGGGAAGATCCGCGGGATCTGGCTGCAGAGCAACTTTGCCGCGCGCCCGATTTTCGAGCAGTGGATGGCGCCGCTCGCCGATCTCGGCGTCACGGCGGTGGGTCCGCGCTCGGTCAGCTCCACCGATCACGTGTCGTTCGACAATGTGGGGCTGCCGGCGTTCCAGTTCATGGTCGATCGGCTCGAGTACAACTCACGTACCCATCACTCGAACATGGACACCGTCGACCGCGTTCAACGGGATGACATGGTGCAGCATGCGACGGTCATCGCGGTGTTCGCCTGGAACGCCGCCAACCGCGACGCGAAGCTGCCGCGCAAGGCCCTCCCGGCGCCGCAACGCACGCCAACGAATACGGACGACCGGTAACAACACCAACGGGTACGGACGAAACGAATACCGACGACCGGTACCGACACCTGTAGGCCCGACCTTAAGGTCAAAGGCGGGGGGCGTGCCGTGGTTCGTGCTCCGTGGTTCGTAGCTCGGAAACCTTCGCAAGGCGATCTTCGAGCTACGAGTTACGATCCACGGCTGTGGGCTTATGGGTGATCGGGTTATTGACAAATATATTTTTCCGATCAACTATATCTTTCCGTGAACCCGCAGTCTGATGTAGCGGCAGTCGGCGACGTGCGCAAAGCGGCGGCGTTGCTCGCCCATCCCCTGCGACCGCGCATCGTGGCCCTTGCCCGCGAGCCCGCTTCGGCGACGGAGTTGGCGACGCGGCTCCGGCTGCCCCGTCAGCGTGTGAACTATCACGTTCGCCAGCTGGCGCGGACCGGCTTCCTTCGACGGGCCGGCCAGCTTCGCAAGCGCAACCTGATCGAGCAGCGGTACGTCGCGACGGCGCGCGCGTACGTGCTGGCGCCGGAGATCCTCGGGCCACTCGCGATGACCGGGCACCAGGCGGAGGATACGTTCAGCGCCGCACGCCTGGTCGCGCTTGCCGCGGCACTGCAGTCGGACGTCTCGCATGGGCTCACGGAATCCACCGCGCGCGGACAACGGCTCGCGACCTTGTCGATCGCCGCAGATATTCGATTCGAGAGCGCGGAGCAGCGCGTCGCGTTCACCGACACGCTTCAGCAAGCCGTCGCGGACGTGATCAGGCGCCACACGTCGCCTGCCACGTTGCCTTCCGGCGAACCCGGATCGGGCCGGCCGTTCAAGCTCGTCATCGGTTGCTACCCGGCGCGGCGATCGAGTCGTCGATCCGATAGCGTCCGTGGAGACATGTCATGACACTGAAGAAACCGGAACACCGGGGCCGGATCGTCAGATCCACAATCCGAACCGCCGCAACGCCCGAGCAGATCTTCGAGGCATGGGCCGACCCGGCAAAGCTGGCCCAATGGTTTCCCGACCGCGCTGAAGGTCGTGCGATCGAGGGTGGCGTCCAGAAGTGGTTCTTCGACCGGTTCAGCTACGCACTGCCGTATGACGTGGCGGCAGCGGTCCCCGGCGAGCATCTGGTTTACACGGGTTCGATCCCTGGACGGCCACGGTTCTATCTCGAGATCGAGATCGCACGGGACGCAGGCTCGACCGTCGTCACGCTCATCAACTCGGGATTCCTGGACAAAGACGGCTGGGACGAGGAGTACGAAGGCATCGCATCGGGCTGGCAGATGTCGCTGGCCATGCTGAAGCTTTATGCCGAGCGTCACTACGGACGCGACCGGCGCCAGTTCTTCGCGATGCGTCCCGCCACCTATGAGTACCGCGACCTGCTCTCGTTCTACACGGTTGCGGAACGACTCGCGTCCTGGCTGACGAGCAACGGTGCCATCGGCGAAGCGGGGCAGCGATACAGTCTCGGGTTGCGGAACGGCGAGCGCGTCTCGGGTGAGGTGCTGGCGGTCACCGGCTGGGAGGTTCAGTTGTCTTGGGATGAGATCGATGGAGCGCTGGCGCTCAAAGGCTTCGGGATGGGAGAGGGACGCCGCGCCGTCAGCATTCACGGCAGCGGCTGGGGCCTCTCAGCGGACCGCGCAACCGCTCTCGAGGCATTCTTCACGGACGCGCTCGATCGGCTCACTTCGGCTCTCAGTAATGAGTCGGGTGGACATCTTCCACCCACCGTTGTTCACACAACCCGCTAATTCGACTTGCGAAGATCACGATTTCGCAGAGATCGCAGAGAGCAGAGATCGCCATGAGCCGTCGATCTTTGACAAGCACTCCCGCCAGCCGCTTACTCAGCTCGCAACGCGCTCACCGGATCGATTCGTGTCGCCCGCCGGGCGGGCACATAGCTCGCCACCAGGCCGGTCACCAGCAAGGTGACCGTTGCCACGATGAACATCGACACGTCTCGAGGGCCGACCGCATAGAGCAGCGTGGCCATCGATCTCGTCAGCACGAGCGACGCGATCAATCCAAGCCCTGCGCCGACGGCCACCAGCCGAAGGCCGTCGCTCACGACGAGCCCGAGTACTGACGCGCGGGACGCGCCGATCGCTATGCGCACACCCATCTCACGTGTGCGCTGGGCGACGCTGTACGACACGACCCCGTACAGACCAACCGCGGCAAGCACCAGCGCCAACGCACCGAACGCACCCATCAGAACCACCATCAGACGGCGATCGGCGACTGACACGGAGCGCACGGTCCACATGTCTCGAACCTGCGACGCCGGGATCTCGGGATCGATCCGCCTGAGCTCCGCCCGAACCGCGGAGACCATCGACAGCGGATCCCCCGCGCTCTTCACGACGAGGCTCATCGCGCGAGCCTGGACGCCTCGTGAAAAATGCTGGAACTGCTCGTAAGGGAAGAACACCTCGGGAAAAGCAGGCGTGTCGAGCCCGCGATGACGCACGTCGCCGACGATCCCGGCGATCGTGCGCCACGGCTGCTCGTCACCCCGAGACCGCGAGAACCGGACTCGCTTGCCAACCGGATCCTCGTTGGCGAAGAAGGTCCGTGCGGTGGTCTCGTTGATGAAGATGACGTGTGCGGCGTCAGCGCTGTCCGACGAGGCCGGCAGCCGCCCTCGGCGTAGCGGGATGCCGAGCGCTTCGAAGTACCCGGGCGTCACGACATACCAGTCGGCGGCCGCCGGGAATCGCGTGCCGTTCCGCGGCCGGCCCTCGATATCGAAGCCCCAGTCGCCCGAGCGTACGGCGAGCGGCAGACCGCTGCCGGCTCCAGCCGCACGGACGCCCGGCAGCGTCTGGACCTGCTCGGTGAGGCGTTTGAAGTAGCCGGCCACTTCCGGACGACCCGGGTATCTCGACTGCGGAAGCGACATCCGCATGGTCAAGACCCGATCGGGATCAAATCCCGATGGCGCCGCCATCAGCAGCGCAAAGCTCTTGATCATGAGACCTGCGCCAACCACGAGGACCATCGCGAGGGACACCTGACACACGACCAACGCGCGGCGGGCGCGCGTGCGGCCCAGGATGGTGCCCCGAGACCCGGCCTTCAACGCGCCGGACATGTCTTTGGCGCCTCCGCGCGACACTTGCAGCGCCGGGATCGCACCGAAAAGCACTCCAGTCGCGATGCCGAGCAGTGCGGCATAAACCAGTACTGCCTGATTCAACTCCGCCGAACGGACGAGAGGCATCGACGATCCTGCGAACGCGACGATGATCCGCTGGCAGTAGTGCGCAACCACGAGGCCCGCGAGAGCACCGGTGAGCGCCAGCACGCACGACTCGGTCAGCAGCTGCCGGATCATCCGGAAGCGGCTGGCGCCGAGAGCCGTGCGAACGGCCAGTTCGCCGCGCCGTGACTCGCCGCGGACGAGCATCAGGTTGGCCACATTTGCACACGCTAACAGCAGCACCAGGCCGACGGCGCCAGTCAGGATCAGTAGCGGAGTGCTCATGTCGCCGAGAAGATCGCTCCGAAGAGGACGGACACTGACGCCGAAGTTACCCTGATCGTGTTCGTCGGGGTACTCGCGAGCCAGCCGGCCGACGATCGCATCCATCTCCGCCGAAGCCGCAGCCACCGTCGCGCCGTCCTCGAGCCGCGCGAACGCCAACAGATAATGCCCGCCACGCCGGTTGCGAGGCGCGGCGGGATCCATCGCCAATGGCGTAAGGATTTCGGCGCGGCTGGCGGCCGTCATCTCGAACGGCAGGTAGAAGTCCGGCGGAAGGACGCCGACGATTTCAACGGGCTGGCCATTCAGCGAAACCGGGTGGCCGACAATCCCGGGATCCGCGGCGAACATCCGCCGCCAGAGTCCGTTGCTCAGGATCGCGACCGTCGGCGAATCGGGCATGGCCTCCTCGGGCCGGAATGTCCGGCCCAGCGCGAGCGGCGCGCGAAGAACGTCCAGCGTCGGGACAGTGACCGCCGCGGCACTGACCCGCTCCGCGTCTCCCGATGTTCCCGAAACATTGACGGAGCTCGTGGCCATGGCCGCGAACGTCATCGTGCGGCTCTGTTCCGAGTAATCCAGGAACTCAGGGTCCGAGAGGCTCGCCGAAGGGCTTCCGTCCCACCGGTTCCAGACCGCGACGAGACGCTCGGACTCTCCATACGGCAGGGGACGCAGCAGCACCGCATCCACGACACTGAAGATCGCCGTGTTGGCGCCAATCCCGAGCGCGAGCGTAATGACGGCGACCGTCACGAACCCAACGTTCCTTCGCATGCTACGAAGGGCGTATGTGACGTCCTGGCGGAACTGATTCAGATGTTCACGCGGTCCGATGGCCAGTATGTCGCGCACAGTGTGTCCCCACACGCGCAGCAGTCCTGCCACACCACGGTCAGCGGCCTCGCGCCGTTGCTCGCGAAAGACCTGCGCCATTTCCGTGCCGTAGTCCGACCGCATGTCGAACGGCAACAAGTTCAGCAACTTACGAAACCAGCGATCCCCGCTCATACGGAGCGTGCCTTTGGAATGAGCTTCTTCGCGCGCGCCATGCCCAGCGCCGTCTCCATCCGCTGGGCCTCGGCTCGCGCCACTCGCCGGCCGAAGTCGGTCAGCCGGTAATACCGCCTGCGCTCGTCGTCCAGCGACGGATCAGGCCGTTCGGCGCTCTCCGCAATCACACCTTCCTGTACGAAGCGGCGGACGATGGTGTAGAGGGTGGCGGCGCTGAGCGTCACGTCGCCGCCGGTCCGGCGCGCCACTTCTTTGATGATCGCGTAGCCATGTTTCTCGCCGTCAGCCAGGGCAATCAACACCTGGAACATCCCGGATGTCAGGGGCAGGAGCTGTGCAGGATCGCGTTCGCTCATAGATTGACTGACTATATCATGTGGTGACATAGGTTCAGGACGGGGGTTCAGGACGAGGGTTCACACGGGGGTTCAAGGACGAGGGTTCAGGACGAGGGTTCAGGACGAGGGTTCAGGACGAGGGTTCAAGGCGGGGTCGTGAACCATCGTGTGAACCGCCGTCGTGAACCCCCGTTCTGAACCCCCGTCCTGAACCCCCATGTGAACCCCCGTCGGGAACATGCTAAAGTCGCAGTCACAGCCGCGTGGCGCGGTTGTTACGGAAACCCGGCATGGCGTCCGGAGGCGTCCCTCATGTCCTACGAATCCCTGACCATCATTGAGGCGTCGGAATCCTCGAGCCGCCTGCGCGAAGCGCGGAGTTGGCTCGATGCGCGCGCTGCACGTGGAGCGCTGGTCGTCTCCGCCTCACGCGGCGCTGCCGACGATCTCGCGCGGGACGTGGCGCGATCGCGCGGCGCCACGGCTGGTCTTCACCGGTTCAGCTTTGCGCAGCTGGCAGCACGTCTGGCCGCGCCTGTGCTCGCCGCACGCGGGATCGCGCCGGCCACGATGATCGGATCCGAAGCGGTCGCGGCGCGCGCAACCTTCGACGCGCTCCAGGCGGCCGGGCTCCCTTACTTCGGAGCAGTCGCCGGCACGCCGGGATTTCCGCGAGCGCTGGCGCGAACGCTCCATGATGCGGCGATGGCGGGGGTCGACGCCGCGGCGCTCGAGGGCCTGCCGCTCGGTGGACCCGACCTGGCGAGGCTGATGCGCGGTTTCGATGATCAGTTCGACGCAGCCTCGGCGTCGAGCCGCGCGGCGCTCTTCGAAACGGCGTGCGAGGGAGTCGACGCCGTCTGTCACCTGCCCCTCCTCCTCCTCGACGTCCCGTTCGAGTCCGTCGTCGAATTCGAGCTGGCGCGACGGTTGATGGCCAGTGCGCCAGAGACGCTCGTCACGGTGCCGTTCGGTGATCTGGCTACGCTCGGCTACCTCAAACAGCTGAACGTTCCGATTGCGGTGATCGAGCCGTCTGGAGAGTCGGACCTCTCGGCACTGCGCCGATCGCTCTTCGCGGCCCGCCAATTGCCCGAGCGCGAGCCGCGTGGAGACGTGCAGCTGTTTTCCGCGCCAGGCGAAGGCCGTGAGTGCGTCGAGATCGCCCGCCGGATTCTGAAGGAAGCGGCACATGGCGTGCGCTTCGACGAGATGGCGGTGTTCCTCCGCTCGCCGCGGGAGTATCTGGGCTTGCTCGAAAGCGCGTTCGACCGTGCCGGCATTGACGCGTGGTTCGATCGTGGTGCGCGCCGGCCCCATCCTTCCGGCCGTGCGTTTCTCGCGATCCTCAGCTGCGGTGTCGAACGCCTGTCGGCCATCCGTTTCGCTGAATACCTGTCTCTCGCGCAGGTGCCCTCCACTGGTGTCGCACCGGCGGACGTTCTTCCTCCCGCGGACGATCTGATCGCTGGATATGCCAGCGCTGAGATCGTTCCCGACACCGATGAACCGATTGCTGCCGAGCCGCCCGCGGAAGACACGGAACCGCCGGTCGTCGAAGGCACGCTGCGCGCGCCATGGAAATGGGAACGGCTGATCGTCGAGTCGTCGGTCGTCGGAGGCGATCCCGATCGCTGGAGGCGGAGACTCCGGGGCCTTCGCGAGACCTACGAGAAGCAGATCAACGAGGAGCGCCTGCGCGAGGATCCTGAGTCGCCGCGTCTGGTCATGCTGAAGCGCAATCAGCAGAACCTGGCTCACCTCACGGACTTCGCCGTACCTATCATCGAAACGCTGGCATCGTGGCCGACTCAGGCGACGTGGGGCGAGTGGATCGAACGGTTCGGCGAGCTGACGCCCCGTGTGCTGCGCCGGCCTGGCCGCGTGCTGCGAGTCCTTGGCGAGCTCCGGGCGATGAGCGCGATCGGCCCGGTGACGCTCGAAGAAGCGCGCGACGTGCTCGCCGAGCGGCTGCGCACATTCGACGAGCATCCGCCGGCCGACCGGTTCGGCCGCGTCTTCGTCGGAAGCCCGCATCAGGCGCGCGGCCGGACATTCAAAGTGGTGTTCGTGGCCGGCCTGGCTGAAAGGCTTTTTCCACAGAAGCTGCGCGAAGATCCGTTGCTGCTCGACAAGGAGATGCGCGAACCGCTCGACGCTCGGTTGTTCACCCAGGACGACCGCGCGAAGACCGAGCGGTTGCTTCTCCGTCTGGCCGTCGGCGCCGCTACCGAACGCCTCTGGCTCTCCTACCCTCGCCTCGACGTCGTCGGCGCTCGTCCGCGTGTGCCGTCGTTCTACGTTCTCGACGTGATGCGCGCCGTCACCGGACGCATTCCACGGCACGAAGAGCTTCAACGCGAGGCGGCGGCAGCCGGTGGTGCGAAACTCGACTGGCCTGCGCCGAGACGACCGGCTGATGCCGTCGACGAAGTCGAGCACGATCTTGCGACGTTGCGGGCGCTGATCGACACGGCCGACCGGCAAGCCGTCCGCGGGCAGGCGCACTACCTTCTCGGTCTCAACGATGCGCTCCGGCGGTCGGTCACGCGTCGCTGGGTCCGCGCCCGGGCTCGCTGGCTGCCGCAGGACGGGCTGATTCGCGTGGCCCCCGCAACCCAGCCAATGCTCCAAGCGCAGCGGCTCAACACGCGTCCGTACTCTGTCTCCGCGCTTCAGAAGTTCACGACGTGCCCGTACCAGTTCGTCCTGTCCGCCATCTATCGATTCGCGCCCAACGATCCACCCGAACCTCTCCAGCGTCTCGATCCGTTGACTCGCGGTTCTCTTTTTCACGAGGTCCAGGCCTCCGTACTGCGCACGCTGAGGACCGACGGCAGCCTGCCGCTGACGTCTGCGACGGTCCCGCACGCGCTGCGCGTGCTCGACAAGGCCCTGACCACGACAGCCGCGTCCTATAAGGAGGTACTGGCGCCAGCGATCGAGCGCGTCTGGCGTGACGAGATAGCCGCCATCGGCCGCGACCTCCGCGTGTGGATACGGAAGCTGCCGGATGCGGCTCCCTGGATACCCGAGTACTTCGAATTCAGCTTCGGTCTCAAGGACGAAGGACGCGATGAGCGAAGCCAGCAGGAGCCCGTCCTGATCGACGGGCGCTTCCTCCTGCGCGGATCGGTTGACGTCATTGAGGTCCGGCACGGATCGCAGGAGCTGCGCATCACCGATCACAAGACAGGCCGTAACAGGACGACGCCTCGGATGGTGATTGGCGGGGGCGGCACGTTGCAGCCGATCGTCTACGGGCTCGCCGTTGAAGAGGCGCTGAAGCGGCCGGTGAGGGAAGGTCGCCTCTTCTACGCAACCACTGCCGGCGGTTTTACGGAACATCCGATCCCGCTCTCGGCGATGAATCGCCGCGCCGGACTGGAGGCGCTCGAAATCATCGACCGGGCGATCGAGCTTGGTTTCCTTCCCGCCGCGCCGGCCGAGCGCGCCTGCACCTGGTGTGACTTCCGGCCGATCTGCGGCCCCGACGAAGCGCGGCGTGTCACGCGGAAGGCGGCCGATCCGCTCGGCGACCTGAAAGCGCTGCGGGAGATGCCATGACCGTTACCCGTACTGTCCTCAGCGATCCCGAAGCGCGTCACCAAATCGACACCGCCCTCGACGACACGCTCATCGTCGAGGCTGCCGCGGGCACAGGCAAGACGACGGCGCTCGTTGGCCGGATCGTGCGCATCATCGCCGAGGGGCGCGCCGACGTTGGTGAGATCGTCGCGGTGACGTTCACCGAGAAGGCGGCTGGTGAGCTGAAACTGCGGCTGCGCGAACGGCTCGACAGCGCGCGCCACGAAAGCGAAGCCGGCAGCGAGGCACGCAAGCGGCTCGACGCCGCCCTGCGTCAGCTGGAAGAAGCGCACATTGGAACCATCCACGCGTTCTGTGCCGACCTCCTGCGCGAGCGCCCGGTCGAAGCGGGCATCGATCCGATCTTCGAGGTCTTGACCGAACCGGCGGCGGCGCGGCTGTTCGACGAAGCGTTCGGCCGGTGGTTGCAGGAGGAACTGGCGGAGCCCTCGGACGGCGTGCGCCGTGCGTTGCGCCGCTCGGCATTCGGCGGTGAGGATGGCCCCGTCGACCGGTTGCGGAAAGCCGCCTGGGAGCTTGCGCAGTGGCGCGATTTCACGACAGCGTGGACACGAAACCCGTTCGATCGGGAGGCGGAAATCAGCGCTCTTGTGGGGAGTCTCCACGACGTTGCCGCGTTGACCCGTAACCCGACATCGAGGAACGACCCGCTCTTTACCGGTACCGAGCCGGTCCGCAGAGTCAGCGACGAGATCGCTCTGCAGCAGACGTTTGCCCTTCCGACGAATGATGAAGGGCCTCTGACGTTCGCGGATTACGACGCCTGGGAAGCGGCGCTCGTAGACCTTTCGCGCGACCGGATCCTGGCGATGGTGAAGCAGGGGCGTGGAGCATCGTACGGTGACGGCATGCCGCGCGATCGCGTCACTCAGGCGCTGACCGACCTGCGCGCGAAACTGGACCAGTTCCGGATGGCTGCCGACGCGGATCTTGCCGCGCTGCTGCAGCAGGAGCTGCTCGGCGCGCTGGAACGCTATCAAGGAATGAAAGCACGCGGCGGTGCGCTCGACTTCCTCGACCTGCTGCTGATCGCGCGGAACCTGGTTCGCGACAACCGGCAGGTGCGGGAGGGATTTCAGCGGCGGTTTTCACGCATCTTCGTCGACGAGTTCCAGGATACCGATCCGCTCCAGGCAGAAATTCTCCTGTTGCTGGCCGCCGACGACCCGTCGGAAACCGACTGGCGAAAGACGCGGCCGGTCCCGGGCCGGTTGTTCCTGGTCGGCGATCCGAAACAGTCGATCTATCGCTTCCGCCGCGCCGACGTCGGGATCTATCAGGACGTGTGCCGCCGCCTCGAGGACTGCGGCGCGCGGCTCCTTCACCTCTCGACGAGCTTTCGCAGCGTGCCTGAACTGCAGTCGTTCGTGAACGCCGCCTTCGCGCCGGTCATGACCGGCGATCCCGTCACCCTGCAGGCCGACTACGTCCCACTGGCCCGCTATCGACCCGCGATTTCAGATCAGCCGTCCATTGTGGCGTTGCCCGTTCCAGAGCCTTACGCGCGGCGATACGTCACGGGCCGCGCCATTGAACAGTCGCTGCCGGGCGCCGTGGGAGCGTTCGTCGATTGGATCGTCAATCAGAGCAAGTGGAAGGTGACCGAGCGGAGTGGCGCCGCGCCCGTCGCGGTCGCCGCGAAGCACATCTGCCTGTTGTTCCGGCGGTTCGTCAGCTGGGAAAACGACGTCACACGCGCCTATGTCGAGGCGCTCGAGGCACGCGGGATCGCCCACGTGCTCGTGGGCGGACGGGCGTTTCACGAGCGTGAGGAAGTCGAGGCGATTCGCGCCGCTCTGACCGCGATCGAATGGCCGGACGACGAATTGTCGGTATTCGCGACGCTGCGCGGACCGTTTTTCGCCGTCGGCGATGAAGAGTTGCTCGAGTGGGCGCATCGCTTCAGGCGTCAAAAACCGGATGGATTCGTGCGCGGCGAGTTCCATCCGTTTCGCGTGCCGGCCGTGTTCGATGTGCAGGCGCCTGACGAGATCGCGCACCTCGAGCCACCCGCACGAGCGCTCAGGCTGCTGCGACGGCTGCACGTGCAGCGCAACTACGTCCAGCGTGATGACCGTGCCGAAGGGGGTCCGACTGGCGGGCGGCTCTCTGGCGGCGTCTCCGGAACACTGCAGGAACTACTCGCCGCGACACGCGCGCACGTAGGGTTCGCGCTGCGCACCGGCGGCGAGCAGGCGCTCGCGAACGTCCTGCACATCACCGAGCTCGCGCGACAGTACGAAATGGGCGGGGGGATTTCGTTCCGCGGCTTCGTCGAGGAACTGCGCGTTGCCGCGGACACCGCGCAGTCGGTGGAAGCCCCGATTCTCGAGGAAGACAGCGACGGCGTGCGGATGATGACCGTGCACAAGGCCAAGGGCCTCGAGTTTCCAATCGTCATCCTGGCCGACATGACCTGCCGGATCTCCCGCCCGGATGCGGGCCGCTGGATCGATCCGACCGGCACCCTCTGTGCGCTGCGCCTCGGCGGCTGGACGCCCGCTGACCTGCTGCTGCATGGCTACGAAGAAGCGGCGCGCGACAAGGCAGAAGGCGATCGCCTCGCCTACGTTGCCGCGACGCGCGCTCGCGACGTGCTCGTCGTGCCGACGATCGGAGACGAGGTGTTCGAGGGTGGCTGGCTCGATCCGCTCATGCCGGCGACCTACCCGTCACCGTTCGCGCGCGCGACCGTTACCGCGGGGCCCGGATGCCCGGCATTTCCATCCCGTGACTCCGTGCTCACGCGACCTGACGGCGATCCGGCCAGGCCGATGACCGTCCCGCCGGGCATGTATAAATTCGGTCTTTCTGCGGGAGATGAGTCGGAAGTCGTCAGTCGAGAGCCGCCGAGCTCCGAGCCCCGAGCCTCCGCCTTCGCCAAGGCTACGGCGGACAAGCCGAGTCCCGGCAGCTATTCAGTAGTCTGGTGGGATCCGCATGTGCTCGCGCTCGATGCCGACTCCGGATATGGCCTACGCCGCGACGACCTGATCGTGAAGGACGGCAAGCCTGCCGACGTCGCGGCTCGCCTGGCAGAGTATCGCGCGTGGCAGGA
>Ga0075420_100003170_pt1 | contig 14325 bp, 12 predicted proteins | sample SoiMetdeltSBSDD4_FD_75296 | JGI IMG/M metagenome (GOLD analysis project Ga0075420, IMG submission 75296) | Bulk soil microbial communities from a Populus tree surrounding site in Tennessee, USA - Soil MetaG P. deltoides SBSDD4 | ecosystem: Environmental > Terrestrial > Soil > Tree plantation... | reverse complement strand
AGCCGGTGCCGCGGGCCTGGAATTCCCTCGGCGACGTCTACGAAAAGCGCGGTCTCAGGGATCGCGCCGCGGAGGCCTACAGGCGATCGCTCGCCATCGACCCGAAGCAGCCCGAGATTCGCGCGCGCCTCAATCGCTGACGGAACGGCCCCAATCGCACCTTGCGAGACACGCCGACTTCGGGGCGGCCGTCAGGGATGGGCGGGTCGGGGAAACGGGAACGCCCCCGCCGGGGCGATTCCCGTTTCCCCTGAGGCGCTGAGAACGAAGCGCTGTCAGGCTCTGGCGAGACTCATCCCCCGCCGCCGAAGCGGAACACGATGCCGGCGTGCAGCGAGTCGAACCCGATCGAGTCGCGCGTGCTGGTGTTGTAGGTGGACACGGAACAGCAGCTGCCGCTCCCCAGCGGATCGGAGACCAGTCCGTCCCACGTCTGGCCTCCATAGCCCAGGTAGACGTCGAGGTTCTCCCACATCCACACGGCCCTCAGATCGTAATCGCGGATCTCGCCGCGCACGTTGTCCGCGTCGGCGCTGACCCGATCGGATCCCGCGATGCCGGAGGTGATCGTTTTCACCGCTTCGGTGTCCCCCTGCAGGAAGGAGAAGGCCATCTTCCCCTGCAGGGCGAAGCGATCGGTGAAGCCGAACGACAGCACCGCGCCGACCTTGATCCCGAAGGCGTCCGACTCGATGTGCTTCGACTCGATGTAGTACGCGCCGGACGTGTCGCTGCCGTTGAAGCCCAGGTCCTCCTCGAACGACGCGGTCCGGAGGCCGGCGAGCCACTTCACCGTGAACCGCTCCCCGATGTCCATGGCACGGAAGTAGTCGACGTCGATGACGTTCGCCTTCACCCCCGAGGAGGTGGAGTAGGTGACGGGGGGCGCGTACAGGCCGTACGACCCGACGTAGTTGCCGTATCCGAAGACCGACGGGTACACGTAGTTCACGGCGTCGGTGGTCGAGGTCTCGTCGTCGTTGTCGAAGCTCCAGTACGAGACCTCCAGCCCGCCCAGCTCACCCCACGAGTAGCCGGCCTTGATCGCGAACGAGAGGTCGGCATCGTTGTCGATGACGACGCGGGTGGTCTGGAAGGTGATCGGATCCACGAGGACGGCGGCAGACTGATCGAGCCCGGTCGGCTGCGTCATCGCCGCGTCGAGCGCGACGAACCAGCCCTGGTAATCGGTGCCCGCCGCCAGCGCGGGGCTGCCCGAGGCGATCAGCGCGAGGGCGGCGACCGCCGCCATCGTTCCTGCGCGCCGCGGATCGTTCCGTTTCGGCGACTGCATGCGAGAGTCCTCCGTCGGTAAGGGGAAAGGGGCCGGCGCCCGTACCGCCGGCGGGATTCGCGTCGCCCGGGAGGCCGCGTACTCCTCCTTTCCGGGCCGAGGTCCCGGCGAGGCGGACGGTGCTATATCCCAGCGCGGTCGCCGGCGTCAACAGCGGCGCTCAGCGCAGCAGGCGCGCGAGCAGGCCGAGCCCCGCCGCGATCGCGACGGCGAATTCGGCGCGGCGCAGCCAGGTGCGCGCCGACGCCGGACCGTTCTGGAGGAGGCGCCGCCAGAGATTCCCGAGCAGGACGAACCCCGCGAGCCCGCCCAGCGCCGCGAAGGTGAACGGCAGCATGCGGACGAGCGCCGCCGCGAGCGGCTCCGCCGGCACGACGCCCGAGCGACGCAGCGCGTCGCGCAGCAGACAGGCGACGAGCGTCGCGCCCAGCATCGCGCACAGGATGTTGAGGGCCACCAGCCCGCCGCGCAGCCGGATGGCGTGCCGGCGGCTCGTCAGCGACACCCGGAACACGAGCAGGAGCAGCACCAGGACGAGGATCGACTCAAACAGCGTCTGCATCGCGGTTCCGGATAGGATGCGGCGCATGCGGTGCGTTGCGCGGATCGTCCTCGCCGCCTCGTTCGCGGCTCTGGCCTGCGGGTGCGGCGGCGGCCGGGACCCGGGGAGCGGTGAGGCCGGGAACGCACCATTCCTCGTCGTCTCGAATCGCGGCGGCGCGTGGCGCGTCTACGAGACCGGGCGCGACGGCCGCGGCGCGCGCCTCGTGGGATCGCCGCGCGCCGACGAAGCGTCCTACACCGACACGCAGCCGGCGCGGCTCCCGGACGGGGCGATCGCGTTCGTCAGCGATCGCGGTGGCCGCCCGGCCCTCTGGCTGCGTCCGCGCGGGGCGGAGGAGGCGCGGCCGGTGCTCGGGATGCCGGCGGCCGCGGGCGGCGCCGCGCCCAACGCGGGGACGTCCGATTCCGACCCGGCTCCGTTCGGCGCCGACGGGATCGTCTTCGCCCGCGCGGAGGACCCCGGGGGTGGCGCCGATCCGGCGCAGGCGCCCGCGACGGTCGGCCGCGACCTGTACCTCGCGCGACGCGACGGGACCGGCCTGCGCCGGCTGACGACCGATCCTGCCGACGACGGGGCGCCGTGCGTCCTGCCGGACGGGCGCTCGATCGTCTTCGCGTCGGCGCGGCGCGGAGGCCCGGAGCTCTTCCGCCTCGACGCGTCCGCCGCCGATCCGGAGGCGACCGCGGCCCCGCTCCGCTCGCTGGATCGCGCCGTGTCCGACGACGCTCCCGCCTGCCTGCCGGACGGATCGATCCTGTTCGCGCGCTCCACGGGAGGCGGACCGTCCCAGGTGTTCCAGGCGCGCTTCACCGATCGCGGGCTGGCGGCGCGGCAGATCACCGACGCGGCGACGCTGCCGTACGGCGCGGGGGAGCCGGTCCCGCTGGCCGACGGCACGATCCTGCTGACGGCGGGGCCGGGGCCGGCGAACGGCGGACCGCGCTACGCGGTTTATGGCATCTCCGGAGGGGGGTACAACCTCGCTCGCGTGACGCGCGAGCGCGCGGGCTACGAGGACCTGACGCGCCGCCTCCGCCCGCCGCGCTGAGCGGGTGGGACGAGCGGGGGAACGCGATTTACTCGACGGCGTTCTGAACGTTCGCGAGGCGGACGCGATTCGCCCGCGGTCCCTTCGGGCTGTTCTCCACCTCGAAATCGACGGTCGTTCCCTGCTCGAGGTCGTCGAAGTTCAGGTTCGCCAGACCGGAGCGGTGAAAGAAAACGTCCTTGCCGTCGTTGCCGCGGATGAACCCGAACCCGCGGTCGCGGACCAGCTTCGCGATTGTGCCACGTGCCATGGATGAGACCTCAGACTGCAACCCTGCCGTCAGGGTTCGCTGGCGAGGATTGTCGGCGTCCGGGACAGGGGCTGTCAAGACGGTCGCAAATCGATCCGCGCGAATATGTCATCGCACTATTTCGCTGCCGGGGCGATCACGAGCAGGCGGGCGAGATCGTCCGCGGCGGTGACCGGCGCGCGGCACGCGCCCCCCTCGCAGACGTACGCGGCGGCGCGTCCCTCGACCTTCGATTTGCCGCGGAGGAGCGCGATCGGAGACTCCCCGTCCCCGCCCGATCCCGCCAGGACCGTGTTGGGCAGGAAGCGCTCGCGCACCACGGCCTTCAGTCCCGGGAGTCCGGGGGCGTCGTCCGATCCCGCGAGGACGATCTGCGTCGGCGGATCGAGGAACTGATCGACCGCGCACAGCATCGCGCCGAAGGCGGACGGAAAACGCTCGACGCGCTCGCGGTACAGGCGGAGGATTCCGTCGACGAGCGGCGCGAGTGCGGCGTCGCCGTCGAGCGCCGCGAGGCGCGGCAGCGCGAGCGCCAGGAGCGACACGCCGGCGGGAAGCGCCCCGTCGTTCCCCTCGCGCGTGCGGGCCAGCAGGGTCTCGTGGTCGCGCGCGGTGAAGTAGAAGCCGCCGTCCTTCGGATCGCGGAAGAGATCGATCGCCTGCCGGGCCAGCCGTTCCGCCTCCTCGACCCAGCGCGGATCGAAGGTGGCCTCGTACAGGTCGAGGCACGCCTGCAGCATCGCGGCGTAGTCGGTCAGGTACGCGGCGTGCCGCGCCTCGCCGCCGAGGAACGAATGCAGGAGACGACCGTCCTTCGTCATGCGCCCGAGGACCATCTCCGCGGCGCGCGCGGCCGCGTCCACGTAGCGCCGGTCGTCGAGGACGCGGCCGGCGAACGCCAGCGCGCCGATCATCAGGCCGTTCCAGTCGGCGAGCACCTTGTCGTCGCGGCCGGGGCGGGGACGCCGCTCGCGCGCCTGCAGCATCCGCGCCCGGGCTCCCGCGAGGCGCAGCCGCACTTCCGCCTCGTCGGTCCGCTGCGCCCGCGCCATCTCGGCGATCCCGAGCGGGAGGCTCAGGACGTTGCGCCGCCCTTCGAAGTTCCCCTCCCGCGTGGCGCCGTAGGTGCCGGCGACGAACGTCGCCTCGGAGCGGCCGACCGCCTGCTCGATGTCCTCGAGCGTCCAGACGTAGAAGCGCCCCTCCTCCCCCTCGCTGTCGGCGTCGAGGCTCGAGGCGAAGCCCCCTTCGGGCAGGAGCATCTCGCGCAGGACCCAGTCGAGCGTGTCGCGCGCCACCTGGCGGAAGAAGGCGGCCGGCGGTCCGCCCCCCTCGGGCAGCGCGTGCGAGACGCCGAGCGGGGCGATCGCCTGGGCCGCCTCGACGTAGGCGCGGGCGAGCAGCGCGTTGTCGTACAGCATCTTCTCGAAGTGCGGGACGAGCCACTGCGCATCGACCGAGTAGCGGTGGAAGCCGCCGCCGACCTGATCGACGAGGCCGCCACGCGCCATCCGGTCGAGGCTCACCACCGCCATCCGCAGCGCCTCGGCGTTGCCGGTGCGCCGGTGGTAGCGGAGCAGGAAGGACACGTCCATGCTGTGCGGGAACTTGGGGGCGCCGCCGAAGCCGCCGTGGACCGGATCGAAGCGGCCGGCGATCTCGCCGAAGGCGCGCGAGAGGATCTTCGGCCCGACCGCCTCCTTCGAGGCGGTCATCTCCGACAGCGCGCGGATCTGCCCCGCCACCTCGGAGGCGACCTGCCCGATCTCCTCGCGCTTCGTCGCGTACGCCTCGGCCACGCCGCGCAGGATGTCCGGGAACCCGGGCCGGCCGTAGCGCGCCTCCGGCGGGAAGTACGTACCGGCGAAGAACGGCTCGAGCTTCGACGTCAGGAAGACCGAGTTCGGCCAGCCCCCCTGGCGCGACAGCATCTGCGTCGCCGCCATGTAGATCTCGTCGAGATCGGGGCGCTCCTCGCGGTCGACCTTGATGTTGACGAAGCGCTCGTTCATCAGCGCCGCGATCGCAGGGTTCTCGAACGACTCGCGCTCCATGACGTGGCACCAGTGGCAGGCGGAGTAGCCGATCGACAGGAAGATCGGCTTGTCCTCCGCCTTCGCTTTCTCAAGCGCCTCCGGGCCCCATGGAAACCAGTCGACGGGATTGTGGGCGTGCTGGCGGAGATACGGGCTCGTCTCCCGCGCGAGGCGGTTCGTCGTTCGTTCAGCGGTCATGGAGTGAGCAAGGCTATCACGCCGCGGAGGGCGGGGCGGAACGCGCGCCGGCCGTGCGCGCGCGACCGGCTATCATGTGCGGCGTGACCATTCGCAGTGTTGCAGCAGCGGGCGTCTGTCTGGCGCTGGTGCTCGCGTGCGCGTCGGGTCGGCAGCCACCGGCGCGACAGGAGCCGCCCGCGCGCGAGGCGCCACCACCGGAGCCGCAGGAGCCGCCGCGGCCGCAGGCTCCGGCCGCCCCGGAAGAAGCTGCGGCCATGTCCAAGGAGGAGGCGGCGGCGCTGGCGGCGGAGGTGGCGCCGATCGTCGAGGAGATCCGGGGGGCGAAGTTCAAGCACCCGGTGCCGGTGGAGATCGTCGACGACCAGGCGGCGCGGGCGCACTTCAAGACCCGGCTTCAGGAACACTGGCCGGAGGAGGTGCGCCGCGCCGAAGAGACGGTGGACGCGCACCTCGGGCTGATCCCGCCGCAGACCGATCTCGAGGAGGAGGTGTTCGACGTCCTCGAGGAGCAGGCGGGGGGCTACTACGACCCGGACCGCGACACCTTCTTCGTTCTCGGCGACATGCCGCGCACCGCCGCCCCGATCATCGTGGCGCACGAGCTGACCCACGCGCTCGACGACCAGCGCTACGGCATCGACCGCCTGCTGTCGGAGGCGGACGGGGACGACGATCGCGCCGGCGCGCTCGAATCGGTGGTCGAGGGTTCGGGAACGGTCGTCATGACCGTCTTCATCCATCGACAGATCGTCGCCGGCCGGCTCGACCCGAAGGCGCTTCTGGCCTTCCAGGAGAGCGAGGTCGGCAAGGCAGAGCGGCTCAAGACCTCTCCTCTCTTCGTGCAGCGCACCCTCATCGCCCCCTACATCCTCGGCATGGCGTTCCTGCTGCGCGGCGAGCTCATCCGCATCCAGACCGGCGGCATCACCCCCTCGGACCTGGACCGCGCCTTCTCCGACCCGCCGCGATCGACCGAGCAGATCCTCCATCCCGAGAAGTACTGGGACCCGAAGCAACGCGACCTGCCGCGCCTGGTGACGCTCCCCGACCTGTCGGCCGATCTCGGTCCGGGATGGTCGCGCCGCGGCGAAGGGAACTTCGGCGAGTTGACGCTCGCGCTCCTGACCGGACTCGACCCCGGGGATCCGACCTCGCCGGATCGGGCGCTCGAGCGGTGGACCAACGCCGCCTCGAGCGGCTGGGGCGGCGACCGCTGGAACCTCTACCGCAACGGCGAGCAGGCGATCACCGTCCTCGCGACCTCCTGGGACACGACGAACGACGCCCGCGAGTTCGAGACGGGGCTGGCGCTCCCCGAGGGGACGTTCGTGAAGCGCAAGGGGGACGCGGTCGTGATCGTCGCGGGAGACGCGGCGGAGAAGGGGAAGAAGATCGCCGATCGCGCGATTTCCGGGCTCAAGGTCGGGAAACCAGGAGCTTAGCGCCCGGTCCCCGGGCAGATCATGCCGTTCGAGGGGGCGCCGTTGCCCGGCGCGCGGATCCCGGACGGTGCCGGCGGCCGGGCCGGCGGCTTCGGCGGAGGGAGCGGGCGCTCTTTGCGGACGCGCCTCATGGCGTGGCCCTCCAGTCGAGCCGCAGCGCCTCGCCGGCTCCGGGGGCGACGACGTCGAGGATGGCGGCGGTCCCCGGGACGACGAAGGCGCGCACCTGCCGCCGATCGACGATCCGCCCGGCGCCGTCGCGCAGCTCGACGCTCACCGTCTGCAGTCCGGAAGGGATCGACAGGAGCCGCTCGACCTCTCCGGTGGAAGCTTTTCGCAGCGAGGCGATCGGGGCGGAGAAGAACGCCGTTTCGCCCACGCGCACGACCAGCCGCCCGGCATCGAGGGCGTGGCGCACGACCAGGCGGATCTGGCCGGGATCGGCCACCGCGGGGGCGTCCGCGCGCGCCGACCCTCCGGCGACCAGAAGCCCGAGCAGGAGTCCCGTTCCCGTCGCACGCCGCCCGAACCGCATCCCGCACCTCCCGATCCGCAAGGCGCCGAAAGGCGTCGCGGCCGCGGCTGAATATGAGCACCGGGACCCCCGCGGTCAAGGCGCGTAAACGCCTGCGGCGCAGCACCTTTCACGCTTGCGTCATTTCATTCTGGAAACCCGGCCCTGTCAGTAGGGTTCCGTCTTGGAGCCCCGCCCTCGCGGGTGCTAGCATGGCGCCGATCGGAGGGCCTGCATGGCGGTGAACAAGACGGCGGCGAAGACGCTCGGGATCGAGCCGGAGATCTTCCTCGCCCTGTACGAGAAGATGCTGCGGACGTTCTACGTCGAGGAGATGGGGCGTCTCTTCGTGCGGGCCGGGAAGTGCTCGTTCTACGCCTCGACCCGGGGCCACGAAAAGCTGCAGATCGCCTGCGCCATGCTCCTTGCGCCCGGGAAGGACTGGTTCTTTCCTTATTACAGGGAGAAGGCCCTGATGATCGGGCTCGGGATGCCGCTCGAGCACGTCTTCCAGGGGCTCCTGTCGCGCGACGGCGACCCGAACTCCCTCGGCCGCAACATGTCCGAGCACTACTCCTCGCGCGAACTGCGCGTCGTCTCCCCGACCGCCTGCACCGGCACCCAGTTCCTCCAGGCGGTCGGCCTGGCCCGCGCCGTCAAGGCGGACAAGAAGGACGAGATCGTCTATGTCTCCGGGGGCGAGGGATCGACCTCCGAGGGGGAGTTCTTCGAGGCGCTCAACAAGGCGCAACGCGACCTCCTGCCGGTGATGTTCGTCATCCAGAACAACGGCTACGCGATCAGCGTGCCGCAGGAGCAGCAGACCCATTCGCGCCTCGACGAGGTGGCGCGCGGCTTCGGCATGAAGTCGGTGCGGGTGGACGGCACCCGCTTCACCGAGATGCACCGCACGCTGCACCCGCTCGTCACCGCGATGCGCCGCGGCGCGGGACCGCTGTTCGTGGAGGCGATGGTGGTGCGGCTCGACTCGCACTCGTCGTCGGACGACCAGACCAAGTACCGCGCCGAGCAGGACATGGAGGAGGCGCGCCGCAAGGATCCGATGACCCACACGGAGATGCGCATCCGCCAGATGGGCCTCCTGACCGACAAGGAGATCGAGGAGTGGCGGACGCGCGTCAAGGCGGAGGTGGAGGCGGCGGCACGCGCCGTCGACGCCCTGCCGTTCCCCCCGGAGGCGAGCGCAACGGCCGACGTCTTCTCTCCCGACCGGGTGATCGTGGAGGAGACCGACCCGACGCCGGCGAGCGACAAGCCGGTGACGATGGTCGAGGCGATCAACCACGGCCTCATGGAGGAGATGAAGCGCAACCCGAAGCTCGTCATGTGGGGGGAGGACATCCAGGACCCGAAGGGCGGGGTCTTCGGCGTCACGCGCGGTCTCACCGAGGCGTTCCCCGGGCGGGTGGAGAACTCGCCGCTGGCGGAGGCGACGATCGTCGGGTTGGCGAAGGGGATGGCGATCGGCGGATACAAGCCGATCATCGAGATCCAGTTCGCCGATTACTCCTTCCCCGGCTACATGCAGATGCGCAACGAGATCCCGACGCTGCGGTGGCGGTCGGGCGGGGCCTGGACCTGCCCGCTCGTCGTGCGCATTGCGACAGGAGGTTACATCCGCGGCGGTCCGTTTCACTCCCAGTGCCCCGAGACCCTCTACGCGCACACCCCCGGCTGGTACATCGCCTATCCGTCCAACGCCGCCGACGCCAAGGGGCTGATCAAGGCGGCGTGCCGCATGGACGACCCGGTGATCTTCTTCGAGCACAAGGGGCTCTACCGGCAGGTGTACAGCAAGTCGCCGGAGCCGGGGGCGGACTACGTGCTGCCGTTCGGGAAGGCGCGGGTGGTCCGGGAGGGGGACGACCTGACGGTCGTGGCGTGGGGGCGCACCGTGCACATGGCGCAGCAGGCACTCGGGGCGCTCGCCTCCGAAGGGCAGGAGCCCTCGGTCGAGATCCTCGACCTGCGCACCATCGTGCCGATGGACCTCGACGCGGTGCTCACCTCGGCGCGCAAGACCGGGCGGGTGCTGGTGGCGCACGAGGCGCCGATGCTGGCCGGGATGGGGGCGGAGGTCGCGGCGCGCATCGTCGACGCCGCCTTCGACCACCTGGACGCGCCGGTGCGGCGCGTGGCGGCGCGCGACTCGTTCGTGCCGTTCGCCCCGAACCTGGAGGCGGCGGTGCTTCCGAGCGTCGAAGAGATCGCCGCGGCGATCAAGGATCTGATGCAGTACTGACGACGGTCGCGCCGCGGGGGCGGGGCGCGGCGCGTTTCGAGGGAGTCGTGACGAACGACCCGGTCCTGACCCTCCCATCCCCCTCGCTGATCCTCGTGATCGGTCCGGCCGCCGCCGGCACGGCCACGTTCTGCCGGCGCAACTTCCCGCCCTCGGCCATCGTCTCGTGGGACGAGTGCAGGGACGCCGTCGGCGCGCGGGCCCAGGGCCGGCGGGACGACGCGGCGGTCGCGCTGGCCCGCGAGCGGCTGGAGGCGCGGCTGCGCCGGCGCCGGCTGGCGGTGCTCGACGGCGCGGCCCTCCAGCCGGAGGCGCGCGGCGAGGCGCGGGCGATCGCCGCCCGGCAGCACCTTCCGGTGATCGCGGTGGTCATCGAGGCGACGCCGGCCCTCCCCTCGTTGCGCGGGGAGGGGTTCGACGCGGTCCACCGCGTGCGCGGAGCCGCCGCGGTCGCCTCGACCCGCGTGACCCTCGCGCCTCTCCCCTGCGACCGGAGCGCGGATCGGGGACCGTTCGACATCATCGGGGACGTGCACGGCTGCGCCGACGAGCTGCTGTCGCTCCTGCGCCGGCTCGGGTACCGCCGCCGCGCCGGGCGGTGGCGCCATCCCCGAGGGCGGCGGGCGCTCTTCCTCGGCGACCTCGTCGATCGCGGACCGCGCGTCATCGAAGCCGCCACCATCGCCATCGACATGACCGCTCACGGCGCAGCGCTGGCGGTTCCGGGCAACCACGACGTCGAGCTGGCGGCGCTTCTGCGCGGGGGGGGCGGAACCCCCGGTCCGGGGACCATCCTCTCGCTGGCGCAGCTCGCCGCGGCGCCCTCCTCCGTGCGGCGACGCTTCCACCGCCGCTTCACCGCCTACGTCGATCGGCTGCCGGCGCACCTGCTGCTCGACGGCGGACGGCTGGCGGTGGCGCACGCCGGGCTCCTCGCCGAGCACATCGGGCGGGAGTCCGAGGCGGTGCGCCGCTTCGCGGTGCACGGCGTCACCCTCCAGCGCGTCGACCGCTACGGCCTGCCGATCCGGGTGCACTGGGCGACCGCCTACCGCGGCCGGACGTTCCTCGTCTACGGGCACACCGCGGTGCGCGCGCCGGAGTCGGTCGGCGGGACGCTCAACATCGACACCGGATGCTGCTACGGCGGGGCGCTGACCGCCTTCCGCTGGCCGGAGCGCGAGGTGGTGCAGGTGCGGGCGTCCCGCGTGCACTACCGCTCGCCGCGCACGCGCGGCCTGCGGCTCGGGATCCGGGCCGAGACGCGCGCGTCGGTGGCGCGCGGCGGCCGGCCCCTCCGGCCTACTTCTTCTTGAAGAGCGCCTCGAAGGCGGCCCGACCCGGGCTCATCGCCGGCTCCCCGGACGGGGGCGGCGGCCCGGCGGCGATGCGCCGCCCGGTGGCGTCGAGGACGGTGGACGGACGGAAGGAGGCGCACTCGTTGGCGACGATCTTCGACATCACCTTGGCCGGGATCGGCTCGCGGCACTCGAAGCGGGCGCCGGAATCGAAGTGGACGCAGTTGCGGCAGCAGTGCACCGCCGCGGTGCAGGTGGGGCAGCGGGCGCCGGTCTCCACCACGTCGGTCGCCGGCTCCTGGTGTCCGCACTGGAAGCAGCGCAGGACGAGCCGCGCCTCCCGCTCCATGCCGCGCGGCCCGCGCGGCGGGCGCGGTCCGTCGTTGTCGCGGTGCTTCTTCTCGCGCTCGTCCTTGTACTCGCTGTCGCGGTAGCCGGGCTGGCGGTACTTCATGCGGACGCTCTGCCTCCTGGAAAGTTGTGCGAGGGAGAATCGCATTCTAGCATGGCCAGGAGCCTGTCCCGGCTCCTCACGGCTTTGCCGGCGGCGCTTCGTCCCGTAGAATGCGCCGGATGAATCGGACCCAAATCGCCTGCGCGCTCCTCCTGCTCGCCGCTCTTCTTCCCGCGCCGGCCGCGGGGGCGCCACCGGCGCGCCGGCCCGCCACCCCGAAGCCCCCCGCCGCCGCGGCTCCGGCACCCGCGGCGAAGACCGCCGAGGTCCCGATCCCGCAGGAGGACGGCTTCGAGCGATCGGTCGTGCGCATCATCAACTACTCGCAGCGCGGCGACTGGTTCTCACCCTGGGACGTCACCGGTGTGCGCGCCTCGAGCGGCACCGGCTTCGTCATCGACGGCGGCGTGCTGCTGACCAACGCCCACGTCGTGAGCGACGCGCGCCTGCTGCTCCTCTACCTGCACGGCGATCCGACGCCGCACAAGGCGCGGGCGGTGATGCTGGGGCACGACTGCGATCTCGCCCTCGTCCGGCCGGAGGAGGAGGACCTGCTCGCGGCGGTCCCGGTCCTGCCGCTCGGCGGGCTGCCGCCGCTGCGCTCGGCGGTGGAGACCTACGGCTATCCGGCGGGCGGCGACCAGATCTCCTCGACCCGCGGCGTCGTCTCCCGCATCGAGACACAGGTGTACGCCCACTCCGGCGTCGACCGCCACGTCGCCATCCAGACCGACGCCGCCATCAACCCGGGCAACAGCGGCGGGCCGATGATCCAGAACGGCAAGGTGGTCGGGGTCGCCTTCCAGGGGACTGACATGCTCGAGAACACCGGCTTCGGGATCCCGGTGGAAGTCATCCGCCACTTCCTCGACGACGCGAAGGACGGCACGTACGACGGGTACCCCGATCTCGCCATTCTCGAGTCGAACCTGGAGAACCCGGCGGCGCGCCGCCGCGCCGGCATGACGCAGGGGGAGACCGGCGTGCGGGTCGACTTCGTCAACTCTGGCGGCAGCGCCGAGGGGCAGCTGCAAACGGGAGACGTCCTGCTGGCGGTGGACGGGATCCCGATCGCCAACGACGGCTCGGTGCTGATGGAGGGGCTGCGCTTCGACTACGGCCTGATGGTCGATCGGCACCAGATCGGCGAGACCCTGAAGCTCCGGATCCTGCGCGACGACGAACGGCGCGATCTGGCCTTCCCGCTCGTCGCCCACCCGGGGACGAGCCGCTACGCCAACCAGTACGACGTCCTGCCGCGCTATTACATCTACGCCGGGCTGGTGTTCGAGCCGCTCAACGTCGAGATGCTCGAGACGACCGGCCGCGATTGGGTGGTGAGCGCCGACAAGCGCCTGGTGCAGGAGCAGATCTTCCGCCCGCTGTCGGATCCGAAGGCGCTCCTGCGCGAGCCGGTGGTGCTGCTGCGGCGGCTCGACGATCCGGTCAACATCAACATCGCCTGGTACCGCAACCAGCTGGTGACCAAGGCCAACGGCAAGGAGATCGACTCGCTCGGCGGGCTCATCGAGGCGATCGAGGCGAACAAGGCCGCGTTCCACGTCCTCGAGCTGGGGGAGCCGGGACGGTTCATCGTGCTCGACCGCAAGGGTTCGGACGAGGCCAGCCCGAAGATCCTCGAGCGGTACGGCGTCCTGAAGGACCGCAACCCGTGAGGGGGACGCCCCGGTTCGGGACGGCCGCGATCCTCGCGGCCGCGGCGACCATCGCCCTGCCCGGCGCGGCGTGGGCCCGCCCCGCCGCCACGCGGCAGGCGTTCGAGACCGGCATCGTCGGCCTGACCATCTCGGCGCAGGGATGGGACCAGGACCGCCCCTGGGCCAAGTCGGCCCCGCAGTCGCGCATGGCGCTCGCCACGGTGGTCGAGGGGCCCTACCTCCTCACGTCGGCGCAGATGGTGTCCGACGCGACCCTCATCGAGGCGGAGAAGCTCGGGGGATCGGTGCGGGTGCAGGCGAAGGTCGTCCTCGCCGACCCGGAGGTCGATCTCGCCATCCTGAGCGTCGACACCCCGGGGTTTTTCTCCGATCTCAAGCCGGTGCCGATGGCCGATGCGATGCCGACGGAGGGGTCGGTGCAGTCGGTGCGCTGGCGGCTGCGGCAGATGGAGGTCTCGACATCCCGCGTCTCGCGCATCGAGGTCCAGGTGGCTTCCCTCGGCGGGCTCGAGCACCCGTTCCTGCTCGTGACGACCGACCTGCGCGGCGGCGGCTGGGCCGAGCCGGTGTTCACGGACGGGAAGTTCATCGGCCTGACGGTGTCGCAGGACGAGCAGGTCGCGCGCGTTCTTCCGATCGACATGATTTCGGAGTTCCTGTCCATGGCGCGCGGCGCGAAGCCGTATCCCGGATTCTCCAACCTCGGCGTGCGCTGGCAGATCAACGAGGACCCGGTGCTGACCGCCTCGCTGCGCCTGCCGGGGGATCCGCGCGGCGTCCTCGTCACCGGTGCCAACTGGGGAGGATCGGCCTGCGGCGTGCTGCGGCCGCGGGACCTCCTGCTCGCGCTCGACGGGCACGACATCGATGCCAGCGGCTACTACCGCCACCCGCGCTACGGCCTGCTGCGGTTCACCACCATCACGACCGACGGCCATCGCGCCGGCGAGGTGCTCAAGGCGGAGGTGTGGCGCGAGGGGAAGAAGATGATGCTCGACGTGCCGCTCAAGGCGACTCACACGGCCGGGGATCTGATTCCGGACCGGGTCCCCGACCGGGCTCCCCCGTATCTGATCGCCGGGGGGCTGGTGCTGCGGGAGCTCGACGGGTCGTACATGCGCTCCTGGGGGGACGACTGGCGGCGCAAGGCGCCGATCCGGCTGCAGCTGCGCTACTGGCTCGACTCCAAGGACCAGGAGCCGGGAGCGCGGAGGATCCTCATCCTCTCGTCGGTGCTGCCGGCCGCCTACAACCTCGGGTATCACGGGCTGTCGGACGTGG
>Ga0075420_100003169_pt1 | contig 14325 bp, 17 predicted proteins | sample SoiMetdeltSBSDD4_FD_75296 | JGI IMG/M metagenome (GOLD analysis project Ga0075420, IMG submission 75296) | Bulk soil microbial communities from a Populus tree surrounding site in Tennessee, USA - Soil MetaG P. deltoides SBSDD4 | ecosystem: Environmental > Terrestrial > Soil > Tree plantation... | reverse complement strand
CGCCAGCGCGAACAGGTCGACGGCTGCGTACCGGTCCCGTAACATGGAAGAGGCCCCCGGCTCGGATTCTGGCTCGCACCAGCAATCCTACCGCAGGGGGCCTTTCGCACCGCGAACTAGCTCTCGTCCTCGGCCTCGCCCCGTTCCGTCGTAGAGCGCAGGGCGACGGGGCGGCTCAGAAAGAGCACTGGTTGGCCGTAGAATCCGCCTGCCAGATCCCGCAACGCCGAATGCTCGATGTCCTCCCACGTGCCGAGCTTACTGGTCCAGCGACCGCCTGGAAGCTGCCGCGCGACATGTGTTGGCACACCGCGCGATGCGTAGACGGCCACCTTTTCGATTCCGGGTTCGAGGTCACTGTTCTCGCAGACTCGAAAGCCCAGGCTGCCGAAACCCTCGACGAACGCTTCGAGCGTCTCGTCGCGGCGAGCACCCGGCGGCCAGAAGTATTCCGGGGCGTCCGGAAGCGGCCACCATTGACCAGGGTCGACTTCGTCCGTCGCCCACCCGACGCAGTTGTACTCGTCCGTCTCATCGTTGGTGACGGCGTAGCTGCCTGGATCGAGGAGGGGAAAGAGGAGCTCGTGACGTCGTGCTAGCCGGCGCGGTTCCACGTCGAGCGGTGCTCAGCGGCAATAGCCGTGTTGCCGGCCCGATTGGAGCCAGAGGTCGCGCACGACCCGCGCACGCCCTGAAGTCTCGGGCGGAACCGGCGAGGCGCCGGTGATGGCCCTGAGCGCCACGTACCACTGGCCGCCGCGCTCCTGAAGCTCCTCGAAGATGAACGGCAACGCCGGCTTGCCCATGTCGATGATGCGCTGATACGCGGGGTGCGCCGCGATTTGCGATGGCGAGGAGAGACCACCGGTCTCGTCGTGCCAGGTATCGGCGAGCTGACGGAAGGTCACGCGCAGCCCGTCGTCGGCTGTTTGATCCACGTCAGACGAAGCCGGATGGGACGCCACTCTTCCCCGAGCCGCGCGAGTGTGCTCCCCCATGAGAACTCCCCGTCCTTTCAGTCGCGAGCTGGCCGCCAATGAAGCCTGGCCGACCCGCCCTTCCGCCGTAAGAACAATACTACAGTTGTGCCTGGTGCACCGGGCCGGGCCGCGGTCCTCTGTCGACTGCTGACAGGAGTCGCGCGGCGCGGCGAATCAGGGTATGATTGCGCCAACCTCCCGGAGGACTGCCCATGGCCACCGAAGCCCGACAGATGACGATCGATCAGGAGATGTACGAGCGCATGGCCGGCTCGTCGGCGCTCTACGAGCGGGCCAAGGAGACGTTCCCGAGCGGCGTCACCCACGACGCGCGGTACGCCAAGCCGTTCCCGATCTACGTCAACCGCGCCCAGGGCAGCCGCAAGTGGGATGTCGACGGCAACGAGTACGTCGACTACTACGGTGGTCACGGCGCGCTGATCCTCGGGCACTGCCACCCGGCCATCACCGACGCGGTGGTCAAGCAGGCCCAGACCGGCACCCATTACGCCGCCGGCCACGAGCTGGAGGTCCGCTGGGGCGAGCTGGTCCAGGAGATCGTGCCGTCCGCCGAGGCCGTCAAGTTCGTCTCCTCGGGTACCGAGGCGACGATGCTGGCGATCCGCCTGGCGCGCGCCTTCACGGGCCGCGACCGGGTCATCAAGGTCAACACCCACTTCCACGGCTGGCACGACTACGCCGTGGTCGCGATGGCCCCGCCGTTCGACGTGCCGATCTCGATCGGCGTGCCGAAGGGCGTCCAGGACACCGTGACCGGCATCGACGACAAGGACGCCGACGCCCTCGAAGCGGAGCTGGCGAAGGGCGACGTGGCGGCCGTCATCATCTGGTGCAACGCGCTCACCAAGGAGTGGGCCGAGACCGTCCGCGACAAGGCGAAGGCGCACGGCGCGCTCGTGATCTACGACGAGGTCGTGACCGGCTTCCGCTACGCCCCGGGCGGCGCGCAGGAGTGGTTCGGCGTCACGCCGGACCTGACGACCCTCGCCAAGATCGTGGCGGGCGGCCTGCCGGGCGGCGCCATCGCCGGCCGGGCCGACGTGATCCACCAGTTCGACTTCTCGGACGACCCGAAGAAGCAGCGGTTCGGCCGGATCGCCCACCCGGGGACCTACAACGGCAACCCGCTTTCGGCGGCGGCCGGCGTCGCCTGCCTGGAGATCGTCCGGGATCCGAAGATCCAGGACAAGGCCGCCGACACGGCGACCAAGATCAAGGCCGGCTTCCAGGAGGCACTGACCCGGACCGGCGCCGAGGGCACGGTGGGCGGCTGGCGCTCGTACATCACCACCGCGCTCAAGGCGAAGAGCGGCAGCGCCTGGGACCTGCAGCTCAAGTGGCGGGCCGCGATGCAGCTCGGCGGCGTCGACCCGTCCGGCACGAGCCTGATCGTCTCGGCGGTGCACAACGACGAGGACGTGGAGCGGACGGTGGCGGCGTACGAGGGGGCGATTCACCGGCTCCGGGCGGAGGGGCTGGTCTAGCCTCGGCCGCGAGACTGGATCACGAGGGGCTCGGCCGTCGAGGCCGGGCCTCTTTTTCGTGCTCAGAACGTCCGGCGCTGCCACCGCCCACGGTCAGGAGCCCTGGCGACGAACGAGCGTGGGAGCGCGGCAGCAGCCTGACCTGGGATCCGCCCCGGTCTCATTGCCGCACGGGGACGGCCGGGACGACCGCGCTCTCACGCACGTCTGTGAGGGGAGCTTCCGACGGCAGTTCGGACCGGGGGCGCGAAGCGGCCGGGACGGCCGCGCTCCCAGCGGGTCACAGGCACTGGCGGGCGTCGCTCGTTGAGCGAGCTCCGGGGTCTACCAGCTCTCGGGCGCTCCCAGCGGCTCAGAGGCGCTGGCGGGCGTCGCCCTCGGGCAGATCCGGGTGGCGGAAGCGCAGGAGCGGGATCACGGGCTCGTCGTCGACGTCCGCGAGCGGGGCAACCGGACGCGGATCCCCGGCGAGCGAGCCACCGCACCGGCAGCAGCGGAGCAGGCCAGCCCCGATGGCGAGGGGCCAGGTACAGGCCGGGTCGTGGACGAAACGACCATCTTCCACGGTACCGATCACGAGATCGCACGCACGACAGGACACCGTCCACGACCGGGCTGGCAAAAGCATTTAGCGCTCCCCCCGCTCATGATGCACTGTGACGGGCACTTCTGGCTACCCTTCCCGGCGTCGTGTGACGGCCGTGCGCGGCGTTCGTCGGGCTGCGCTGCCTCGTCGGGCTGCGCTGCCTCGGTAGATGTAACGTGACGCGGGGAGCCGCGGGCCCGGATTCTCCGTCACATTCGGGCACCGACGCTCTCCAGGGCGGCCCGGCAGATCGCGAGCGCGGGCGTGGCGGCGTAGGCGTGGCCGGCCCGCCGGCGGACGCCCCGGACGTGCTGCTCGACGAGGCACTCGGATCGGCGGGCGAGCCAGGCGCGGCGGTGCTCCGAGTCGTGCCCCGAGTCGTCAGGGTGCTCGATCACGCGGACCAGGAAGCCGCGCTCCCGCAGGTGCTCCACGACCTGCCAGGCCGCGCCGAGCTCGGTGCTGAACGGCGGGACGTCGCGGACCAGCCCGTACGCCTGGATGAAGCGGTGCGGTCCACCGTCGGTCGCGTACTGGCCGATGCGCTCGCCGAGGACCTGTCTGGCGATCTCGACGTCGGTATCAGGGCCGGCTTCCCAGGGCGACGGGTCGGACATGCCCGCTCCAGCAGGTCAGGTGGTGACAGTATGCCGCGACCGCTCCGTGGGCGGCGGGACGGCAGCCGGGCGCATCGGGCAGGCCGTCAGCGCCGCCGGAGCACGCCGGTCACGACCCACCCTTCGCGGCTGCCGCTGCGGATCCTGCGCCACGGCCCACCGGCGCCCGGTACGGGCTCGTCGCCGAACACCTCGACCGCCGTGCCCTCGGCCAGGGTGACGATGACCCGCGCCGAGGTGCTCGGGCCGTCTCTGAGATTCACCCCACGGCCGTCGGTGGCGGCGATGTAGTAGCCCGGCTCCGCCGACGGCGATGGCGATGGCGAGGGGGCCGGCCCGGACGCACTCGCGCCGCTCGGCCCGGGCGAGGCTGCCGCCGAGGGCGTGGGCGGGGCGAGGGTCGGTGGCGGCCCGCCGACCTTGTCCGCGCTCACTGCTCCGCCTCCGGCGCTCGGCGGCGCGCCTTCCAGGGGACGGTTGATCGTCGGCGGCGCACAGGCACAGCACAGGATGACGGCGATGAGCGCGAGTGCCCGGCGGCTGACCACGGCTGCTCCTCGATGGCGTGGAGTCCCGACGACGGGTCGACGATCGGATCGGTCGGCATGTATCACGTTCCGGGCCAGCAGGAGGATCGGGCAGTCGCTACTATCTCGGCGAGCGACCGCATCGGCGAGCTGGCTGCCGCGCGGGAGTCGGGCGAGTCCGCTCACGGGATGATACCGCCGCGACGACGCCGCCGCCGTCGAGCGGTGCGGTCGGAAGGAGCCCCTGATGTCAGACGGTACCGGTGCCGCGTCGTCGGCACAGCCCGACGCTTCGCTGCTGGTGGTGAAGGCCGGGACGCTCGTGGACGGGACCGGGGCCGCCCCGCGGCGCGGCGTCCAGATCTATGTCCGCGACGGCCGGATCGCGGAGGTCGGCCCGAGCGGCGACGTGCCGTCCGACGCCCGCGTGCTCGACTTCTCGGACCAGGCGGTGGTGCCGGGGCTGATCGACTGCCACGTGCACCTGGCGTTCAGCGCCGGCGTCGACCCGCTGGCCGACCTGCTGGTGGAGGACGACGCCGCGCTGCTCCTGCACGCCGTCCACAACGCTCGCACGGCGCTGGCGGCCGGCATCTCGACGGTCCGCGACCTCGGCGACCGGAACGGGATCGCGCGGGCCTTGCGCGACGGGATCGCCCGGGGGATCGCGTCGGGCCCAAGGATCGTGACGGCCGGCGCGCCGATCACGATCACCGGCGGCCACTGCCACTTCCTCGGGATGGAGGCCGACTCGAAAGAGGACGTCCGGCGGGTCGCCCGGCAGCAGATCAAGGACGGCGTGGACTGCCTGAAGGTCATGGCGTCCGGCGGGCGGATGACGCCGGGGACCAACCCGAAGGTGCCGCAGTACTCGGTGGGGCAGATCAAGGCGGCCGTGACCGAGGCGCGGCGGGCCGGGCTGACGATCGCGGCGCATGCGCTGAGCGCCAGGAGCATCCGCCGGGCGGCCGAGGCCGGCGTCGACACGATCGAGCATTGCAACTGGCTCGACGTGGACGAGGGGCTGGCGTTCGACGAGAGCACGGCGGTGCTGATGGCCGAGAACGGCGTGGCGTTCGATCCGACGCTGACGCCGGTCCAGAGCTTCGTCAGCTTTGAGCCGGAGCTGCTGACGGACGTCCAGAAGGCGGCCGTCGCCATCCGCGCGGAGCTGGTCGAGGTGTTCCGGCGGATGCTGGAGCTGGGCGTGAAGATGGTGGCCGGCACCGACGCCGGCACCCGGCGCTCGACGCTCGATCGGCTGCCGGGCGAGATCGCGCTGTACGTCGAGCAGCTCGGGCTGACGCCGGTGGCCGCCATCGCGACGGCGACCGGCGGCGCCGCCGAGGCGCTGGGCCTGGCCGCCGAGGTCGGCACGGTCCAGGCCGGCCGGCGGGCCGACCTGACGGTCGTGCCGGGCGACCCAGCGGTCGAGATCGAGGTGCTGAAGCGCCCCCGGGCGGTGATCCAGGGCGGGCGGCTGGTCGCCGAGCACGGCCGCCTGCTGGCGTAAATGCAAGGCTCGACGGGGTGCGCGGGCGCCGTTTTGCAGGTTCGCGCACCACGACATCTAGAAATCTCTGACGCAGAACTGATGCCGAGCATCGTTCTCCTGACGTCGATCTGACGCGACTGCCTCGATACTGATGTCGCGGGTAAGGCGCCACGCGGGCAGGCACGGCGCACACAGTCGGCAGGGACGGGGGATCAGGACGATGGCGATGGAGCAGACGACGACACTCAGCGTGACGGAGGCGGCGGCGCTCGTGGCCGAGGCCCAGCAGGGCGACCAGATGGCGTTCGCGACGCTGTACGAAGCGTACCGCCCGCTGGTGTACCGTTTCCTGCGCCGTCGGCTCGACGGCTCGGACGAGACTGTTGAGGATCTGACCGAGGACGTCTTCGTCAAGCTGTACGAGAAGCTGGACCGCTACGTCGAGCGCGGTCTGCCGTTCACCGCCTGGCTCTACCGCATCGCCCACAACCGACTCGTGGACTACGTCCGGACCCTGCCGCGCCAGTCCGCGCAGTCGCTCGACGTCGTCGCGGACGTGCCGGAGCACCAGACCGGCTCCGAATACCGCAGCGTGCTGGATCGGGAGACGCTGGAGCCGGCCCTGGCCCGCCTGACGCCGGAGCAGCGCAAGGCCGTCGAGCTGCGGTTCCTCCAGGGCATGAGCGTGGCCGAGACCGCCGCCGCGATGGGGCGCTCCGAGGAGGCCGTGAAGAAGCTCCAGGCCCGCGCACTGGCGAACCTGCGCCGCAGCCTGACTGAGACGTCGCGCCAGCAGGCGCCGGTGCGGCTGATGCGCGTCGCCGCCTGACGGGCGTCGTCGCGGCGACGTCAGGGGGTGCGCTCCCCCATCCCTGCTACCCCGTCGTGATGGCGCGGATCGGCCGGCGGGAGAGCAGCACCACGCCGGTCAGGCCGACGATGCCGGCCCCGGCCAGCAGGATGCCGCGCGGCCCGAGGAGGTCGCCGAGGATGCCGCCCAGGCCGTAGGCGAGCGGCGTCAGCCCGAACAGGCTCAGCGAGAGCAGCGCCATCACGCGGCCCCGCACCTCGACCGGCGTTCGGGTCTGGACCATCGTCAGGAAGATCACGCCGCCGGCCGACTGGAACGCGCCGGCGACGACGAGGCACGGCACGGCCGACCAGAGCGACGGCGCGAGCCCGGCCAGAGCCAGCGCGACGCAGATGCCGAGGTTGGTGCCCGCCCCGACGATGCCCTGGCGGGGCAGCCGCGCGACATAGCCGGTCAGGGCGATCCCGACGAGCGCTCCGGCGCCCATCGCGCCGAACAGGATCCCGACGCCCTGGTCGCCCGCGTCCAGCGTCAGCTTGGCGAGGCTCGGCAGCCCGACGAGCGCCGCGCCGGACGCCCCGAAGTTGTAGATCGCCGCCGTGACGATGATTGTCCAGAGCACGGCGTCCTCGCGGGCGACCCGGATCCCCTCGGCGATCTGGGCGAGCGGCGACTCGGTCGAGCGATGCGGGTGCCCCTGCTGGCGGATCGGGAGGAGGACGGCCGTCCCGAGGACGAACAGCAGGACGGCGCTCCCGAGCGCGGCCGGGTGGCCGGCCTCGGCGGCGAGGGTCGCGGCGATCGGCGGTCCGACGAAGCGGGAGACGTGGAACGCCAGCACCCAGAGGGCGTTCGCGCTGCGCACGTCCTCCGTCGGCACGAGGTCCGGCACGATCGCCTGCGCGGCCGGGATGAAGAACGCCGCGCCGATGCCGGAGACGACGGCGTAGACGTACAGGTGCCAGAGCTCGACGCGCTCGGTGCCGAGCAGCGTCAGCGCCAGCAGCGGCACGAGGGCAAGGGCCTGGAGCAGGTTGGAGGCGGCCATGACGGCGAGGGGCCTGAACCGATCGACGGCCACGCCGCCGGCCAGGATGAGGAGCACCTGGGGCACGGCCTGGACGGTCAGGATGGTGCCCCAGCCGGAGGGGAGCCCGGTCGCGTCGAGCACCAGCAACGCGAGGGTGACCGCCTGCGCGGCCCCGCCGGTGAGGGCGAGCAGCCTGCCGCCGAGCGCGAGGCGGAAGCCGTGGTAGGTCAGCGGCGAGAGCAGCCCCGGTGGCCTGGCCGATCGCGCTGGCGTGGTCGCGTCGTGCATTCCGCGGATTGTACGGCCACCGCGCACTGCCAAGTGGAGGTCTCGCGAACCGAGATCAAGGGTGCCGCCCGATAGCGACGAGGTCAGTGCGCTCCCGCAACCGGTCAGGGTGGTTGAACTGAAAGATGGCGACCGTGACCCGTCCAACGGCCGTGCGACCGAGGATGGTCGGGCCGTCGAGCAAGAAGTGATCCTCCCAGGGTTGCATGCGCGGGTTGAAGAAGGGCGTCATTGCACCGGTCTCGGGGTCGATCGACGCGAGGTCTGAGCCCTTGGCTCGGTTGCAGAACGGGCACGCCAGGGCGAGGTTGTCCAGGGTCGTCGCGCCGCCATGCTTCTCGGCGATGATGTGCTCGACCTCGAAGGTGAACAGCGATGCCTCGCTGGGGAACCGGCAGTACTCGCAGCGGCCCTGTGCGCGCTCGGCGACGTCTCGACGGAGCGCTGCCGAGACGTACGATCCGGTCACGGGCTCGCGGCGATCTGCCTGAGCGCGCGAGCCTTCGCGAGTCGAACGAGGTGCTCCAGGTAGAGATACCGATCCAGCTCGCTCTCCTCCGCCCGCGAGAGCGTCTCACCTTTCGACCGACGGAGAAGCTCGCTGGCGCGTGCCTGCATCGCGTCTGACGGCTTGAGGGCCAGCACTTGCCGCGGCGTCGGCTGGCTCGCGAGCACGGCGAGGATTTCTGCCGCGTCGTTCACACCCAGGCTATCGTCACCCTGAACGTCGCGCAGGCCGCGCTCCAGCAGCTCTGGGAGACGGTCGCGATACTGCTCGAGCTGCCGCCCAAGATCGTCAGGGACCCGGATCGTGATGTCGACCGACATGGCTCATTCTAGCGCCGTTCTTTCGTCCGGCGACAGGCGGCCCGGGGGATCGGAGTGAGCGATCGTCTCGGGGCGGATGACCACGATGAACAGCGCCCCGTCCCAGTCGACTGTGACCGGGACGAGGCGCTGTTTCGGGAGGTGGCGGTGTCGCCGCCTGGCACGGGCCGTGGGGGGCGTCAGTCCTGGGCGAAGGCGATGTCCCGATCGTGCAGCTCGCGGCAATTGTCGCACCACAGCTCGGTCGGGCGCAGGCTGTAGCCGTCATGGCCCCAGACGACCTGGCCGTCGTAGGTCCAGCGGTGCTCGTCGGCCTCGGAGAGGAGGCTCTGACAGGCGCGGCAGCGCGGCGTGCAGACCGTATGGAACGCCAGGTCGCCAAGCCAGATCGCTTGCGCGCCAGCGCCGATCGGGTTCCAGCAGCCCGAACATGCGAGCATCGTCGTCGACGTCATCGCGGGGTTCCTTCCGTGTGAACCAGCGCCAACGGCCCCATCGCCGCTGACGACCCATGAAAACCTGACGCAATCGTACGCCCGATGCTCGCCGTAGAGAAACGGTCATTCCGGCCGAATTCGCCGGGCGCCGCTTGTGCACGCTGCATAGGCGAGGGGCGAGGGGCGAGGGGCGAGGCAGCGTGCGCTAAGATTCAGGTGGTATGGCGAAGTACGATCCGCTCCGCGATTTCCTGGCCGGCCTGCCGCGCGCCCAGAGCCGCGCCTCTCTCTCGTTCGCTCGGATCGAGCAACTGCTCGGCGAGCCGCTGCCGCCCTCGGCGCGCACCTACGACGACTGGTGGCGCGGGCGGGCTCGCTGGCGCAAGGTGATTGACGTCGAGAGCCGGCCCTGGGAGAAGGCCGGCTGGGTCGTCGACGACCTCGACCTGCGCATCGGCCTGGTCACGTTCCGACGGCAGACGTAGTTGCGAGTTGTGAGTTGTGAGTTGCGAGTTGCGAGTAGGAGTCCGCTCACAACTCGCTGCCTCGTCAGACGCCGAGGTCCGCGTCCGTCATCGTCGCGGCCGGGAAGAACAGGGGCTGGCCGAACTTTTCGAGGCCGAACGTCCCGACCATCGCCTGGGTGCTCGGCGCGACCATGAACTCGGCGAACGCCCGAGCGCCGTCGACGTTGACGTGGCCGCCCTTCTCCGGGTTGACCACCATCACGTGGTAGACGTTCAGGAAGGACTGGTACCCCTCGGCCAGGATGGTGAGGTCGAGGGTCGCCTTGCGAGCCAGGTAGGTGCCCCGATCCGCGATCGTGTACGCCTCCTTCTCGTTGGCGATCGTCAGCACGGCGCCCATGCCCTGACCGGCTTCCTGGTACCACGGGGTGCCCTTCGGGTCGAAGCCGGCGTCCTTCCAGAGCTTCAACTCGAGCTGGTGGGTGCCGGAGTTGTCGCCACGGCTGACGAAGAGGGCGCCGTTGGCGGCGATCTTCTGCATCGCCTCGACGGCGCTGGTCGCACCGGCCAGGGAGATCGGGTCGCTCGGCGGGCCGACGATCACGAAGTCGTTGTACATCACCAGCTTGCGGTCCACGCCGTGGCCGGCTTCCATCCACTTCTTTTCGGAGTCCGGGGCGTGGACCAGCAGGACGTCGGCCTCGCCGCGCTCGCCGAGCGCCATCGCCTGGCCGGTGCCGACCGAGATCGTCTTGACGTTGTAGCCGGACTGACGCTGGAACTCCGGGACGAGCACGTCCAGCAGGCCGGAGTCCTGGGTGCTGGTGGTCGTGGCGAGGATCAGCTCCGGATTGAACTGCTGAGCGGCGGTCGGGGAGAAGGTGACGGCGCCGAGGAGCGCCAGCACGAGCGCGACGACGGTCAGACGTATCGGTGTCAGCATGGTCGGTCCCTCGGCAGGCTCGCGCGGCACCCGAGCATCTGCGAGCCTGAAGGTGGGAGGCCGCGCGGCGTCTGCTTGTCATAGATGTCTTGGGACATCTATCGAACCGAGTGTAGCAAATGGTGCTGGCAGATGGCAGACGATGTGTGTGCCGGCGTCGCCATCCTGGCATGGCTGCCTCAGGGTCCGCTCGCCGACGCTCGCGGTACGGATCGGTGGCCTGACACGGGCCTCATCGGGACCGGTAGGCTGACCCGGGCGTCGCCGATGCTCGTGGTACGGGCCGGGCGGCGATGTCGGAGTGGGGCCGGTCGCCGCGCCGGGGCAGGCTCGGTATAAGCTGTGCTGGTCGACCTGGGCTTTGACGAGCCTGGACACGGGGGACGGGGATGCCGATCGAGCGCGTGACCAGCAGCTACTACCGAGTCCCGATCGAGCCGAGCGGCGACGCCGGCCACGGCCTGCTCGACCACGAGGAGTTGATCCTGGTCGAGGTGGCGGCCGACGGGCTGGTCGGGCACGGATACGCCTACACGATCGGGCGGGGCGGGCGGGCCGTCCAGGCGCTGATCGAGCACGACCTGGCGTCGCTGCTGGTGGGGCAGGACGCAGAGGACGTCGAGGGGCTGTGGGAACGGATGTGGCGCGGCCTGCTCTACGTCGGGCGGGGCGGGCTGCTGGCGTTCGCGGTGGCCGCGCTCGACATCGCGCTCTGGGACCTGCGCGGACTTCGCGCCGGGCAGCCGCTCTGGCAGGTCGCGGGCGGATCGAAACGCTCGATCCCGGCCTACGGCTCGGGGGTGGATCTGCCGAAGCCGCTCGATGGCCTCATACGGCAGGTCGAGGGGTTCCTGGCGCGGGGCTTCCCGGGCGTCAAGGTGAAGGTCGGGCGGCCGGAGCCGAGCGACGACGAGCGGCGCGTCGCCGCCGTCAGGGCCGCGATCGGCGAGGGCATCGATTTGATGATCGACGCGAACATGGGCTGGAGCCCGGAGGAGGCGCTAGAGCGCGGGCGGCGCCTGGCCGAGTACCGGCCGCGCTGGCTGGAGGAGCCGTCGCCGCCGGAGGCCGTCGATGGGCACGCCCGGCTGGCGCGGGCGCTGCCGATGCCGATCGCGGTCGGCGAGAGCCTTCACAGCGTCGACGAGTTCCGGCGCTACGTGGAGGCCGGCGCGGTGGGGGTGGTCCAGATCGACCCGGTCACCAACGGCGGCATCACGCCGGCCCTGGCGGTGCTGCGCCTGGCCGATGAGGCCGGCATCGCGACCAGCTCGCACTACACCGACGAGCTGTCGACGCATCTGCTCTGCGCCAGCGCCAACCCGATCTACGTCGAGAAGCACGCGTTCGCGCTCGATCCGTACCTGGAGCGGCCCCAGGTCGTGACGGGCGGGGCGGTCGAGCCGACCGACGAGCCCGGGACCGGGCTGCGCTTCGATCGGCGGGTGCTGGCGCATGCGGCGGTCTGAGGCGGGCAGCGTGCGGGAAGCGAGGGCGTCTCCTGGGTTCGGGCCGTGCTCCCGTACACGTCAGGCCTTCTTCACCTCACCAGCACGCACCGCCTGACGACGCGCTTCAACTGGTACGCCGGCCTCTCGACGGAGCCGATCATGTCTGATCTGAGAGCGGGCGTGGCGCCGCCACGCCCCTACCATGCGGACGCACGCCATCGTAGGGGCGAATCGGCGATTCGCCCCATCACGTCTGCTCGGAGCTCGCCTGCTAGCGAAGCTCGCTGGGGTCGCTGCTGTCGCCGGGGTGGGCCATCGCGTCCGGCGACGGCGGCATATCGCGGCCGGCGTTGATGAGCTTTTCGTCGCCGGGCAGCGGCTCCTTCGGCACGCGCGCCGAGGCCGGGGCGTAGGTGCGCGCCGGTCGGCCGGGATCGTGCTCGGCGGCGTCCTCTTCGTCGTCGGTCAGCGGGCGGGCCGGCGTGTGCGAGAGCGTGTCGACGTACTCGCCGCGCGCCTCGTCCTTACCGCGCTCGTTCTCGTCCAGGACGGTGTCGGCGTTCGGGTCGCTCGGCGCGGGCGGCGGGAAGGGCCGGCCGGTGACGTACGGATCTGGGGGGAGAGCCATCGGATCCACCTCGCACGGCCGAGCGCGAATGTCCGCGTGCGCTCGACCCTTGCCCCTCGAAAAGCAAGACCTATGCCCACCCGCCCGTGCGCGCGCTTCGCAAGCCGACGGGGCGTTCGCCACGGGATCTATAATGCTGCGTCCCCAGCCTTAACAGTTCGATCCCTCGAAGCAGCGTGATCGATCGGCGGCGCGGGCGTCTGGGCGCCGACCGGGCTCCCTGGGAGGTCGTGCGATGGATCTGGGCCTCGAAGGTAAGGTGGCGATCGTGACCGGCGGCAGCGCCGGCATCGGCCTGGCGGCGGCCCGCACGCTGGCCCGTGAAGGCGCCAGGGTCGTCATTGCCGCGCGGACGGCGAGCACCCTCGCCGAGGCCGCCAGCTCGATTCGCGAGGACACCGGCGGCGAGATCGCCGACGTGCAAGCCGACGTCAGCAAGGACGTGGACATCGAGCGGCTGATCGGCGCGACGATCGAGCGGTTCGGGCGGCTCGACGTGCTGGTGAACAATGCCGGCCGGTCGCACGCGGCGCCGCTGATGATCGTGACCGACGAGGAGTGGCAGGAGGACCTCGACCTCAAAGTCTTCGCCGCGCTCAGGACGATGCGGCTGGCCGTCCCGCAGATGAAGCGCAATGGTGGCGGCTCGATCATCAACGTGGTGAACATCGGGGCGAAGGCCCCCGCGGCGTCGTCGATGCCGACCTCGGTGAGCCGGGCAGCTGGCATCGCGATCACCAAGGCGGCCTCGCGCGACCTCGCGCCGGACAACATCCGGGTGAACGCCGTCTGCATCGGGCTCATCAAGAGCGAGCAGCACCTGAGGCGGGCCAGGGCGGCGAACCGGATGGACGATCTGGACGCCTTCTACCTGGAGCTTGCGAAGGGCCGTGGCGTGCCGTTGGGGCGGACCGGCGAGGCCGATGAGGCGGCCGACCTGATCGCCTTCCTGGCGTCGTCACGGTCGAGTTACATCACCGGTACGGCGATCAACATGGACGGCGGCGCGTCCACGGTCGTGTAGTAGAGTGCTGGAGGCCAGCGATCCCGCCGGGTCTGCCATTGTGTCCGGTGTCGGCACGGGACGTGCAAAGGACCGGCCGCCCGGCGGGGAATCGATACAATCTGCCGCCGCTCGGCCGCCGGGCCGCGGGGAGGTGAGCGTGGGCGCATCACGGAGCGCCGGATCGCGTCGCGTCCAACGTGCCCTTGAAGTATCGACGGGGGGGCTGACCTGGGCGATCCTGACTTCGCCGCTCTGGGGCGCGATGCTGGCGCCGAGCTACCTGATCTGGTTCCTCCTCGTCTTCAACGGGTACTGGGTCTACAAGTCTGCGAACATGGCGATCTCGGCGATGATCGGGTATCGCCGGCTAGTGGACGGCCAGAAGACGGACTGGCTCGGTGCCCTAGACGGCCTGGAGGGCTGGACGCGTATCAACCACCTGGTGATGGTGCCGACCTATCGCGAGCCGCCCGAGGTGCTCGAAGTGATGCTCGATCACCTGGCGGCCCAGGATTTCCCGCTCCAGAACGTCTCGGTCGTGCTGGCGTTCGAGGAGCGCGACCTCGGGGCGCGGGAGCGGGCGGAGCGACTGGTGGCGCAGTTCGAGGGGACGTTTCGCAACCTCTGGGTGACGTACCACCCGGACGTCGAAGGGGAGATTCGCGGCAAGTCGTCCAACCTGGCGTACGCGGCGCGCTGGGCGAAGCGCGCGCTGGTGGACGAGCT
>Ga0075420_100003168_pt1 | contig 14326 bp, 11 predicted proteins | sample SoiMetdeltSBSDD4_FD_75296 | JGI IMG/M metagenome (GOLD analysis project Ga0075420, IMG submission 75296) | Bulk soil microbial communities from a Populus tree surrounding site in Tennessee, USA - Soil MetaG P. deltoides SBSDD4 | ecosystem: Environmental > Terrestrial > Soil > Tree plantation... | reverse complement strand
CTGTACCCCGGGGCGCATATCGCCGTCGGCCCGCACGCAACAGCGCGATTCCTGGTCGAGGGGCTTGGCGAGGCTGACGTCGTGCATGTGGCTGCGCACGGTCTGGAGAGCTCCGATGCACGCTACTCCGCTCTGGTGCTGGCACCCGAGCCGGACGCCGAGAGAGCGGCCTCCGGATTCCTGACGGCGGAAGAGGTGTCCAGGCTGAGGTTGAAGGCGGCGCCGACGGTCGTCGTGCTGGCAGGCTGCTTCACCAGCGGCGGCCTCACCTCCCGGGGCTCGCCCTTTGGACTCACGATGGCGCTCTGGCAACTGGGCGTACGAGAAGTGGTGGCGAGCGTCGGGAGTCTGGACGACAGCGTCTCGCCGCTCATTGTTCCGGCACTGCACTCGCTACTCATGACAGGTTCGTCAGCTGGAAGGGCGTTGTGGAGTAGCAGCACGGCCCTTCCGGCACCAGGTCGTGGCTCGAATACCTTTCAGCTTTACAGCCGCACCATTCCAGATTGGGGGAATCGATGAGCAGCCGAAGGATCTTTGGCGTGATCGGTCTCTTGTCGTTGACGGTCCTGCTGACGCCAAGCGAAGCGGTGACACAGGCGCCACCGGCGAAAGCGCCGCCGCCACTGGTCGTCACGTTCGAAGGCGTCTTTGCGACCTACAACGCAGCGGAGAAGCTGGTTGTGCTCTTGCCCGGCGATCCAAAGCCTAGCCTGAGCCTGCCGAGCTTGGAGCCGAACGGCATCCCCCAACACGTGGCAGTGGTTCAACTGCTCGGTAAATACCTCGGGTTGACCGGCGCCGCAGGGGACCTCATGGTCACTCTGTTTCTGGGGTCGATGGAGCTCACGAGCCCGGATCATCTCAACCCGGCGACCTGGGATCTGAAGCTGAGCTATGCAGCCGCTGCGTCTGGTGGTGTGACAGCTACCAACTATGACTGGATTCCTCGGCTTCGGAAGGCCGGGAGTCCGGCGAACTATGCAGAGGTCGACCCCAAGTTCCTCGCAGCATTCGCCTACGATGCTGTGCCGGGTCTCTTGGGGCGCTTCACCCTGGATCACAAAGAGTCAGCCGCGGCGATCCGGCACGTTGTTAACGGGACGGAAGTGTCCGTGCGGACGCGGCTCATTGGCCCGGGTGGAGCGCCTATCACCAAGGATGGCTACACCGGGGCTGACATGCCTTACGCAAACAAGTTGGTAGTCACAAAGGACGTCGCGCCGACTGCGCTGGTGCTCGAGCGCAAGAACAAGCAAGTGACGGTCCCCCTGAAGGCCGTAAATGGTCAAGTGGTCATGTCCGTGAGGAATCTCGCGACGACCGAGTTGGCGGGGGCTCATGGCACCTCTCGAGCCTATAGCCACGCTCGGCTGGCGTATCTCCTGGTAACCCCGAAGATCGAGGCCGCCGATCAATGGTTATATTTTGCTGACTGGACCGACAGCGTGGCGAGCGACCCGTTCTGCAACGGCCCTGTCAGCTTCCAGTGATCGTCGCGGCGAACTCTGTGGCCGTGCGAGTTCAGTTCGGCCGGCTCGGGTTGGTAGCGGTGACCGCGATCCTTCTCTCGTGTGGGAAGCCGGAAGGGCATGAAGCGAAACCCGCTGCGTCCAATGCTCCGGCAGAAGCGGCGCGCGCAGGGCGAGTTGCGGCCGCCCCTGCCAATCGATCAATCGGAATCTACCTCGTGGATACGGACGGGCAGTTCGAGCGCTCATTCCAAGAGCGCACACTCGCCGCCACGCAACTCGACCAGACGATTTCCGGCAGCGAGGTGGTCGCCAATGGGAAACTGGGCGAGTACTCGAGGTCCACCTCACTGTTTGTTGCCGCGGGGCACGGTGAATTGGGCCTATGGCGCCTCCACGAGTCCAACAACACCAAGTACACGGCCAGCCTGCGATCTCCGGGACCAACTGAGGACAATCAGATGCCGACCGCGGTCCGGTTTGGTGAGGGGCACCAGACGCAGGACGTTCGTATCTGCGCCTGCAAGGTTCTGGGCGGCGGCAAGATAACAACGGTCCCCGGCTTTCCCGAGCCGGACCGCTTCCGTCCTGACGAGGCCGACAATTACGGGAAGCTGCTGCTCGACTACATAGAACCCGCCCTCGGCCCGCGGCTCGGGTCGATCTGCGGATTTGCGACCGATCTCGACTGCGACGACTTGCGCGCCGACCTCGTGACTCAGATTGCCAGCGGACAAGGCAGCTCTACGGCCTTTGTGACGGCTATTTCCGCAGCCAGTACCTCTCCGGAAGTACCCGTTTGCCTCACGAACGCAGCGCTCGTCTCTGCCAACGCCCGTGGCAAGTGGCTCCAGTGGCGAGAGCAAGCCAGAGTTCCTGAAGCTCCTAGCATTTGGATAATGGAACTTCTCAGGTGGGATACGTGGAACACCGGCGTGAGTCGTGCGCCTCTTGCAACTCAACGGAGTACCTTGATCAACTTGTTCACTCAGCTCGAGGCAGCGAACATCGTCGGCAACCTGGCGGCGGGTCAAGGCCAGGCGCTTGCCCTCGGTGGCGCGCAGAGGACGGAAACTACGTGGGAAGAACGCGGCCGAGCGTCGGTTTGGGCGGTGGCATTTGCCAAGCGCGCGAGTGGGCGGTGGCTACGCCTTGACGAGTGGGAAGAAGCGAGGCTGAAGCAGTTTGCCGCGACGACTCAGGGCATTCAGGCAGAACGCCTCGCTGCTCTCGAAATCACCGAGCCCGGACGGGAGAGTCGACGCATTGGTGACGGCCCCAAGGTCATCACCGTTCCTGCGCGCCCTCCAAACAAGAGTTGGAGTCTTACCGTGGTTCCTGCTGAAACCGCAGTGGAGAGAGCGCGGGCGAAAGCGGCCCTGCAAGGGGTTCCGGCCAGTGTCGTTCCAACGGTCCAGGTCGTTTGGTCCGCTACACCCGGCGAATCGGCCGCGTATCTCTTCGACTATCGTAAGGACAGTCGTGCAGGCAGTCAGGTTATTCGGATAAGGGTCCCAGCGATCGAGCCTTGATGACGGCGGATCACCTGCGTCACAACGGCTTGCTCATCAACAGGAAGTGGCAGGGCAGGCTGGTCGCCTCCGGCTCGGAGAACGGCTCGGTCGCGGTGATCCGATAGCCAAGGCTCTCGTAGAACGGTGGCAGCTCGGTCCGCAGGTTGACGACGCGGATGTCCATCACCCCGCAGCCGGCGGCCTTGGCTCTGTCTTCGACGGCAGTCACCAGCGTGCGGCCCAGGCCGCGTTTCTGTTGGCTCGGGTCGACCGAGAGCAGGCCGAAGTAGGCGCGGTCTTGCTTGAGCTCGAGCCACACGCAGGCGAGCAGGGCGCCGTCTTCTTCGGCGAGCAGGAAGATGCCGCGGGTGCGCATCGCGGCGATTTCTTTCTCGTGGGTGCGGTCCTTGGCGATGAAGAACTTCTCGACGGCGAACGCGCAGTTCACCACCGCGACGATGTCGGAGATGTCGGACGGCTCCGACTCGCGAATCGAGACCATCAGTTCTTGATGTAGCCGAGAGCGCGCAGGCGCTCGATTTGTTCCGGGGTGAGCTTCACCATCGGCGCGCCGGCGCCGTGGGTGCGGCCGTCGCGGAAGCGTTGGATGGCCTTGTCGCGGAGAGAGCTCGCGGCTTCATCGCGAGGCCGCGCGTCCTTGGTCTCCGCGGGGTCGCTGGCCAGGTCGTACCATTCTTGCTTCGCCAGCGACTTCGCGTCGGGCACGAGCGAGAGGATCGCCTTGCCGCGGCTCGCACCCGAGCGGAGGAAGAGCTTGTGCGTGCCGTCGAGCGTGTGATCGGTCTCGCCGTACGCTTCGCGCTCGGGAAGCGGCGCGAGCAGGCTCTTCCCCTGATGCGTCGGCGCCGGAGGAAGGCCCGCCCACGCGAGCACCGTGGGAGCGACGTCGAGGAGGCTCGCCTGTGCCTTCTCCCGGCGCGCCGAGACGCCGGGCCCGCGCAGCGCGAGCGGGATGCGGATGACTTCTTCGTAGAGCGTCTTCTGGTGCTCCCACGAGCCGTGCTCGAGGAACTCCTCGCCGTGGTCGGAAGTGACGACGACCAGCGTGCTCTTCTCGAGGCCGCTCGCCTTCAGGTGGTCGAGGATCCGGCCGACCTCGTCGTCGGTGTAGCGGATCTCGCCGTCGTAGAGATCCAGGAGGTGCTGCTTCTCCTGCGGTGTCGTGTTGGCCTCGGTCTTGTCCTTGAAGTCCTGCCAGAGCCCGGAGAGCTTGCCTTTGTAGCCGGAGTCGAAGAGCGCGCGCTGCTTCTCCGGCGGGTCGTAGTGCCAGTGCGGGTCGTAGAAGTGGAGGAAGAGAAGGAACGGGCGATCGCCGAGCCGCTCCAGGATCGCGATCGCGCGGTCGGCCGTCTCGGTGGCCTTCCGGTCCTGGTGAAAGTCGAGCCGGTCGAATCCTTCGTCGACGCCGTACGCCTCCGAGACGTACAGATGGCTCGTGACCGCCTGCGTCGCATAGCCGTTCTGCTTCATCAGGCTCGCCAGCGTCGGGACGCGCTTGTTGAAGCCGAGCTTCGTCTCGGTGCCGCCGTGGACGCCGGGATCGACCGAGGTGAGCATCGACAGGTGCGCGGGCAGCGTCCACGAAGAGACGCTGACCGCGTCCTCCGCGAGGATACCTTCGCGGGCGAGAGCGTCGAGGCGGGGTGTCGTGGGGCGCGCGTAGCCGTAGGCGCCGACGTGGTCGCGGCGCAGCGTGTCGATCGATATGAGCACGACACCCTTGGCGCGGCCGTACGCGTCGAGGTCGTGCACGGTCGGCTCGGCGATGCCGAGCAGCAGCTCTTTCGGCTGCGGCACGTCTTTGCCGTCGCGATCGGTGAGCCGCAGCTCGAAAGCCAGGTCCGTCTGCGAGCCGAGCCCGTCCAAGGGGACGCTGACGTCTCGAAAGCCGCGCGCCGCGCGTGGGTTGAGCTGCTTCTCGGCCAGGACTCTCTCGCCGGCCCGAACCGTCAGCCGGTACCAGCCCGGCGCCTCTTCCTGGCTGGCGGTCCACGCGAGGCCCATGCCGAAGGTCAGCTGGCCCCGCTTCGGCAGCGGCACCCGATAGCGCGCCGATTCGAGGAGCGCCGGCCGTGTCTCGCCGCCGGTCGCGAGCGCGCCGGTCTTGACCGCGCGGCCGTCGCTCGTCGGGCGCTCGAGGAGCCGCAGCGGCCCCTGAAACTCGGGCGAGCGGCAGGCCGCGAGCAGCAGCGAGGCCAGGAGCACGCGCTTCACGGCGCCGATTCTACGGGCGGGCCGCGAATCGGCCGGCAGCGGCGGGCGGCTATCATCAGCGCGCTTGCGACGCGTCCTCCAGAACCTCGCGCTCAGCTTTTTCTCGCTCAGCGTCGTTCTCCTGCTGCTCGAAGGGGTGAGCCGCATCGTCGAGGCGCGGCGCCCCAAGCCTCCCGAGCGCGCCGACTACATCTGGGACTGGGAGAAGCAGTGGGACGGCGACTTCTACACGATGGCCTCCGACGAGACGGGCTGGCCGCCCGGCGCCGAGTTCAACGGCGACGGCGTGCGCGACCGCGTCCATCCCCGGCAGCGCAGCGAAGGCATCGCGCGCGTCGTGTTCCTCGGCGACAGCGTCACGCTCGGCCATGGGCTGGAGCCGTTCGAGGCCTATCCGCAGGTCCTGCAGTCGATGCTGGACGACGAGGGCCGCGCCCTCGAGGTGATGAACGTCGCGCTCTGGGGCTGGAGCACGCGCCAGGAGCGGATCGCCTACGAGAAGCTGGTGCGCCCGTATCGCCCCGACGTCGTCGTGCTGGCGATCTGTCTCAACGACATCCCCGAGATCCAGAACAACTTGAAGCGGCCGCCCGGCTGGCTGCTCGCGCTCAACGAGCGGCTGGCTCTGGTCCGGCTGCTGATCGACGCGCCGGGGCGCGAGATCCAGAACGTCGAGGAGCTCTTCACGAAAGGCGCCGCTCCGAAAGTGCGCGAGGCCTTTTCGCTCTTCTTCAACGAGGTGCGCGCGCTGCGCGCTGCGGTCGCACAGGACGGCGGCCGGCTCGCGCTCCTCGTCTTCCCGTTCCGGTTCCAGCTGGCGCAGGGAGCGCCGGCGCCGATGGTTCAGGAGGAGATCGCGCGCTTCGCCGAGACCGAGAAGCTGCCGATGCTCGATCTCCTGCCCGCGCTCCGCGGCGCGGGCGAAGCCGCTTTTCTCGACTACGACCACGTCAGCGTGAGCGGTGCACGTGTCGTCGCCGGCGTCCTCGCGACGAGCGAGCTCTTGCCCGCGGCGCCGAGCGCCGCCGTTCTGCTCGCCGACGCCGACGCGCGGGCGGCGCTCGCGGATTCCCGGAGCGAGGTGCGCGCGGCCGCGGCGTGGACGCTCGGCCGCGTCACGCCACGCCCGCCCGGCGTCCTCGAGGCGCTCGCGGCTCGTCTGCGCGACGACGACAGCGCGGCGGTCCGTATCGCCGCCGCGCGCGCGATCGGTCGCGCCGGACCGGCGGCGGCCGGACTCGGCGGAGCGCTCGCGAAAGCGCTCTCCGACACGGATCAGGGGGTTCGTTTCGCGGCCGCCGACGCGCTGGATGCGACCGGCGCGAAGCCCGAGCAGGCTCCGGCCCTGATCCGCGCGCTCGAGAGCCAGGATCCGAGCGTGCGCGCGTTTGCGACCTACAGCCTGGGCGCGCTGGGCGCGGCCGCGGGGCCCGAAGCGGCCGAGGCGCTGGCGCGCACCGTCGAAGCCGAGGGCGGCGCGGGAAAGGCAGGCGCCGCGGCGGCGCTCGCCAAGATGGGCGCCGGAGCGAAGCAGGCGGTGCCGTCGCTGATCCGGCAGCTCGAGGACCAACGCGAGGCGCGCCGCTGGCGCGCGGCGCGCACGCTCGGCCGGATCGGACCCGACGCCAAGGCGGCCGTGCCCGCGCTCAGCAGGCGGCTCCAGGACGAAAGCGTCACGGTGCGTATCCACGCCGCGCGCGCCCTGGGCCGGATCGCTTCGCCGGAGGCGATCCCGGCTCTCGTGCTGGTGCTCAAGGAAGACCGGGCGAAGGAAGCGCGCGAGGAAGCCTCGCGCGCGCTATCCCGGATCCCGGGCCGCTAGGCTTGCGCGCCGAACCCGCGTCTGCTACATCTTGCGCCAGCTCCCTTGAGAGGATTCTCCCCGTGGCTGAAGAGAGCGGTCGACCGGTGGCCGCGCCCGCGCACCCAGAGGCGCCGCCCGCCGTCGAGGCGGCACCGCCCGACGAGCCGGGGCCCGACCCGACGAAAGTCACCGCGATCGAGGAAGTCCTGGAATGGCCGCGCTGCGGCTTTTGCGGCTCGCTGTCGCTCCACGAGTCGAGCCGCGGCGGCTTTCGAGAGAGCTGGCTGCGCTGGGGCAGTGCCGGCATCTATCGCTGCGACGCGTGCAGCCGCCGCTTCGCGTTCGCGCCGCTCGGCCGCTACCACGGCCGGCGCGGCCGGCGCCGCGACGGCATGGCCACGCCGCCGGTGGAAGACCGCATGCGCGGCGGGGATCAGCGGCGCCGCTGGCTGCGGGGGTTCTGGACCGTGCTGGCGGCGCTCCTCACGTTCGTGCTCGCCGCGTGGATGATCAACCGCTCCGAGCAGCGCTACCTCGAGGGCGAGGTCCAGGTCCCGCAGCGGCGATGATTCAGGAGGTCGTCGAGATGGCGAAGCGCGTGGCGTCCTTGGTGTTTCTCGGGCTCTTCATCACCGGGGCGGCGCTGGCACAGATCCCGGATCGGGTCGGTCTGCCCACTGATGTGAAGACCTTCGCGATCGTACGGACCTTCTTCAGCGAAAAGGAGCAGCTCTGGGGAACCGTGTTCGCCAACCCGGCCGCCGCGTCGATCCAGGAGTCGGGGCAGCGCCCGTATCCGTTCGGCTCCGTCTTCGTCGTCGAATGGAGGAGCGGCGCGAAGGACGCGGCCGGGAAGCCGGTGCCCGATCCCGAGAAGGGCACGGTCGCGCGCATCGACGTGATGCGCCGCGAGAAGGGCTTCGGCGAGAGCTACGGAGAGAGCCGCGCCGGCGAGTGGGAGTTCGCCCAGTATCTGGCGGATGGCAGTCCCCGGATGGCGCCCGAGCGGACCTCGAGCTGCGCGGCCTGCCACCGGAAAGCCGGCGCCGAGCGCGACTTCGTGTATCGCGGAAGGTTCCCGGCGAGCGCGCCCTGAAGCCTCAGCTCACGCTGACGACGTAGCTCTGGCACTGGTCGGCGTGGCCGGCGAAGCCGTCGTTCACGCAGATCTTCGTGTCGTAGGTGCCCTTCGTCCGATACGTGTGCTCGCGCCGGCAGTGCTGCGACTCGTAGGGTCCGTCGCCGACGTCGAACGTGAAGACGATCGGATCGCCATTGGCGTCGCTCGTCTGGCAGGCGTTGAAGTCGACCGTGAACGGCGCCTTGCCGGTGGCCGGGTTGGGGCTGATCTTGAACCGCGGCACCGGCGCGGCGTTGGCCGCCGGGGCCGGCACCGGGGCGGCCTGTGCGTTGACCGACGTGTTGCACACGGCAGTCTGACTGCCCGAGCGCGCCTCGAGCGTCGCGGTATAGACGCCCGGAACGCCGAAGAGCCGCGAGGCCGTCGCGGTGCTCGCGCCCGCGCCGTCGCCGAAGGACCACGAATACACGTAGCTGCCGTTGCCGCCGCTGGCCTGGCCGGTGAACTCCACCGGCAGCGGCGCGCGCCCCGAGCCGGGGCTCGCCGAGCAGGTGACGCTGAGCGACGAGGAGTTGTCGTCGCCGCACGACGCTAGAGCCAGCGCCAGAGCCAGGATCGCCGAGCCGGAACCAATGCGTCTCATGAGAGCACCTCGAATCGTGGGAAGGAAGAAACGCTATGCTCTCGGCTTTTCGGTTGTCAAACGGAGGAGCGATGCAGGGGCCGTTCGGGTTGACCGCGAAGGAGCTCGGCTTGCTGCGCCGGCTGAAGTCGCCGGACCGCATCCAGCGCTTCCTCGACGAGCTCGACTACGACCTCCGGGGAGCCGGCTGCCGCTCGCCGCGCCGGGTGCTGCGCGAGCGCAGCGCGCAGTGCATGGACGGCGCGCTGTTCGGCGCCGCCGCGCTGCGCGTGCAGGGCTATCGGCCGCTGATCCTCGACCTCGAGGCGGTCCAGGACAGCGACCACGTGCTGGCCGTGTTTCGCGAGCGCGGCTGCTGGGGCGCCCTCGCGCGCTCGAACTTCGCGGGGCTGCGCTACCGCGAGCCCGTCTATCGAACGCTGCGCGAGCTGGCGATGTCCTACTTCGACAACTACTTCAACCTGCGCGGCGAGCGCACGCTGCGCCGCTACTCGCGCCCGGTGGATCTCGGCCGGTTCGACGCGCGCGGCTGGATGTCGGCGGAAGAGGACCTCTGGTACATCCCCGAGTATCTGTGCACGATACGGCACACGCCGGTTCTGGCTCGCGGCGCCGAGCGCCGGCTCTCGCGCGTGCGCGGCGTGATGTTCGAGGCAGGGCTCGTGGGCCGAACGGTCGAGCCCTAAGGACACCCTCCGGGGCAGAGCGCGTAGATCTGATCGCACAGCGTGCCGTCGGGTTTGCGCGTCTCGAGCACGAGCCGCGCACCAGGTGACCAGGCGCCGAGGCCGGGCCGCTGGCCCTTGTGGGGCATCGGCACCACGACGAACGTCGGCCGCTCGCGCGCCCAGCCGAGGAGCGTGCCCGGCGTCGCGGGGTCGTCGAGGCGAAGGTCCTCCACGACCAGCCAGCCTTCGTAGCGGAACGCGACCGACAAGGCAAAGGTGAGCGTGCGCCGGCTGCCGCTGTGCAGAACCACGCGCACGCCGCCCTTGCTCCGGCTGACCTCGTCGCGGAAGAACGCCAGCGTGTCGCGCACGCCGTAGCCGGACGGCCAGCCGTTTACGAACTGGAAGCGCTCCACGGCCGCGAACGGCGCCTGCTCGGGCGCGGTCCAGAGCGCGCTGTCGAAGCGAGCCGCCGGCACCAGCGCGATCCCGACGGCTGCGGCCCGCAGCGTCCCCGAAAGCGAAAGCCGCCGCGCCGCCGCCACCAGGCCGTGGGCGGCGAGGATCGCGAGCGGGGGAGTCAGGAAGACGAGGTAGCGCGGGAACCAGAGCGTCGAGATCGCCAGGAACGCGCCCAGCGGCAGCAGGATCGCGCCACCCAGGAACAGGGCCGGCCGTTCGCGCTTCAAGAGAGCGGCCACCAGCGCCAGGCCGGCGAGCGTCAGCAGCGGCAGCGTCCAGTAGCTCGAGATCCACTCCCAGGCGAGCGGCGCGTTGTCGAGGGCGCGGCCCAGGGGGCCTGCTTCGCTCTTGTCGATGGCCGCGCGCACGGTGGAGGTTTCGCTGAAGAACCGGAACAGCGGATAGCCGACGATGCCGATGCCCCCGGCATAGGCGAGCGCGATCGGTCGCAGCCGATCCTTGCGCGCCCCGCCGATCAGCAGCCAGGCCAGCGCGGGCAGCAGGAACGCCAGCAGGCCGAGCGCCTTGGCGAACACCGAGAGCGCGAGTGCGACGACGAGCCCCAGCACGTCGCGGGTCCTCCCGTGCTGCGCGACGCGGACGCTCAGCCACAGCGCGAGCGTCGCGAACGCCGATTGCACCGGGTCGGTGAGCACCAGCCGGTCGTAGAAGAGCGCGTACGGGCAGAAGATCTGGAAGAGCGCCGCGACGCTCGCGGTCTCGCGGTCGAAGAGAGCGCTCGCGGTCTTGAAGACTCCGGCGAGCGTGAGCGCGCCGAAGAGAACGGTCACCCCGCGGCCCGCGGCCAGGTACTGCGGCGCCGCCCAGGGAAAGAGCAGCGCGTTCGCGAACACGCTCAGCCCCTTGCCGTACTGCCAGGGCACCTCCCACTCGAGGCCCTCGGCGATCCACATCGACCACGAGAGGTGCCAGCTCTCGTCGAGAAACATCGGCAGCCGCGCCAGGCCGACGAGGCGGGTGGCGAAGTAGAGGAGGAAGAGCAGCGCCAGGACGCGCCGGCCGGTCATCGGATCTCGATCTCGTGGAGGCGCGGTCCAGGCACGCTCGCGCCGGGCCGGGAGACAGTCACGATGTTGTCGCCGCGGAAGAGCGCCCGGGCGGGGATCCGGAACGAGTGGTCGGCGGCGTGCGGATCGAGGCGCGCGGCTCCCAGCGGAGTCCCGTTAACGCTGATCTGCACCGACTCTTCTGCCGGAGCGCTCAGCGCGAGCACCAGCTCGCGGTCGCGCGGCGCGAGAGCCGGAAGCAGGAACGACGCGGCCGTACCGGCGAGCCGCGCCTCGCCGGACCAGCGCTCGTCTCCCCACCCCTCGCGCAGGAACCAGCGCATCCGGTCGGCGCCGCCGTTGTCGGTGGCGAGGGCGGGGTCGAAGGTCATCTGCTCGAGGTCCCAGGCGATGCGCTCGCCGCGCTCGAGCTTGCGCGCGGCCTCGAGGCTCTCGTGGCAGACCGTGAAGACGTAGATGCCGTTGCGCGTGGCGTGCAGCGGAACGCGGCGGTAGCGGTCGAGCGCCAGGAACGGAAAGACGAGACAAGCGGCGATGACGAGCGCGCACGCGAACCTCAGCCAGGGCGGCGCCGGCACGGGCGGTGGAGCGTCGCGCATGTGCGGCAGCACGCGGTCGAGCGCCACCAGCGCCAGCGGGATCAGCACCGGCAGCGAGTAGACGACGAGGCGCGCGACGTTGCTTCCCAGCAGGATCACCGGCGTCGGGCTCGGGACGTTGATCCACGCGACGAGCGCGGCCGCCATCGTGGCGGGCACCAGGTAGCCGGCGCGCCGCACGAACCCGCGCGCCTTTGTCCGCAGCGCTCCGAGGACGGCGAGCGGCGTGAGCCCGCCCAGCATCAGGATCCCCAAGTTCTCGCGCCACGTCTCGACCAGTGACCCGGCGAACAATCGAACGAGCGCGAAGTCGAACGCCGGGTGGGGGAGATGGATCTGGGGCGTCCACCAGTAGCGCAACGCGAAGCCGACGACGAGAGCGGGCAGCGCGGCCAGGACCGCCGCGCCCAGCGCGCGCGCGGTTCCGAGCCTCCGGCGCTGGCTCAGGAACACGAGCGGCAGGAACAGCACCAGGATCTCTTTCGAGAACGCGAGCAGCGCCAGCAGCAACGCGACCAGCAGGAGCCCGGCGCCGCTTTCGATCGCGAGCAAGAGCGCGATCTCCAGCAGCAGCGCCACCGGCTCGCCCAGGAACGGCGACTCGACGGCCACACCCACGGACCCCGAAAGCAGGAGCAGCGCGACGCCGACGAGCCCCGCCCACACGCCGTGACCGAGCCGGCGCAGATACAGGAAGAAGACGGCGCCCGCGCCGGCAAAGGCGACGAAGGTGAGGCGGCGGTAGGTGGCGAGCGGCTTGCGGGGAAACGCATGGGCGATCCACGGCGTCAGGATCCGATAGCCCCAGGGCGCCACCGTGAAAAAGGCCGGCTGCTCGGCCATCGCGAGGTACGCGTACGGATCGAAGGCCGGCAGGTTGAAGCGATCGCGGGCGCGGATCGTGTCGGCGTGGCGCTCGAACTGGAGGCCGACCGACGCGGCGGCGATCGCCACGGCGAGGAGCAGGCCCAGGTGGCGCGTCACGAACGCCGATCGTATCTGCTTTCGCCGGAACGCGGGTTAGCCTCGCCGCCGCCATTCGAAGCTGCCTGGTCCGGCTTCGTACGCGAGCGCCATCTGTCCTGAGAAGACGGATGCCCCGCTCGTCTAGAACCCGAAGCCCCCTCCGGCGACGGTCGTGATCGCGCCCCGCGGACCGAAGCGCCGGACGAAGCCGGCCGGGGTCGAGATCAAGATCTGGTCCGGTGCCAGGAACAGCAGGCTCGATACGTCCTCGCCGGCAACGGGCGAGACTCGATGGGTGAGCGTATCGATACGGCGAAGGCCGCGTCCGATCTCGCCCAGATAGACGTCGGAGCCCGCGCTCGCGAGCGCGGTGATTCTTGCGAAGCCCATGTTTCTCGCGTCCATGGGATCGTCTCCTCCGAAGTCGACACCACGCCCGGCCTCGAGAGTCGTTCGACCCCCGGCGATGCGCCAGATGCGGCTGGCGTCGCGTTCGGCCACCAGCATGCTGCCGTCGGCGGCCATCGCAAACGCCGAGATGCCTTCGAGCTTCCGAGCGGTGGTCGGCTGTGGATCGGTCGCTACCCCTTTGGGTAGACGGCCCGCGACGATCTGGGCCACTCCGGTGCTCGCGTCGATCCGCCGAATCAACCCCCAATACCCTTGAACCACCAAGACCGAGCCATCGCCGGCGACAGCGAGGCGACTCGGCCGGGCGAGCTCGGTCTCCAGCGCCGGCTTCCCGTCGATTCCGAAGCCGTCGCGCCCGTTTCCGGCGATCGTTGCGATGGAACCGCGATTGTCCACGCGCCGGATGCGATGGTTCTCGCTGTCCGCGATGAGCAGCTGGCCGGTGGCGTCGATCGCGACGTCGCTCGGACTGCTGAGAGACGCTTTCGCGGCTGCCTCTCCGTCGCCGCTGAACCCGGGCCGTCCGTTGCCGGCGATGGTGGCGATCCGTCCGGTGCGCGCGTCGATGCGGCGCACGCGGTGGGCACCCGCGTCGGCGATGAAGAGGTTGCCGGCCGCGTCGCGAGCGATCCCTTCCGGCCGTTTGAGGTAGGCCGAGGTGGCCGGGCCGGCATCACCCGCGTAGCCGAGCCCGCCGTTTCCGGCAACCGTGTCGACCGACCCTCGCCCGCTTCGTCGCAGGATCGTCCGGCTCTCCATGTCGGCGACCAGGATGTCGCCCGAGGGGGTTGCCGCAACCGCTGCCGGGCTAGTGCCAGCGAGCCCGGTGAGCGTTTCGATGATTCCGCTGCGCGTGTCGATGCGCCGCACGCGTCGGTTGCCGAGGTCGGCGATCAGCACGTCGCCCCGGGCGTCGATGGCGACGTCGACCGGATCGTCGAGCTGCGCCGACAAGGCCCTGCCGCCATCGCCACGCGAGCCGGCGAAGCCGTCGCCGGCCACCGTCGTGATCACGCCGGTTCGAACGTCCACGCGACGAATCCGGTGATTGCCGCGATCGGCAATGTAGAGGCTCCCGCTCCGATCGATCGCGAGCCCGGCCGGGTTGGCCAGGCGGGCGGTCGTGGCGGGCCCGCCATCACCGGTGAAACCCGAGGCGCCCATGCCGGCGACGGCCAGAACGATCTTCGACGTCGCGCTGACGCGTAGCACGACGTTGGCCGCAGCATCCGAAACGTAGAGATTGCCGGCCGCGTCACAGGCCAGCCCGGCGGGCTGGAGCAGGGGTTCGTCCGGCGCTCGCGGGGCGATCGGGGCGTCCGACAAGAAGGGAAGCCGCTCCGCCTGGAGGCGCGCCGCAGAAGCGCCGAGGACCGTCGCGATCGCTCCCGTCTTCGCATCCAGACGTCGCACGAGACGATCGTCGCGGTCGGCGATGAAGAG
>Ga0075420_100003164_pt1 | contig 14341 bp, 14 predicted proteins | sample SoiMetdeltSBSDD4_FD_75296 | JGI IMG/M metagenome (GOLD analysis project Ga0075420, IMG submission 75296) | Bulk soil microbial communities from a Populus tree surrounding site in Tennessee, USA - Soil MetaG P. deltoides SBSDD4 | ecosystem: Environmental > Terrestrial > Soil > Tree plantation... | reverse complement strand
GGTGGGCGGTCGCGTGGGGCGCTCGCTGGCGCGCTTCTCGGCCTCGATGTCCTTGCGCGACTTGAAGGCCGGCGCATTCGCCAGAGTGTCCTTCTTCAGATCCGAGACGAGTTCGACGCCACCCTCCGCCTTGGGCGTAACCTTCAGCTGGTCCATCTTGAGGGCGACGCTGCGCTCGCCGATGCCCAGGAAGCCGCCGACGCCGATCACGAAACCCTCGACCGTGCGGCCGTCCTTGCTCATCAGCAGATCGCTGATGTTGCCGATCTTGGTGTTGTCCGGCGCATTTACCGTCTGGCCGATGAGGTCGCGCGCGAGGATGCTCTCCGGCGGCTGTGTCACGATCTGGCCGGCCACCGGCGTCCTCGGGGCCTCGGGTTGGACTGCGGGCGGGGAGACCTGTTGTTGTTGGGCCGCAGCTGCGGTTAGGCCGAGCGTCAAAGCCAGGGCGGCTGCACTAGCGCCCGTCTTGAACGACATGTTGAACCTCCACAGTTGGCTGAAAGCAGTCCGCGAGGGACATGCGACTAAAGGCTAAACGCTTTGAGGGTGGGATGGTTGCTGCGCGACGTTAGCGGGGCGGGATCGCGCTGCGGCGCAATCCGGCCTTCGGCGACGCGAAACTCGTTCCTCGTGGTAGAGCATTCTGCAGGCGCCCCGGCTACTTGCCGCGGCCTGGCGCTCCCGTTACCAGTAACACAAGCCTTGAAGCAGAGAACCTCGGGGAGGAGGTGCCGTCATGCCCAGCCAACCGTACAGTTCCGCCGTGCCTGCAAGGTCGCCAGCGCGCAGGCTCCCGGTGCGGGTAGCGCTGGTTGCCGGCATGGCTGCGCTGGGCGCCGTCGGCGCGACCGCCCAGACCTACGGCATCGCCACCATGCAGCCGGGCACGCTCAACCACACCACCGGCTCGGCCATCGCCAAGGTGCTGAAAGAGAAGGCGGGGCTGAACGTGCTGGTGCAGCCCACCGCCGGCGAGACCACGCTGATTCCCATGGTCGGACGCGCCGAGGCCGAGATGGGCATCGCCAACATCGCCGAGATGGACAACGTCGCCAAGGGCACCTCGGCGGCGGGTGCGCAGCCCGACCTGCGCCTGATCGGCGCCATCCATCCGCTGCGCGTCGGCTGGTACGTGCGCAAGGACAGCGGGCTGAAGACCGTCGCCGACCTCAAGGGCAAGCGCGTGCCGCTCGGCTACTCTGCCATGCGCACCCAGGACACCACCACCACCGCGGCGCTCGCGGCCGCTGGCCTGACGGCCGCCGATGTCCAGGCCGTGCCGGTGCCGAACGTCGTGCGCGGCGCCGACGCCTTCGCCGGCGGCAACGCTGACACCTTCACGTTCGCCTTCGGCGGCGGCAAGCTGCGCGAGGTGGACGCCACGGTGGGCGGCGTACGCGTGCTCGAGATTCCCGAGGCCGGCATGCCCGCCGCCCGCAAGCTCTTCCCCTTCGCGTACCTTACCGAGGTGGACCCTGGCCCCGCCTTCCCCGGCGTGGAGGCGCGCATGAAGGTCTTCGCCTACGACAACATGCTGTTCACCAACGCCAAGGTGACGGACGACCTGGTCTACAAGATCATCGAGACCATGGAGGCCAACAAGGCGGAGCTGGTGGCGGTGCAGCCGGCGCTGCGCGACTACTCGGCCGCCGGGCTCTTCAAGCAGTATGACGTTGTTCCCTATCACCCCGGCGCCTTGAAGTACTTCAAGGAGAAGGGCTTCGCGCCCAAGGCCATCCAGTGAGCGAAGAGCGCATCGTCCCCGACGCGGCGGAGCTTGCCGCCACCGCGTCGCGGGCCACTGTCGTTGCCGCCACCATCCTGCAGGCGCTGCTGGTGCTGTCCGTTGCCCTGTGGGTGCTCGACGTGCCCGCCCAGGTGTTCCGCCTGGCGCTCTATACCGAGCAGCTGCTCGCCGTGTGCCTCGGCCTGTCGCTGGCGCTGGCCTTCGTCATCGAGCAGCCGGTGCGCTCGCGCTTCGACTGGGCCGGGAGCGCCGCCTCGGTCGGCCTCGCCGCCTACATCGTCTTCCGCCAGCTTCGCTCAGGTGATGTGCCGCTGGCACTCTACCCGGCGCTGGCGGCGTGCCTGCTGTGGACCATGCTGGGCAGCCGGGACTCCGTGGCGCGCGCGCTCGACTGGATCGCCGCCGCGCTCTCCCTGCTGATCTGCGGGTGGATCGCCGCGTTCTACGAGAAGCTGACGGGCGAGGTCGCCATGATGCCGCCCGAGGGCATCATCGGCAGCGCTATCCTGATCCTGCTGGTGCTGGAGGCGAGCCGGCGCATCTCCGGGCTTGGGTTCGTCGGCATCATTCTTGCGATGGCGGTCTATATCTTCCTGAGCCCGCACTTCTCCGGAGCCTTTCAGACCCGCCCGGTGTCGCCGGAGCGGCTCCTCGTCTATCTCGGCCTCGATACCAACGGCATCATCAGCGCCATCCTGCAGGTGGCGGTGATCGTGGTGATCCCGTTCACGATCCTCGGCCAGGTGCTGGCCCGCACCGGCGGCGCCGATTTCTTCTCCGACATCGCCATGTCGGCCATGGGCCGCTACCGCGGCGGCGCCGGCAAGATCGCGGTGGTGGGCTCGGGTCTGTTCGGCATGATCTCCGGCAGCGCGGTGAGCAACGTGCTGGCGGTGGGGATCGTCACCATCCCCACCATGATCCGCTCGGGCTTCACGCCGCGCCGTGCCGCCGCAATCGAGTCGGTGGGCTCCACAGGCGGGCAGCTGATGCCGCCGGTGATGGGCGCCTCGGCCTTCATCATGGCCGAGTTCCTGCAGGTCTCCTACGGCACTGTCTGCATCGCCGCCGCCATTCCGGCGTTCCTCTACTACGCCTGTCTGTTCTTCCACGTGGACCTTGAGGCAGGCAAGCAAAGGATCGGCGCCGCGGCCATCGCCGACGCGCCGGGCATCGGCGAGGTGCTGCGGTCCGGATGGCATTTCCTGGTGCCGATCGGCTTCCTGATCGCCGCCCTCATGTATCCTGAGGTGTTCCGCCTGACGCCGGAAAAGGTGGCCATGGTCGCGACCGGCATGCTGATGCTGTTCGCGCTGGTGTTCGGCTACCGCGGCAAGCGCGCCACAATCGGCCAGGTGCTGAAGGCTGTGGTCGATACCGGCCGGGTGTCGCTCGACATCATCCTGATCGGTGCGGCGGCCGGGCTCATGGTGGGCATCATGAGCATCTCCGGCCTCGCTTTCGGCATGACGCTGCAGCTGGTGGCGCTCTCCGGCGACAACATCTTTCTCCTGCTGCTGCTGATCGCCGTTCTCGCCTTCCTGCTCGGCATCGGCCTGCCCACGGTGAGCGTCTACATCCTCACCGCGACGCTGCTGGCACCGGCGCTCATCAAGCTCGGCGTGACGCCGATGGCCGCGCACATGTTCGTCATGTACAACGGCCTGCTCTCCATGATCACGCCGCCGGTGGCCTTCGCCGCCTATGCAGCGGCCAACATCGCCCGCACCGACGGTTGGACCACCGGCTGGGTCGCTTGCCTGGTCGGCTGGAGCACGTTCCTGCTGCCGTTCCTGTTCGTGCTGACGCCCAGCCTGCTGATGGACGGCTCCGGCGTGGAGATCGTCCTCAACCTGGCGCGGGTGCTGCTCGGCATCTATCTCGGCACCGCCGCTGTGGTCGGTTTCGCGCTCGGTCCGCTATTGCGACCGGTGCGCGCGCTCTACGGTATGGTGGCGCTCGCTGTGGTGCTGCCGCCGGGGGCCTTTGGCGGCGCAGTGTGGATCAATGTGGCGGGCATCGCCATTGCGAGCGTCATGCTCGGCTCCGACTACGCCCGACGCCGCGCCGCGGTGCCACAACGCGGCCCGGCATGAGCATCGGCCGGGGACCTCCGCAGGCAGAGGCCTCCGCCGCCACGCTTGCAGAGATCAGGCCGCCATCGGCTTGCCGGTCTCCAGCAGCGACTTGAGATCGCTCAGGGTCCAGGGCCAGCCGCCGCCACCCCTGGCCGGATCGGTGCCGCCGGGCACCATGCCGGCGACCAACGGCGCACCTGTGACGTCGTGGCTCAAGGTCACCGTGCAGACGCCGCCCTCATGCTCTGAGATTTCGTAGGTGAGACGCGTGGGCGCTTCTGCGGCGGTGGCAGGGTTGAAGAGCGGGTGCCACGTCTGCACCAGCTTGCGCGGCGGATCGCTTTCTATGACCTCGCCGACGATCATCTCGTCGGGCAATCCCACGGCCTTCATCTCGGCGCTGGCCCTGTGACAATAGCGGCCGCCGGGCTTGAGGTCGTATTCGACGGAGCCGCCGTAGGCATACCGCTGCGTCCATTCGGGCTTGGTAATGGCGTCCCAGATCGCCTCGGCGCTGGCCTTGATGACGATCCTGTAGACCAGCGTGGTTGCGGGCTTATCTGTCATGACGGTCGATCCTTCTTCTCCAGGTCGGCCTTGAGCGCGACCAGCGCCGCGACCTCCCGTTCCCTGTACTTGTCGATCCACCGGTCGTGGATCATCCGGATCGGCACCGCGTTCAGAAAGTGCAGCTTCTCGCGGCCGGACCGGCGAGTGACGACGAGACCCGCATCCTCGAGGACGCGTAGATGCTTCATGACGCCGAAGCGCGTCATCTCCAGCCCGGACTCGAGCTCTTTCAGCGTACGGCCGTCGCGCTGAAAGAGGAGATCGAGCAGAAAGCGACGTGTCGGATCGGCAAGCGCCTTGAATACGCGGTCGTCGTCTGTCACGCCGGGACGATAGGTGACCATACAGTCACCTGTCAAGTTGCAACGTCGCACTGGGAAACGGCGGAGTAGGCTGCCGCGGACTGGATCTGCGGCAACTCCCCGTTTCGGAGAGATTGGCGGGTTGCGGCTATCGCCGAATCCACCCTGCGCTCCGTGCCGGACTCAGCGGATGGCGATGGGGTTGATGATGGCCTGCACCGCGCCGGTGATCCGCGGCGCGCCGAGGACGAACAGGAACTCGTAGCCCTTGTCGGCGGCGAGCGCAGCCGTGTTCATGTTCTCCAGGATGTGGATCCCGTTGTGGGCTATCCGGACCTCCTGCGCCTCGAACACGGTCTTGGTCTCGAAGGGAAGCACCTCCAGGCCCCAGGTGTCGGCGCCCACCGCCACCACGCCCTTGCCCGCTAGGTACTTGGCACCATCGATGCCGAGGCCCGGCTCGGCCGCACCGTAGCGCTTGTCGTCTTTGCCGATGAGGCTGATCCAGCCGGTGTGGAACAGCACGATGTCGCCCTGGCGGATCTCCATGCCCTGCTTCTTGAATGCCCGCAAGGGCGCCATTGCGGCGATGGGCCGCATGCGGTGCCTACGTTCCTACGTTGTGGACGCGTTCCTGAGCAAGTGGGTGGGGGAGCGCCAGGGCCCTCCCGGCGCGATTGCTATCGCGCCGGCGCCGACTGCGCTTCGTTTATTTCTACCGGGCGGGGGCGCAGCTCCTCACCCTGGCTGCGATCCGTCATGCGGCCCGCGCCGATGGTGCGCCGGATTGAAATTCCGGCCGGATGCGAACCAGGTAGGAAAAATCATAGCGTCCGGTGCGCGCCGCGAGCACGGCCTGATCGAATTCCACAAGCGGGATGAAATTGTGTGCGCTGCAGGCCGGGCAGATCACTTCGCAGTCGGCCCGCATCGCCGCGATGCTCGAATACCACTCGTGCCGGCACCCACTGCATTTGCAGGGCCAAAGACCGTCGTCATCGAACATGGCATATCTCCGCGTTTGATCGATCGCGGAACAATAGTGGGCCGGGCCATGGTGGATGACCGCCCAAAGCGAATTTCCACAGCGATTCCAACATATCTTTGGCTGATTTGATAGTTCGCTATCAGCTACAGGATAGCGGCTATTATCTAGAATATATATACCACTAGGAGATCGAGGCGTGATTATCTACGGTCGCCAACCTTAGCCTCAAGGTTGATCCGTTTGTCAGCAGCGGCATTTCCTCGTGCAGTAGTAAGACGTTTTCGGATTCTCAGTCCTATACATCTCTTATCGATGCCGGAATTCAGAGATCGTGAGACCGAATTTCAACAGCATCTAGAGATCGTTTTAAGTCATAACGATTGCCTTTGACACGCCCAACTCCTCCACCAATATAAGTGCCGCGGGGGAGTTGACTAAAGTCAAGCGTGGAGGGGGCATGAGTGACCGGCGTTATGATGCCATGAGACATGCCGTGGATTTGGCCCGTTCGGGCCTGTGCAGCAACTGGTGGGCAGTCGCCGCGCGGCTGCGTGCTCGACGCTACCAGGAAGCCGATGTGGAGTGGACGCGGGGCCAGCGCGAGTGGCTAGACCTCTTGTGCGCCGAAGCCCGTCGCGCCTCCCTCGACGGCGACCCTTGGCGGCCCTGCGCTTGAGGCAAGCTCAGACAGCGGCAAGTCGTCGCAGGCAGTGTCAGGCTTGCCTGCCCGTCTGACTCTCAGTGACCGCCCTGCCGGGCGCCGTTGAGCCTGCGGCGCTTGAGGCCTTCGAGGAAACGCCGTCAAGTCGAGCGTCCGGAGTCGGATGTTCCCCATCGCCTTAACCAAGGGCGGTAGTAGCGGTCCCGCAGGGGGGCACCGGCCTCGCATCGACGGTGCGGCTGCAGTAGGTGTTAAGCCCAGGAGCTCGACGATGCTGGGCACGGCCGGTGGAAGACCCGGGGGGAGGGCGTATGGCCGCGATGGCCATCACGCCGTGGTCGTCGCGGTCGGCTTTGGCCTGGTGCTGGGCTGTGCCTATTTTCTGGCGGCGCGGTGGGGCCTTGCGCTTCTCAGCAAAGCGGAAGGGGCGGCCGTCTTCTGGCCCGCATCGGGCGTCGCTGCGGGCACGCTGATGGTGGTCGGCAGCCGCTCCCGCGCCTGGCTGGCGCTCGTCGTCCTCGCCGCCACTGTTGCCGCCAACCTTATGAGCGACAGAGGCCTTCTCGCGGCCGTGTGCTTTGGCCTGTGCAATGCGGGCGAGGCGTTGCTGGCGGCTTGGCTGGCGCACCGCTGGTCAGGGTGGCCGTTCAAGTTCGACCGTCTGCGCGGGCTGTGGGGGTTCTTCGCCGCCGCAGCGCTGGCATCGGCCGTGGCCGCCGCCGGCGCAGCTGTTGCCATGCAGCACTTCCACGGGGTGACAGCGTCCTGGCTGAGCATCTGGCATGTGTGGGCCGTGGCGGACGCCATCGGCATCGTTGCCATCGCGCCGCTGGTCGTTGGGCTCCACGACTTGGCGGGCGAGCGCAGGCCCTGGGACGAAACGGTCGAGGGAGTGCTGGCGATCGCCCTTCTGGCGGCAACGGCCGTCGTCGTGTACGCGGCGCCCGCCGGCCCGTGGCTGTGGCGCGTGCCGCCCGCGGTGCTGTTCCCGTTCCTGCTGTGGATCGCCGCCCGCTGCCGGCCGGTGTTCACCGCGGCGGCTGCGGTCGTCATCTCAGGCGTGCTGCTCGGGGCGGCCATCTTGCGCCTCGGGCCGTTTGCCGTCGCCGACGTTCCGATGCGCAGTGTGCAGGTGACGATGCTGATCGCCTCGCTGTGCGCTCTTACCTTGAGCGCGCTGTTCGCCGAGCGCCGGCGCAACGAGGCGGCCCTCGTGGAGAGCAACGAGCGGCTGCGGCTGGCGCTCGGCGGGGCGCAACTGGGCCTGTGGAGTGCGGATCTGGCCACCGGCGCGCTGGAATGCGACGAGCGCCATTGCCGCATCAATGGCCACGATCCGGCCGCGCCGCCGCGCACGCTCGCGCACGCCAGGACCTTCGTGCACCCGGATGACCTGCCGCACCTTGATGCGGCCTTCGCCGTGGCCGGGCGCACCGGCAGCAGTTGTCAGGCCGAATATCGCCTTCGCATGGACGGTGCCGCCGATCCGACCCGGATCCGCTGGGTGGCAGTGGAGGGGAGCGTCGTCCGCGACGCCTCCGACCGGCCCGTGCGCCTGCTCGGCGTCACACGTGACATCACCGGGCGCAAGCGTGCCGAGGAGCAGAAGGACCTGCTGCTCGCCGAGCTCGATCATCGCGTGAAGAACGCGCTGGCCGTCGTGGCCGCGCTGGCATCGCGCACGCAAGAGACCAGCGGCTCGGTGGCGGACTTCGTGGCCGCGCTCGACGGCCGCATCAAGTCCATGGCGACCGCCCACGAGCTGCTGAGCGGCCGCAAGTGGGAGGGACTGCCGCTCCGTGGCCTGATCGAGCGCGAGCTGGAGCCCCATGCGACCGGGGGCAACGTGCGCATCGACGGCCCCGATGTGGTGCTGCGTGCCGAGGCCGGTCAGTCTCTGGCCATGGTATTGCACGAGTTGGTCACCAATGCCGCCAAATACGGGGCGCTGGCCATGGAGAATGGCCGCGTGTCGGTGCGCTGGGCACATGTGCCCGCCAACGGCACGGGCGCGACCCTGGTCCTCGACTGGGTGGAGAGCGGCGGTCCCGCGGTGACGGCCGGGGCGCGGCCTGGCTACGGCACCAGGGTCATCCGCGACCTGATCCCCTACGAGCTTGGCGGCACGGTGGGCTTGAAGCTTGCGCCCGACGGCGTGTGCTGCCGGCTGCGGATCCCGGCCAGGTGGCTGAGCGCGGACGGTCAGCCGGTTCACGCGTTGAATGGGCCCGAGGCCGGGCACGAGAAGGTTGCAGGCCCCTCGGTGCCGGCGACCGGCACCTGAGCTCCAGCATCCATGCGAGGGGCTGGCCCTCCCGCGTGCGCTTGGCGAGGTCGGGTTACGGCAGGGTGCGATAGAAACCCCTGCCGTCCGGCAGGCAGGCGAGCCAGAGGCGCTCGCCGGCGGCGGTCGTGACGGTTGCCGACACCACCCAGCCGTTGCCCACCGCCTCGCTCCAGATGGAGCGGGTGCAGTAGGTGCTCTCCCAGGCCTCTGCCTGGCGCTCCCGCCAGCCGTCGCGCAGGGCGCTGGCGGGCGCCTTGTAAAACCGCTTGAAGTGTACGGTCTTCAGGTCGCAGCCGATCTCCACGCCGTCGTTGCGCGTGAACCGATCGGTCCAGGTGCCCATATCGCCCACCGACGAGCGGACGTACTCCTTGGCGGCCACACAGAACTCAGCGTCGTCGAAAGCCTGCGACGACTGGGCTGCAAGTGACAGGACGGTCGCCGCAACCAGCGTTGCCGGCGATAGGCGGCGCATGGCCCGTACCTCGCGCGTGAATCTCCCGTAAACGGCGCTTGAGTCTACGCCAGACCGGGATGGCGGGCCAGCGGCGGTTGGCAGTGGCAGTTGGCAGCGGTTTGCGCCCGGGCGCACGTCGGCTAAGAAGGGCTCCGCAAGGGCTCGGCCGGCGAGGGAGTGCCATGGCCTTTCTACGCTTCGCATGCCTGTTGATGCTCGCCTGCGGCGCCGCCGCCTGCGGCGACGATCGCGCGGCGCTGGCGCTGGGCTGCCAGGACCCCACCGACGCGCGGCGGCAGGTGGACGCCTGCACCAGGCTCATTGCCGCAGATCCGAAGCATCGCAAGGCGTACGACAACCGCTGCCAGGCCTACAACGAGCTGGCGCAGTACGAGAAGGCGCTGGCCGACTGCGACACGGCCATCAGGCTTACCCCGAGCACGGCATCGCCCTACAACAACCGTGGCGTGAGCCACGAGATGCGCGGCAATCTCGATGCCGCCCTCAAGGACTACGAGAAGGCCTTGGCGATCGATCCGCGGTTTGCCGTCGCGCTGGCCAACCGCGGCGATGTGTACGCCAAGAAGGGCGAGAAGGACCGTGCGATCGCCGACTACCGCGCCGCGCTCGCCATCGACCCGGGCATCGGCGTGGCGTTGAGCGGTCTGCAGAAGCTGGGCGCGAGGCCCTAGGGTGGCCGCTTGCGGGGAGAGGGTTAGGGTGAGGGTCAGCCACAAACACCAACGTCGGAGTGGGATGCTGCCTTTCACCCCGGCCCTCTCCCGCGCTACTGAGCTTGCGGCGACGTCGGCTTCGCGCGGGGAGAGGGAGTCCCCCGATGCTTGCGTCCGCTCGCCCTAGGCAGCACATTCGCGCCTGTCGCCACTCCACAAAGGTCTATGCCCCGTGCCTCATCTCTTCTCTCCGCTCGAGATCGGTCCGCTCACGCTCCCTAACCGCATCGCCGTCGCCCCCATGTGTCAGTACTCGGCCGAGGACGGCAGCGCTACCGACTGGCACCTGCAACACCTGATGCAGCTCGCCATGAGCGGGGCGGGGCTGGTCATGGTGGAGGCGACGGGGGTGGAGCGGATCGGGCGCATCACGTCCGGCTGTCTCGGCCTCTACTCGGACGACAACGAGGCGGCGCTGGCGCGTGCGCTCGGCGCGGCGCGCAAGGTGGCGGTGCCCGGCACGCGCTTCGGCATCCAGATCGGCCACGCCGGGCGCAAGGCCTCCTCGCAAAGGCCCTGGGAGGGCGGCAAGGCGCTCAGCAAGGCCGAGGGCGCCTGGCAGACCGTGGCCCCCTCCGCCATTCCCTTCTGGCCCGACGGACCGGTTCCGACCGCGCTGGACGAGGCCGGCATGGCGGGTGTGGCGGCGGCTTTCCAGCAGGCGGCGGAGCGGGCGGTACGGCTGGGCTTCGACGTTGTGGAGTTGCACATGGCGCACGGCTATCTCCTGCAGGAGTTCATCACGCCCCTGGCAAACCGGCGCACCGATGCCTACGGCGGCTCGCCGGAGGCGCGCATGCGCTTCCCGCTGGAGGTGGCGAGGGCCGTCAAGGCGGCGTTGCCGGCGGGCACGGTGCTGGGCGCCCGCATCAATGGCACCGACTGGTCCGAGGGCGGGCTCACGCCCGGCGATGCTGTGTTCCAGGCGGCGCAGCTGAAGGCGGCGGGTGTGGGCTATGTCTGCGTCTCGGGCGGCGGGGCGGTGCTGCAGATGAAGGTGCCGCTGGCGCCGGGCTACCAGGTGCCCATCGCGGCCAACGTGCGCGCCGGGACCGGCATCGTCACACGCGCGGTGGGCCTGATCGTCGAGCCGGCGCAGGCCGAGGCGATCGTGACCTCCGGCCAAGCGGACTTCATTGCCCTGGCCCGCGCCATCCTCGATAACCCGCGCTGGGTCTGGCACGCCGCCGAGCGGCTGGGCGCCAGGATCGCGTATCCGCCGCAATACGCCCGCGCTGCCGCTGCGGTGTGGCCCGGCGCGGCGATGGCGCGGCCGGGCTTCGCGGCCGCGTGAGGCCCCATGCGGCTCCGGCGCCGCACTGCGCCGCAGCAAAATGGGTGCTACCCTCAAGGACGGTTTGGCGTGGCCGTGCCTTGGGGTATTCTGGCGCATGCTTACGCTCAGCCTCTTGCGCCACGCCAAGTCGAGCTGGTCGGACTCTCGCCTGAAGGACTTCGAGCGGCCGTTGAACGATCGGGGCGAGGCGGCCGCACCGCGCATGGGCGCCTTCATGGCCCGGCGCGGGATCATGCCCGGTCTGATCCTCTGCTCCACCGCCGTGCGCGCGCGCCAGACGCTCAACTTGGTGCTGCCGCATCTCAAGGGGGCACCGGAGCTCGTCTACGAGGACGGGCTCTATCTCGCCTCCTCCGCGGCCATGCTGAAGCGGCTGCACAAGGTTGCAGCCGCGGAGAGGCACGTCATGATCGTCGCCCATGACCCCGGCATGCACACGCTTGCGGTGGAGCTGGCCGGCACCGGCAACGCCGACGATCTCAAGCGGCTGTCCGACAAGTTCCCCACCGCCGGGCTCGCGGTCATCGTCTTCGAGGCCCATGCCTGGCCCGAGGTCAAGTGGGGCAGCGGCCGTCTCAAAGTCTTCGCGGCGCCGAAGCACCTGCAGCTGGCGGCGTGAGCGGGTCAGACCCTGCGGGTATGACCCCAGGCACAACCTCAGAATATCCGACCCGCACCGCCGCCGGCTGGCATGCATAAAAAGATCGAGACGGTCTGCCATCGGCTCAGACCCGCAAGGGTCTGACCCGATGTGAGCGCCCTTGACCCGATCCGCGCCCCTCCCTAAACCCTGGCGATGCTTGTCCTCATCGATAACTACGACAGCTTTACCTACAACCTCGTCCACTACCTGGGCGAGCTGGGCGGCGAATGCCGTGTGTTCCGCAACGACAAGATCACGGTTGCGGAGGTCTTGGACATGAAGCCCAAGGGTATCGTGCTGTCGCCGGGGCCGTGCACGCCCAACGAGGCCGGCATCTGCCTGGAGCTGATCGAGAAGGCCGGGCCCGTCATCCCGCTCCTGGGTGTGTGCCTCGGTCACCAGGCCATCGGCCAGGCTTACGGCGGCAAGGTGGTGCGGGCGCCGGTGCCGATGCACGGCAAGCTGTCCGAGATCACGCACGCAAGCAAGGGCCTGTTCAAGGGCCTGCCCAGGAAGCTTCAGGTGACGCGCTATCACTCGCTGCTCGTGGAGCGCAAGGGTCTGCCCGCCGATCTCGCCGTCACTGCGCGGACGGCCGACGGCCTCATCATGGGCCTGCAGCACAAGGCGCACCCCGTCCACGGCGTGCAGTTCCATCCCGAGAGCATCGCCTCCGAGCACGGCCACGCCCTGCTCGCCAACTTCCTGGATCTCGCCGGCATTGCTCCCCGCCGCCGCAACGCCAAGTCGGCGCGGCACGCCGCGTGAGCGCACTGCAGGCGGGCTGCCAATTCGTTGTGCAACCGGGGCGCGTGCGCTCACGGGCCGCGTGCTGATTGACAGGAGCGCGGACCGCAGGGTCAAATGCGGCTCGCGGCCGCACAAGCTGCGGTTTGCGCATTGTGGGGCGCACCCCCTGCACGGCCCTGAGGGCGGACGCAGCCCGGGTGCGATATGCCTTCTGCCCGGACCGGCACTGGTCCCAACAACAACGAGAGCTGCCCCGGCGGCGTCAGGCGAGCGACAACCAAGGAGGTACGAAATGACTGCAAGCAAGCGAGGCGCCATGCTTCTCGGCGCCGCATCGGCCATTGCCGCAGTGCTGGCCATGGCAACGCTGCAGGGCGCCGACGCCCAGGAGCGCAAGTCGTTGCGCTGGTCGACGGCCCAGGTGGGCTCCTACGGCTATACCATCGCTGCCTCGATGGCGAAGGTGCTCGAGCAGGCTCTGGGCGGCGAGTACACGGTCACCGTACAGCCCTACCAGTCCCCGACTGTCTCCATGAAGGCAACAATGGATGGAGACGCCGAGATCGCCTACGTCGCCGACATCGGCATGACCGAGTTCGCCGAGCGGACCGGCCCGTTCAAGGACTACAAGCCCGCCAAGCCGGAGCTGGTGCACACCTGGTACGCCTATCCGATGGAATCGATGATGGCGACCACAGTGAAGGGAGCCGACAAGTTCAAGTGCTGGAAGGATTTCAGCGGCCAGCCGGTGTACTTCACCCAGGCCGGCTTCCAGAACTGGCTCAACTGGCAGCGCATCTTCAAGGCGCTGGGCTACAACTTCAAGCACGTGCAAATCGACAACAAGGCGAACTCCGACGCCTTGGAGCAGGGAACCATTGTTGGCTCTGCCATATACACCACGGCGGGCCGCTCGCTGCCGCCCTACTGGAAGGAGACCGAGGTCCGGATGGAGTTCCGGCTGGTCAATCCCTGTCCCGACGAGGTCGCCAAGCTCAAGGCCGCCGGCCTTGGCGTCGCCACTGTCCAGGCGAAGGACGCCTTCGCCAAGAGTGTCGGCCCCACGACCCTGCAGGGCGTGCCGATCCTGTTCGGCTACAACGTGCGTGCGGATATGCCGGAAGCGGTCGTCTACAAGATGATCAAGGCCTTCTTCGACAAGAAGGAAGAGCTCGTGAAGATTGAGGCGGGCTTTGGGCCAATGGCCAAGGACTTCGTCGGTATGCAGGTCCAGGGCATCAAAGCCAATCCGCAAGTCCCGGTGCATGCCGGCCTGGCCAAGTTCCTGAAGGAGCACAAGGCCTGGGACGACAAGTGGAAGGTTGCGCCCAGCAGCTGATCGTTCAGGAACGACGAATCTGAGGTGGGGACTCGCCCGTGCTGACGCGCGGGGTCCCCGCCTCTGGTTATGGGCAATTCACCGCGCAACGCTGCGCGGGAGCGCCGGGCCTTCAGGCCGCTAGGGAAAATCAGAATGATCCACCGGCTCCGGGCACACGTCAGCGTCGGCAACCTTGCCTTCGTTCTGTCGGCGATCCAGCTGGTCTGGCTGGTCTGGTTCTTCTACACGGGTTTCGGCGGCGCGCTGGAGCTCGTCGTGCACCTGATATCGATCGCGCTCGCCCTGCAGGTCCTGTTCATGTACCAGCAGGACTACCTCTACAGGTGGCTGCCGCCGATCGCGAACCATCTCCTGGTTGCCGTCTATCTGGGCATTTGTCTGCTTGCCTTCGTTTACTTCCATTATGAGTACGAGCGGCTCGCGATCTACGCGATGGGCTCGTTCAACCGCAATGACTTCATCGTAGGGCTGCTGGTCTTCCT
>Ga0075420_100003162_pt1 | contig 14347 bp, 9 predicted proteins | sample SoiMetdeltSBSDD4_FD_75296 | JGI IMG/M metagenome (GOLD analysis project Ga0075420, IMG submission 75296) | Bulk soil microbial communities from a Populus tree surrounding site in Tennessee, USA - Soil MetaG P. deltoides SBSDD4 | ecosystem: Environmental > Terrestrial > Soil > Tree plantation... | reverse complement strand
AGGAATTCTATTCCCTGCGTTTGCTTCAAGCGGCGCTCAGCCCTGCGCAGATAGCCGGGAGTTGCCGCTTCAGTAAGGCCGTTCCAAATCAGAAAATCCAGCGCCATCTTCGTATAGAACATATTGACGAACGGCGTCAGCCCGCGAACGACCGTAAGCAGCTCGCCTGTAGGGTTTTCGCCCTCACGCATGGCCTGATACGCCCGCATCATGTTCTCGGCCGTGCCGACTGTCGGGCCAGCAATGTAGGCCGCGACGCTCTGCCCGTGCCTGCCCAGCTCGCCGAACAGGAAGTCTCCGATCATGCTTGAGGTTCCTGCCCGCGTCAGCCCTGCCAGGATCGCCCGCCCCGGATCGTTGTCCCACTGCGAGAACGGATCTTGTCCCTTGAAGAGCTGATTGAGCCCGTTCGCCAGCACGCCAAGGATAGCGCCGGTTATGGCGTACTCGGCAATGCCCGCGACCGCGCCAAGCTTGCCCTGCCCGCCATAGATCTCCCGTCCCCACGTGCGGCGGAAGTTGGCCACCATGAAGCTTTTGAACTGCGTCCCGAGACGAAGCGCAATCCCGAGTGGAGAGCCCGCCTTCTGGCCCTGGTAGAGGATCGCTTTCTCCGCGACGCCGGGATTGAGGACGCCGTAATCCATTCGATCCGCATAGTACGAATAGAGCCGGTCTGCCATCGCTTCGCGGAAAGTCTGATACTCCCAAACGACGCCGGTTGCCTGATTGTAAGCCGAGATAGCAGCGTCCGGAATGTTCAGCGCGTCCCGTGGCGTCAAATAGCGATTGCCTTCGCGTCCGACCGTCCACGGCGCACGCATGAGCGCGTTCCATTCGTTTTCGCCAATGTTGAACGCGCTCATAATACGCTGTTCGCTTTCGCCGAGCGCGCCCCAGAACTGGCCGTGATAGCTGCCCATATGCCGAGACATCATGTGGAGCAGCCCGCCGCGCGCCCGGTTGGTCAGCGCCTGCGCCCCGGAGTAGCGGAAGAAGATATCTTGAAGCCTGTTCAAACGCCCCGTGAAACCGCCAAGCTGGCGAGGATCGTTGATTTCCAGATGCGCGTTGTACTCGGCAAGCTCGCCTTCGAGATAGGCTCCCAGCAGATCGGCGACCTGCCGCTTCTCGCTGTTCATCCCGCCCCGGAAATACGCCATGAGACCGGAAGTCATGCGGTCGATAAAGCCGACGCCCTGGTAGCGCAGTTCGCCGCTGACGCTGGCCAGATCGACGAGCTGGGCAAACGGCAGGAAGCCAAGCTTCGCCATGCGCTGAATAGACAGCACGTTCGAAGTCACGCGCGCCCATGTCTCGTTATGCGGACGGTTGGCTTCGCCCGTCATATAGTCCATCCACAGCTCGTAAGAGCGGTTCTGCGACGTCAGACGCTCGATCATATCGAAGTCGCTGCGGCCCCGCGCTTCCTGCTGGAGCATCTGAATATCGGTCTGCATGGCGCGCTTTGGATTAGTCCCCCAAACACGCATCAAGCCAGCATCGCGAGCCGCCGACATTGCCGAGCGCATGATGATCTGGGAAGGCGTCATTTGCGAGGCGACGCCCATATAAGCCAGCCAGCTATCAGCATCCTTGAAGTGAATAACGCGGCTCTCTGAGACCTTCTTAGCGAGGTTCTGCCCGCCGACGCTATCCGGAATAAGGTCCATCTCTTCCGGGTTATAGCTGTCGTGAATGCCGCTGACGATCCGCTTATATTGCGCGCGAAGCTGCGTCTCGATATGCGCTGCGTCCCTGTTCGGATAGATTGTCGGGATATCGAACCATTGCTGCGCGTAGCCTACCCAGCGATCCTCACCCATGCGCCGAACGAGATCCTTGTCATGCGTCGTCCTGGCAATGTAGCCGTCATAAGAGCCGATGAACGCGCCTTCGTTGTTCAGCATCTCGACGGCGCGGCGCTGGAGGTTCTGCACAATCCGTGCGATCTGGAGCGCCTGAGGATTGCGCGTCACGGGCCTGCGCGGTCCTGGAGCAGTCCGGTTCAATTCGAACAGTTCCCGCGTCCAATCGCGCTCCATCGCCCCGGAAGCGAAGATCTGGTCAAGCCCTGCCGTCTTCAGCTCTTCGTCGAAGGTTCCAAGGAGCTTGTACGTGTTGCCTTCGATAGCCGCTGCCGCGCTGTCGCGGTTGCCGAGAAACGGCGTGTTCGTCCCAACAAGCTTTGCCTGCACGCCGAGGCTTTCGTCGCCTGCATTGCCATAGGTAACGAAGCGCTGACCACGTTTCGCCGCATCCATGACGACGTTCGCCCGCTGCTGCGCCGCGATGAGGCGAGCCCGTGCGATTAACGTGTCTCTGGCGTTCTGAAGCGTAGCCGTCTGCGGATTTTCGAGCGCAGTCTGTATGCGACCCTGCTCCGGAGAGAAAGGACCGAAGACCTGCTGATTGCGCGGGTGAATATCGTAGGCAATAAGCATCTCGACAATCGCGCCGACTTCCTGCTTCGTTAGCCGGGTCTGCGTCTCGTCAATGATCGTCTTGATACAGCGGTCTGCGTTCATTTCAACTTCTCCAAATACTCTTCTGCCGCACGCAGCCCTTTAGCCCGGAAGATCACGAGCACGCTGCAAGGGCAGGCTCTAGGATGCGACAGCAAGGGCAACAACACGGAAGGCAATTTCGTGACGCAGTAGCGCGCCAAGCTGTCTAGCTCTCTGGATTTAGCAGACATTGCACAGCCGTGTTGTAGATGTTCTCAAGTTCGCCCTGCTCCGCATTGATCTTTTCGAGCTGCGCCTTCAGCCGTAGCGCTGCCTCTGGAGGAAGCGTAGCGGCGATGGCGTCAAACTGCTTCTGCGCCGCTGCCTCCACAGCCTTAAACTGCGCTTCGTATGTGACGATCTCGGCAGACTTCAGCGCATTCAACTGAGCCGGAGGCGTCTCCACCTTCTCCACCATGGCGGGAGGCAAGTCGATCTGCGCCCCCGACGGAGCCAAGCCTTCCGCTTTCTCGACGTCCCTACGCTTCGGCTGCTTCGGAACCTCATCTTTGAAGACGATCTGCACGTCTCCGCCGCGCTCATCCGAGTATAACCGTTCGGCGTTAATCCGTCCGATCTTACGCGGCGGATTTCCGACTGCGCCCGGCTTCTTCGGAGGCGTCGCGGTCTCAGAAGGCTGCACGCTGAGTTCGATCTTACCCTCTGCTGCAAGCGTGTTGACGTAGCGAACAAGTTCAGCTTCGCCAATGTTGAACACGGTACGCATGCGAGGACCGAAGATCTCGTTAACGAAGAAAGGCCCCTTCCCCGCTAAGCCAGGATACTGCTCCGTTAAGACGCGCCGCAGAGCGTTGACTTTGTTGGTGATCAGACGACGCGCTTCCGTCTCCTTCGCTTCCTTCGACATGGCTCCGAACAGAACGATTTCCGTCCCGTCTTTGTCTGTCTTCTTAACGAGGTTCGGTCTGCGCTTCTGGATCTCCTTCACGGCTTTATCGAACTTGTTCTTCGACATGCCGGGAAGATAGTCCTTTAGCACGCGATCCGTAGGCACGGCGTTGTCGTCATTGGCCTTTATAGATGTTTCGATAGCCTTCTGCACTTGCCGTTCTGAGTAAACAGGAGCGGCGGGCTTCTCCTCTTTCGCGGGCGCGGTTTCAGGAGCTTTCGCAGCCCCTTCCGACGTTGCTGCTTTCGGCGCTGGCTCTGGGACATAGTCCGGAACCTCCTTATCGACAGGCCCCTCCGCAATCGCCTGATAATCCTGCTTGCGCCCCATGAGCGCGTCAACGGCGTTCGATACTCTCGCGCGCTCGGAGGCGAGGAGATGCTGCTCCCGCCCGGCTATCGCCCGCGCCTTCACAGAGAGCGGACGGTTCTTCCCTACGCCGCTTTCCGCCTCAAGCCTGCCTGCCCATGCCGCGAGCGCTTCCCTGGCCTGGAGAGCCTTCTCTGCGTTCTTAGGAACGGCCACCGCGCCAGCTTTGAAGGCAGCGGTCAGCTCGTGCATGTTCTCGGCGTAACCGGCCTGCTTCGCCTTGTCCAGAAGCTCGTCAAGGCCAATGCCGCGCTTGGCTTTCGGAGCGCCGCGCTTGGAGATGTAGACGGACGGCTTCAGATGCGACACGTCCCCGAGCACAGCGGCAAGCGTCCCGTCCGTGTCTTTGACGCCGCCCTGTTGCCTAACCCATGTCAGGAAATCGACAGGCTTCGGAGCCTTCTCTTTCAGCGCAGTAAGGTTCTTCTCCCAGTACTCAATGCGTCCGGGAATGTCGTCCAGATCAGGACCGTCACGGCGCAGCGTCGCGGCGACCGAGATTGCCGACTTGATCTGTGGATTTTGGTCAATCAGGCTGTCGATAAGCTCGCCAGATTGCACAGCTCTGCCGTGGATCAGATCCGAGATCGCGCCGCGCAGAGCCGCTTCGTTAACTTCGACAGGAAGCCTTTCGACCACGTCAGCAGGCGTTTGAACGGGCTCGGAGTTGATGCGCCGCTGAAACAGCTTCTCTTTGATCGCGCCTGACGCCGCGTGCATGCCAGCGCCGAAGGCCGTCCCGAAGGCGAGATTGTAGAGGCTATCCGCAAGCGTGTAGTCGCGGCCTTCTTGCAGCGCCGCGCCCGCGATCAACGGCTCCACAAGCAAGGAGCCCGCCAGACCTTCGACCGCGCCAAGCCCCGCCCGGTAAAGCTCTCTGCGTCCGAAGGTGGCAGCGCCTTCAAGGATCGCCGCATAGCGCGCTTCGCCAACAAAGGGAATGAAAGCCGCGCCGATGTTGAGCGGATCTGCAAGCGACGTCACCAGCGAGACGCCGAGCTGCGTCCCCCACGACGGATCATAGGCGTTCACCACCACATCACGGACAACCTGCGTCTTCGCCCGCGCAATCATGATGTCAACGGCTTCTGGCGTGTAGTGATCTTCGCCGAACTCCACCTTGACGCCTGCCTCCTCCGCCTTGGCTCTGGCGTCTTCTGGCGAGACCGTGCGACGTGTCGCCTGCATACCGCCGTGAAAGACGCCGAACTCGTCAAAGCCGCCCTGCTCCGCGTTCGCTCCGGCAAGCTCTACAGCGCGGAAGAGCGAAGACGTCGGGCTGTCGCGAAGCACGTTCCCGGCTGCGTTCTCGAAATAGGTCGAAAAGCTCGGCGTCATCTCCGCAATCGGCTCGTCAGGTACGAAGACGGGAGCGTTGCCGAACGAGATGTAATTAGGATCGTCCATCAATCAACGCTCCAGAAACCGAACAGAGTTTGACGGTCTTCGTTCTCTTGAGCAGCACGCGTTTGCATGCGCTCTTTGGAGGCGCGAAGCTCCGCCCAAGTGAAGACGATAGGCTTGCCGTCTTTGTCGGGACGCAGCTCTTTGCCACGCATGAGCCCTACGCCGCTCTCGTCCGGCAGCGTTACCCATTTGCTGTCGTCCGCATATTGCTGCTTGACGAGACGATCCGCTGCGACAGGGTCTGCTTGCGTCACTGGATCAGCGGGATTGGCTGCGATACGACGGTCAATAGCGTTAAACCGCTCGAAGCGAAGCACATGCTCCAGCTCCGGAAAGTCGGACGGCTTTGGAACGCGCACGTTTGCCGAGCTGGACGAAAACATGCGGTACTTAAAGCCAAGAACGTCCTCGTAAGCGCGCGTCGCCGCGTCTCCTGCGTTCTCTCCCTGCGCCGTATACACAGCGGCAAGCTTCTTCGCCTGTTCGAAGAAGTTCGTCACGGTTGGAAGGCTTGACTGCTGCCACATCGTAGACGTGACGAAGGGCTGAAACGCTTCCTGCAAGCCTTCGGTGATCTCCGTCTTCGTCGCCTTCGGCAGCACCTTCGCCAGATCGTCAAAGCTCTGCCCGTGCACGGAAACCAGCGTCATGGCTGCGCGTGGCTGCACCCCCGACGTCACGACTTGCAGCGTCGGCGACAGCGTGTCTTTCATCTCGCTGTAGATGCGCGGCCAGTTCTCTCCCCAGCGCGCCTTGAACTCATTGAGCGTTTGAACGATTGCTGCCGCGTCAGTGTCTTTCGTCAGCTTCTGATCCAGCGTCGCGGCGATCTGCTGCGAATACGCCTTCGGCAGGAAGCCGCGCCCGGCCGCAGGGACGCCCAAACGGGTTGCCTCCGTCTCCATGATGCGGGCATAGCTCTGCGCGGCTGCACGGGCTTCCCCAGCGTCCTGAGACGTCATGGCAGTGCCCAGCGCCGTGCGGGCTTCCTCGTTGAACGTGGCGACGTGCTGGCCGAAGTCCGTCAGGGCAGAAGTCCGTACGCGGTCCGCTACCTCTTTGGCCTGCGCATAGCCCCTCTGCTTCTCGGCGAAGAACGGATCGCCCGCCAGCGGTTTGAGGCTTTCGACATACTGCGCGCCTTGGGCAAGCGGCATGCGCTGCACGCGATAGCTAGCTTCAGCCCCGATTGCGTTCGCCTGAAACTCACCATATGCAACTGCGCCACGTTGCGCGCCCATTGCGGCCACAAACTCCTGTTCGCTCGGCGCAGACGTAGCCGCTCCTGTCGTGGCGTATTCCGCAACGGCATTCTCGGTGCGCTGACGAAACGCGGCTTCACCTTGCACCCTCCGCTTATTCATCTCCGTTTCGGCCTGTCCGTAAAGCATATCGCGCTTTGCGAACGGGATATCTGAATAGTAGGACGGCGCGTCGGAGACGTTCTTCCATGTCTCTTTGTCGCCGAACTTTCCGCCGAACAGCTTAAAGACCTGCTCAACGCTGCGGCCGTTGAAGATCGCAGGGTTAGCGGCGATCTGATCTGCGTTTGCGTACTTCTTCGCGTCGCCGCCTGGATCGCTAGCAAGGGCGCGGATCATCCGAGGCCCGCCCCCCTCGCCGAGAAAGTGCATCATGTAGAGATTGACGTCAGTCGTCGGCAAGCCCGCGCTCTGAAGCGCCTTGGCGTTGTCCGCAGTGAAGACGCGGATCGCGATCTCTTGTTTAGCCGGGTTGAAGCGGTCTTGCGACGTCAGGCCAAGATCAGGATGCCGAGCGATAACGTTGTCCCAAGTCCCTTTCGTGAACTGATAAGGACCGAATGCGCTAGAGCTATCGCTGCCGACGTTTCGCCCGCCGCTCTCCGCCGAGCGCAGCATAGCGAAATAGGTTCCGCCTCCGCCGTTTACGAGCCAGTCTTGTGTCTTGTCGGGACGGTCGCGAAGGTCTGCCTGCACAGCGGCATAGCTGCGCTTGTTCTGCGCTTCTTCGCGAAGTTTCGCCTTGTCTCCTGGCTCCAGCTCCAGGACGTCAAGAGCTTGGTCAAACTGTTCCTTTTGCGACTGATAAATCACGCCACGGCTTGCAGCGTCCGAAGCGAAGAGTTGATTTGCGTCGTTGTCCGCCGTCTTCGAGAAGTTGTCGATCTTGTTGCGTTTGTTTTCGACGCTTTCCCAAGCCATGGCACGAGCGCCGAAATTGTCACGGCTTGACGCCATGCGCTCCCGATATGCCTTGCGCGTCAATTCGTCCGGCAGCGCTGTGGCGCGGCGCTCAATCTCGCTGTCATAAGCCTTCATGAGATCCGGCGTGAACTGCGGCGCTCCCGGCTTAGCCTGCTCTTTCGCCTTCTGAAACGCTTCCTCCATAGCGAGGTTCGTATCGGAGACAGCGAAGATCGCATTCGACGCAGCGTTCTCCCGGTTGACGCGCTCGGCATTGGCAACCATGCGCATACCGGCTTCGCCAAAGTTCTCCAGCGCGTCGCCAATGCCCGTGGAACGCATGCGCTCATTCGTCCCGCCTGCGTCGGGAGCGGAGCCAAAGCCGACCTGCTGGCGATAGACCGGAACCTGAATGGCCATGCTATGCAATCCTCATTCCGCGCATTGACGAATATCCGCTCAGCGCGGAAGTGGCTGCTTTGATCATGGTCTTTGCGGGCACAGCTTTCGCCGCAGCGCGGTCTGCGTTCGCCTGCGCTTTCAGCCCTGCCCCTTCGATCTGTTCGCCGCGCGATCTCAGCAAGCCTTTATACTGGATCGACAAGGCGTCCATTTCGGCTTCCGAGGCGCTGGCCTGGATCGCTCTCGCCGCGTCTCCGTTAACGAGAAAACCTGATTGTGCGAGAGACGCGCTCATCTCCGCCGTGGCTTCGCGTCCCCTGCGTCTTTGCAGGTTGGCGTCTGCTGTGGCGAGCTGATTTTCGAGCGTTGCGTTCTGAAACTTATATTGAGCGTTGCGGTCGTTGACTTCAGCGCTGTATTTAAGCTGGTTTGCTTCCTCAGCCCCGCCGACGACTGCGCCGAGCGCCTGAAGACCGAACATTGCCACGGCTGCGAATTGCATCTCTCTTCCCCGCTAAAGCTTCATAGGCTGCACAACCGTTCAAACGTGCGAAGACGACTAAATCGCCTCCGTCTGGTGCGCCTGCCTTCATGATGCTCTCGTAGTGGAAACCGAGCACTTGAGCCCAACGCCAAGCCTGCGCAAAACCGGGCTTGACATACATCTCTAAACGGCGAAAGGGAGCGCGGTCAAGCTCCGCTTGCATGGCCCTATGCGCCTCCATGAAGGTGGCTCTGTTCACCCGCCAATCGACAGCAGCCCAAGCCATCGCGCGGTTTTGCCAGACTTCCATGATCCCCGCGCACATGACAGGGATGCCGTCTTGAAGGGCTGTCTTGGCTCGCCAGCTATGCGCTACTGCTTCGGCGTGTGAGCGCGTCGTGGCGTAACCTTGCTGCTCTTTCTGCCACTGGATCGCTAGAAGGTGGTCGGGCTCGTAATCGACTATCAACTCTCGCTCACTTCCATATCAAGGCCGAAGCCTTTGATAATGGAAGGCAACGGCTGATCTTGCACAAACACGACAGTCCTGTCTGTCGAGAAGCCGTCAGGCCAGGAGATCTCTTTATCGCCAGAGAACAGCGGCGGAGGCAAGTCCATTTCGTCAACAGCGGAACGATACAGGATCTCCTGCAAATGGTCCTCGTCAGGCCCAACCAAGCCGCCGAGCGAAGCCTCAAGCCGCACGATAAGCTCATTGATCGCGCCAAGCTGGCCCTGCGCAGAGCCCTTGCTATTCCCGCCCGCAGGCCGTTGCGTCTCCACAAGGCTCTTGTAACCGAAGCCGACGACAACGCGCGCGGCGGGATACTGCAACGTGATTTGGCCACCCGAGACAGTGCGATCCGGATGCACCGCGCCGTCAGTCAACACTTGCAGCGTCTGCCCTTCCCAAGGGCCAAGATTGGAGATGACACTAACCATCTCCCGAGCCTGACCACCCATGACATAAGCGGGCAGAGACGAAGCGTCGAAGTCTACAAGCTCGAAAGTCGTCGGCGTGCTGTTGTCGATCTGAAAGGCGCGAGCGTTAAGCGGCCAAGGCCCTACGAGATCATCAAGACGAACAAGAGCGCCGTCCAGATAGCCGTGATTACCTGACGTCGTGACAGTGGCGACGCCGAGCGACACGGTTACATTCGTGATCGTGCGCGGATCGTCATAGACCGTCCCGCCGTCCGTAAAATACAGCGTCGATTGATAGCTATGAACGCGACGTTCGTAAGCGTCGGCGCTCTCATACTCCCAGCGCTCCGGCTTCTTCGTCTGCTCCGTGAAGAATTCGATCCAGCGAACAGTCTGCCCGTTGATATAGCGCTCCACAATCAGCCAGACGTCGTCGATCTCGCCGTCTGCGGAGGGAATGCTCGTCATCGCCCTGCCCTTCGCAGGCTGCAAACGGGACGCGTCGCGATAGCCGCCGATGAAATGCAGCGACCACCCAAAGACGTCCTGCTCCGGCGAGAAGGTCAGGCAGCACAGACGGCCATCGGCGCGCAGGCCCCAATAGAAGCTGTCCGGCAGCGCGGCGTATGTCGCCTGGATCACGGTCGAATTGGTGATGTGGTCGGCGAGGTCGTTCTGCGAGAGAGCTTGGAAGCTGCCGCTGTCGCCCGCCACGATTTTTCGCACGCGTAAGCCGCTGGCTTCGACGAAGAGCGGCGTATCGCCGACGCGCAGAGGCACGACGCCATTCGAGCCAAAGCCCGTCTGCGGGTCAATCTTGCGGTTCAGCGGGCCGAAGGCGTTGTTCGGATTTTGCTCCAGGCAGGCCAGCTCGCCGCCCGTCGTGCCGACATGCATCACAGCGCCATTCGGCAGCAGCCAGCGCAGCTCTTCGTCGCGATCCGAGCTGATATCCGCAACGAAGCCGTTGTCGGCCAGAACCTGTCCCGCCGTCTCCTGTAGGAACTCCGTGAAGCCCTGAGGGACGCTAAAGGCGAGCTGGCGCGGCATGCCGAAAACCAGGCGCTCCCGGAAGAAGGTCACGGCCTTGGGCCAGCCGTTGGCGTTGCTCCAGAGCCCGAAGGCCCAGCGATCGGATGCGTTGCCGGAGCCGACCACTTCAGCCGGGAGCCGCGCCACAGCGCCGATACGCCAAGGCTGGACGGTCGCTGTCGCTGACGTGCCGCTGCCTACCGCCGTGATCTTGACGATACCGTAGCCAGGATCTTGGAACTCCCAATCAAGCCCGGCTTGCACTTGTCCGGTATTATCGAACGGATCTAGCGTCTTGCTGTCGGGCGATCCGTCTTTTTCGACGCCCTGTTCGTGAATTGGCGACTTCGTACCTGTTACGGGTTGACCATTGGCGACTGTGACGCCCGCAGTCACCATTTTATAGGTTTTTCCATCGTTCTGCCGCAAAGCATCTGTGGCCACACCCTGATGAACTTCCCACGGCGGGACCGCAGAGAGGTCTTGTGGTCGCAAAAGCATAAGCGAGCCCACATGACCACTCGTAAAAATAGCACTCGACGCCGTTAACGCAACTGAGCCCGTAGCAGCGGAAGCATAAACGGTCGTAGCGCTGACGTTTACTGCGTCGAAGGGACCGCCGACGCTGTCGAAGTCTGTTATTGTCCAATTCAGATCCGAGAAGCGGTTGATCTGCTTGATGCCTGTTCCGCCGCAGACGTAGATAACATCTTGGTTCTGCACGAGACGGAACTTGAACGTGCCGTCAGTGTCTGTTAGGTCGGCGTAAGTCCACGGCGTAGCGATTTCGTAAGGAGTTCCGTAGGCTTCGGGCGGAACGAAGTTCTCTGTCCAGCGGGCGACGCCTTTCGAAAACCTCCATTCGTCAATCCAGCCTTGCCAGGGTGAGCCTCCCGTGCTGGCGCGCACGCCAATGGTCGGCAATGCCGTTGCGTTTGGAAGAGCCGCAGCGAACGTTGTAGACGCTTCCTGTATGCCATCGATAAACAAACGCAGCGTGTTGCCGCTTCGAACCGCTGCTAAATGGTGCCAGCCAGGGTTAATCAGATCGGTGAACTGCGTTGTCCCCTGGATTGCCGTGAGGTTTGTCCCGTCTGAGACGAAGAAACGCATGACGTTGGTCGCGCCACGGTCGATAAAGAACGACGTATTGGCCCAAGGCGTTCCAATACCGTCCGTTTGACCCCCTAAGTCCGCGTCAACGCCCCCGACTTTGGTGCAGTTGAACCAAAGGTCAACCGTGAAGTCGCCAGAGCCTAGCGCGAAGTCTGCATGATCAGGCGTCGTGAGCCAATCGCCTGTTCCATCGAAGAGCCCGCTCGCGCTTCCGAACTTCTTCTGTGCCGTGTCTATCTGCGCATTGCCTGCCGCAGTCCAGACCTTTCCGCTTTCGTCCGTGAAAGTGGTTGAAGCGTCCGCGCCGTCCATATGCAACAGCGCTTTGGTGAAGCTGTCGTCAACGCCGCTTCCTGTGGACGTGTTGAAAAGCTGGCCGCGATCTTTGTAGAACCGAGCGTAGTTGTTGCCTAGCTCAATAACGTACTTATCCTGCCGCGATTTGATGAACGGGATAAGCCACGCTTCGCCATTGTTCTTCGTATTGGCGACGCGGCGAGAGCCCGTCCGTCTGCGCGCGGGGCCTTGAATGATCCCGTGCATGTTGCGCAGACGACGGCAACCCGTTTGATACTTCTGAGTGTCTTCGCGTCCCTCAAGCAGCGGAGTTTGTTCGCCGCCGTTGAAGCTGGCTTGCCAAAAGCTGATTTCACCCATTATGGACCTATACGAGACAGCAGCCAGTTGTCGTCGGGAAGCTCTTCGGGCGGCTCCAGAATGCCGTTACGGTTCCGCGCGATCCGAAGCGAACGATCACGGGCCTTTTCGACCTGATCCTTCTTCGTGGCGTTCTTCCGCGACACGTCCTCCCAAACCGCAAGAGCCAGCTCATGAATGAAGTAATCGACGAATAGAGGATCGAAGCGGCTTTCGTCCGTGATCCGCTTCACGCCGCGACAGTTCAACGGCGGCTCGTAATTCGTCTGTATTCGCGCATTCTCTTCGACTTCGAACTCTTGCGGCGTCCCGTCCGATACTGAGGGACCGAGAGATCCGTAGCCGACGAACCTGTCTCGGATCTCGACAAGGCGCAGGATCTCGGCGGGAATGATGTATGAATACGTCCAGCCGAATAGCGGAGCCGCGCCGACACTCGGGTTGAACCGGGTAAGCGCGAATTTCCAGTTCTGCGCGGCGAGGCACTTATCTCGCGTGATCGCGTAGACAGTGCTGATCGCCTGCGCGGGCTTCTGCGCGTCCGTCAAGGCCATGATCCGCGCCGCGCCGCAGAGCGTCAATGCGTTATTGGCGATCTCGATTTGCGTTGCCATGTTCCTGCCCGTTCAAACGCGCGATGAAGGCTTAGACCAGCGGCGCGGGCCAGGGCAGCTTGCCGGTCTTCAGCTCCTCGATCAACTCATAGAGCTGGCCGATTACGACGTCTTTGTTCTTATAGACGTTCGCCTGCGCAATCTCCTGCGCGGTTCCGGCTGCGTTGCCTTGGTTGATAACGATCTCGATATCCTTCGACGTGGTCGTTGCCGCGTTCGTGATCGTTCCGCGCTCGGCTGCATAGTTCAAGCCGTAAAACCTACGTGTCACTGCCATAGCCAGTCCCTTCCTGGTTCGCCTAGCAGCTCGCGCGTCCTTCCCGAAAGAGAGCGAACGTTATCGAGCGTTCCATTAGCCTTCAGCAGCTCCCAAGTCTCCCAACCATCAGAGCCCGCATAGTCGTGCCCGCTCTTCCAGGGCGGAAAGTAAAAGCGGCCGCTTGCATCGAACGGTACGCCAGCGAGGATGATCCGTCTATAGCCCAATTCTAGGCCGATCTGGACGCCGAAGAGCGAGGAGCTGCCGCCACCCTCGTCGAAGATCCAGACCCTGTCTACGCCCTTGTTTTCGCGCTGAGAGTGGCACGTCAGGCCGTCGATCCGGACAGCATATTCGCCCTTGTCGAGAAGCCGAGGCCCCTTCAGCATCAGCAACGGCCAGATGATCTCATCGTGGTAGCTGACGAGATGGTGCACGACGTCAAGGGCGAGGTACGCATCGTTGATCGCCATGATATCGAACCATTCCGCAAGATACTGCACCGTGACGCCGACGCCCGCCTCTATCGCAAGGGTCTCAAAATCATGGAACAGGCAACGGCCGCTCCCGCAAATAAGTAACGGCCGTTCCTGTTCCATGCTGTGCCTACTCGACGCCGACCGTAATCACGCCTTCGATGGTGGCGAGATCCGGAATGGTTCCGACGTTGACGGTCGCGATGAGCGAGACGCCTGCCAAGCTCTCGAAGACAATCGTTCCACCCGGAGCCGTCGTATTGGCAGCGCCGAGCTGGAAGATTGCAACAGCACTTGCCGCCTGCGAAGCGTTCAAGGCGTCCGGATCAGCGGTCTGGATCGTGCCGTCCTTCAGCCTGTACTGCGAGTAGCCGATATGCAGCGTCCGGCCGGAGCCCATATTCGACGTGCGCAGCCAGGACAGATAGCCGTAGACGGCCACCTTGCCGGGAGGAAGCTTGATCAGGCGTGCGATGGAGCCCGCAGAGCCAACGCCCGCTTGCGCGAAGTTGATCTTGTAGACGCGGGCCTTGCCGTACATCAGTGCGGCGTCCGTCTTGGTAGGCGGAACCGCAGTCTGTGCGGCATACTGAGTGCTATTTTGTGTCGTCATGACTTAAACCTTTTCCATGAAGCCCTAAGGCTTAGTGCGGCCACTCGGCATAGTGCTGATCAGTAGGCGCAAGCTCCCCTGATTGCACGAAGACTACCTCTGCGCGCGTCTGAAGCTCGGGGAAGAAGACGAGATCGACAGCGCCCGAGAGATAGACTTTCGTCACGATTGCCGCGCGGGGGCCTAGATAAGGCTCCAGCGGAACGCCAGTGTGTTCACGGTGCCAAACGATATCGCCTACTTTCATGACCTAAACCCTTGTGTCGAGTGTTTGAACGGCTACGGAAGGCGATACCGCTTACGCAGTATCGCACTCGATCCGCTGAACCTTCTTCAGCTCCAGCCGCGTCGCGCCGTAGGTTCCGCAGATGTAAACCTGCGTGGAGAACCGCTTGTCGGGACGCTCGGCGAC
>Ga0075420_100003161_pt1 | contig 14347 bp, 15 predicted proteins | sample SoiMetdeltSBSDD4_FD_75296 | JGI IMG/M metagenome (GOLD analysis project Ga0075420, IMG submission 75296) | Bulk soil microbial communities from a Populus tree surrounding site in Tennessee, USA - Soil MetaG P. deltoides SBSDD4 | ecosystem: Environmental > Terrestrial > Soil > Tree plantation... | reverse complement strand
CCTCGTCCGCGCTGGCTGGGAATACGCACATAGAGATCCCGCTGCCCGATTGATCATAGCAAAGCAGCCGGCAGGCATGTGAGGGGTTCTAATTGTGCAGCCCTGCAAGAAAGTCAGTTAGGGAGATCATGGTAATCTCCGCATGGCGCTTGAGGCCAGAAGATGGCGATTTCCCGAGACTACGTACTCGGCTTGTGCGGCGATCGCACATTCGAGAATCCGATTGTCCGGTTCGTCTTTAAGAATGTGGACGGTGGGTCGTGGACGAAGTTTGAGGGAAGCGAAACAGTAACCGGTACACGCGTTCGTTTCATCGAGCGCCTCCCGTAGGACAAAATCATACGAGGCAGACAGGGCTGCGTCAATCTTGCCGTTCACCCGACTGGCAGGAAAAGGAGCTGCTAAGCGGGATCGCGTTCCTGAAAGACCTCTCGATACATACCGTTCCAGAACTCATGCCAGCCGTCCGCGATCTGCCTCGCGCCTGCTGTGACCCGCGCAAGTTGCTCTTGTGTCGTCGCTGTCTTGCGTACCCCGTCAAGCAGCCAGTCGCTGTGGTGCTGTTCTTCTTGCAGGTGCAGCTCAAAGAAGATGAGGTCCTCCGGCGTGAAGTCAGGATACTTGTTAAGGCCTGGCGCGAAATAGCGAAACTCGGAAGCCGCGGTCGTCTCAACGGCCAACTCTGCACCCAAGGCGACGAGATAATCGGTTTCAATAAAGAGCCGGTGTAGAGTTTGGAGATATGTCTTCACCTCGGGAATCGGCTCCGTCCGTCTCAGGTCAAACTCGTCGAAGCCCAACTTTTGCCCAAACCGTTCAAGCTGTTTCACGTGGGCCTGTTCGCACGACCCTGAGCCCAGCTCGGAGTGGAGCGTCTTGATGAGCTCCACGCGCATTTCGACTTCGTCAATCGGCGTGACATACAGGAGTCCCTCAAGAACTTTGACAAAATGCTTGCAGAAGTAATGGTACTGGCGGAAGAACGCCTGCAATTGCCGGCGGGTCAAATACTCCGCTTGGAATCTCACAAAGAACGGGTGGTGATTGACGGGATGCGCGGTGAGCTCTTCCATGAGCTGATTCAACAATGGAGAAGCGATTCCTGTCGTTGCTATGGCTGTTGTCTCTCGCACGTTGCGTGGTCCTCAATGTCCTGGTGATTTGACCACGGTCCCACCGGCTTAGGCAAGTATTCAAAATTACAACTTTCTCTGCGCGGTATAATGAATGGACTCGAGGAGTGGACTCATGGGTCGTTCCTTCATGGCATGGGCCTTTGCGAGCCTTGTGATGGCCACCATCGTGAGCGGCTGCATGTCGTCGCGACCCTTCTACGAGGGAGCCGATCTCATCCCACTCAAACCTTCCGGTCTCTCCGGTTCCGAGGGCTTTTGTTATTTGGCTGGAGACAGAGAATCTCCCCAATTGATCGTGTCCGTTCAGAACGTCGGTGAAGGTGAGTCCCCAGCCTCTCTCACGTCGATCGACTTTTTCCCCGGCGGTTCCGTTCAACTCCACACCCCGGCGATTGCCGGCGGGGACTGGATCGATCTGCCGCCGGTTGCGATCCCGCCGGCCTGCTTCAACCCCGATTGTGAGTTCAGCATCACAGTGGACTGGGGGAATGACATCAATGAATCCGGAGGCGAAGGGAACAACGAAGTAGCCGGGCGGTGCCTCCGGTCCTAAGGTAGAGGAACAGAAAGGAGCGGGAAGTTTTCGAGTAGACAGAGTTCCAGCAGGCGGAGCGCATCTCACCTTCCGTTTTATCTCGTTGACATCTTCTTTCCTGAAAACTAGCCTGTGCCCATCTGAACGACCACGCACTGCAGCAGGTGCATGTTCCGAGAGTGACATTGGAGGGCGCTGTGTGGAAAGAGAATACCGGCTGCGTAGGCAGGACTGATCGGGATGGACTGTAGACTATATCCTCGCCCTGTGCCGATCACCACGCCGGATCGAGCCGCAGGGAATCGGCTGCAGATCTGGATCGGCCTGTTCGATGTGACGGCCGCCCCGCCGCTGCAATGGCTGGTGAACGGGACACCGGCTGCACCAACCTCGATCGCCCCCCTTGGTGCTGTGCGCGACGCCCGCCTGGTTGCGGCTGATGTGCCGAGAGCCTTCAGCGGCATCTACGAATTTGCCGGTCTGCAGCCCGACACCTCCTATACGTTTACGGCAGATGTGGGAGGTGAACGGGTGTCGGTCGCGGCGCGGACATTGCCGAATGAATTGCCGGCTGGCCTGAACAACGCGCTTCACGTGCTGCTCGTGTCCTGCTACTACCAGCCGGAGGATCGCAGCGAGCTGGTGAGTGCGGTCATCCGACGGTTGAGCGGAAGCGTCGCGCCGCAGTTGACGTTGTTAATGGGCGATCAGGTGTATCTTGACCTCCCTACTCTCACAGACTTCGAAGATGACGCAGCCTGGCTGGCCGGATGGTTTGAAGGATATTACACAAGAAACTGGCGAGGCCCCGGTGGCTTGACGGCGATCCTGTCTTCAGCCCCCTGCATCAGCATTCCGGACGATCACGAATATTGGAACAACGCACCGCATTTCAGCCCGATTGTGGGCAACACGAAATCCGTGGCCGGCCGGGAACGGTGGCGCACAGCCGCGGAAATGCTGTATCGGGGATTCCAACTCGCGGCCCCGCTCGGAGTGGGAGATCCATTCATCTTGGATATCCCGCCGCTTTCGTTTTTCTTGGCCGACTCGCGAAGCCGGAGAAACGAGGACCGTGGCCAAACGATGACCCCTCAGGTGATACAAGCGCTTCAAGCCTGGTGCGACCGTATGGCCCAGGAACGCTTGTTCGGTGTTTTCGTTGCTGGGCAATCGCTTTACGACACCCCGGTAGGAACCTTGAAAGGCAGTGTCGCGGACTATTCCCTCGCGAACTATGCGGACTATCCCGATATGATCCGCGCGCTGATGTCCGTTCCCGACCGGGGACTGCCGCTGTTATGTCTCACCGGGGACGTCCATTGGGGGCGGGTGACGCAATGTGTGGACGTGAGTCTCGCACGCAACGTCTTGTATGAGGTCATTTCATCACCCAGCGCGCTGGTGAGTTCGGTGGGCATAGATCAGTGGAAGAAGGTCGGAGGGTTTCTGGGCGGTCTGTTCGGGAAACGAGACCCGTGGCCGCGTCACTCGAATCCTGAGAAAGCGCCGGACTTTCTCGCGACAGATGTGCTCGACAAACGATACCGATCGGATGACCTGTATGGCCAAACCGGCGATCACGTGGTGCTCCTCTCGTTCACCCGCGCCGGGATCGGCGTCGATGTTCGGGTGACGTATTATCCGATCCATCAGGACACCCGCGTGGAGCAACCGATCTCAGTGGGTCCGCTGCTCCTGCGACCGTTGTGATAAGGAGGATCTATGCTTCCGATAGCTGCCGCACGAACTGCCGAGAAATCCAAATGCATCAAGCCACTGGAAGGACAATCGAGCGAAGACAACCTGACCTGGTTGGGGCGAGCCATAGAAGAGGTGAGGGCAGATTTCCCTCAACCGCAGGCGTCTTCAGGTCTCATCCGATTGGTCCTCCTGGGAGGTACGGATCCCGTTTCCTTCCGGCTGCGCGCGGCCCAGGCGCATATCCGGCATGATCTGACACCGAGCAGCTGGTCGCATGTCGTCCTATTCCATCCGAAGGAGGCATCCTCCGTCTATGAAATTTCGCTCCAGCCGCCGGGCGGCTTTCAGTACCCGGTGCCGACCAATGGGTTGCAAAAAGGGACCATTGAGACCTATCGCGATCGTCGCCTCTATCCGAATATTGCGCTGATCGGTATCCGCAGCGGCGAGAAGCTCTCCTGGGAGAAGATCGACTGGACCTTCAGGCAATGTCAGAAACAACGGACCGCGCTTGATGCGATGGAATTGATCGTTCGGTGGCTGGCGTTTGTCTGGGGAGCCGGGCGCGCCGGAAACCCTCTTTTGGAAGGATTCGGCATTCCTTCGGCCGCCATGTTGGAAGTCGTGTTCAGCGCGCTCGGGTATGATCTGACTCCCGGACTGGAAAGCCGGTCGAGTTGCCCCGAGGCCATCTGGCAGGCCGTGAATTGGTGGCATGAATACTATGGTCAGAAAGGCACTCAGCAGCCGCGCTGTGTCCACCGAGTCGATCACCGGTTGGTGCCGGAATCGTTCGAATCGACGGAGTCGGCCGTCCTAAAGTCTGGGTCTCGACAGGCACCGGCTTCACCCGAGCCCGCACCAGCAAAGCAATCGGCTGCCCCTAAGGCTGACCCAGCTGAGCCTCCACGTCGAGCACCTTCCGTAAAACGAGCGAGACGCGCCACTCCGAAAAGGAAACGCTCTCGTTGATCTCGTCGCTCTCGAGTCCAACTCCCAGGATCATCTTCTTAAATCCCACACCGCGTGCCGTTGCGTTAGCAGTCGGTCGATAGAGAGGAAGTCTCTGAAGGTGGTTCGGTGTATCATGTCCGCGAGCAAGCTATTGTCTTCAGTTGTGGAGCAGCTTCCGGCATTCCGCCAAGATGTAGACCGGTCGGGTATGCTTGTCCTTCTTGTCCGGAATGTGTCCGATGGCCGCTCCGGTCACGACCATGCCGGGCGGGCAGAACCATTCAAGGTACCTGATTCCCGCCGCCGGCGCAGAGGAGGGCACCTTGTCGGTGAGATGAATATCATCGGGGCGGCGTTGCGTTGCGCCGCTGTCGAAAATTGCTCGGGCGGTGTGATGATACAGCGCGACGGTCAGCAGGCTTTGCCGAAACTGGATATAGTGTTCCAATTCGAAAATTCCGAGCGACAGGCGAGTGGCGGGGACGGAGGTTTCATAGAATTTTCCTTCTTTTTCAAAATCGAACAGGAGGGGCGCCTTCTGTATGGGAGAGGCCACAGTTCCGTCCGGAAGCAAGTCGCCACAGGAAAAACGAAACGACTCCCAGTCACGGCTGTTCACTTCTTTGATAAAAAATCCTTGGAGCACCCCGTTCGGATATAGGTCGAGGCAAGAAACAAAGTTGCTCTCCAGAACCTTGTCCTTGACCAGATCGATGTCATTGCAGATTGCCCAGGCCGATCCGCCGAATACCCCGCCCGACAGAGGGATATTCTTAGGGATGCACCCCGCCACGATGAAAGTACGGCCTTCGTTCGAAGTGTACTGTTTGGCTTTGGCGTCGAGCGGTGTCTTGTCGATGGAAAAGCCCGGCGTGCTCGCGATCGTTGCGGTAAAATTCGATCCCGCCTTCGCCCAAAACCCGTCCGTCAGCACAATGCCGCCGCTGTGGTCATAGGTTTTGGTGACGCCCGGCTCAATCGTCTGTTTGAGCACCATCTCTGATTGTCCATAAGCATGGGGCCCCATCATCGCGAGTAGGGTCACCATGATCGCAGTTGATCGTGTTCCTTTCATGGTCAGGTCCCCTCCTTCCCCTAGTATTCACGGATGAGTTACCGATGGGCCGTACTGCTCGACAGGGCATTGTTGTGTTTCATGTGCGCGAGTGTGCGTTGCAGTGTTTCAATGGTCTTGTTCTGTTCGATCAGATGGAGCGTGAGCTCCTCGATTTTAAGTAACAATTTGGCCTGCATCTGACCGAGACTGATGCCGTCAGTTTCGACCTCTTCGGCGGTAGGAATGTCCGGCAAATGATGGTGGGTATGAATGAAGTGTTCGACCTCCGGCAAAGTCTTAAGCCGGTAGCCGGTGGTGAAGACATGATCCGCCCAATCCTTGATCAATTTGATTCTGACCTCCTCGGCCAAAATCTTGCCGCCCACGACCAGCATATAATCGCTGGGGGAGCGCTCTGTGAGGTTGACCACGCCGATGGCGGCCTTGCGGTGCACAGCGAAGTCCAGGTCGGCGGCCAAGATGCCGGCCTTGCTTCTGGCTCCGCCTGCGTAGGCACGTCTCGTGTCGACCTCAAAGCGCGGGCTCATGTCGCCTTTATAGTGCATATTCGCGCTGAACAAGCGGTCGTCCGATTCGCCTGCCATGGCGAGAGGGCGTGTGACCTCCAACATGGCTCTCGGATCGTCTCCTCGAACTTGCTCCCCAACCGCTACGTTGCCTGGTCTCCAAATAGTCCCATTCGGATTGGCTGGGCCGTTCCATTGTTGCGCATGGCTGATGGCGGTCATGGCGAAGAACAAGAACGTCGCGAAGAACAGAGTCGGGGTTCTATCGGTGATAGGCATGTGTCCTCCATTGAAAATCTGTGACTCGTGGGGTTTCATGGAAAGGGCCGGATGGCAGTAGAACAAGCAAAGACTTTGCCTCGGCGGCAATGTTTGATAACACACAAGATTCTGGATTGCCGCATAGGACGATCGGGGGAGGGCATATCGCGGGGGCGTATCCCTGTCGATACGCGCATGATGGAAGAGATACACCGGTCCATGACTGTTTCAGATTCGAACAACTCACCGGATGAATTGGTGATCGGGCGCTGTGATGCTACAGCTGGCAGCGGTCCTTGGCGGGGATGCAGCAGATCATCTGAATCGGGGTGGTGGAATCGGCTACGAAGCAGTGCCGCTCATTCGGAGCAATGTAGACGGAATCGCCGGGCTTGAACGGCGTTTCTTTTCCTTCCGTCCGCACACGTCCTGTTCCTGAAATGATATAGACCTCGTGCTCCCAGGCGTGGGTGTGGAAGGGCGTGCCGGCGTCGGCCTGCACGTCGAACACCCGCATGGCAAAATTCGGTGCGCCATCTTGGTCAGTAATCATCTCCCGAATCTGTACGCCCTCGGACACACCTGGATAGCTGGTCGGGGAGACTTGCTTGTAGGATTTGATCACCATCTCGACAACCCTCCGTCTCGGATGTGCGGCGATGCTAGCACGGGAGGAACCGTCAATCAATCACGCTCGCCGATGCCTGCCGTTGCGTTGGCGTTCCTGCCTCGGTACACTTCCTTTTCATCATACAGTTTCCTCGGGTCCTGTCGATTGAGACGGATTTTTTTGAGAAGCCGCCTGGAATCTGAACTTTCCACATGTCTCCTAACGTGTGAAGGGAGTGAGCCCATGGCTGAACACAAGATCACGCTGGAATGGAAGAGAGAGACCGAAAGCTTCACCTATGACTCGTACAATCGAGATCATGTATGGGTATTTGACGGCGGCGCCCGGGTTCCTGCATCGGCGGCGCCGGCGTACCGTGGCAATCCCGCGCAGGTGAATCCTGAAGACGCGCTCGTCGCGGCCTTATCGAGTTGTCACATGCTGACCTTCCTGGCCGTGGCAGCCAAGAGAAAGTTTGTCGTCGATCGCTACAGCGATCACGCGGTGGGGTTTTTAGAAAAGAATGCGAAGGGCAAGCTGGCGGTCACCCGTGTCATCTTGCGGCCGAAGGTGACATTTGGCGGGGCGACTCAACCGACTACGGAACAACTGACCTCTCTCCATGAAGAGGCGCACAGCGGCTGCTTCATTGCGAATTCGGTGACGACGGATGTGACGGTCGAAGCAGGGTGAATCCAGGTTGTCCACTGTTGGGGTTGCCGGGGTCCACCAGCATCCTTGTTGTCACGGTTTCCGACCGCTGACGAGAGAGCAATAACCGTAGGTGTGGACGAGCGAGATCTCCCGGAATCCCGCCTCCTTGAATAATTGTTCGAGCTCCTTCACGATCGCCTGAATGACGGCAAGAGACTTGCGGGGCCCGGCAACGAGCTGTGCCCCACTCTCTCGAATATGCTCGGCGCGATCTTGAATCCGCCCCGTGCGCTGGGCCTATATTTCAACAGACTCCTGGGGCCAAAGGCGTAAGCTCCTTCAGATCGACGTTGCGCTTCTTGGGCCGGGTCGTCAATGCACGTTTTTTCCCTGTCTCCTCGACGGTATACCTGGGAGCAGACCCATGCAGGCCCTGGAATTGAAGGTTCCTCCTGTCGCCGTTGTTCTGTGTGTTGCCGCACTCATGTGGCTCGCGTCGTGGGCTATGCCATCATTTGCGTTCAGCATTCCTGCCCGCGAGTTCATATCACTGAGCGTGGCTGTCGTCGGTCTAGTCATCAGCGGATCGGGCGTTGTCTCATTCAGGCGAGCCGGGACAACCGTCAACCCTCTGAAGCCCGAGTCGGCCTCCGCGCTGGTGAAGTCGGGAATCTACCTGCTGACGCGTAATCCGATGTATCTGGGCTTGCTGGTGATCCTGCTTGGATGGGCGGTCTTCTTGGCGAACGCGCTGGCCTTTGTTCTTCTTCCCGCGTTTATTTGGTACATGAATCGTTTTCAAATCGAACCGGAGGAAAGGGCGCTCGCTTCGTTGTTTGGAAAGGAATTCGCGTCCTACAAATCTTGCGTGCGTCGATGGCTCTGAGTCACGGTTGATTCGAGGTCGATCACCCATTCGGCGGCGGACACAATAGCCGCGGCCAAGTGCCACACAATGACTGAGTACTCGGGACCGCATGGATGACCAGACGAGCAGGGGACCCGGCTACCAGGGACCGGCATTGTTCTCCTACGGATTCCGACCGTTTTTTCTTGGTGCTGCGCTGTTTGCCGGCGCGGCTGTGCCTGCCTGGATATTGATTCTCGTCCAAGCCGGAGACTCGGGCTTGTTTCATACCGGTCGACAGTGGCACGTGCACGAGATGATCTTCGGGTTTCTGCCTGCTGTGATCACCGGGTTTCTGCTCACGGCGATTCCCAACTGGACCGACCGTCCGCCGATCAGAGGCAGCGAGCTGATGCTGCTGTTTACCTTGTGGCTGACCGGCCGTCTGGTGACCGCCATTCCGTGGCCATCGCCATTTCTGTCTGCCGTAGTAGACGGTGCCTTTCTTGTCACGGTGGCCGGACTGGTCTGGCGCGAGATTGCAGCCGCGAAGAGCTGGGGCCATGCGCCGATGGGAGGTCTGATTAGTTTGTATGCGGGGGCCAATGTTGTGTTTCATGTGCTCGCCCTAAGGGGTGCGGAATCGGAGCCGGCTGCGCGGATGGCTCTGGCGCTGGTCATGATGCTGCTGGCGTTAATCGGTGGGCGAGTGACCCCAAATTTTACGCGCGAGTTCCTGGGCGGGCAGGGTCTCGACAGGCAGCCTGCGCGATTTTCTCGTTTCGACGGCCTGGCGATCGCGCTCGTAGGGATCGCCGCTCTGACCTGGACTGTGCAACCTGAGGGCCTGGTGACAGGTTGGATATTGCTCGCGGCCGGGCTCGTCAATCTGGGCCGCCTCTCACGCTGGTACGGTTGGATGACCTGGCGTGAGCCGTTGGTGCTGATGCTGCATGTGGGGTATGGATGGCTCGCGATCTCGCTAATCGCGCTGGGTGGCGCGGTTCTCGGGTTTGGTCTACCGTCGGCGGACGCGGTGCATGCGCTCACGACCGGTGCTGTGGGCGCGATGACGTTGGCGGTGATGACCCGCGCCAGCTTGGGCCATACGGGACGCCCCCGACATGCTGGGCACATGACCGTCGTCATTTATATTCTGGTCAACCTGGGCGCGGTGCTGCGTGTTTTTGGACCCGCCACCGATCTCCCTACACATGTCACCCTTGGTTCGGCTGCGGCGAGCTGGAGTGGCGCCTATCTGTTGTTTGCTCTGATCTATGGGCCATTTCTCCTGCGTCCGAATCTCGACGAGTGACATGTAAGCCCGCCAACTCTCCTGGTTGACACGACTCATCTCGAAACATAAGCTGTGTCGCATCCACGCCAATTCGGTTGACGATGTTCCACTCTAACGGGCGAGGAGGCATGCTTATGCACGCGACGTTCCGGCCTGGCAAACCAGAGGATGCACAAGCCTGTGCCACTATCTTCTACGAAGCGTTCAAGCTCATCGCCGAGCAGCACAACTTTCCTGTCGACTTTCCCGTGCCTGAGGCGGCGGTGGGCATCTTGACGATGATTCTGTCGCGTGACGATGTGTATTCGGTGGTCGCGGAAGCCGAGGGGCGCATCGTCGGGAGTAACTTCCTCTGGGAAAGTGATTCCATTGCCGGTGTGGGACCGATTACGATTGACCCGTCTGCTCAAAATGGTTCCCTCGGACGCCGGTTGATGGAAGGGGTTCTGGAGCGGGCCCGCACCAAACGCTTCGCCGGGGTACGGCTGGTTCAGTCCGCGTATCACAATCGCTCGCTCTCCCTCTATACCAAACTGGGCTTCGATGCGCGCGAACCGCTGTCCGTCATGCAAGGTCCCACGCTGAATCTTTCGGTTCCGGGCTATGGGGTGCGGCCGGGGACCGTCGGAGATGTCGAGGCCTGCAATCGCCTGTGTGTGCAGGTGCACGGGTACGACCGGGGGCGGGAGGTACGCGATGCGATCGCACAGGGAACTGCTCTCGTGGTCGAACATGGCGGACGTATCACGGGTTATGCGACTCTGATCGGGTATTTCGGACATGCCATTGGCCACACGAACGAAGAACTGAAAGCGTTGATCGGAGCCGCGCGGGAATTCCAAGGTCCGGGGTTTTTACTTCCAACGCGCAATGCCGAATTGTTTCGCTGGTGCCTTGCCCATGGTCTGCGCATTGTCTATCCCATGACGTTGATGAGCGTGGGGCTGTATCAAGATCCGTCCGGTGCGTTTGTTCCTTCGGTTCTGCACTAACCGCGAGACAGGCGGGGAGGTATCAGATCCACCGCCATGTATGTGCCGCCGCAAGTTTCACCGGTACGTAACATTCCGGTCGGATTATCCGCTTGCAGTAGTTTTCGGACTGCGTGTACTTTGGAGCGAATCTTGGTAAAAAGTCAGGGATCGTGGACTTCAAGACCCATGAGTATGCTCGCCTTTTGCAACGTGCCATGGAGAATGCGCTGGCCTTGGAAACCAAATTGCCCGGTTGGACTCGGTCAATGGAGGGCATGTCAGGCCGGAAGTATCGGGGGTTAATCAATACACTCGTGGAGGGGATGCCGACACCGCGCTACCTGGAAGTGGGATCATGGGCTGGTTCCACCGCCTGCTCGGCCATATCCGGCAATCGCATGACCGCGTGCTGTATCGACAATTGGTCGGAGTTCAACGGCCCGAATGACACATTTCAAAGACACATCAAGCGGGTGGTAACCCCGGCCGTCAACTTTCGATTCATTGAAGCTGATTTTCGTTCCGTGGACTTTGCTGCCCTTGGAAAGTTCAACATCTATTGTTTTGATGGACCTCATTCGGAGCGTGACCATATCGATGGTGTCAGCATTGCTCAACCGGCGCTCGACGATGAATATCTGTTGATCATCGACGATTGGAATTGGAAGCAGGTGAGGGATGGCACCATGAAAGCGCTGGAATCGCTGAGGGTGAAGATTATCGCTCAAATACAGATTCATACCACGCAAGACAACTCTCACCCCACCGTGTTGCGGAGACAATTTTCAGATTGGCATAACGGTTATTTCATCGCCGTCTGCCGGAAATCCTCGCAGCATGTTGAGACAGTTACAGTATCTACCTTGAAGAGCAAGTAGCCGTCCGTTCTTCTTGCCAGTGTGATAACGAACCTGGTAGGTCGAAGCGCATTATTCGTCGCGTGTCAGCCAGTCACACGCTGTTTACGCATTCCTGTTTGATAGCGGATGGGATCGAGTGACCATGAAGCATCTAATACATCCATTCCTCATGAATTCTTCAATCGTGTGTTGCAAAACTTGTCGGGATGGGATTCAATACGTATTTCCGACCTCGTGCACACTGTTGTGTATGGTTTGGCCTACATGTGCCACTCAACCGGAGTGCATGCATATTATCTCTAGTTTTGCAGGGACATCCGCGATGCTCGAAGCATAGCTGACGGGAGCCCCTGCCGGTGTCGCGGCATCCGACGAGATGGGAGAGGAGTGCGACGGGGTAGACGGAGAGGTTGGATTCACGGGACACTGCGTGATGCAAAACCGAGTGTTGTACGTCGTCAATCTCGATCCAACGCAGAAGTTTGGGTCGTTGGAAGAACAGATTTTTTTGCTGGCCACAGCTCTCTCCCGGCAAAACGGGCTTTTCCTTCCAGTCTTTACCCACGAAATGGGGGAAAAGCAAATCTCACGGTATCGTGACGCCGGTCTTACAGCGACATGGTTGGACCTCCGTACATTCAACCTCAGATCATTTCTTCGCCTGGTTCGCTTGATCGATCGCCATACCATACACGTCGTTCACTGGAACCTGTACCATCCTGCCAACGGGTATGTTCCTCTCCTGCGAGTGGTCAGACCAAGGCTGAAGCATTATCTGACGGACCACAATTCCCGACCGCAACATCGTCTTCACACCAGCGGTGGTTTGAAAAACGTGTGCAGGAGAATGGTGACGGCCTGCTATTCCAGAGTCTTTGCCGTCAGTGATTATGTGCTGTCAGACTTGCAAGAGCAGGCGATCTGGCAAACCCCCCGGCGCTGGTACCATTTCGTGAACACGGATCGGTTCCGGCCGGACAAGGCCACATGGGGAACCCTGAGAGTCTCACTGGGCTGTGAACAGAACTTTGTGATTCTCGTTGTCGCTCATTTGATACCGGAAAAAGGCGTGGAGGTGGCGATTCGTGCACTTGCCGGTCTTTCCTCTCATGCTGTTCTCTGGATTGTCGGCGAGGGCCAACATCGAGATGCTCTTCAAGGGTTGGCCCAATCCTTGGGCGTACAACGGCGTACCACCTTTTTTGGTCTGCACTCGGAGGTCTGTCAGTTCATGCAAGCGGCGGACTGTCTGGTCTGTCCTTCTCTCTGGAAGGAAGCGGCTGGACTGGTTATCCTTGAAGCCATGGCATGCGGGCTTCCAGTGATCGGTAGTGCGGTCGGCGGGATCCCGGAGTTTGTGACGTCTGGCGAAACCGGGTACTTGTTTCCTGCCGGAGATCATGTGGCTCTCGCAGATCTCCTCAGGCGCCTGAGTTCTTCTCCGACTCAGTTGCGTGAGATGCGAGAACAGGCCAGAGCGCAGGCTGTCACAAAGTTTTCTCATAAGACCCGGGTAACCGATGCACTCTCCCTCTATGAGATAACGTCCTGAAGAGGTGAACCCATGGCGCACGATCTCTCTGTACAACTGGAACGCGATGGTCTTGTCCGGTTGCCTCAGATCCTTACCCCGGCTCAACTTCAGGGGATGCAGCAGGCATTTCAAACCCGGCTCCAGCGCATGTCGTGGAATGATGTGTCTGGCTTTGAGCGCACAGAGATGTACCGCCATATGGTCCAGGATGTGCTGACGCTGGACCAGGGGTTCATTGATGTGGCTCTTCATCCTCTCGTGAAGCAGATCTTATTGGAGTATCTGGGACCACAGTTTCAGCTCGTTGAGGCCAAAGGATGGCGGTCGATTCCAACCACCAAAGACTTTCACGGGTGGCATGGGGATTCGTGGTACGACCAAAGCATTGCGACTGACATTCCGAGAGAGGTCAAGTTGGCTGTCTATCTCACGGATGTGAAGACCGGGGCCTTCTGCTACATCAGAGGGAGTCACCGTAAACAGCACCCAAGACTGATTCCCGGCCGAGAATTGACCTCGACTCCAAAGGAGCAGATTGTGGAGGTCACCGGCCCCGCTGGTTCGGCCTTCATGTTCGATACGTCCGGAATCCACCGGCAGAGTACACCGGTTCTTGACCCTCGTCAGGCCATCTTTCTCAACTATCATGATCCGGCTGTTCCGTTGCAGCGAGAGGATGTGGAGTATTACCGATACCATCCTCTCTTGCTCAACGCGTCATTCCTGGGAAATCTCACGTCTGAGGATCAGCGGATATTGGGATTTGGAGATAAGAGAAGGTACCAACACTGCTTCGCGCGACGATGCCGACATCCTGCCCTGGAAACGATGAACCGCTCCCTCATGGAATTGACGCTGCGTGTTGATCAGGCATTGTACTATCCGCGTCGAGCTCTTTCGAAGGTCCAGGTGGCCTTGGGCCGAGGATGAGGCGTGCCCTCATCAATGGCGGCGCACCCGGCACAACCATCGTCGATCCATTGCTGTTCTTGCGACGTGGTATTGCTCTTCGGCCGGATATCACGTTCAGCGTTCGTAAAAGATTATCAGCCCTACCCGGGATTTCAAGTGGTGGTTCTGCTCAAGCGCGACATACTGCAGGGTTTCCGCTGCCAAGTCCGTGATGTCGTTTTCCGGCCGCGGATCGGCTGGACACGTCCTCCGCCATACTAGAGCGGCCCTCGATAGTCACGAAGACCTTCCTGGTCCCATGATGCTGCAAGGCGATCACGGTCGTGTGTCGTTTCGCAACATCATGGTTGCGCCGGGGAAATGAAGACACGCAATTAGGCGGCCTGTTTCTCCTCTTCGTCTCCGGTCGGTTGTCCGAAGCGTTTCATCAAGCATCAGTGTTCTCTTAGCCGACGCATGCCGAAAGTGCGAAGGCATGGCCCGCT
>Ga0075420_100003160_pt1 | contig 14348 bp, 12 predicted proteins | sample SoiMetdeltSBSDD4_FD_75296 | JGI IMG/M metagenome (GOLD analysis project Ga0075420, IMG submission 75296) | Bulk soil microbial communities from a Populus tree surrounding site in Tennessee, USA - Soil MetaG P. deltoides SBSDD4 | ecosystem: Environmental > Terrestrial > Soil > Tree plantation... | reverse complement strand
AACATCGCATCACAAGAAAAGCGGATCCACCGGGCGGAGCGCGAGCGGCTCGAGAACCGCCGGCGCACGTCCCAGGTCAAGACCTGGTTCCGGCGCCTCGAGAACGCCGTCGGCGACGGCGACTCGACGAAGGCGGACGATGAGCTGCGCGGCGTGGTGTCGCGGATCGACAAGGCCGTGAAGTCCGGTGCGCTCCATCGCAACAACGGCGCGCGCAAGAAGGCTCGCGCCTCGCGCATCCGCTCCGGCCTGTCGTAAGCCGCCGGCCCCCATGGAAACCAGACTGCTGATCCGCGGCGAGCAGGTCGCGGGAGCGGGCACGCCGCTGGCCGTGGAGAACCCGGCGTCCGAGGAGACGCTCGCCGAGCTGCGGGGCCCGTCAGAGATCCAGCTCGAGGCGGCCATCGCCGGCGCCTCGGAGGCGTTCGGCGGCTGGGCGGCCACGCCGGCCGTCGAGCGGGCCGAGCTGCTTCACGAGGTGGCCGCGCGCATCCGCGCGAACACCGAGGAGCTGGCCCGCGTGATGACCCTCGAGGGCGGCAAGCCGCTGCTCGAGAACTCGGACGAGGTGGGATGGACCGCGGCCGCCTTCGACTACTACGCCGAGATGGGCCGCAACTTCGCCGGACGGGTCATTCCCTCGATCGAGTCGACGCAGCTCGCGATGGTCGTCAAGGAGCCGATCGGGGTCTGGGGCTGCATCGTGCCCTGGAACTACCCGCTCCTGCTCCTGTCGTGGAAGGTCGCCCCCGCGCTGGCCGCCGGCAATACGGTCGTGGCCAAGCCGTCCGAGCTCACCCCGCTCTCGACGCTGATGCTGGCCGACTGCTTCGCCGACCTGCCGGCCGGCGTGGTGAACATCGTGGCGGGCGCCGGCGACGTGGGCGCCGCGCTCGTGGCCGACGAGCGCGTCGGCGGTGTGGCCTTCACCGGCTCGGTCGACACCGGCAAGAAGGTGGCGGGCGTCTGCGCGCAGCGCGTGGCGCGCATGAACCTCGAGATGGGCGGCAAGGACCCGTTCATCGTCTGCGCCGACGTGGCGGCCGACGTCGAGGTGGCCGCGCGCGGCGGCGCCTGGGCGGCATACCTGAACGCCGGCCAGGTGTGCACGTCGGCCGAGCGCTTCTATGTCGCCAGCGAGATCTACGACGACTTCGTGTCCGCCTTCGTCGATCACACCCGCACCCTGCGCGTGGGCGACCCCCTGTCCGGCGAGGTCGACCTCGGCCCGATGGTCTCGGCGGCGCAGCGCGCCAAGGTCGAGGCGCAGGTCGAGGCGGCCGTGTCCGCCGGCGCCGAGCTCGTGGTCGGTGGCGGCCGCGCCGGGCTCGAGCGCGGCCACTACTTCGCGCCCGCGGTGGTCACCGGGCTGCCCTCGGAGACGGACCTCCTGCGCGAAGAGACCTTCGGGCCGGTGGCGCCGATCGTGCCGGTGGGCTCCCTCGACGAGGCGATCGCGCTTGCCAACGGCACCCGCTTTGGGCTCGGCGCGAACGTGTACACCCGCGACCTCGAGACCGCCGTGCGCTGCCTGCGCGAGATCCGCGCCGGCACGGTCTGGATCAACGACCCGCTCACCGACAACGACGCCGGACCGTTCGGCGGCTTCAAGCAGTCGGGCTTCGGGCGCGAGCTCGGGCAGGAGGGGCTCGAGGCCTTCCAGGAGACCAAGCACGTGCACATCGAGACCAAGATCGCCCCCAAGGAGTGGTGGTATCCGTACGGGGCGGGCGACGACGCGCCGCCGTCCGGCGCGGGAGCCTAGGCGCGCGGTCAGGCCCCGCCCGCGGCGCGCGCGAGCGCAAGCGAGAAGGCCGCCGACTCGTCCACCTGGACCTCGCCGCCACCGCGGGTCTCGACCTCGAGGTCGGCGAACACGCACAGCGCCCGCTCGAGCGTCATCGTGTCGGCCTTCTTCGCGCGGGCAACGGTCTTCTTGGCGAGCCAGGGCGGCGCCTTGAGCGCTTCGACCACCTTCTGGTCGGGCATCCCCGCCTCGAGCAGCGCCGCCGCGCGGTGCACCTCGCGCAGCCGCCGCACGATCGGGAATGCCATGCCGCCGGGACGCTCGCCGTGGGCCTCGAGCTCCTCGGCGAGTGCGAGCGTCGCGCGCAGGTCGCCGGACACCAGCGCGTCGGCGAGGTCGTAGACGCGCGGCGCGCTGTCGGCCGCGGCCAGCTCCTCGACGTCGGCCGCCGAGACGCTCACCCGCGGATGGAGAGCGAGCGCGATCTTCTCGAGCTCGCGCGCGAGCTGCTGCTGGCTCGAGCCCACCTGCGACACGAGCTGCTTGGCCGCCTCCGGGTCGAGCTGCAGCCCCAGCTCGCGGGCGTGCGCGACGCACCACTTGGGCAGCTCCCACGGCTTCGGGGCGGCGTACTCGCGGACCTCACCGCCGGCGCCCTCGATGGCCTTCGCGAGCGGCTTCTGCGGGTTGCCCCGCACGATCAGCACGAGCACGGTGTCGGGCGGCAGAGCCTCGAGCGCGGCCGTGAGCGGCTCGAGCTGGGCGGCCTTCCAGGAGCCCGCGTCGTCGACGAGCAGGTAGCGGGTGCCGGGGTCGAAGCTGAGCGTGGCGAGCGAGCCGGCGAGCTCATCCGGGGAGCTCTGCCGGGCGTCGAAGCTCTCGAGCCCACCCGGCCCGCGCTCGTCGTCGGCGCGCTTGCGGACCCGCGCGCGCCAGGCGTCGATCTTGGCGTCGTCGTCTCCGCAGACGAGGTAGGCAGGCTTGAGCTCGGCCACGAGGGCGCAGTCTAGGCGCGCCGGCGGGCGCCGCGGCCGCGCGGCTCGATGTCGCGCTCAGCGCTCGGTGTCCACCTCCATCCTCCCCTCCACGACGGTGAGCGCGACGGTGCCGTCCCGGTCGGTTCGGTAGGTCGGCACGCCCGCCCGCCGCAGCGCCCCGAGCGTCTGCGGGGTGGGGTGCCCGTAGGTGTTCTCGCCGACCTCGATGGCCGCGAGCTCCGGTCGGAGGCGCTCGAGCACGGCCGCCAGCCCGGGGTCGGCGCTGCCGTGATGGGGCACCTTCATCGCGTCGACGTCCGGGAGGGCGAGCGGCAGGAGCGCCTCGCTCTCCGCGTCCGCCGACAGCATGAGGTCGAACTCGCCTGCGCTCACGATCGCGACCACGGCGCGCGGGTTGGGGTCCTCGGGCGGAGGGCCGGGCGGCCGCGGGGGCGGCGACAGGATCCGGACTACGAGAGCGCCGACCCTCAGCGTGAGCGGCGCCGCGGCCGGCCGGGTCGGCACGCCGCGCTCACGGGCCGAGCGCAGCAGGGCCCGGAAGGCCGGATCGCGGGTGCCGTCGCCGCCGTCGAGCAGCAGGTCGACGGGGCGTTCCGCGAGCACGGCGGCCAGACCGCCGTGGTGGTCGCGCGAGGCGTGGGTGGCCACCACCAGCGCGAGGCGCTCGACGCCGGCCCGGCGGAGCAGTCGCGCGACGCCGGCCTCCGGCGGCCCGCCGTCGAACAGGATTGCCGTGCCGTCCGGGTGCTGGACGAGCGTGGCGTCCCCCTGGCCGACGTCGAGAAAGCGAACCGTGAGCGCGTCGGGCGGCCCCGGCGGGGAGATCGCGCGGACGACGAGCACGAGCAGGGCCACGCTCGTCGCGGCCACGTGCGCCGTCCTACGAGGCCCGGCGCGCCGCCGCCAGGCCGCCGCGGCCTCCTGCGCGCGGCCGGAGCTCCGCCGGGCGAGCGAGCGCACGCCGGCCGCTGCCAGCAGGAGCGCCGCGTACGCGAACGCGAGCGCCGCCGACCCCCTGACGGGGACCCCGAGCTGACCACCGGGGAGGTCCGCGAAGCGCTCGGCGAGCCCCGCCAGGAAGGCCACCGGCACGCGCGCAGGCGGCCCGACCAGCTCGGCCAGCGCCGCGCTCTCGGGCAGCAGCGGCGAGACGATCCCGAGGCCGGCCTTCAGCATGCCGAGCCACATCGCGGGAGCCACGGCCGGAAGCGCGAGCAGGTTGGCCGGCACGCCGGCGACCGGCACCGAGTCGAAGTGGTGCGCCAGGAGCGGCGCGGTGGCCAGGCTCGCGGCGATCGTGATCGCCGCGCCCTCGGACATCCCGCGCAGCGCCGCCCGCGCGAGCGGGCCGCCGCCCCCGGTCAGGCTCTCGCCGGCCGCCGCGAGCGTCCGGCCGAGCGGCAGCCCGAGCACGAGGATGCCCGCGACGGCCGCGAACGACAGCTGCCAGCCCGCGTCGGCCCACGCGCGCGGGTTGAGCAGCAGCGTGGCCGCGGCGGCCAGCAGCAGCGCGTACCAGCGCGACGCCGGTCGCGAGAGCGTGAGCGCCGCGATTCCCGCCGCCGCCATCACGCCGGCGCGCTGCAGCGACGGACCGGCGCCCGCCAGCGGCACATACAGCGCCACGAGAGCGAGCAGCGCGACGCCGCGGGCCCGCGGGCCGAGCCCGGCGGCGGCAAGCGGCGGCAGCGCGAGTGCCACGAGCAGCATCACGTTCTGACCGCTCACCGCCAGCAGATGAGCGAGTCCGGAGTCGCGGAAGTCGTCGCGCGTGGCGCGGTCGATCGCCTCGTCCTGGCCGAGCACCATGCCGCGAAGAAGCGCGGCCTCGGGCGGGGGCAGCCCGGCGGCCACGGCCCGCTCGGCGCGGCCCCGCAAGCCGTCGAGGAGTCCGTCCAGGCCGCCGCGCCGCCGGCCCGTCGGCCGCGCGTGATCGAGCAGGAGCTCGCCCGCGAACCCGCGCCGGCGCAGATGCGCCGCGAAGTCGAAGCTCTCGCCGGAGCCGCCTCGATCGCGACGTTCGAAGTCGAGGGCGCGCAGCCGGCCGCGCAGCCGCAGCTCCTCGCCGGGATCGGCCCGCGGCACTCGCGACCACTGCGGAACCCGCGCCAGCAGGCGCGCTCCTTCGAGCCGTCCCCCGGCCACCGCCACCTCGATCGAGGCGCCGAACGGGGACGGCCGCGGCCTCGTGAGCGCGTACGCGAACAGCTGGACATGCCGACCGTCCTCGACGAGGTCCGCCGGGCGGTCGAGCGCTTCGAGCCGCAGCTCCCCCACCCCGGCCGCGAGCACGACCAGCACCCCGGCGAGCGGTGCGAGCCGACGGGCGCCGGCGAGCGCCAGCGCCGCCGCCTCGGCGGCCCCAAGCGCGAGCGGGGCGAGCGGCGGAGCGCTCGCGAGCCCGAGGCCCGCCGCGACCGACGCCATGCAGACGTGCCACGGACGGCGCGCGGGATGGAGCACCGGGCCGGCCGGCGGTGAGCGCTCGTTCGCGCTCATGGCCCGAGCGCCTTCTGGAGCGCGGCAAAGCGCTTCTCGCCGATACCTTCGACGTCGCGCAGGCCGCCCACCGAGGCGAGGCCGCCCTGCGAGTCACGGTGCTCGACGATCCGCTCGGCGAGCGTGGGGCCGATGCCGTCGATCCCGTCGAGCTGCTCGACGGTGGCGCGCGCGAGGTTGATCGGCCCCGCCTCCGCGGTGCCCGAGGCGGCCCCGCCAGGCGCGCCAGGTCCGGCCGGACCGAGCCGCGGCACGACCACCTGCTGGCCGTCCTCGAGCCGGGCCGCGAGGTTCACCGCCGCGGGGTCCGCCCGGCGGGCGAGCCCGCCCGCGCGCGCGACCGCCTCGGCCACCCGCGAGCCGGCGGGCAGGCGCAGCAGGCCAGGCCGCCGCACCCGTCCGGCCACGTGCACGTAGATCCGCTCCGCCGGCGCGGGCGCCGCTCCCGCCCCGCGCCCGGCTGGCGCGCCGGCACCCGATCCGTCGACGCGCACCGGCGACGGGCTCCCGCCCCCGTCGGACCCGAGCATGCGCCAGCCGAGGAGCGCCGCGACCCCGAGGGCCAGCGCCCAGATCAGGACGGTTCCGCGACCCGCCTCCGCCATGCGGCCGAAGCTACGGCGGCGATCGCGACGCGTGGGTTACGTGGGTGACGATTCAGCGAATTTCGAAGCCCGAGAGCCCCTCGGGCTGCTCGTCGCTGACCTCGACGTCCTCAACATCGGCGCCGCGCGGCCCGCTCGAGCAGAACTCGACGAGCTCCGCCACGGCGGCGTCCTCGCCCTCGAAGACCGCCTCGACCCTGCCATCCGGCCGGTTGGACACCCAGCCCGCCACGCCGCGGCTCGTGGCCATCCGGCGGGTGGTGTCACGGAAGAAGACACCCTGGACCTGGCCTCTCACGACCACGCGTCGGCGGACCGGCTCGCTCATGGCGACGTAGCATTGCGCGGATGGAGCGATTCCGCGCGATTATCGGCGGCGAGAGCGGAGAGCGGCCGACGGTACAACTGCCCTTCGACGCGAAGGAGCGCTTCGGCAAGGCCCGCGCGCCGGTGCGCGGCACCGTCGACGGCACGCCCTTCCGTACGACCGTGGCCGTCTACGGCGGCATGCACCTGATCGGATTCAAGCGCGAGCTGCGCGAACAGGCGGGCGTCGCGATCGGCGACGAGGTGAGCGTCGAGATCGAGCTCGACGACGAGCCTCGTACGGTCGAGATCCCGCCGCGGCTCGCGGAGGCGTTCGCCGCCGCCCCGGACGCCCGCGAGGCGTTCGAGCGCCTCTCCTACACCCACCGTCGCGAGTACGTCGAGTGGATCCGCGAGGCCAAGCGGGCCGAAACGGCGGAGCGCCGGCTGGACAAGACGATCGAGGCGCTGCGCACGCCGAAGGGCGCCGGCTGACGATGGAGACGATCAAGAGCCCCGAGCCCGGCTGGGGCGTCGACTCGGAGTACGGGCGGCTGCTCGACGTGCTGCTCTGCCCGCCCGACAACTTCCGCTGGCTCCCGTCAAGCGCCATCTCCCGCGCGACTCTCGACCGCGGCCTCCAGTTCAGCCGCGAGGACGCGCTGCGCCAGCACGCCGAGATGGTGAGCGTCTACGAGCAGGCCGGGGTGCGCGTACACCTGCTCGAGCCCGATCCCGCGCTTCCCTACCAGGTGTTCGCGCGCGATTCGAGCATCAACGTGCCGCAGGGACCGATCGTGACCCAGTGCCACCAGTGGTGGCGCCGCGGCGAGTACGCGCCGGTGATCCGCTTCTACCGCGACGCCGGGATCCCGGTCCACCGCATGATCACCGCGGCCGCCCTCGAGGGCGGCGACTTCATGATCGTGGAGCCGGGCGTGGCGGTGATCGGCAACGGCGAGGAGCGCACGCAGGAGCCTGCCGCCCGCCAGCTCGCGGGGTGGCTCGAGGCCGACGGCTGGGAGGTGCGGATCGAGCGCATCCCGCCCCACTTCCTCCACATCGACGTGCTGGCCGCGATGCTCGGCGAGAAGCTGGCGGCGGTGTGCGTCGAGCAGGTGGGAAACGGATTCCTGCGCTGGCTCGAGGCCAAGGGTGTGGAGATCCTGCCGGTCACGCTGGCCGACGCGCTGAAGCTCGGCGTGAACGGCGTGAGCCTCGGCGACGGGCGCGTGCTCACGAGCGCCGAGTCGAAGGACCTGAACGAGCGCCTGCGGGCACTGGGGCTCACGGTGTTCGACCCTGAGCTCGCCGCCTTCACCCTCGGCGGCGGCGGCGCTCACTGCCTGATGCAGGCGCTCCGCCGCAAGCGGGTGGGCTGAGCCTCAAGCCTCGATCGCCACGCGCAGCGTGCGCAGCGCGCGGTCGCTGGCGCCGCGCAGGCTCCCGCCCAGCTCGAGCGTGGCCTCGATGTAGTCGAGCGTCTCGGCGGTGAGGCGCTCGCCGGGCAGCACGTTCGGGATGCCGGGCGGGTAGGCGGCGAGCGACTCGGCCGACACGCGGCCGACCGCCTCGCGCGCGGGCACGATCTCCTGGGGGCCGAGGAAGGCCTCGCGCGGGGTCATCACGAGCTCGCCCCAGGGCGGCGGCGGGGCGAGCGCCGCGAGCGGTCGTCCGGCGGGCTGCGCGCTCACGGTCTCGACCGCGTTGCGCAGCGCGGCGAGCAGGCGAGCCGACGACGCCCCGGCATCCTCGCCCATGCCGAAGACCGCGACCAGCACGTTCTCGCCGGCGAGCTCGACGATCACGTCGTCCTGCTCGCGCAAGAGCCGCGCCAGCTCGTAGCCGCTGGCGGTGGTACCGCGCACGTCGATGGCGAGCCGCAGCGGGTCGTAGTCGAACACGCCGGGCGAGCCCGCGAGCCGCTCGTCGAGCACATCGAGTCCGGGGATCTCGCGCACCGCGGCGCGCGTGCGCTCGAGCGCGGCGAGTGTCTCGCCGAGCAGCTCGCGGCCGCGCGTGGCCGCGCTGCGACGGGCGGTGTCGAGCGAGCCGAGCAGCAGCGCGTTCGGGCTGGTCGATTCGACGAGCGTCACGCAGCGGTCGACCACGCCCTCCTCGATCAGGTCGCCATGCCCGAGGTGAATCATCGCCGACTGCGTGAGGCTCCCCACGATCTTGTGGATGCTCGAGATCACGAGGTCGGCCCCCAGCGTGAGAGCGTGCGCCGGGAGGTCCTCGTGGAACGGCAGGTGCGCGCCCCAGGCCTCGTCGACCACCAGCGGCACCCCGCGCGCGTGCGCCACCTCGGCGAGGCCCGCCACGTCCGCCATCGCGCCGAAGTAGGTGGGCGAGACGATCGTCGCGCCGGCGGCGTCCGGAGTCTCGTCGAGCGCGCGCTCGAGCGCCTCCGGGGTCATGCAGTGCGCGATGTGCAGCTCCGGGTCGAGCTCGGGGGCGACGAAGGTGGGCCGCAGACCCGACATGATCAGCGCGTCGATCGTGCTCGAGTGGGCGTTGCGCTGCGTGACCACGCGGTGCCCGCGATGGCCGAGCGCGAGCAGCGCGACGTGGTTGCCCTGGGAGGCGCCGTTCACGAGCCACCAGGTGCGCCGCGCCCCCCACGCCTCGGCGGCCAGCTGCTGCGCGGCGGTGAACGGCGTGGGCTCCTCGCCCACGTCGATGCCCCAGGTGAGCGCCGGGATGTCGAGCGCGAGCGCCCGCGCGCCGAGCGCTTCGACGAGGGCCGGGTCGGCGCCCGCGCCCCCCTTGTGGCCGGGCACGTGGAAGCGCCCGGGATCGCGCGCGGCAAAGCCCAGCAGCGCGTCGAGGTAGGGCGTGCCGGCCTGAGACATGGCCGGCGAGTCTATGGCTCGCGCTCTCCGCCTGGCGGGTCCGAGAGCGGACGGGTGGGGTCGTCCTCGCGCCGCGGCTTGGGGTCCGCCGGGGCGTCCTGCGAGCGCGGGTCCACGCCGATCGAGATGTGCGCGGTTGCGAGCACGGCGCCCACCACCATCACGCCGGCGCCCGCAAGCGCCAGCCAGATGCCGGTGTCCTTTTCGACCCCCACGCCCGCGGGCGGATGGTCGATCACCTGCGTGACCACGACGAACAGGGCGAAGAGCGTGACCGCCAGCGCCACCGGTGGCGAGGCCGGCGGCCGGAACAGGCCCATGCCACCCGCGAGCTGCACGATCGTGGCGAGCGCGGCGAGCACGAGCACCAGGTCGAGCACCTCGAACACGGTGAAGGCCGTGCGCGCCCCATACCAGTCGAGGAACAGGCTCACGATCAGGAGCACGGCGCCAATCGCCGCTACGAGCGGGCCGACGGGGATCCGCAGTGTCTTTCGGTCGTCGCTCATCGGACCACGAAGTTCACCAGCTTGCCGGGAACCACGACCGCCTTGACGATCTCGCGCCCGTTCAGCCGGGCGCTCAGCTTGCCAGATCCGCGCGCGATCTCCTCGAGCTGCTCGCGAGACGCGTCCGCGGGGGCGGCCACGCGGTCGACGAGCTTGCCGTTCATCTGCACCACGAGCTGGATCTCGGCCGAGGTGAGCAGTGCGGGGTCCGCCTCGGGCCAGGGCTCCTCCCAGACGCGCGCGCCGGTCATCCGCTCGTAGACCTCCGACCCGAGGTGCGGCGCGAACGGGAAGATCAGCGAGCCCGCCGTGGCGATCGCGAATCGCACGTGCGAGGCGGGCGCGTGCTCGCGCTGGCGGTAGATCTCGTTGACCAGCTCCATCACGGCGGCGATCGCGGTGTTGAACGCGAAGCGGCCCTGCATGTCGCGCGTGACCTTGTGGATCGCCCAGTGGGCCTTGCGGAGCAGCGCGCTCGGCTCGCCCTCGGGCGCCTCGCCGTGGCCCTCGGGCGCTTCCACGGCGGCGGTCCAGAGCCGGGACAGGAAGCGGTGAACGCCGCCCACGCCCTCGTCCTGCCAGTCGGCGTCGTGCTCCGGCGGCCCGATGAAGAGGATGTAGCAGCGGGCGGTGTCCGCGCCGTAGCGCTCCACGATCTCGCGCGGCGACACCGTGTTCCCCTTCGACTTCGACATCTTCGCGCCGTCGCGGGTGATCATCCCCTGGGTGAAGAGCCGGTCGAAGGGCTCCTGCACGTCGAGCAGGTCCATGTCCGCGAGCGCCTTGACGAAGAAGCGCGCGTACATCAGGTGCAGGATCGCGTGCTCGACCCCGCCGATGTACTGGTCGACGCCCATCCAGCGGGCGAGTACGTCGCGGTCCCAGGGGGCGAGGTCGTTGCGGGCGTCGCAGTAGCGCAGGAAGTACCAGGAGGAGTCGACGAAGGTGTCCATCGTGTCGGTCTCGCGGCGCGCCTCGCCTCCGCAGGCCGGGCAGGTGGTACGCACCCAGTCGGTGGCCGCGGCGAGCGGCGACATCCCCTTGGGCGTGTAGTCCTCGACGTCCGGCAGCCTCACCGGCAGCTCGTCGTCCGGCACCGGAACGAGGCCGCACGACTCGCAGTGGACGATCGGGATCGGGCAGCCCCAGTAACGCTGGCGCGAGAGCAGCCAGTCGCGCAGCCGGTAGTTGACGGTGGGCCGCCCGAGGCCGCGCTCCTCGAGCCAGGCCGTGATCGCGCGGGCTCCCTCCGGGGCCGGCAGCCCCGAGAAGTCGCCTGAGTTCACGAGCCGCTCGCCCTCGGTGTGGGCGACGAACGCCTCCCCCTCGGGCGGGGGCTCGTCGCCCTCTACCACCTGGCGGATGGGCAGGCCGAAGCGCTCCGCGAATTCGAAGTCGCGCTGGTCGTGGGCGGGCACAGCCATCACGGCGCCGGTGCCGTACTCCATCAGCACGTAGTCCGCCACGTACATCGGGATCTGCTCGCCGGTGACCGGGTTCGTGACGGTGTGGCCGAGCGGCAGCCCGGTCTTCTCCTTGTGCTCGTCGCCGCGCTCCTCGACCGACTCGGTGACCGCGTGGTTCACGTACTCGCGCACCGCGGGCGAGTCGTTCAGGCGCAGAACGTCCGGGTGCTCGGGCGCGACCACGAAGAAGGTCGCTCCGAAGAGCGTGTCCGGGCGGGTGGTGAACACGGGATAGTCGGTCCCGAGCGCCTCGCAGCGGAACACCACCTCGGCGCCCTCCGAGCGGCCGATCCAGTTCTCCTGCATCGTGACCACGTGCGGCGGCCACTCGATCGTGGCCATGTCGGCGAGCAGGCGGTCGGCATACTCGGTGATGCGGAAGAACCACTGCTCGAGCTGCTTGGCCTCGACCACCGTGCCGCAGCGCTCGCAGCGCCCGTCGATCACCTGCTCGTTGGCCAGCACGGTGGCGTCCTTCGGGCACCACTTGACCGCGGCCTCCTTGCGGTAGGCGAGCCCGAGCTCGTAGAGGCGCAGAAAGATCCACTGGGTCCAGCGGTAGTACTCGGGCTCGTGGGTGCCGAACTCGCGCGTCCAGTCGATCGACACGCCCCACTCCCTGAACTCCTTCTGAAAGGCCGCAATCGACGCCTCGGTCGACTCCCGCGGGTGCTGCCCGGTCTTGATCGCGTGGTTCTCGGCCGGGAGGCCGAACGCGTCATAGCCCATCGGGTGCAGCACGCGGTAGCCGTTCCGGCGCCGGAAGTGGGCGACCGCGTCCCCCACCGAGTACGTCTTCAGATGGCCGATGTGAGGCTCGCCTGACGGGTAGGGCAGCATCTCGAGCACGTAGGCCTTGGGGCGCTCGTCGGGCTCGTTCGAGACCTCCCAGGTGCGCTCGTCGGCCCATACCCGCTGCCAGCGCGGCTCGATCGTCTTGGGGTCGTAGCGGTCAGCCATCCGAGCCCGTGACTCTAGTGTCGGGCGATCCCACTCGGGCCCGCCCGGGCCGCCCTGCGATCCTTCGCGGCCGAGATGAGCGTCATGGAGGGCCTCGAACGGGTCGAGGAGAGCGAGCTCGATCACTCCGAGAAGCGGGTGGGGCCGCTCGAGCTGTTCTTCGACCTCATGTTCGTCTTCGCCCTGACCCAGGTCACGAAGCTGATGGCGGACAACCCGACCTGGGAAGGCCTCGGCCAGGGCCTGCTCGTACTCGCCGCGCTCTGGTGGGCCTGGGGGGCGTACGCCTGGCTGACGAACTACATCGAGGCCGACCAGGGGGTCGAGCGGCTGCTGATGTTCGCCGTGATGGCCGCGTTCCTCGTTGCCGCGCTGGCGGTGCCGCACGCCTTCGACGACGACGCGCTGATCTTCGCGCTCGCCTACGCGATCGTGCGCTGGCTCCACATCTTCCTGTTCGCGGAGGCGAACGACGACGTGGACGCCGCCCAGGCGATACGCCGGCTGGCACGTACGGCCATCCCAGGTCCCGCCCTGCTGATCGTTGCCGCGTTTCTCGACGGGCCGGCTCAGGCGGCGCTGTGGGTCCTGGCTCTGGCGATCGACTTCGCGGGCCCGTACGTCTTCGGCGTGCGCGGCTTCCGGGTCTCGCCCGGGCATTTCGCCGAGCGCTTCAGCCTGATCGTGATCATCGCTCTCGGGGAATCGATCGTTGCGATCGGCGCGGGGCTGCCGAGCGACCTCGACACCGGCCTCGTGGTCGCCGCGGTTCTCGGCCTGACGGTCTCATGCGCGCTCTGGTGGGCGTACTTCGACGTGGTGGCGCTGGTGGCGGAGCGGCGCTTCCGGAGGATCGGCGGCTACGAGCAGCTGCGGATCGCGCGCGACTCCTACAGCTACCTGCACCTGCCGATGGTGGCCGGCATCGTGCTGATCGCACTCGGCGTCAAGAAGACGATCGGCCACGTGGACGAGCCGCTCAAGATCGTGCCGGCCGTCGCGCTGCTCGGCGGCGTGGCGCTCTACTACGGCGGGCACGTCGGCTTCCGGCTCCGCAACGTGGGCACGCTCAACCGCCAGCGGGTGGTGGCCGCGCTGATCGCGCTCGCGTTCATCGCCCCCGCCACGGAGATCGACGCGCTGCTCACGCTCGCGTTCGCCGCCGTGCTGACGAGCGGAGTGGTCGCCTACGAGGCGGTGCACTTCGCGGAGGCGCGGCGGCGGCTCCGGGCGGCGGAGCACTGAGGCGCGACGAGCATCGGGACTGCGATTTCGCACAACCGACTGCGACGGTCGAAGTGGAGCTGAGGGGGCTCGAACCCCTGGCCTCCGCCATGCCATGGCGGCGCTCTTCCAGCTGAGCTACAGCCCCGGGCAACTCGAAGTCTGCTGCAAGGGTAATACACGCTCGCTGGCCATTTCTCGGAGCAATGACCCGCAAGTGGGTGGCCGTTCGTCCGCAGACCAAGGCGCCCGGCAGAAGGTAGCAACGGTCAAGCTCGCCGCTCGATCTCATCGAGCGTGCATCACGTCCTCAATTACCCGGCGGTGTCAGCGACGAGCTCTGCAGACTGACGCCGATCACAGCGCCACTCGGGTCAAGCGAGCCCCACTTGCACTGAACGCGATGGACGCGTACCCGATGTCGAAGGCTAGGTCGTAGCGCTCATGCTCCACGACAGGTCGCAGCACCGGCACGCCTAGCTTCGTGGTTTGTACGATCCCCGGACGGTCAGCCCACGGACCGGACCGGCGCCTCGCCCCAGAGGGTTTCGAGGCGGTAGTACTCGCGCGCCTCCGGGGTGAAGATGTGGGCGACCACGTCCCAATAGTCGAGCAGGATCCAGCGGCTCTCGCGGTTGCCCTCGGTGCGGCGTGGCAGCAGGCGCTCCTCGTCGTGCTTGAGCTCCTCGTGGATGGCGTCGTGGATCGCCTTGGCCTGGCGTTCGCTGCCGCCGGAGCAGATCACGAAGAAGTCGGTGTAGGACACGATCCCGCGCAAGTCGATCACGCGGATGTCGATCGCCTTCTTGTCCGAGGCGATCGCCGCGATACGCTCGGCGAGGGCGGCGGAGTCTTGAAGCGAGGCCGCGCTCACGCCGTGACCTCGGCCTTCTTCGACGTGCCATAGAGGCCCTTCGAGCCGATCAGGCTCATGACCTCGTCCGGCACGAAGTAGCGGATCGGCTTGCCCTGCCGGGCGCGCCGGCGGACCGCCGAAGAGGACACCTGGATCAGCGGCATGTCGAGATAGCGCACCGCGTCCGAGCCGCGCAGCCGCGCGATCTTGATCGCGATCGCGTGGCGGCTCCAGTTCACCCGCTCCACGGCCGCGATCGTCGCTCGCTCGAGCACCTGCTCGGGCTCGTGCCAGTCGGGCAGCGCCGCCGCCTGGTCGCCGCC
>Ga0075420_100003159_pt1 | contig 14352 bp, 9 predicted proteins | sample SoiMetdeltSBSDD4_FD_75296 | JGI IMG/M metagenome (GOLD analysis project Ga0075420, IMG submission 75296) | Bulk soil microbial communities from a Populus tree surrounding site in Tennessee, USA - Soil MetaG P. deltoides SBSDD4 | ecosystem: Environmental > Terrestrial > Soil > Tree plantation... | reverse complement strand
CGCTGCTCGCGCCGTCGCATGACCCGAGTGCGGTCGCGGCGCCGGCCAGGGTGAATGGCGCCGGGTCGACGTACGTAGCCCTCGCGATGCAGCAGTGGGTCGCAGACGCGCAGACCTCGGGGTTGCAGGTGAATTACCTGCCGACCGGCTCGCCCGACGGGCTCACGTCGTATGGCAACGGACTCATCGACTTCGCCGGCACGGAGGCCGAGTTCTCGGCGCTCACCGCTGGGGGCTCGGGCGGCACTGTCGGCGACACGCGCGGGTACCAGTACGTACCCGATGTCGCGGGCGCGATCGCCGTGATGTACAACGTCGAGGACCGCGCAGGGCGCAAGGTCGACTACCTCCACTTGTCGCGGCGAACGATCGCCCGGATCTTCACCGGCGAGATCAGCAAGTGGTCTGACCCCGCGATCAGCGCTGACAACAAGGGCCTGGTGCTGCCCGACCAGCCCATCACGGTCGTGTACCGCAGTGGGCAGTCAGGCACGACCGCGTTGTTCTACGACTTCGTGGCGAACGTTGCGCCCGACGTGTTCACCGCGTGGGCAGGGCGTCACGGGTTGCCGACCGACGTGCGCATCATCCAGCTCGACGGTGTCCCGAACTTCGCACCCAAGACGATCGCGTTGAACGGCTCTGACCAGATCGCCCAGTACACGGCGTCGGCGGGTGGCAAGTGGTCGATCGCCTACGACGAGTTCGGGTACGCGGTGACGTACAACGCGCCCTCGGCGTGGGTGCAGAACGCGTCAGGTACCTACGTGCAGCCATATGCGCAGAACATCTCTGCTGCGCTCGAGTCCGCCACGCTGCGACCCGACCTCAGCCAGGAGCTCTCCGGCGTCTACAACAGCGCGAACCCCGAGGCGTATCCGCTGTCGGCATACAGCTACATGGTCACGCAGTGCGGGCGCACGGGTGACCGGCCGACGTGTAAGGGTCCGTACTCGAACAGCGGCGTCACGGAGACGCTTGCGACGTGGCTGCGCTACATCGCGTGCGAGGGCCAGTACAACATGGCGCGCATCGGCTACTCGCCGTTGCCACCGAACCTTTCGCAGGAGATCGCGAACTCGATCGCGCGCATGCAAGGCGGTGTGCCCGAGGCGCTCAACGTCAGCAACTGCGCGAACCCGCGATTCGCGGGGTCGCTCGGGCCGGAATCGGCGAGTCCGCAAGACCCGCTCGCCGGTGTCGAGAACCTTTCACCCGGGGCGGGCGGCGAGGCCGCAGCGTCGACGAACGCGGCGGCCTCGACCGGTGACCAGGGGGCGGCCGGCGGGGACTTCAGCAGTGCGGCCGCGGGTACCGGACGGGCAGGATCGGTGGGCGCCGTCGGTGGCGGGAGCTCGACCGTCCGTGACGCGGCTCCGGTCGCCTACACCCGCCCAGGGCTGCCGGGCACTGACTCGGCACCGCTCCTCGCCTTCCTCGCGCTGGTGGCGTTGCCGCCAATCGTCGCGTCGATCATCAGCATGCGACGCCAGCGTCCGCCCGCCGCGGGAGACGCAGGAGGTCGACCCGTTTGAGATGCGTTCGCCAATGTTTCACGCATGCGCACCTGTTCCGTTTCGGGCTTTGCGGAGCACGATCGCCCTGGCCGGGACGCACGTCCCGGTTCCGCGCCCCCGGCCCCGGTCGGCGCGGTCATGTACGAAAGGACACGGCCCCTGTGAAGACTCCCCGCTTGAAGCGCCTCCTCGGTGCGGGGCTCGCGATCACCGCGTTCGCGGCGACCGCGTTAGCCACCGTGCCTGCCGGCGCGGCGCCACCCGGCACCGTGATCACGGCCGCAGGCTCGGACACGACCGAGAAGCTCATGGACGCGATCCTCGACGGTTCGAACGAGTACAACGTCTCCGCCATCCAGAGCCCGGACAAGACCGTGCCGGGCGATGCCAACTGCGACAACGACGCGGGTGCCGGGTTCGGCTCGTTCACGTATCGCGGACGGCCTCCGGGCACCCCAGCCATCCCCGCACCGTTCATCGAGTCGCCGCAGGGTTCGAGCGCAGGCCGCAATGCGCTGCGTGACAGCCTCGCTGGCGCGAACGGCAACTACCCGACACCCGGAAACTTCGGGAAGGGTTGCGTGGACATCGCCCGCTCGTCGGCCGAACCGCGTGCGATCAACGCTACGAACGACCTCGCGACGTTCGAGTACTACGGCTTCGCACTCGACGCGGTCGGGTGGTCGAGCCCCAGCCTCAAGGCTCCTTCGGCCCTGACGCTCCAGCAGGTGCGCGACATCTACAACTGTGTCGTCACCAACTGGTCGCAGGTCGGTGGTGCTGACGGGCACATCCAGCGCGTGTTCCCCTCGTCGACGTCCGGCACCGGTGCAACCTTCATCTCGAAGGTGCTCGGCGGTGTCGCGCCGGTGACGAGCGGTGTGGACTGCCCGGCCATGAAGGTGGTCGAGGAGAACCACGGTGACTTCCTCACCGACCCGTCGAAGGGCGGCGACCCGACCCTGTACCAGGAGATGATCCTCCCGTACTCGCAGGGCAAGTGGGTGTACCACGCCAACAACCCGACGAACCCGACGGTCGACATCCGCAACGGCGTACGCGTCGGCGCGATCTACACGACCACGTCACCGGCGCCAGCGGCGCCCGTGTACGCGGTCAATTGGACGGGCACCTCGTGGTTCCTCAACACCGCGACGACTGCGGTGAGCGAGGCCAACCCGAACCTGCTCACGCCGTTCCCGACCGCGGGCGTGTACCCCGGCGTGCGGTACCTCTACAACGTCATCGACCCGGGTTCGCCGAGCTACTCGGTGTCTCGGGGCCTGGTCGGCTTCGACAGCATCGGTGGCACCCGGAGCCCGCTCTGCAACGGCGATGAGTTCTCGGAGATCCTGAGCCAGGGCTTCTTGAACCTGCAGCCGCGCAACGTGGGTAGTGCGACCAACGTCACCTGCATCGTGAAGAACCCGTAATCACGCAAGCCGCGGAGCAGCACGGGCGGTCAGCGTGTCCCTGATGCGGGACCGCCCGTGCATCGCTCCTCCAGCTCCTCCCAAATTCCGAACCTCCGAAGGGAGCACACCTTGAAGCAGCCCCGCTTGGCTCGCCGCGGTATGACGGTCCTTGCCGTCGCCGTGGTGGCCGCGCTGGTGGGCGTCACGGGACTCGTCGCACTCGCCCCGGGTGCGTCGGCGATCTCGGGCACCACCGGGCCGATCGACGTGACCGTCAGCCCCACCGACGGTCTCGTCACCGGCCAGAGCATCAACATCAGTGCGAGCCGTAACGACGGCTCCTCGACGATCACGGCGATCAAGGCGCACATCTGCGACCCAGCGATCACGCCGCTGAACGACTTCAACTACAGCTACCAGAGCACCTTCTGCGTGACCTCCGTGCCCGCCAACCGGCTCTCGGGGTCGCTCGGCACGAACGTGATCCAGAACTACGAGACGAGCCAGACGTTCGCCAGCGTGACCTCGGGTGCGAGCACGTTCACCGCGGGGACCGGCACGGTGACGTGGCGTGACGAGCTCGACAGCGGTGCGCCGGGATTCGGTCCGGAGGACCAGCACACGCTCACCTGTGACTCGACCCACTCGTGCGACCTCGTCGTGCGGATCGAGCGCACTGGTGGCAACAGCTACTTCCGGGCACCGCTCACCTACGCCGGCAACCCCGCGGCACCGACGCTGAACACCGCAAACGCGGGGAACGGATCGGTCTCGCTCGCGTGGACGCCGGCCGTCGACGTCGGCAACGGCACCATCCACCACTACCAGGTGGAGTGGACGGGCCCGACCTCTGGTTCCCAGGACGTGACCGCGCCGACGACGACCGCGAACATCAGCGGCCTCACCAACTTCGGCCTGTACTCGTTCACGGTCCGGACGCACACTCGCGCATCCGATGGTGTGACGCCGTTCAGCAGCGTGCAGTCGAACAGCCTTTCGGCGACACCCGCACCTGGTGGTCCGCCGAAGCCGACCGGCTCGCCGCTCGACACCGCGGTGAACCTCTCGTGGGGCGCGGCCTCGGGTTCGCCGAGCCGCTACCGCGTGACCGCCACGAACCTCGACGCGCCGCCGCCCGCGCCCGCGCCGTCGTTCACGGTGGGCCCGGTGACGACGCTGACCATCAGCGGCCTCACCAACGGCGACCGCTACACCTTCACGGTGGCGGCCGAGTACGGCGTCGGTGAGTTCACGACCGAGTCGCCGGCTTCGGACCCGATCACCCCGAACGGCAAGTTCATCACCCAGACCATCACCGTGACCCGTCCCCAGGGTGACCTCGTGTTGACGCAGGCGTGCTCGCCGCTGACGCCCGACCCCTACCCGCAGGACGACACGACCGGTCTGGTGATCCAGCCTCCCTATCCGACCAACTGCACGATCGCGCTCGGTGCGGCGAAGCTCATCAAGACCGGCCCCGGTGCTGGTCAGTACTTCGCTGCCTCGGGTGCACTGCACGAAGTGTCGGTGGTGGATGCCCGCGACACCGACCCTGGTTGGACGATCAACGCGGTGATGGGCCAGTTCAACGACGGCGCCAAGAGCTTCAACGGCTCGGCGCTTGGCTGGACGCCCGCGGAGACGCACACAGCCCCGTTCACCAGCCCTGACGGCTCGTACGCGATGCAGGTGCAGCCCGGTTCCGTCGTCGCCCCGGCGACGCTCGGCGGGCTCGGCGTCTCGGCGACGCTGGCAAAGGGCGGGAACGACGTCGGACCGATGGCCAGCGGACAAGGCGGGCTGGGCATCGCCCGACTGAACGCCGCACTGACCATCTGGATCCCGATCTTCGCTCAGGCTGGCAACTACACGGGTGTGATGACCATCACGGCCATCTGATCCGCCGGACCTGACTGTTCGGAACCCGACGGACGTGCCGGCGCCGCAAGTGCGGCGCCGGCACGCATCCGCCCCGGGATCTCAGCAACCCAGACACCAGACACGGAAGGGCGTTCGCGCACGTGAGCACCGACAACTGCACCCGACACCGACGCCGCGCGACGCGGCGTCTCGTCGCGTCCGTGATCGCGATCACATCGCTCCTTACGCTGTTTGCCGTTAGTGCGGTGCAAGCGAGCGCGCAGCAGAGCGACGCCCCGACCGAGACGCACAGTTGGGCACTCGCGCCGAGCGGCGCCGACCCGACGCAGCCAGGCTCGCGACCGAACCTGTCGTACTCGCTCGCGCCTGGAACGACGATCGACGACTCGGTGACGCTCTGGAATTACAGTGACGTGCAACTCACGTTCCACGTGTACGCCACCGACGCGTACAACAACCGCAGTGGGAACTTCGACCTCCTCACCGAGGGCTCGGCGCCCACTGATCTCGGATCATGGGTGAAGGTTCCGCAGGAGTACGTGACCGTCCCGGCGACCACGAGCATGGTCCTGCCGATCACGATCACCGTCCCACCGGATGCGCGTCCTGGCGACCACACCGCCGGGATCGTCGCTGCCTCGCGCACCCCCGGGATCGACGATCAGGGCCACGAGGTGGTGCTCGACCGCCGCACCGGTTCGCGAATCTATTTGCGGGTCGACGGCGAGGTGAGCTCCGACCTCGCCATCGAGCACGTGCAGAGCGACTACCAAGCCGCGGTCAACCCCCTCGACGGTGCGCTTGATGTGACCTTCACGGTCCGCAACGTCGGCAACGTGCGGCTGGGTGCGCGTCCGGTTGTCGAGGTGAGCGACTTGTTCGGCTTGGTCGAGACGCGACGTGTCGCAGCCATCCCCGAGTTGCTACCTGGGAACGAGGTCACGCTGCACGAGCACTTCACTGGTGTCGCTGCGACGGTCCGCGTGACGACGGAAGTGCGGGTGACGCCCTTCACGCCGCGCGGGAGCGATCTCGATTCGGGGTCGATCCAGCAGGCGCGCGCGACCGCGACGGCGCACGCCTGGGCCATCCCGTGGTCGATGCTCATTGTCCTTGCGCTCATCGCGCTTGGTGTGTACGTGGCGCGGCGGGCGCGCCAGCGCCACCGAACCACGCCGTCTGCCGTCGGCGGCGTGCGCACCGGGCCTGCTGCGGGGTGAAGACGACGCGCGCGACGCGCGTGGTCGCCGCGCTGGTGGTGGCGGCCGCGTTGGTCCCGGCGTCGGGCGCGCGCGCCGCGCAGCCGAAGGGTGAAGTGGGCGTGACGGTCGCGCCGGCGGTCGCCACGCCCGGAGAACGCGTGCTCGTCACGCTCGAAGGATGGCCGGAAACCGCGGTCAGCGTCATGGTCTGCGGCAACGCGGCGAGGCGAGGGTCGCAGGACTGCGACCTCATTGGCGCCGACGCGGTCAGGGTGCACGAGGGTGGTGCTCGCGTCGACCTCGTCGTGACGGTGCCTCCGGTCGGGTGCCCGTGTGTTGTCCGGGTCGCGACCCCGTCGAACGACGTGATCCGCACCGCTGCGCTCATCGTCGAAGGCGTGCCCGGTGCGACTGATCTCGCACCGGCGACCGCCGGCTCGACCGACGCGCTCACGCTCGACGCGGTGGTCATCGAGCCGGACGCGTCGGTGGGGGAGCAGTTGGTGTCGGCGTTCGCCGGCCCGACCGCGCGCACGTTGCGTCTCCGCCTCACGAACAACAGCGGCGCGCCCCTCTCGGGCCTGCGGTTGGTCGTGACTGTGGGGCGGTCAGCCGACGGTGGAGAGACGGTCGACGCGCCACCGCTCCCCGAGGTGCCCGCGACGTCGACGCGTGTCGTGCGGGTGCCGATCGAGCTCGCTGCCCCGGCCTGGGGCGACTACACGGTCGTAGGGTCCGTGTACGGCGTCCCGGCACCGGTGCGCTTCGAGGCGCCGACGACGAACGACGCGTGGGGATGGTTCCTGGCGATCCCGATCGCGCTGGTGATCCTGGCGCGCATCCTCCGGCGTCGGGAGCGCGCCCGTGCGGGGCGCGAGGAGCAGACGCGCCCGATTCCCGCGCCGGTGATGCCGGGCATCCTGCCGCCGGTCGGGGTGCCCACGGCGTCGTTCGGGCAACGTTCACCCGAAGTTGGGACGGCGGTCGGGAACGGTTGGGAGACGCGTCCGTACGATCCGCGACATGCCGATCCATCCGTCCCTGCGGGGGTCGCGTGACACGCGCGTCGTCTCCCAACGCGTCGTGAACAACGCCCGTCTCACCGACTCCCGCTGGAACCGCCTTCTCGTCGTTGCGTTGGCGCTCCCGTTGGCGTTGATCGCAGTGGCGCTCCTCCAGCACGAGCGCGTCATCGCGCTGGACGGCACGAGCCCACCGGTGAGCGTGACGGTCACGCCCACCGACGACCTCGTCGACGGCCAGGAGATCACGATCTCGGCGACGATGAACGACGGCGCGACGCTCACCGAGATCCGCGCGCACATCTGTGATCCCGCGATCCCGACACTGAACTTGTTCAACTTCAGCTATCAGGCGGACTACTGCGCTCACTCGTCAGCCGTGAAGCGCGTCTCCGGGGGGCTTGGCCTCGGTGACTACGAGTCGTCGACCGTGTTCGGGAACACAACATCGGGCAGCATCACGTTCAAGGCGGGACTGGGTACGGTCACCTGGGACGACGAGCTCCTCGGTTTCCCGGACCCCGCACTGCCCGACCGGCACACGCTCACCTGCGACCCCGAGCACGCCTGCGACCTCGTCGTTCGGTTCCAGGACAGCGCGGGGACGCACTACTTCCGTGCACCGCTGACCTATTCGAACGAACCTCCCACAACCACGACGACGACGGCACCACCGACGACCACGACAACGACCGCGCCGGCATCGACGACCACCACGGTGGCGCAGGGTCCGATCGGGATCAACATCGCCCAGGGTCCGGTCGGCGGCTCCTTCACCGTGACGTCGGAGTCGTGGGAGTCGGACACACCCGTCGAGGTGACGTTCAACTCCACGCCCATCGTGCTCGGGAGCCTCGTCCCAGACGCCGACGGTGTGGTGCAAGGGTCCTTCGTCGTCCCATCGGTGGAACCGGGCGCACACACGGTGAAGCTCGCCGGGACCTCGGCCGGTGGCGAGCCCCAGGTCTTCTCGATCGGGTTCACGGTGACCGCGACGTCCACCCCGCCCGGCGGCGGGTCGACCACGACGCCCACCGGGGGAACGACCACGACCGTCACCGGTCCGCTCGCGTTCACCGGCGCAAGCTCGCGTGATCTCGCGTCGCTCGGCGTGCTCCTGCTCGCCGTCGGCGTGCACCTCCTCGCCGTGCGGCGTCGGCGGTTCGTCTCGTCGTGACTCGTCGCGATTCCCGGGCGGGCGCGCGCAGCCCCGGCTGGGTCACGTACGTGACCGCGTTCGTGCTGCTCGTGGGAATCGCGATGCTCACGATCGCGACGGCCCGAGGCGGCGCGCAGACCGCGATCCCGTCACCGGGGTGGAGCGTGACGGCCACGTCGTCGACGACCGGGCTCGCCGACGGCCAACGCGTGTCGGTGAACGTCCGATCCAATCAAGACGTGTCGATCTTCCGTGTGGAGGTCCGGCAGTGTCGGTTGGATGCGGCGTACAGCGACGTCGGCGCCATGCTCACGTCGGCCGGCAACTGCCCGGGCACGCCGTTGTCGTCGTCATCGGATCAGGTCGTGCTGCGGTCGATCAGCAACAGGATCACCGAGGCCGCGCAGTCGACCTCGGGCGCGACCCTCACGTTGAAGGTCGGTATCGGCATAGCGACCTGGAAGCCGGGTCCCGACGTGCCCGAGACGTCACTCACCTGCGACCCAACGCACGACTGCGCGCTCGTGACTGAAGTGCGACTCGCGAGCGGCACGTTCTACTCGGTCACCCCGCTGTCGTTTGCTGACGCCGACCCGGTCGCCGCGTGCGGTGGCCCAGCCGCCGGGATCCTCTCCACTGCAGGCAGCGATCGCGTCTCCGACCTCTGGTCGGGGTGGACGCGCGAGTTCTGCGAGCGTGGGCTCGCCACCGGCGCCCCGACGCGCGCGAGCTTCGGTGCTGAGGGCACTGCCATCCAGTTGTTCGCTGACGGTTCGATTGACCTCGCGTACACGGGCCTCGGCTACGACGCCGCGGCCGGGCTCGGTCCTCCCGACCCGACCGATCAACGTGGCGCCGTGGCGACGCCGGTCGCGCTGAACGCAGCGGTGATCGCCGTGGGAGGCGGCTTCATCCAAACGACCGGGGACAAGGCCGCGTACCCCGAGATCAAGATGACGGCGGCCGAGGTGAGCGCGTTCTTCGCCGGTGGAGCGGGCTACATCATCCGACAGGACCTGCCGTTCGAGTCGGCGATCCTCGCCCGCAACCCGGTCCTGGGTGGTCACCTCTTCTCGATCATCCCGACGGTGCGCCCCCTTGCGCACTCTGACTCACAGGCGTCGTCCTGGCTGCTCGGCCGCTTCCTGGCTGCCCACAGCCCTGATCAGTGGATCGTCGTCGGCTCCGACCCGGTGGTGCACCGCGGCGCGAGTGTGGCGATGGCCCTGGCGGACCCGCCGTTCGGCGACCTCGAGACCTTCACCGGGCGCCCGGTGCTGCAGAAGTTCACCGAGCAGGCCACCGCATCGCTCTCGACCGATGGTGGGATCTGGGCGATGACGGACCTCGCCACGGCGCGCGCGCTCGGCATGACTCCGGTGTCGATCGAAACCGCGCCCGGCTCCGGCGTGTTCGTCGCGCCAACCGCCGAGTCGATGGCCGCGGCGGTTCCCTCGATGCAAGCCGACGCGCACGGCATCCTCCTGCCGGACCCGAGCCCGCCGAGCGCGGCGATCGCGGCCGCTGCTGTTCCGGCGTATCCGCTGACGTACGTCGAGTATGCGCTCGCCCCCGCGCAGCCGCTGGTCGACCCGACAACGTGCGCGTTGAAGGTCGACGCGCAGAACCTCCTCGCGAAGTGGCTCGCGTTCGCGACCGGCGACGGTCAGGCTTCGCTTGCACCCGGACTCTCCCCGCTGCCCGCCTCACTCCAGGCCTCCGCCGCTGCGGCGGTGCAGCAGGTCGGTGCCTCGCCGATCACCGGTGCCTGCGCGCCGGGCGGCTCGGGCGTCGCACCAGGTGGTGGCGCAGCGGCACCGGCGTCAGCCGTGGCGCCCGGCGGTTCGACCGGCGCGCCCACCGCGGGCCGCGGCCCGGCCGTCGGCGCGCCGGGAAGCGCCGCATCGGGGTCGACGCCACTCTCGGCAGAGGACGCGGCGGCGAAGCAGGATCGCGTCCTGGTTCCTGCGTTCGCTGGTCACCAGCTCGCGAGCACGAGCGACGGGATGCTTGCGCTGCTCGGCATCGTGGTGATCACGTCGCTCGCCGCGTGGTTGACCGCCGGCCGCACGGTCGGGAGCATCACCGGCGGGGACACAGCCGCTGCCGCGGTCCGCCGGCCGCCGGCCGCGATCGCGCTGCTCTGGGTCGGCGTCGCGCTCGCGGGCATGGGACTCGTCGTGTACCAGCTCGGGCCGATCGTCACCCAGCGGGACCAGCGCGAGCTCCTGGCCAGCTACCGCCGCGACGTGCGCCAGGCCGCGAACCAGACGTCCGGGCTCCAAGGCGTCGAGACCCCGAAGGTGGCGCCCGAGTCCGGCGACGCGGTCGGCGTGCTCGAGATCGGTGCGATCCGGATACAGGGCGTGGTCGTCGAGGGTGCGAGTGCCACCCAGACCCAGGAGGCGCCGGGGCACGTTCCGGGGACGGCCGGACTCGGTCAACCGGGCAACAGCGTCGTCGTTGGGCGTCGCAACGGGTTCGGCGCGCAGTTCGCCAATCTCGAATCCGTCCGCAAGGGTGACCGAGTGCTCGTGACGAGCACGCAGGGGCAGTCGGTGTACGTCGTCACGTCCAATCGCACGCACACCATCGTGGCCGAGGACGATGACTCGACATCGAGCTCCAGCACCGGCAGCGCCTCGAGCAGCACCGCTACCGGTGAGGCCAAGGACCCCGCGGCCGCGAGCACGTCGACGTCCACCACCTCCCCAGGCGCGACTGGAGGCTCGTCGGGTACGCGCGCAGCCGCGACGACGCCGCACCGCGACGCCGCGAATCGCGCGGCCACTCCCGTCACCCTCGACACGCTCTACGGCGAGACCCCCGATGACCGCCTGACCCTCGTGACGTCGGCGAGCCGCCAGCCGTGGAACTCGTCGGACGCGACGGTCGTCGTTGCGAAGATGAAAGGCGTTCCCTTCGAGCGCACGCCCCAGGGCGGACGCAGCGACGGCTCGAGCGGGCGTACCGGCGATCCAGGTGTCTGGCCCGCCATCGCACTCGTGCTGCTCTTGTACGCCGGCGTGATCGCCGCGAGCGTCGCTCTGTACCGGCGACTTCAGTTCCGCGTCGCGTACGTGCTCACGATCGCGCCGCTCGTCGCGCTCACCGTGCTCGCGGGCGACACGCTCAGCCGGCTGCTGCCGGCCTGGACATGAGCACGGGCGGCGACGTGAGATCACGGGTCGCAGTCGTCGCGTTGCGCGTGCTCTTCGTGGCGTCGGCCGCGGTCGCACTGGGAGCGACCACGCTGCTCGGTGCGCCGGAGGGCCATACGATCGACGGTCCGGCCGGCGACGCGCACGTCTCCATCACGCCCAACGAGTGGCTGACCGACGGTCAGGAGGTCACGGTCCACGCCGAAGCGGGTCCGGGTAAGGAGATCTTCGAGATCCGCGCGCACGTGTGCCAGCCTGACGCCGGGGTGAACAACAGCTTTGAGTTCTCGTTCGACGGCCCGTACTGCGCCGCGACGCCGACGTCACCCGCTGCCGACGCCGAGACGCGCGTCCTGCTCGAGCCTGGGAGCCGCAGTAGTGGCGATCTGACGTTCCGAGTCGGCACGGGTGAGGCATCGTGGGTGACGCACAGCCCAATCGACCCACCCGACGGGACGGTCCGCTCCGTGCGCTGCGCGACGGGCGCGCCGTGCGCGCTGGTCGTGCAGTTGCAAGTCACCGGCGGTCAGGCGTACTTCACGGCAGCGCTACTGTTCGGTGAGGGAACCACGCCTCCACCGCCTCCACCAGCGGCGCCGTCAGCTGGTACGCCGGGCGCATCAGCGGCCGCGAGCGAGGAGGCGCCAGCTCTCCCGGCCGGTCGCGACACGACGCCGTCGCAGACCCCAAAGCCCAAGGGTGCTGCTGCGTCGGCCCTTGGCGATGGTGCGAGCGACGCCAGCGGCTCGAGTAGCGAGGGTGCACAAGTCGCGCAGTCGCAGTCGCTTGGCCCGACCAGTCTCGCTGTCTCGCGCGAGGTTGCCACACGAGGAATTCGAGTGTTCACCGGGGGATTGGCGGGCCTTCTCGGTGGGGCGCTCATCGCGTACATCGTCGTGCGGGCCCGGTCGCGCACGAGTCAGACAAGGATGGCATGACTCTTCACGCCCTGCATCTTCCGCGTGTCTGCTCCCGCGCGGCTGTACTCGCGCTCGCCGCGATCGTCCTCCCGTTCGCGGCAGCGGCGTGCAGCGACTCATCGGGTACTGACGCTGCCGCGGACGGGACGACATCGACCACAGTCGAGCCAGGCAGCGCGAGCATCGACTCGTTCGTCGTGCCCGCGTCCGTCGCCTGCAACGGCCTGACGAGCGCCAAGGTCACCGTCGAATATGCCATCACCGGCTCGGCGAGCCAACAGCTGATCGTCGATGGCCGGCCGGTTCCGGGCATGACCGCGCCGAGCGGCAGCGTCGAGGCGGAGGTGCACTGCGATGACCTCCCTCACACCTTCGTGCTCTACGCGCTCGACGACGCGGGCCGGCCGACGACACAACAGATCTTGTTGAAGACCACGCTCTGATGACGCGCGCTGGTCGTGCGTACTTCGCTTGCCCACCGGCCGCCGCGTAGCGAAACGTTCAGACAGCGTTTGCTGTCGCTTGGGCCGCTCTCGGCAAGGATCGTGGCATGGTCGCCCGTGACGGCGTGAGACAGCGGGTCGGTGCGCTCAGCGCGCTGCTGGTCGTCTCCCTCGGGCTCGGCTCGGCCGCGGCGTCACGCGTGGCATTGACCAGCACTCCCGTCGCCGAAGCGAATGCAATCGAACGGCCGGACGATCCGGTGGCGGGCCGCTACATCGTCACCTTCGCGGGCGTCCCCGCTGGTTCGGAGGACGCCGTCGCACGTGAACTCGTCGCGCGATACGGAGGATCCGTCGTCGACGTGTACGACGCGGCGCTTCACGGCTTCGTCGTGCACACCACCGAGTCGAACGCGGTCGCCATGCGCGCGGATCCGAGGGTGGAGCACGTCGCCCAGGACGGACTGGTCGAGCTGTCGGATATGACACCCTGGCACCTTGACCGTATCGACCAGAGGGTGCTCCCGCTCGACGGTCAGTACGCTCCGCCGAACGGGGGCGCTGGTGTACATGCGTATGTCCTCGACACCGGCATCCGCGTCTCGCACGTCGACTTCGGCGGTCGCGCGACGGTCGGTGACGACGAGGTCGGCGACGGTCGCAACGGGCTCGACTGTCATGGCCACGGGACGCACGTGGCCGGAATCCTCGGCGGGTCGACCTACGGGGTTGCGCGTGCTGTCTCCCTGGTCTCGGTCCGCGTCCTGGACTGCGGCGGTACTGGGTTCGAGTCCGACGTCATCGCGGGCGTCGACTGGGTGACGGCGAATGCGATTCGTCCTGCCATCGCCAACATGAGCTTGAGCGGGGGCCAGTTTGGGCCGCTCGATGACGCAGTGCAGGCGTCGATCGCCTCGGGGATCGTCTACTCCGTCGCAGCGGGGAACACGGGTGGCGATGCGTGCGCGACTTCCCCCGGCGACATCGACGGTGCGCTCACCATTGCCGCGGTCGACATGACCGATACCCGAGCCAGCTTCTCCAACTTCGGGCAATGTGTCGACATGTTCGCGCCCGGCGTGCTCGTCACCTCGGACTGGTGGAACAGCGACACCGCCACCGCCGTCGCGAGCGGCACGTCGATGGCGGCGCCCGTCGTGGGTGGGCTCGTTGCACTCCACCTCGCCGTCTGGCCACACAGCAGTCCGCTGGTCGTCGCGCAAGATCTCGCGGCGTCGGCGGGAGTAGGGCTCGTGAGTAACCCGGGTTCAGGGACTCCGAACCGGCTCGCTCGTATCGTGACGCACTCCAGCGCGCACCCCGGTGTCGTCATCCTGGCCGCGGGTGACGAAACCACGGCTCAACTGATGGACCGGATCTTGCACGTGGACCCGAACTCAGCAACCTACGAGCCGAACAACTTCAACCTGCGCTCACCGTAGCCAACGCCGCCTCGTACTCGGCCTTCGCGCGCGGCGTGCCGAGGTCGGGTGACGAGAAGGTGCTCGAGATCGTGCCTTCGACGTCGAGCACGAAGGTGGAACGGGTCGCGCACCCGAGCGCGTCGTTGAACACGCCGTACGCCTTCGCGACCTCGCCGTGCGGCCAGAAGTCGGACAGCAACGGGAAGGT
>Ga0075420_100003158_pt1 | contig 14352 bp, 14 predicted proteins | sample SoiMetdeltSBSDD4_FD_75296 | JGI IMG/M metagenome (GOLD analysis project Ga0075420, IMG submission 75296) | Bulk soil microbial communities from a Populus tree surrounding site in Tennessee, USA - Soil MetaG P. deltoides SBSDD4 | ecosystem: Environmental > Terrestrial > Soil > Tree plantation... | reverse complement strand
GAGTGGGCCCAGCGGACAGCACCGGAAAGTCCCTGGTCACGGACTGCCCAGGTGGAAGTCGTTTCGATTCGGATTGGGACCGTCTGCCTTGAAAGCCGCGTGTGATCATGTGCTGTCTCCACTTCTTCGGTGTTTCCGTACGCCACGATACCGTCCGCGCGCGCCACGGGCATCACGTAATCGAGGACTTTTCAGGTACCAGGATCGAGGTAGGCGGGCGCGATCAGCGCGAACCGGTATCGCGAGGAATGACGATCTCGCGGCGGCCGAACAGGTACGCATCAATCGAATAGGCGCCCGGGCCGAGGAGGACAAGCGCGACGGCGTTCACGGTCACGATCAGAGCGGCGGCGCTATCGATGAGCACGCGCGACGCGGCCGATGGGCTGGCGTTCAGGGCAATCGCCATCGTCGCGGATGCCGCCACGGCGCCGGCGCCTGGTGTCAGGATTCCTGCGACGAGGGATGTCCCGCTGGCAATCGACATCAGGCCGATGATCCAGATGCCCGCGGTCCGGTCGGCGCTCGCAATGTACTGCCCGCCCTGCACGATCGCAGCGGCCCCAACGACAACACGCAGGACGAGCAGACCGATGCCCGGCCCGCTGCCCGGAAACGTGGAAAAGAATCGCTGCAGCCCATCGCTCCTTGCGGACCACTTCCGCCTTGGTCCGCAATGTAGAGCGTAGCGAAGAGAGGCGGTTATCGAATCCCTCGACGCTGGAATCGGCACCTACCTCTTTTGTGTTACCCCGACGTAGCCACATGGCTAGGGTTCGAGCTGGATGATGCCCCGCCGCACGGCGATCGCCACCGCCGCGGTTCGATCGCTTGCCCCGAGCTTCTCCATGATGTGTTTGACGTGGACCTTCACGGTCTCTTCCGAGATGAACAACCGCTCGGCGATGTCGCGATTGCGGTTGCCGGTAGCGACGTGCCGCAGTACGTCGATCTCCCGTCCGGTCAGCGGCTCGTCGGCGAGGTGCTCGGCGAGCTGCGCGGCAATCACCGACGGAATGCGCTTCCGACCCGCGTGCACGTGCCGGATCGCTTCCACGAGATCGCCGGGAGGCATGTTCTTGAGCAAGTACCCGTACGCACCGGCCGCCAGCGATCGCTGAATCTCCACGTCTCCCTCGAACGTCGTCAAGATGATGACGCGCGCGGAGGGAAACTCGGAGAGAATCGCGCTCAACGCGTCGATGCCGCTGATGTCCGGCAGGCGGAGATCCATCAGCACGACGTCGGGGCGGTGCTCGCGGTACATCTGAATGGCTTCGCGGCCGCTCGATGCCTGCGCGGCTATGCACATGTCCGTTTGGCTGTTGACCACGGCAGCAATCCCCTCGCGCAGAAGCGGATGATCGTCGACGCTCAAGACTCGTAATCTGGCCTGGCCGCTCATGTGTGTGTCTCCGCCGAATCGAAAGCGATGCGGCCAGGCACCCTGAGCTCGATCTCGGTCCCCGCCGCCGCGCGACTCCGAACTTTCAGGGTTCCGCCGATTCGTTCCGCCCGTTCGCGCATGCCGACGAGCCCCCAATGCCCATCACTGCCGGAGCGGACGACCTGGGGGTCGATGCCGCGGCCGTCGTCGCGAACGAAGATGCGCAGTTCCTTCGGATCGTAGTCGAGCTCGATCTCGATGCGCGTCGCGTCCGAATGGCGGAAGGCGTTGACCAGTCCTTCACGCCCGATCCGATAGACCTCATCGCGAATCGCGGCGTTGACCGGCGCGGGTTTGCCCTCGACGATCACACGATACGCGGCCGACCGGTTGATCGCGAGCTCTTGCTGGATGCCGGAGAACGCGCGCTCGAGATCGTCGGGCGCGCTCGTCGTCGATCGCAGACCTCTCACCGCATGGCGTCCTTCGTCGATCACGCGCCGCATGAGATCGAGCACGCGCGCAAATGCTGGTCTCTCTGCAGAATCATCAGGAAGCCGATCGACGGCGACATGAAGCTGCATGGACGCGCTGACGAATCCCTGGAGCAGCGTATCGTGCAGCTCTTGCGCGATGCGCGTCCGTTCGGCGAGGCGCTCGTCGAAGCGCACAGTGAGCTGCCGGGCGATGCGCACGACATGCAGGCGGTAAAGCCCCCATCCCAGGCCCGCCGCGAACAAGACGGCAACGATACGGAACGAGGCCGTCTGCCAGATCATCGGCTCCACCACGAGCGCCAGCGTTCCCTCGGGCCCGTTCCACAAACCGTCGCTGTTGGAGGCGATCACGCGGAATCGATAGTCCCCAGGCGCGAGATTCGTATACCCCGCCTGGCGATCGACGACGGAAGCGCTCCACTCCTGGTCGAACGGGTCGAGACGGTACCGGAATCTGACGCGCTCTGGAACGGAGAGGCTCAGTCCGGCATAACCGATCGCGATGCGCCGGCGGCTCGATGGGAAGCGTACGCTCTCGCGCAGATCGATCGGCGCACCGTCAACAGTAAGAGTTTCGACGTGCGTCAACGCCGGCTGGGCCCGCTTGGCCGCGTCCGCAAAATCGGCGACGGCGACCCCGCGATTCGAGGCAATCCAGATTCGTCCGCGGCCGTCCGCAACAATCGTTCGATGCCGCTTCGCGGATTCCACGGCCAACAATCCGTCCTCGACATCGTACTCACGCACGTCGTTTGCGCCGAGGGTGCCCTGCAGCAGGCGATCGCCGTCGACCCGCACGAGATCGTTGGCCGTCTTGATCCACAGCGAGCGATCGCGATCCTCAGTCAAACCGAGAATCGACGCGGTGAGCAATTTCGGGAGGTTGGGCGGCGCGTGGATACGTCCGTTTGCGATCACCGCTGGCCCGGCAGCTGTGCCGATCCACATCCGCTGCGCCGAATCCTCGTACAGTGCATTGACATCGTTGGACGGGAGGCCGCGCTCGGTCGTGTAGGTGCGCCAGCCGCTGCCCGTCAGCGCGCTGAGTCCGTTGGGTGTGGCGAACCAGATCGTGCCGTCCCGGCTCTCGACAATGGCGGCGACGCTGTTTGAGACGAGACCATGCGTGGCGTTGTAGGTCGTGAACGACCCGCGGTCGAAGCGGCTCGCCCCGCCGCTTCGGTCGAAGCGGCTCGCCCCGCCGCTCAACGTCCCCGCCCACACCGCGCCGTCGCGCATGCGTGCCACCACGAATACGCTGTCCTGCGCCAACCCCTCGCGATGCGTGAATCGCTCGGCGACGAACCTGCCGCCTGATTCAACGATTCGCGCGATGCCGCCGCGCTGCGTCGCGATCCACACTTCCCCGCCGGCGCCGTCGATCGAATAGATCACGTCGCGCTCCAGTCCGGGAACGGCGACCGCCGTCGATGCGTCGTTGTCGATGGTGTAGAGGCCGCCGTTCGTCGGCGCAAGCCAGGCGCGCCCGCCGCCGTCGACGTAGACCGGTCCGATGGCTTCCGACACCAACCCTTGCGCAGCTGAATACGTGGCGAACAGCGGAGCGCGCCATCGCTCGATGCCGCTATCGGTGCCGATCCACACATTCCCTTCCCGATCCTCAAAGAGCGTCGACACGTGCCCGCGCCGCGCCGCGCCGCGATCGAGCGCGGTGACCACACCGCGGGAATCCACACGCAGCAGTCCCTTCGAGCCGGCGGCGATCCAGATGTTCGACGCGCGGTCGCGAATCATCGCCAGCACTGGAATACCCTGCACTTCGCGCGGCACGCCAGCTGTCGTAATCGCCCCGCCCTCGTGGACCCAGCGCGCGACGCCCTTGTCCGTTCCAATCCAAAGATCTCCCGGCTCGCGCGCCAGCAGGCAATTGATCTTGAGGTCGGGCAGGCCGTCGGTGAAGCGCGTCACGCGCTGGCCCTGCACGCGAAGCAGGCCTGCATGGCGCGTCCCGAGCCATCGCTCGTCAGGCGCGGCTTCGGCCATCGCAATCACGAATGACGAACTCGGAATCGACGCCGCGGGCACGATCGGCTCAAAGCGTTCGTCGCGATACACCATCGCGCCGCCGCCGACCGTCGCGACCAGCATCCCGCCGCTTGGTCCAGGCAGCATCGCGGAAACGATTGAGGGCGCCGCGCCGAACTTCGAGACGATGTTCTCGAAGACGCCGCGCCGGTAGCGCACGAGCGACACGCCGGGCAACCGGGCCCACAAGCTGCCGTCGGGCGCGGCGGCGATGCCCAGCACCGTCGGTCCGCCGGCCGCCGGAATCCCTTGAGGGTCGACGAGGGTGAACGTGAGACCGTCGAAGCGAACCAGCCCCTTCTCAGCGCCAATCCAAAGATAACCGTCGGCCGTCTGGGCGATCGCGTGGACCGGACCTCCAGGGTATCCGCGGTCGCGTCCCCATTCGTCGCGGAGGTATTGAGACGGCGCACGCTCGGCGCACACGACGTGCGCGAACGCGACGACCGACGCGAAGGCCGCGGCGATCGAGCCGACGCGACGGGCGGGCTTACGGCAAGTACTGGAAGCGTTCGACAACGATCTCGACGTCCTGCTTCGGCGCCATCGGCGCGTAGCGGAAGAAGTAGAGGTTCATTCGAACGAGTTCCCCGCCCGGTGTTGGAACGCCTGACGTGAACTCGTGCTGCGCGACGAACGGGCCGCCCGTTGGTCGCCCGCCGCGCACCGTCCTGAATACCGCGCGCCCTGGTTCCCAGCGAAACGAATGAGTGAGCGTGCCGCTGGGCGCGGCGAACCGCGCGACGTTCGCCGGCAGATAGAACGGCTGCACCACATATTGACCATTCGGAATCGCGAGATCTCCCCACTGGCTGATCTCGATATCGAGCTCGCGATGATTCTGGTCGGTGGCGCCATGGTCCCACGTGAGCATGCCGAACACAGCGGCGGGATCGAGTCCAGAGATGTCGCGCACCGTAAAGATGTACGTCCCGTAACCGAGCGACCGGGTCAGGATCACCTCGGCGCTCGTCCAACGGTCGCCGCGCTTCGCGAGCTTGAGATGGAGGAATCCGTCCGCGTCGATCCACGCATTGTCGGGATCGTAGTCATTCGGTCCGCCGCGATCGCTCGGTGCGGCCCGCGCCTCCCACTCGTAACCGCTGAACGTCAGGAGTTTCCGCGGCTTCCCCTCCAAGTCGGCGATCGGTGGGGCCGTTCCCGTGCCGTTGACAGTGGCGACCGCGATGACCGCACCGCCCGGCGCGGGAAGCGATGCCGTGGTGTCAGGGGGACGATACCCGGGCTCGACGAGAAGCGCCCCGTATTCGACGCCGAGATGGATCGTGTTCTTCCAGGTCGAATCGGCGGCGATGGCCGTGTAGGGCTGCGTGGTGAGCGGCTGCACCCACCAGACATTGGTTCGCGCGAAGAGCACGATCTGCTGACCGCGGCGGGCGCCGGTCACGCGTCCCGCGATGGCCGCAGTTCGCTCGGCCCCGCCGGCGGAGGCTTCGGGGATGATCGTGAAGTGGATGGCGGGCGCGGCCGTCTCCGTCGCCGTCCGACATCCGCCCACGAACAGGCAGATGCTGGCAACGATCGTCAGAAGTCGCACCGAATAGCGCGCAGGCATGCGTCTGCCGTAATCCGCCCGCTCACGAAGCGCTGCGGCGGATAAATCAGTAGCCTATCAGGCCCGACGGACGGTTCTGCCGGAAAAACTGAACAGAAGCGGTGGGTATGCACCGGTAACGGCGGCGTTACGTCGGAGGTGGCTCTTAGCTCCAGTCGGTTGCGAGGCCAAGCCGTGAAGCCATCTTCACGAGCGCGGGCAGCGAGTCGGCCTTCATCTTCCGCATCACCTGCCCTCGATGCGCTTTCACCGTGATCTCGCTAATCTCGAGCTGGCCCGCTACCTGCTTGTTCAAGAGGCCCGAAACCACCAGCAACATCACTTCCCGCTCGCGCCGCGTGAGCGCAGCATAGCTGTCGCGCAGCGCTGTCATTCGCGCGTCACGCTCGAGTGCACGGCGGCTGCGTTCGAGGCCATCCCGGATCGCATCCAACAGCACATCGTCGCCGAAGGGTTTCATCAGGAACTCCATGGCTCCGGCCTTCATCGCCTGGACGCTCATCCGAACGTCGCCGTGCCCGGTGACGAAGATGATGGGCATGTCCGGCCGATCGACAGCGGCGCGCCTCTGCAGATCCAGACCGGTGGCGTCCGGCAGAGTGACGTCGAGCACGAGGCAGCTCGGCACCGAAGGCCGGGGGCGAGCCAGGAACTCCTGGGCCGACGCGAATGTCTCGGGCTGCCAGCCAGACGCCTCAATCAACAATTCCAGTGTGTCCCGTACCGCGACGTCTTCGTTGACGACGAATACTATGGGCGTCGCAGACGCCGCATGCGAGGTCCTGGAGGGCGTGTACTCGCTCGTCGTCGTGGTGATCGTGATCATGTTGCGTCTCCTTGCTCTTGCCGCTGGTTGAACAGCGTAGCGACGGAGACCCGGCGGCGCATCACGAGAAGTGGGTACTGTGCCCTTCCTGCAAGCGGTGTACTGGTCAATCACTCGAACGGGTTATATCGAGTCCTCGCTCAAACAGCGCCTGCTCGGACTTGAAGAGGCACGCACCCTGAAACGCGTGCCAACACATCAGCTACTCCGAGGCTCAGTCCTTGTTTCGGTCTGTTCGACCTGACGATCGTGTCACGAGCTTCGCGCGTGTAGTTGATTCGCAGCGAGCGCGTCGGGGCCGGCGCCGACAACCTACTTCGGATCGGTTTTCGTAATCTTGTTGCCCTGGATGCCAAGCCCGGCCATCAGTCCCTTTTGGCCGAAGATAAAGGCGTAGATGTCTTCCTTGGCGGTGTTCGTGGTCGTGTTCTTCGCCATCCCCTCGTCCAAGACGACGACACTGGGGCCGACGCCGACCTCGAAGCCGTTGGCCTTATCGAGCTGCTGCAAAGCCGCGGCGTTCATGAAGAACATCGCGTAGCCATATGTCTGCACGCCTGCTTGCAGCCCGAACGATCCTCCCGAGGTACGGTAGTACGCAACCGTTTTGCCGTCCTTAATCAGCGCGCCGTCGCCGTGCAGACCGCCGATGCCGAGACCGGCCTTCGTGATCTTCGGGAACACCAGGACCGCGGTCGCCTGAGCCCCCAGCGCCTTTGCTCCGGCAACTTTTTCATACAGCGATGCCAGCGCAGCGTGCGCATTTTTGCTGATCTCTGCTTTGTCTTCGGCCACGGCAGGTGCGACGAGAACGAGTGACGCGGTCATGATGGCGCCAATCAGTAGGGTCGGTGACATGTGCAGCTCCTTCCGAGGATTTCGGCGCGACGGGGCGGGCCGGCCGCTGTTTCGTGACTCTATGTCGCGAGACAGTGTCGACGCCATTGACCCTTGGTAGTAGGCTCAATCTCAGCCGAGGCCGCACATACGCATTTACGATGAGGTATCTACTGAGATCGGAAGGCTGAACCACACGGTTGCGCCGACGGCCTGCCTTGGTTGTGTAGAACGGTTCGAAAATCTGCGCCGTGCGATCAGCCGGGAGGCCGACGCCGTTATCTGCAACAGCGATCTTCACCTCGCCGGGAACGACAATCCAAACCCGCACAATCACAACCTCAAGCGTTATGGTTGCCAAGACCGAACGGCGGACTCCAGCCCGCCGCGAGCGTTGAGATCGCTAGCACCAACGGACGATAGCCGCTCGTTCCTTCTCTCGCTACAGTCGTCTCCACACAGCGGGTCTAGTCGATCGGAGGGCGTCCATGTCTACGCCGAATGATTACAGCACCGACGAGTGGCAAGCAATAACCGCCGCTCCGGTCGCGGCAGGCTTGGCTGTCGCGATGTCCCACTGGAATGGTCCAACGGTTGACGGGAATGACACCCGGACCATCGAGCGGGCGATCGCCCGCTCGACGATGGGCGACGCGCCCGAGATCGTGAAAGTGATCGCGAGAGGCACGAACATCCCCCGCAGCGGAGGCGAATGCACGGCGATTCCGGGTGATGAACGCCGGTACAGAAAAGAGCTGCTGATTTCGATCGTCAGGACCGCAGTGCGCGCTGTCGAGAAACAATCCCCTGCTGAAGTCGAGCCGTTCAAGGCGTGGCTCGCGTCGGTTGCCGCCAAAGTCTTCCATGCCGCCAACACCAACACCCTCCCACGATCGCTCGCCGCCCCGCTCAGTCACCGCGAGCGAGACGCCATCGACCGATTGGCAGACGTTCTACGCGCGCGCTCATCCCGGTCTGCGGGCTCGGCGCGTTCGTAAGGTGCTCCGTGGAGGCCCGCGATGCGACCCACGTGCATCGCGGTTCTCCTGGTACAGCATGAGTCGCGAGGAGCGCTCCGCGCTTCTGCGCTGCCCGCCCAACCAGCTTCTGCAGATGCTCCGGATAGTGTGCGCCGTGCACTTCAATTTATGAGGCGCCCGAGCGCGAGACCACGTATTTTTGAGGTCCTTGACCGTAGCATACTGAGTCGGGTCTACCGTGTCGGTTGAGAGCTATGGAAACTCCGTTAATCGACCCCACCGAGCTTTGGCGTCTCGTCCGCGTTGTTGACATCCTTGCGGCTGTTGTGTTCGCGGTGTCCGGAGCGCTCGTCGCGTCACGGAAACGTTTGGACGTGATGGGGTTCATGTGGTTCGCCGTCATTACTGGCGTGGGTGGCGGGACGGTGCGGGACTTGATTCTGAATGTGCCCGTGTTCTGGGTTCAGAGTCCCGCGTATGTGTCTGCCTGCCTCGTGACGGCGGTGGTGATGCACTTCGTGGCGCCACGCGTCGAATCACGCTTCAGGACACTCCTGTGGTTCGATGCCTTTGGATTGGCGCTGGTCACCGTCGCCGGCACGGTCAAGGCCTCGGATGTGGGAGCACCTGCGGTGGTTGCGATCGCCATGGGGGCCGTCACCGGGTGCGTCGGCGGCATCATTCGCGACATGCTCGGTCAGGTACCTTCGGTTCTGCTCGGTCATGAGATTTACGTCACAGCGTCCGTGCTTGGCGCCTGCACGTATGTCGGACTCCATGGTCTCGGCGTCGACCGCGTAGCGGGAGGGAGTGCGGCGTTCCTTGTGACGTTCGGCGTTCGGGGTCTGGCGATCCGGTACGGCTGGTCGTTACCTGTGTTCCGCGAGTCGACGAAGCGCGAACCTTGGCAGACCGTTCCGAAAGATTCAGCGGGAGAATAAGCGGAGCCGACTTTGCGTTCATGCATCACGTCCTATTCGTCCGATCCGGTCGAGCTTTCCGCGCAGGGGCAACGGAAGCCATCCCACCACCGCTATCGTCGGGCGATACGGACTGCAATCCCAACCTCGAGGATCGTAGAGATGGGATAGATTGGAAGAAAACAGGTGCCCATGCCAACAACGCTGCCGGCAGCCGAAGCGCTGCAACTCGATTCGCTCGTCACGCCAACTGAAAAGGGCATTGCCAGCCGCGTCCTCGCCAGGAGCGCTGGCGGGAACATCACGCTCTTTGCGTTTGACGCTGGAGAGGAATTGGCCGAACATAGCGCGCCGTTCGATGCGCTCGTCCTGACGCTGGACGGCGCCCTGACGCTGACGATTGGTGGGAAGGAGGTTCAGGCCGAGCCCGACACGATCGTGGTGATGCCGGCCAACGTGCCGCACGCCGTCTATGCTTCTCAGTCCTCGCGTATGCTGCTGATCATGTTGCGCGAACCCACACCTGCGTGACGCCGCCGCTCCTGCTCGCCGGTCTCACCGAGGACGAACTGCGCGACTTGCTGGCGGCCGCGCGCCCGCGGCAATTGAAGCCACGCGAGGTTTTGGGCCAGCAAGGAGACCCGGCCGACGTCTTCTCGCTGGTGCAAGTCGGCCATCTCAAGCTTGCGCAAGTCAACGCCGCTGGCGCGGAGACGCTCGTCCGCTTCGTCGGTCCGGGCGACTGTTACGGCGCGATCGCGCTCGTCGCCGGCAGCCGATACCCGCTGTCGGCGGTTGCTGTGGAGCCATCGCGGGTACTCACGTGGCCACGCGCGACCATTACGACGTTTGCCGAGCGTCTGCCGCGGCTCAAGTCGAACATTCTGGAAGAAATCACCCGCCGCATGACCAGCGTCCTGTCAATGGCGCAGGAACTGGCCACCGACCGCGCACCCCAGCGGCTTGCCAAAGCGTTGCTCCGACTGGCCGCACACGGCGGAACGCAGACTCCGGAAGGGGTGCACATCACGCATCCCATCACCCGCCAGGAACTTGCGGATCTCGCTGGAACGACACTGTTTACGGTCAGCCGGGTCATGTCGCAATGGGAGTCAGATGGGCTGTTGCGAACCGGCAGAGGCGACGTCACTATCGTCGATCCTGAAGGGCTGGAGCTGGCGGCGTCGGCGGAAAGCGAGTAAATAACCGCTACTTGCGCCAGCGCAACGACTGAAATCCAACCAGTGCGTAACCTGCGATCGAGGTTACGCAATGACCGCTTCCCTGACGACGACAGTCGGCGAGATCACTTCGCAGTACCCGCAGACGATCCGCGTGTTTCAGCGGCTGGGCGTCGAGTTCTGCTGCGACGGCCGGTTGACGCTCGCGGAGCTCTGTCGTGAGCGCAACCTGCCCTTCGACGATCTGGCGAGTGCGCTCGTGAAAGCCATCGCGGCTCCCGTTCCGCCGCGACAGGACTGGAACACGCGGCCGCTCGGCGAGCTCGCCGATCACATCAGCGAAGCCTTTCATGAGCCGCTGCACAGCGAGCTGCCGGAGCTGCGCCGCATGGCGGCGAGAGTCGAGCGTCACCGCGATTCCTCTACCCACGGGCATATCGGAGTTCAATCCGAGCTCGAGCGATTCAACTCGGATCTCGTGCGGCATGTGGCCACCACGGAGCGCGCGCTCTTTCCGCTCATCCGCCGCATCGAAGCGGGCACAGCTGACGAACGAGATCGGCAACCGTTCGATCGTCTTCGATCGACGTTAGAAGCCGATCACGTCGAAGCCCGCCACACCCTTCAGGTTCTGCGTGCCGCTACAGATCGCTATGAGCCGCCCGTGCATGCCTGCGCGACATTGCGCGGCTTGTATCGCGGCCTGAAAGAGCTCGAGCAGCTGATGCAGCTGCATGTCCACCTGGAGAACAACGTGTTATTCCCGCGAGCCGCAGCGCTTCTCGCCAACGCTCGCATTGTGAGGCCATCATGAGTCCATCGAATCGTCGCGTCCCTATCGCCGCAGCCACCGTCGCGCTTGTCGCGATCGTCACTGTTCCGCTGGCCATCCGTGCTCGCGGTACCGAACCGTCGGACAAGGTCTGGGGCACGCCGCGTGCCGAGATCTTCCAGGAGCAGAGCGGTGGGCCGCTCGTCGAAGGCGACTCGGTGACCTTCCTGCCGCACGTCGCCGAGCTGAAGCCCGGGAATCGAACCCACAACGTCCGGCTCGACATCGTTGCGCAAGAGATCGAGATCGCGCCAAACGTGCGCTATCAGGCCTGGACGTTCGGCGGCAGCGTTCCGGGTCCTGTCATCCACGTCCGCGAAGGGGATCGCATCAACTTCGTCATGCGGAACCGATCGAATGAGAGCGTCTCGACGTCGGCGCCGTCGAAGTCCGATGCTCCCTTCCTGCAGCAGCTCACGGCCACCAGCCTGCAGAAAGCAGTTCCGGCGATCGCGCCGATGCATCACTCGATGGACTTCCACGCCGCGACGGTCGCCGCCGACGACAAGTGGCGGATGATCCTGCCCGGCCAGAGCATCAAGTTCGAGTGGGTAGCGAACTACCCCGGAGTTTACATCTATCACTGCGGTGTGCCGCCGGTCCTGCAGCATGTCGCAATGGGGCAATACGGGATCGTGATCGTCTCGCCGCGTGAAGGCTTCGACACCGACGACGAGGCGATGACGCGGTACGCAGTCGTGCAGTCTGAGTTCTATTTGAAGCAAACCGCCAAGGATGGCCTCTACGAGCTCGACTACGACGCCGCGCTGCGCAAGCAGCCGTCGCACGTGGTGTTCAACGGCCACACGGCCGCCCTGTCGGAGCATCCGCTCATGGCGAAGGTCGGTGAGCGCGTCCGGCTCTATTTCCACAACGTCGGGCCGAACGATCAGTCGAGCGCGCACGTGATTGGGGCGATCTTCGACCGCGTGTGGTTCGAAGGGAATCCGAAGAACGAGATGCGCGGCATGCAGACGGCGCTCATCGGTTCGAGCAACGGCGCGGTGCTCGAGTTCATCGTGCCCGAGGAAGGACGCTACGTGCTCGTCGACCACGAGTTCGCGGACGCCTCGAAGGGGGCGATCGGCCAAATTGTCGCGTTGTCGAGGGCAGGAACGATGACGAACCCCTCGCCGCCAATGCAGCATTAGAGATTGAGATGAAAGATAGACTCGCGGGAACGGCATGGAGCGAAGCCGGCACCGTAGCCGGCTTCGCGCAGGCCTCACCAAATCAGACGCTGATGCGCGTCGCTGCCCAGCAGATTGCCGAACGCCGGGCACACCTGCTGGACATCGGCTGCGGTGCGGGACGCAACGCTATTCCTCTCGCGAATCAGGGGTGGTCGGTCACCGGCGTGGATCTCTCGTTGCCGATGCTGGAAGCGGCGGCGGAGCGCGCGCGTGTCGAATCGACCGGTGGCGAGCTCCAGTTCGCTCTCGCGCCGATGGAACGACTCCCAATTCGCTCGAACAGTGTCGAGTTCATCGTCGCGCATGGCATCTGGAATCTCGCGACCTCCACGGCGCAGTTCCGCCAGGCGGTGCGCGAGGCCGCGCGCGTGGCAAAGCCCGGGGCGCTGCTGTTCGTATTCACATTTTCGAGGAACACGCTCGGCGAAGATGCCACGCCTGTAGAGGGTGAGCAGTTCGTCTTCACTCAGTTCTCCGGAACGCCTCAGTGCTTCCTTACGGCTCGAGAGTTGGCCGACGAGCTCGGCACCGAAGGGTTCGTCCAGCATCCAGCGGTGCCATTGACCGAGCACAACCGCCCGGCATCCGGCGTGCGCCGCGTCAGCGGACCGCCGGTCATCTGGGAAGGCACGTTCCGGTATGAGGGATAAAGACGCCGGTTTGGAGACCCGCAGGGGACTCCTGCCGGCCGGAGGCATCCCGCTGCTCTATTTCGCGTTTGCGCACCTGTCGCTCGCGTTGGCGCTCGCGGTGCTTCTCGTTCGACCTGACCTTCCCGCCGGGTTCTTCCATCACCCACGAATGATCGCCATCGTGCATCTGGTGACGCTCGGCTGGATCACGTCGTCCATCCTTGGCGCGTTCTACATCGTCGGCCCCCTTGCGCTGCGGATGCCGCTTCGGCCCGGTTGGCGGGATCGTGCCGCGTTCGGATCGTTTGCAGCCGGGGCGAGCGGGATCGTCAGCCACTTCTGGATTGGCGAGTACTCCGGTATGGCCTGGTCGGCGGTACTCGTCGCCGCGGCGGTGCTTCACGTCGCAGTACGGGCCTGGCTCGGGCTGCGCAGCTCACCGGTGCCGTGGCCCGTCAAGCTGCATGTTGCGCTGGCGTTCGCCAACATGATGTTCGCGAGTCTGCTCGGGATGCTGATCGGACTGAATCGGATCTACGGCTGGTTCGCGTGGTCGCCAATGTCAGCGGCGTTCGCGCACGCGCATCTCGCAGCGGTGGGTTGGGCGGTCATGATGGTCGTCGGTCTTTCGTATCGGCTCATTCCGATGATCGTTCCGGCCGAGATGCCAAACCGTCGAACGATGGCGGTCAGCGCCGTGCTTCTGGAAATCGGCACGCTGATGCTGGCCGTCATGCTCATCAGCGGGTCCACGTGGACGCCGGTTGCCGCGGCCATCATCATCGCCGGCATTGCAAGTTTCGTTCAGCAGGTCAGGCAGATCGTCGGACGCAAGCTGCCTCCTCCGCCTGCGCTCCCACGGCCTGATTGGTCGACATGGCAGACGCATGTCGCTTTCGTCTGGCTCCTCGTCACTGCTTGCACCGGATTGCTCCTGACGCTCCCTGCATCTTCCACCTGGGTCATCGAGCTGGGATGGATTTATGGAACGGCCGGCCTGGTTGGCTTCCTCGCGCAGATCGTGGTCGGCATTCAGGGGCGGCTCCTGCCCTTGTATGGCTGGTACCGCTTGATGGAGAGCAATCAGATGCGGCCGCCGGCGCGCTCCGCGCACGCGCTGCCAAGTCATCGCCTGGCGAAAGCGATCCTCGTTACGTGGACGCTGGGCGTCCCATTCCTGGTTCTTGGATTGATGTCCGGAAGCCACGTGATGATCGCCGTGAGCGCCGCCGTGCTGCTCGCAGGCGTCTGGCTCAACGCGACGCAAGTCATGATCATCGTCACCACCGACTGAGATCAGATCTGAATTTCAATTAGGTCGCATCACGAAGCGGGCCACATACTCCACGACGCTCGAGACGAGCAGCCCACCGCCCACGAGACCGAAAATCCAGAGCATCGTCTCGCGCGCACCTGCCTGCAATCGATTTCTGAGGTCCGCGTAC
>Ga0075420_100003151_pt1 | contig 14367 bp, 17 predicted proteins | sample SoiMetdeltSBSDD4_FD_75296 | JGI IMG/M metagenome (GOLD analysis project Ga0075420, IMG submission 75296) | Bulk soil microbial communities from a Populus tree surrounding site in Tennessee, USA - Soil MetaG P. deltoides SBSDD4 | ecosystem: Environmental > Terrestrial > Soil > Tree plantation... | reverse complement strand
ATCGAGTTCGTGCCGGCTCGCTCGCGGGCGGCGCGGGGCATGCGGCCCGTGCGGCCGGTCTGGATGGACGTGCAGAACGGCAGCGCCTACCCGGTGTTCAACGTGCCCAAGGGCGGTGGCTCGGGCGGCACTTACACCTACCCCGACGACGCCGGGAACCCATACGGTGGCGGGCCGAAGCTCAACGAGTGGGTGGTCGACCGTCCGGGCGTGCTCGTCTCGACCGCCGGCCACCTGCATCCCGGCGGCCTCCACACGGACCTCTACCTGCGCCGGCGCGGCGCGGCGTGCGCCCGGCGCGCTGCGGCGCGCGGGCCACCGCCCGGGCCCGGGCGCGCTGCCTGCGCCTCGCGCCGCGCGGCCGGGGCGACACCGTGCACCTGTTCCGGTCGCGCGCTCGCTACTTCGAGCCCGCCGGGGCCGTGTCCTGGGACGTGTCGATGACCGCCTCGAGGCCCGACTGGCGGGTGAAGCTGCGAAAGGGCGACGTGCTGGCCGTGAAAGCCACCTACGACTCGAGCCGTGCCGCCTGGTGGGAGTCGATGGGCATCAACGACCTCACCTACATGGCCGACGAAGGCCCGGGCACCAACCCGTTCAAGCGCCGCGTGGACCTCCCCGGCAAGCTCACCCACGGCCACCTCGCGGAGAACGACACCCACGGGGGCGGGCCGACGGGCATGCCCGACGCGCGCAGCCTCCCCGACGGAGCCGCGAACCCAGGCGCGGTCACGCTCGTGGACTTCAAGTACCGGCTCGGCGACCTGAGCCTGCCCGCTCCGAACGGGCTGCCCCCCGTAATCGCTCCGGGGCAGACGCTCACCTTCGCCGACGGTGGCGACGACGCGAAGGGGATCTACCACTCGATCACCTCGTGCAAGGCCCCCTGCAACCGTTCGACGGGGATCGCCTACCCGATCGCCGACGGCGAGGTGCAGTTCGAGTCCGGCACGCTCGGGTCGGCCGCGCCGCCCGCCACCGGCGCGCTCCAGTGGACGACCCCGAGCGGGCTGGGTCCCGGGACATACACGTACTTCTGCCGCATCCACCCCTTCATGCGGGGCGCGTTCCGCGTCAAGGGCTAGCGCGGCCGCCGCTACCCTACGCTGCCCGTGACGGAGGAGCCCGCAAGCAAGTCGGCCGCCGCGACGGCCGCCGAGAAGGTGCGCGACATCGTCGAGGCGGCTGAGCGCAGCGCCACCGAGCTCGAGGCCGCGGCGCGCGCGGAAGCGGACCGGATCCGGGGCGAGGCTCAGCGGCAGACCGAGACTCAGCTCGAGCGAATTCAGGAGGCCACGGATCGGCTGTCCGCGCGTGCCGCCGAGATCGAGGGTGCCCTCGACGACCTGGGCGAGCGCGTGCGCGGCACGATCGCGTCGCTGCGCGAGGATCTTCGGGAGCTCCGCGGCAGCGGGAGCGAGTCTGTGGCGGCGGAGCCGGAGCCCCCACCGGTTGGCGAGCCGATTCCCGCCGTCGAGCCGGCCCCGGCCGCGGAAACGGCCCCAGCCGGGACGGTCGAGGCGGGCGAGGGCGCCCGCGTGATCGCGCTCAACATGGCGCTCAACGGCTCCACCCGCGAGGAGACGGGCCGCTATCTCGCCGAGAACTTCGAGCTCGACGACCCGGAAGCGCTGCTCGACGAGGTCTACGCCCGCGCCGGCGCCTGATCACGCCGCCGGCGAGGCGATCTCGACCAGGTTCCCGTCGGGATCGCGGACGTAAGCCACCTGCTGGCCCCAGGGCTTCGTCTGCGGGCTCGTCACGGCCTCGGCGCCCTCGCTCACCGCACGGTCGAACGCCCCCTGAACGTCGTCGGTCACGAAGCAGACCTCGAACGACGGCCGGGCGTGGCCGAGGGCGCGGGGCCGCATCAGGCCCGGAACGTTGGAGGCGGCCAGCTCGTTGGAGGCGAACGCAAGCACCGTCCCGCCGGTCTCCAGCTCGGCGTAGGAGCCGCTCTCGTGGAGGAAGCGACGCCGCTGGGCGAAGGCACGCTCGTACAGCTCGAGCGTCGCGCCCACGTCGGCGACGTAGAGGATCGTGTAGCCGAAGCGCACCCCGCTACCCGCTCGTCGCCGGCCCTGGGCCTTCGAGACGGTCGATGACGGCGAACAGGGCCGCTCGCTGCGCCCGCATCTCCTCCACGAACTCCGTCCGGTGCACCCGGATGGCCCCTGCGAGCTCCTGGAGGGTCGCCGTGTTCGCCCGGATGTCATCCCGGATCGACGCGAACTGGCCGCGCATCTCGGCGAACTGGCCGCGCATCTCCGCGCTCTGCTCCTGCGAGCGCCGGATCATCTCCTTCGTCGCAAGCTCGTGGCGCCGGGTGATCTCCCGTATGAAGGTGCGGAAGTCCTCCGGCTCTGGAGCCCCACCGGCCATCGTCTCGAGATTGTGTCACGCCCCGTGTGCCGGCCCGCCCAGATGGTGTAACGGGCACGCCACGTTCGTCGCACATCTCCGCAACATGCGGAAAGCGAACACCAGTTCGATCCGGAACCGGCTCTAAACTCGGAGATCGTCGTGAATCCGAGTGGTGAGATCGTCGTTTCCGGTGCGCGCGAGCACAATCTCAAGGACCTGCACCTGAGGCTCCCGCGCGACTCCCTCGTGGTGATTACGGGGCTGTCCGGCTCGGGCAAGTCGAGCCTCGCGTTCGACACGATCTACGCGGAAGGCCAGCGCCGCTACGTGGAGTCGCTGTCGGCCTACGCCCGGCAGTTCCTGGGCCAGATGGACAAGCCGGACGTCGACTCGATCGAGGGGCTCTCGCCTGCCATCTCGATCGACCAGAAGACCACCTCGCGCAACCCGCGCTCCACGGTCGGCACCGTCACCGAGATCTACGACTACCTGCGCCTGCTCTGGGCCAGGGTCGGCCATCCCCACTGCTACAACTGCGGCCGCCCGATCGAGGCGCAGTCGGCCGAGCAGATCATCGACCAGGTGATGACGCTCGAGGAGGGCACGAAGTTCATGGTGCTCGCGCCGGTCGTCCGCGGGCGCAAGGGGGAGTACGGCAAGCTGTTCGACGAGCTTCGCGGCGAGGGGTTCACGCGCGTGAAGGTCGATGGTGAGCTGCGCCGGCTCGAGGAGGACATCGTCCTCGACAAGAAGTACAAGCACGACATCTCGGTCGTGATCGACCGGCTCGTCATGCGCCACGACCTCCGCAAGCGCCTGGCGGACTCGATCGAGACGGCGGTGGCGAGGGCGGAGGGGATCGTCGACATCGAGGACGTCGAGAGCGCCGACGTCACCACGTACTCGGAGCGCTTCATGTGCCTGCACTGCGGCACCTCGATGCCGGAGCTCGAGCCGCGGATGTTCTCGTTCAACTCGCCGCACGGCGCCTGTTCGCGTTGCACCGGGCTTGGCTCGCAGATGGAGATCGACCCGGAGCTGATCGTTCCCGACCCGTCGCTCTCCCTGAACGACGGGGCGATCCTGCCCTGGTCCACCAGCGCCTCCACCTACTACGAGCAGATGACTCAGGCGATTGCCGACAAATGGGAGGTCGACGGCGACCGTCCCTGGGAGGACCTCCCCGAGGACGTCCGCCAGTGCTTCCTGTACGGCACCGACGGCGAGCGCATCTACATCACCTATCGGAATCGATACGGCCGGAAGCGCTCGTACACCACGACGTTCGAGGGCATCGTCCCCAACCTCGAGCGGCGCTACCGGGAGACCGACTCGGACTGGTCGCGCGAGAAGATCGAGGAGTACATGACGCTGCGGCCGTGTCCGGAGTGCAAGGGGGCACGGCTGCGCCCGGAGTCGCTGGCGGTGAGGGTCGGCGGACTGGGGATCCACGAGTTCACGCACATGTCGGCGCGGCGGGCGATCGAGTGGCTCGGGGAGCTCGAGCTGTCGAGTACCGAACGTCAGATCGCGCGGCTGATCCTGCGCGAGATCGACGAGCGGCTGATGTTCCTCGACAACGTCGGTGTCGGCTACCTGTCGCTCGAGCGCGCCGCGGCCACGCTCTCAGGCGGCGAGGCGCAGCGGATCCGGCTGGCCACTCAGATCGGGTCGTCGCTGGTCGGCGTGCTGTACATCCTGGACGAGCCGTCGATCGGCCTGCACCAGCGCGACAACGAGCGCCTGATCGCCACGCTCCACCGGCTGCGGGATCTCGGCAACACCGTGATCGTCGTCGAGCACGACGAGGGCACGATGCTGGCCGCGGACCATCTCGTGGACCTCGGGCCCGGCGCCGGCGAGCACGGCGGCTGGCTCGTCGCGGAGGGCACGCCGCGGAGCGTGATGAGCGCCGAAGGCTCGCTCACGGGTCAGTACCTGGCGGGAGCGAAGGAGATCCCGCTGCCGAAGAAGCGCCGGCGGCCGAGCGGGTACATCGAGGTGTCGGGCGCATCGCAGCACAACCTGCGCGAGATCGACGTCAAGGTGCCGCTCGGGGTGTTCTGCGCGGTCACCGGCGTGTCCGGCTCGGGCAAGTCCACCTTGGTCAACGAGGTGCTGTTCAAGGCGGTGGCCAACCGCCTCCACCGGGCCAAGCAGCGGCCGGGTACGCACAAGCGCATCAGCGGGCTCGACAAAGTCGACAAGATCATCAACATCGACCAGTCCCCGATCGGGCGCACGCCGCGCTCGAACCCCGCCACCTACATCGGGCTCTTCGACCACATCCGCGACCTCTACTCGCGCACCCAGGAGGCGCGGGCGCGCGGGTACAAGCCCGGTCGCTTCTCGTTCAACGTCAAGGGCGGGCGCTGCGAGGTGTGCCGCGGCGACGGTCAGATCAAGATCGAGATGCACTTCCTGCCGGACGTGTACGTGCCCTGCGAGCAGTGTCACGGCAAGCGCTACAACCGTGAGACGCTCGAGGTGCGCTTCAAGGGCAAGTCGATCGCCGACGTGCTCGACATGACCGTCGAGGAGGCCGTCCGCTTCTTCGAGCACATTCCGAAGATCAAGCGGCGCCTCCAGGCGCTGCACGACGTGGGGCTCGACTACATCCGGCTCGGGCAGCCGGCCACTACGCTCTCGGGCGGCGAGGCTCAGCGGGTGAAGCTCGCCTCGGAGCTGTCGAAGATCGCCACCGGCCGCACGCTGTACATCCTCGACGAGCCCACGACGGGTCTGCACTTCGCGGACGTGGAGCGGCTGCTGCAGATGCTCGGCCGCCTGGTCGACCAGGGCAACACCGTGGTCGTGATCGAGCACAACCTCGACGTGATTAAGACGGCCGACCGCATCATCGACCTCGGCCCCGAGGGCGGCGAGGAGGGCGGGGCGCTCATCGCCCAGGGCACGCCCGAGCAGGTCGCCGCCAACGAGCGGTCCTACACCGGCCAGTTCCTGTCGCGGATCGTCAAGCCGGCCCGGAAGCGGCAGCGGCGGCCGCGACCGAAGGTCGCGGCCGCCGCGTAGGCGCCGGGGCTCGTGGAGACGCCCGGCGCCCGTTCAGCGCTCGGGCTTGCGGCTCAGCCGTCGAGCACGATGCTCCCGTGGAACTTGCACTGACCGCTGGCTCCGACCGACGCGTCGGCCCAGGGCGACACGACGCCGGTGAGCGCCGCCCCGGTCGGGGCAAACGCCGTGATCGTGTCGTCGTAGCCGTCGCCCGCGGTGGGGGTCCCGCCGGGCGCGTCGTCGGCATCGCTCAGCTCGAGCGGCCCGTCAGCGGGGGCGAGATCCGTGACCGAGTTGTCTTGGCCAGCGGCGGTCGAATTGGCCACCGTTGTGGAGATCAGCACCTCGGCGAGCGTGTTGGCGGCGGAGGGACTGCACCGTCCGGCGATTGTGAAGGGACCGTGCGTCGCGAGTACCGCGATGCCCCCCTCGTCGACCGTCGTGACCCCGATCGTCTTGAGCGTGGCAACGGCCGTTGCGTTGGTCGCAGTGTTCGCCGTGTTCGCCGTGTTGGCGGTGTTGGCGCTGTTGGCGGTGTTGGCGCTCGGCACCTGGCCCAGGGTGCTCTCGTTGATGTTGGCGCCGGTGAGCGTGTCGGCGCGCACCTTGTTGCCCGTGATGGTGCCGTTGCGGAACTTGGCGCCGGTGAGGGTGCGGTTCCGCACCTTCGGGTTGGTCACGGCTCCGCGAGCGATCTTGTTGGTCTTTACGGCGCCCCGCTGGATGTCGCCGGAGTCGACCGAGTTCTTGCCGGGCAGCGCGATCGCTGTACCGGAGAGGGTGGCAAGCAGCGCGATGAACGCTACCGCCATGGCTGGGCTCGGCCGGCGGGGGATGAGACGACGCATGGGAATGCGTACCTCCTGGTCGTGGGGAAGGTCCGCACTCCACGGACCTCGTTCGGCCGATCCTGTTTCACCTTGACGGCCGATGTCAACCCCTGGATGGGGTAATGCACCCGGTTTGTTGCTCGACCGCACTCAGTTAGCTCCCGATCGCGAACCCATTGAACTCGCAGAACCGGCCGGTGGTGAATGCCTCCGCCACCCGGAGGACCGTGACGTGCTCGCTATTCGGGGCGAGGTACTCGGTCTTCGGTCCCGTGTGGGGCGGCCTCAGCCCCTCAGGAGCCGCGCTCGCGCGCGCGGCGCAGCTTGCGCACCGTCTGGATGACCTCCATCCGGCGCCGGGCCCGCGTGGCGGCCAGCATCAGGCTGGCCTCCTCGAGCGTGTCGGCAAGCCCGAGCGCGCACGTGAGGGGAGCGGCGGGATGCTGAGCGCCCGCCCGCTCCAGCTCGTCCTCGAAGCGGTCGGCCCACCCGATCCCGCTCCGCACGTCGGTCGCGTGCAACAGGACCGAGAACTCGTCGTCGCCCGTGTGCGCCACGGCGTCGACCGTGCGGGTGGTGTCCCTTAGCACCGACGCGCACAGGCGCAGCACCTCCGCGGCGGCGTCGCGGCCGTGGCGGTCGCCGACCTGGCGCAGGCCGTCCACGTCCAGGAGCGCCACGGCAAGCGTCTCGCCGGTGCGCGACCTGCGCAGCTCCTCGCGAGCGAGCAGCCCGTCGAACTCCTTGGGGCCGAGTAGATCGGAGAACGGGTCCATCCCGTATTCATCGGCCGCCGCCCGTCTGGCCTCGACCCCGCCGCCGCTCCTGGCAAGCTCCCGTCCGTGAGCAACGCCTGGCTCTGGGGGCAGAAGTGGCGCTGGTACGAGCGCAACTCGCTGCCCTGGAACCGGCTGGCGATCCACCGCGAGATGATGCGCAGGCGGGCGTTCGCGCGCTGGCCGCTGCATGGGAACGTGCTCGAGGCCTTCAGGGAGGGCCGGCTCGAGATCGGCGAGCACACCGTTCTCGAGCCGCACGCGTGGCTGACCGCCCCGCACGGGGCGCGCATCCGGATCGGCTCGCAGAGCTTCCTCAACATCGGGGTGATGGTCGCCTCGGTCGAGCTGGTCGAGATCGGCGACCATTGCATGTTCGCCAACGGCTGCTTCATCACCGACGGCAACCACCGCTTCGAGGATCCCGTCCGGCCGGTGCCCTGGCAGGGGTTCGTGTCGAAGGGGCCGACCCGCGTGGGCGACAACGTCTGGTGCGGCGCGAACGTGGTGGTCACCGGCGGGGTCACGATCGGCGAGCGCGCGGTGATCGGCGCGAACAGCGTGGTGACCCGCGACGTGCCGCCGTTCTCGATCGCCGCCGGCGCGCCGGCCACGGTGCTCAGGGGGATTGAGTACCCCGAGGCCCTCGGGCCGCCCTGACGGGCGACCCGAGGCCGGGGGAGAGGTTCAGCTCAGCAGGACAGGACCAGGTGGAACGGGCGGTCGGCCGCCACGCCGTCGCTTCGCTCGGTCCGTACGGCGACCGCGTTGACGTTCGAGCCCACCGAGCTGGTGGAGATCTCGCCGCCGGGCGCGCCGGCGGCGCTCGTGTCCCCGATGGTCGCCGAGTACGCGCACCCGCGCACGTCGGCGTCGAAGACGACCTGGTAGCGGCCATCGCCGATGCGCGCGGTGGGATTCGGGCCGAGCCCCTTGCCTCGTGCGAGCAGGCCGTTGCCCGTCACAACCGCGAAGCGCGCGCTGCCGTACGAGGAGAACGCGACCGGAACGGGCCCGAGGGTGGACTCCTTGATCGAGCGACCCCCGAGGCCGTCGCCGCGAACGTCCTTGCCGATCAGGCCGCCGTTGTGCACGTCCTTGCTCTTGATGGTGTTGTTCTTGATGCTCCCGCTGGTGATGACCAGGGCGTAGGCGGAGCCGCCCATCGCCATCACGAGCGCCGTCAGCGCCACGACCATCGCGGGCGACGGCAGGAAGCGACGTACCCGTCGCGACATCAGCATCTTCCTTTCCTCCATAAGTGGTGGGCGTACGCGTGAACCCGTGGACCCGGCTGGGGTTTCGGTGCGCTCAGCCCAAGACCTGCACGGTCACGCTGCGCCGGCGCGGCCGGTCGTCGAAGTCGATGAGCACGACCTGCTGCCAGGTGCCGAGCTCGACCCGGCCGTCGCGCACCGGAACGGTCTCCGACGGACCCACGATCGCTGCCCGGATGTGGGCGTGCGAGTTCGTGTCGTGGTTCAGGCGGTTGTGCTCGTAGTCGCCCTCGGCGGGCACCAGCCGCCCGAGCGCGCTCCGCAGGTCGTGAACGCCGCCCGGCTCGAACTCCATGGTGGTGATCGCGGCGGTGGAGCCGGGCACGAACACGGAGACGACGCCCTGCTCGATGCCGGCCTCCTCGACCGCCGTCTGCAGGGCGGCGGTGATGTCGATCGTGTCTCCATCTCCCTCGGTGGAGAGCTGAACCTGCGAGGCGAAGACGCTCACGCGGCGCGTCTCAGAGCGAGAAGCCGCCGGTGAACGGCTCGCCGGCGGGCTCGCCCATCATCTCACGCAGCCGCTCGATCTCGTCGGGAGCCATCGTGTAGCCGTGCTCGGGCTCGGGGTAGCGGCGCTTACGCACATCCTCCGCGTAGCGCGCCACGCCCGCGATCATCGACTCGCGGATGTTCGCGTAGCGCTTGACGAAGCGGGCGGCGTGGCCGTCGTAGATGCCGAGCAGGTCGTGGAGCACGAGCACCTGCCCGTCGGCGGCGGGACCCGCCCCGATGCCGATCACCGGAACGCGCATGCGCGGCATCACGAGCTCGGTGAGCGCACTCGGGATCGCCTCGAACACGATCGAGAAGCAGCCGGCGTCCTGGAGGGCGAGCGCGTCGTGCATCACCTCGAGCGCTCGCTCGGCCGTGCGGCCCTGGCTGCGGTAGCCGCCGAGCGCGCCGGCGCTCTGCGGGGTCAGGCCCACGTGCCCCATCACCGGGATCCCGGCGGCCACGATCGCCTGGGCGCGATCGGCGGTCGTGCCGCCGCGCTCGAGCTTGACCGCGTCGCAGCCCGTCTCCTTGACGAAGCGCTGGGCGTTCGTGATCGCCAGCTCGTCGGAGGCCTCGTAGGAGCCGAAGGGCATGTCGCCCACGAGCAGCGGGGTCTCGAGTCCGCGCCGGGTCGCGGCCGCGAGCATCAGGATCTCGTCGAGCGTGACGGGCACCGTGGAGGGATAGCCGAGCACCGTCATCGCGCCCGAGTCGCCCACGAGCACGATGTCCACGCCCGCCTCCTCGGCCGCCTGCCCGCTCGGGTAGTCGTAGGCGGTGACCATCACGATCGGCTCGCCGAGCGCCTTCCGCTCGGCCAGGGTCGAGAGGGTGACCGCGGGACGCTTCGCGCGAGGGGCGCTCGCGCGCGGGGGACGGGAGCTCATGGATCGCCTTTCAGGATCGTGTTGTCGATCAGCCGCGTGCGACCGACGCGCGCGGCGACCGCGAGCAGGGCCGAGCCGTTCATGCGCTCGACGGGGGAGAGGTCGCGAAGCGAGCGGAGCTCGAGGTAGTCGGGCATGATGCCCGCCCTATCGAGCTCGGTCCGCGCGGCGGCGAGCAGCGCGGCGGCATCGCGGTCGCCGCCCTCGGCGCGCGCCTCGGCTGCCCGGAGCGCACGGCTGAGCGCCAGGGCGCGCTCGCGCTCCTCCGCCGAGAGGTAGACGTTGCGCGAGCTGAGCGCCAGGCCGTCCGGGTCGCGCACCGTGGGGCAGACCTCGATGCGCACCGGGATGTCGAGGTCGCGCACGAGCTTGCGCATCACGAGCGCCTGCTGGGCGTCCTTCTGGCCGAAGTACGCCACGTCGGGCCCGACCATGTTGAAGAGCTTGGTGACCACCGTTGCCACGCCGTCGAAGTGGGAGCGCCCGCGCTGCGCCGGATCGCCCTCGAGTGTCTCGGTCAGGCCGCCGACGCTCACCGTCGCGTCGAACCCGGCCGGGTAGACCTCGTCGAGGGCCGGCGCGAACAGCAGGTCCACGCCCGCGGCCTCCGCGCGCTCGCAATCGGCGTCCTCGTCGCGCGGATAGGCAGAGAAGTCCTCGGCCGGGGCGAACTGCGCGGGGTTCACGAACAGCGACACCACCACCATGTCGCAGTCGGCCCGGGCGCGCCGGATCAGCGACAGGTGGCCGTCGTGGAAGTAGCCCATGGTGGGCACGAGGCCGATCGTGCGGCCGGCGCGGCGCTCGCCGACGAGCGCGGCGCGCAGCTCGGACACGGTGCGCACGGTCTTCACGTGGCCACCTCGCGGGAGGCCAGCGCGCGGGTGTGGTGCACCAGCTCGTCGAACAGGTCGAGCAGATGGTCGGCCACCCCCTCGACGGCGGCGCGCTGCGCCTCGATCGTCGCCTCGTCGCCGCGCGCGACCGGTCCCGTGAGCGCCGCCTCCGGCCCCAGCTCCTCGAGGTTGTCGAGCGTCTGGCGCAGCAGCGGCACGAGCAGGGCGCGCGCCTGCTCCGGCGTGAGCCCCGCGCCGCCGGCGATCGTCTCGGCGGCGGCCTGGAGCGTGACGAGGAAGTTCGATGCCACGGAGGCGGCCGCGTGATAGGCCGCGCGCCCCGCGTCGTCGATCTCGAAGGGCGTCATGCCGAGGCACAGCGCGAGCGAGGTGGCGAGCTCGAGCGCCTCGGGTGAGCTCCCCGCGATGGCGCAGCCGGCGCCGCGGAACCCCTCGGGCCCCGCGCCGTCGGCGAATGTCTGCAGCGGATGGAGGCCGAAGCGCTCGACTCCCGTGTGGGTCAGGGCGGACAGCGGGGTGGCTCCGCTCGTATGCCCGATGAACGGAGCGGCGGCGGTCATCGCCTCGGCGGCGGCCTCGATCTCGGAGTCCGGGACGCAGAGCACGATCGCGTGGCAGCCGCGCGGCCGCATGCCCCGGCCGAGCGGGCCCTCCACCTCGACTCCGGCCGCCCTGAGCGCAGCTGCCAGCGCCGTGCCGAGACGGCCCGCCCCGATGATCCCCACGCGGCCTACGGTCTCCTTGGGGCGCTGGTGAGTGTTGCTCTCCGGGTTCATTCCCTGCCGGTCCACTCCGCCGTGTGGAGGTAGCGGCCGACAGCCAGAAGGATACCCGCGCGCCGCGATTCGTCCCCCGCTTCTCATACCCTTCGGGCATGCAGTCACGCAGCGCAGAGGAGCGCCGCGAGGACCTCGTCAAGCTGTACCGGGAGGCGGCCGCCTGCGAGCGCTGCCCGCTCCACATGACCCGCACCAAGGTGGTCTTCGGCTCGGGCAACGCCGACGCCGACCTGATGTTCGTGGGCGAGGCGCCCGGTCAGCACGAGGACCTCCAGGGGCTGCCGTTCGTGGGCCGGGCCGGCAGGCTCCTCGAGCAGCTGCTCGAGGAGATCGGGCTCGAGCGGGGGGACGTCTTCATCGCCAACGTTCTCCAGTCCCGCCCGCCCGGCAATCGCGACCCGCAGCCCGACGAGATCGACGCCTGCAAGCCGTTTCTGCACCGCAAGATCGAGCTGATCGAGCCGAAGGTGATCTGCACGCTCGGCAACTTCGCCACCAAGCTCATCACCCGCTCGCAGCGCGGGATCACGGGCGTGCACGGGCGCCCGCAGGTGCACGAGCTCGGCGGGCGCACGGTGCGCGTGTACCCGCTCTTCCATCCGGCGGCGGCGCTGCGCTCCACGAACACGCTCGGCGAGCTGCGGGCTGACTTCGCGCGGCTGCCCGCGTTGCTGGAGGAGCCACCGCCAGTGCCGCTGGGCGCGGTCGCCGCGGTGGCAGCGGCCGCGCAGGCGGCGCCCGAGCCACCGCAGATGGACCTGTTCGGCTCCTAGCCGCCGCCACTCGGATGGAACGCGAGAGCGCGAGCGCGGCCGAGACCGAGGCGCTGGGCGCGGAGCTGGCCGCCCGGCTGGCTCCCGGCGACGTGGTGCTGGTGAGCGGCGAGCTGGGCTCGGGGAAGACGACCTTCGTCCGTGGCGCCGCCCGCGCGCTCGGCGTCGAGGCGCCGGTCACGAGCCCGACCTTCACCATCGGGCACGTGCTCGAGGGCGCGACCGAGGTGGCCCACCTCGACCTCTACCGGCTCGGCTCGCTGGCGGGCGAGGATCCCGCGCTGCTCGAGGACTACCTGACGCCCGGCCGGATCGCGTTCGTCGAATGGCCCGAGGTGGCCGTGCCGGCGCTCGAGCGGGTGGCGGCGCGGGTGCGGCTCGAGCACGCCGGCCGCGACCGGCGCCGGATCAGCGTCGAGGTCGCGTGACGCTGCTGGGCTTCGACACCTCCACAGCGGCCTCCACGGCCTGTGTGCTGCGCGCCGACGGCGAGGCGTTCGAGGTCGCGCCCGGTGCGGACCGGCTGGCGGGCCCACCGGCGCACGCAGCCGAGCTGATGCCGGCGATCGCCGGGGCGATGAGGCGCGCCGGCGTGAGCTGGGACGACCTCGACGGGATCGCGGCGGGCGTTGGCCCGGGCAGCTTCACCGGGCTACGGATCGGTGTGGCCACCGCGCGCGCTCTCGCGGCGGCTCGCGGCCTGCGGGTACGGCCCATCTCCTCGCTCGCGGCCCTCGCGGCGGGGATCGACGGCGAGCATCGCCTAGCGCTGATCGACGCCAAGCGGGGCGAGCTGTTCGCCGCGCTCCACGGGCCGGAGGGAGAGCTCTGGGCGCCGTTCGCGGCGCCGCCCGCGGCGATCGCGGAGCGCGTCCGCGACGCCGGTCTCAGTCCGCTGGCCGCCGGGGACGGCTCGGTACGATTTCGGGAGTTGCTCGAGCAGGCCGGCGTCCGGGTGGCGCCGAACGGGTCCGACGCCCACGTGGTTCGCGCCCTGCACGTCTGCCGCTTGGCGGCAGGGGTCGAGGGCGAGCCGGCGGAGGCGCTTCTGCCCCAGTACCTCCGAGCGCCGGACGCCGCTCCCCAGTGAACGATCTCGACATCCGCCGCCTCACCTACGCCGATCTGCCGCAGGTGATCGCGATCGAGCGGCGCGCGTTCCCCACGCCCTGGTCGCTCGCGATGTTCGTGCTCGAGCTCTCCAAGCCGGCGGGCATCTGCCTCGCGGCAGAGCGCGGCGGGCGGCTGGTGGGCTACCTCGTCTGCTCGCGCTACGACACCGTCTGGCACCTGATGAACGTGGCGGTCGACGACCGGCTGCGCCGCGAGGGCATCGCGACCACGCTCCTCGAGCGGCTCTTCGAGCTCGGCGACCGGCCGAACGAGCAGTACACGCTCGAGGTGCGGACCTCGAATGACGACGCCATCCGCCTCTACGAGCGCTTCGGTTTCCGCTCCGCCGGGCGCCGGCGCGCCTACTACCACGACAACCGCGAGGACGCGCTCATCATGTGGCGGACGGTGCCCGAACGCGCCACCGCGTGATCCTCGCGATCGAGACCAGCTGCGACGACACGTGCGCGGCGGTCGTCACGGCCGAAGGCGAGATCCGCTCGAACGTGATCGCCTCCCAGGGGCTGCTGCACGCGCGCTACGGCGGCGTGGTGCCGGAGATCGCCTCGCGCCACCACCTCGAGCTCGTGGACGCGGTGACCGCCGACGCGCTCGAGCGCGCCGATGCCCGCCTCGGCGACGTGACGACGGTGGCGGCCACCCGCGGACCGGGGCTGATCGGGGCGCTGCTCGTCGGCCTCTCTTCGGCCAAGGCGCTGGCCGCGGCCCGCGAGCTGCCGCTCGTGCCCGTGAATCACCTGCACGGCCACGTGGTGGCGAGCACGCTCCATCCCGATCCGATCGAGTCGCCCTACCTGTGCCTCGTGGCGAGCGGCGGTCACACGTTCATCGCGCGCGTGGAGGAGCCCTCCTCGTACACCGTGCTCGGGCAGACGCTCGACGACGCCGCCGGCGAAGCGTTCGACAAGGGCGCGCGCCTGCTCGGGCTCGGTTATCCGGGCGGGCCCGCGCTCGACCGCCTGGCGCGCGACGGCGACCCCGCCGCCCACGACTTCCCGCGCAGCGCGCCCGGCGAGCTCGACTTCAGCTTCAGCGGGCTCAAGACCGCGCTGCTCTACCGGCTGCGGGACGAGCCGGGCGCGCGGCCCGCCGACCTCGCGGCCTCCTACCAGCGCGCGATCGTCGACGCGCTCGTGGCCCGGACGCTCGCGGCCCTCGAGCGCGAGGGCCTCGAGCG
>Ga0075420_100003150_pt1 | contig 14368 bp, 10 predicted proteins | sample SoiMetdeltSBSDD4_FD_75296 | JGI IMG/M metagenome (GOLD analysis project Ga0075420, IMG submission 75296) | Bulk soil microbial communities from a Populus tree surrounding site in Tennessee, USA - Soil MetaG P. deltoides SBSDD4 | ecosystem: Environmental > Terrestrial > Soil > Tree plantation... | reverse complement strand
TACGATGTCTGTATAGTCGGGTCGGGTGCCGGTGGCGGCATGGCCGCCTACACCCTCACGAAGGCCGGCGCGCGTGTCGCGCTGCTCGAGGCCGGCCAGATGTGGGACCCGATAAAAGATGGCGCGATGCTGAAGTGGCCGTACGACTCACCGCGACGCGGCGCCTCCACACGCGAGCGGCCATTCGGCGAGTTCGACGGCTGCATTGGCGGCTGGCAGATCGACGGCGAGCCATACACCACGGTACCGGGCACGAAGTTCGACTGGTGGCGCGCCCGCATGCTCGGCGGACGCACCAATCACTGGGGGCGTATCTCGCTCCGCTTCGGCCCGTACGACTTCAATCGCAAGAGCCGCGACGGACTCGGCGACGACTGGCCGATCACGTACGACGACGTCAAGCCGTGGTACGACGAGGTGGATAAGCTGGTTGGCATCTTCGGAAGCGTCGAAGGGCTTCCGAACGAGCCTGACGGCATCTTCCACACGCCGCCGGTTCCACGCTGCTACGAGCGGCTCGCGACGGCCGCCGCACGGAAGCTCGGCGTCACGGTCATTCCGTCGCGACTCTCGATCATCACGAAGCCACACAACGGCCGCGCGCCCTGCCACTACTGCGGGCAGTGTAACCGCGGGTGCATGACGAACTCGAACTTTTCGTCCACCGGCGTGCTCGTCGCACCAGCGGTCAAGACCGGGCGCCTGACGTTGATGACCAACGCGATGGTCCGCGAGGTCACGTTAGGCCGCGATGGCCTGGCCAATGGTGTGAGCTACGTCGACACGCGGACGCGGCGCGACGGACACGTCGCGGCGCGGGTGGTCGTTCTCGCGGCCAGCGCGTGCGAGACCGCACGGCTCCTCTTGAACTCGAAGTCGTCGCAGTTCCCGAACGGCCTCGCGAACTCCAGCGGCACGGTCGGCAAGTATCTGACCGACACCACCGGCACCGACGTCTCCGGCTTCATCCCGAAGATGATGGACATGCCGCCGCATAACGAGGACGGCGTGGGCGGCATGCACATCTACATGCCGTGGTGGCTCGACAACGCGAAGCTCGACTTCCCGCGCGGATACCACATCGAGACGTGGGGCGGTCGCGGCATGCCGAGCGCCGGGTTCATGGGCGGCATTCACCGCTACCCGAAGGGCGGTGGATACGGTGCGGCGCTCAAGGACGACTATCGACGCTACTACGGGTCGACGATCGGCTTCAGCGGGCGCGGCGAGATGATCCCGAACGACGACTCGTACTGCGAGATCGACCCGAGCGTCGTTGATCAATACGGCATCCCCGTGCTTCGCTTTCACTGGAAGTGGGCCGACCACGAGTACAAGCAGGTGAAGCACATGCAGGAGACCTTCCGCGCCATCATTGCCGAGATGGGCGGTCAGGTCTTCTCGCCGATGCCTACGCAGCAGCAGGGCTACGGCATCGCGAACGGCGGGGCGATCATCCACGAGCTCGGTGGCGCGCGCATGGGGAACGATCCGAAGACGTCGGTCGTGAACGCGAATTGCCAGGCGCACGATGTGAAGAATCTGTTCATCACCGACGGTGCGCCGTTCGTGAGTCAGGCGGACAAGAACCCGACGTGGACGATTCTCGCGCTGTCCATGCGGACGAGCGATTACATCACGCAGCAGCGAAAGGCGGGGGCGCTATGAGTCGGGAATCGGCGGGTGCCCGCGGAACGCGGGCGGATGGGAATCGGGAATCGACGGGAACCGGGAACGGGGAACCGCGAACGGGCAACACCGCGCTGGCCTCGAATACCCCCGCCACCGTCGACCGGCGCGGAGCGCTCAAGGTCATGGCCGCCGCTGCCACCGTGCCGGTGCTCGGCACGTTCGAAGCCGGCGAGGAGCAGGTCCTCCGCGCGCGAGAGGCGGCGGAAAATGCTGTGCTCGCGGAGATTCAGGGAACGCAGTTCGTGCCGAAGTTCTTCACACGGCACGAATACCAGACGGTACGAGTCCTCGCCGACTACATCATCCCGCGCGACGAGCGCTCGGGGTCAGCCACGGACGCGGGCGCGCCGCAGTACATCGACTTCGTACTGTCGGATCAGACGCCGCCGCCCGGGCCGCCGAACCCGACGCCACGGTTCTACGTCGCACCGACGCCGGCCCAGATCAACATCCGCGGCGGGCTCGCGTGGCTCGACAACGAGTGCGCGAGTCGGTTCGGCGCCGGGAAGACGTTCCTCACGTCGACCGACGCGCAGCGCCGGCAAGTGCTCGATGACATTGCGTGGCCGGCAAAGGCGAAGCCCGAGCACAGTCACGGCGTCGCGTTCTTCAACCGCATGCGCGACATGACGGCGGCAGCGTTCTTCTCGAGCAAAATGGGCGTCCAGGACTTGCGCTACATGGGCAACGTCCCGATGGCCGCGTGGAATGGGTGCCCCAACGAGGTCATCGCGAAGCTCGGTCTCTAGGAAATTGGGGTCAGACTCGAATTTCCTCCGCCGTTACACCTGATCTTCGAGCTGAACGAGCAGGTCATAAAACTCGTCCGCGCTCGCCGGCCGGGCCGCCGCTTCCTTCTCCAGCGCGCGCATGATCACGTTCGATACCGCCAGCGGCACCGCGCTGTTCACCTCATGCGGCGGCCGAGGCGTCGCACTCAGCAGCTTCCCGATGAGCGCCGTGGCCGACGTCGCCTCCACGGGCCGCTGACCCGTTAGGCACTCGTAGAGCACGACGCCCGCCGCGTAGATGTCGGCGCGCGCATCGACCGGGTCGTCCAGCAGCTGCTCGGGAGACATGTAGGCCGGCGTGCCGACTACCATGCCGGCGCTCGTGAGCTGACTCGCACGGTGCGCGAGCCGCGCCACGCCGAAGTCCATCACCTTCAGCGTGCCGTCGGGCTGCACCATGAGGTTCTGCGGCTTGATGTCTCGGTGGATCACGCCCTGCTCGTGCGCGACCTCGAGTGCGCGACAGAGCTGCTTCGCGATCGCGATCACCGCGGGAACCGGTAGCGGCGCGTTACGGTCGATGAGATCGCGCAGCGACGTGCCGGTGACGTATTCCATCGTGATGAAGTAGAGGCCGTCCGCCTCACCGAGGTCGTGGGTGCGGACGACGTTTCGATGCGAGATGCGACGTGCGAGGCGAATCTCGCTCTTGAGCCGCTCGAGCGCGTGTGCGTCCATCGCCAGGACGTCCGGCCGCACCATCTTCACCGCGATGACCTCGCCGAGCTCACGATCGAACGCCCGATACACGACGCCGCTACCGCCGACGCCGAGCTGTTCGGCAATCGTGTAACGCCGGGCGAGCACACGGCCAGGCTCTACCGGCTCCAGCGTATCGAGTGAAATGCTCGCCTCACGTGGCGCACCGGTCGTCACCGGGGTCATCGTCGCTGACGGCTGCATCACCGCTGCGTCTGTGAGGGTCGAAACGGGCGCCGCGCGCAGCACCGCGACGAGCGACTCTTTCTCCCGAAGGTCCGCGAGCATCGTGCGGACGGCGGTGGCCAGCACGCCCACCTCATCACTCGAGCGAACCTCCACGGACCCCGCGTAATCACCTTCGGCCGCTCGGCGTGCAACGTCGGCCAGCGCCAGTACCGGTCGAGCCACCGACCGCGCCGTCAGGTATGAAAGCGCAAACGCGACGGCCAGTCCGAGCACGCCCGCGACGAGAATCCATCGGCGCAGCGCGACATATGGCGCGAGCTCGGCCTCGCGAGACCGGAGCGCGATGAACCCGCCAAGCACGTCCCCACCGGCGGACCGAAGGGCTGCACCGCGCGCGACGTAATGCTCACCGCCGAGCTCCACGTCCACGCGTCCGCCCGGCGCATCCCCGGCTGAGTCGTTAGGCGTGGATCGCTCGACGTCCGGTGCGAGTCGCCGCAGAAGACCCGAAAGTGCCGAATCCGGCGCGACCGTCGACGCGGCGATGTGCGGTACACCCGCGGTGTCGGTCACATAGAACACGACGTCGCTCGACGTCGCTTCGACAACCTCCGACGCCAGCGCGGACCCGACAGCCTGCGCGGCCATGAGGACTCCAGCCACGCGCGACCCGACGATGAACGGCACCGCAACGGCCTGGAACAGCAACGAGTCGCCGGTCACCGCCGCACCACTCGTCGGCGCACCATCGAGCGCCCCCGCAATCAGCGCCGAGCTCGACAACGACACCGCCGGTGCCGTCGGCTCGTCGCTCTTGGCCAGGCGCACCCCATGATCGTCGGTGATCTGCACCCAGCTCGCGCCGGTGCGCTGCACTGCCTCGGTCGCGAGATCGAGCACGTCTTCGGGCCGCCGATCCATCTCTATCAGCAACGGGAACCAGCTCGGGTTCTGCACGAAGACCTGCGCCCCGCGCATCAGCCCATGCTCCCGCCCCTCGAGCAGCACCGCGATGAGTCGCGTCGTTCGATCGAGCGCGCGCGCTGGCGACGTCCGCGGTCCGAGCCGCAGCGACGCCGAGCAGCAGAAGCGCCGCGACCAGAACGGTTGCGACAACGGCGGCGACCGTAAGAAACACTCGCCACGTCAACGGCAGCCCGGTCCGAACCCGGTCCAGCGAGGACAGGAGAGGTTGCCGCGTCGTCGCCGGCTGAAGGACGCCGACGCTCCGCTCGAGCGAGGTCGCGCGACCTGCCCCGCGATCCCTAGTATCGGTCACGACCGGTCTTGGTGTATTCCTGGCCGAACTTGTTCTTGTGCTGAACGAACTTGTACCCCCGAGCGTCGAACTGCACGCTCACCTCACCCTGCCCGTCGGCACTGACGTCGATCGCACGCGCCTGTTCGCCGGCGCGGTCGTGCCAGGTATGCAACGTATAGCTTCCCGCCGGGACGTCAGCGATCGAGAAGCGACCATCGGGACTGGGTTGAGCGACGTAGCGCGTCGGGACGGCGACGATGAACGCGACCATCTGCGCGTGAATGTTACAGAACACGGGATAGATCCCGGCCCGTTCGACGCGGGCCTCCTTCGTTTCGCCCCGGGCATACAGGCCGAGGTCGAATTCGCTCGGACCGGATTTCGAGAACACGTTGTGGCGGAATGGGTCCTGATTCGGAAACGCCACGGCGCTCCCAGCCCCGACGACTCGCACTCGCGGCACGTATTGGCGAGACTCCATGACGATTTCGGCTCGCCCCGGGCCCGCCGAGGCGACACCACGCGACTCCAGCCAGATGACCGCGTCAGCGAGATCCGTGGTGCGCGCACCGGGTCGCTCGAGGATCGAAACCTGCCCCGACACCGCGCCCTGGGCGTGAGCGAGATCCGTCATGCACGTCAGCATCGCACCCGCGCCCAAGCCGCGGACGACGCTGGCGCACGCCCGGCCGAAGAGCCGGCCCGGGAGCCGTAACGCCGTGAACAGAGAGACCACGATGAGCTACCTCAATCGGGAAAGCGCGAGCGTCAACGGTAGACACGCACGGGAATGGTGGTCAAGCGACCGACGGTTTCTCACATCGCTGTTGGCGCTCGCGATGAGCCTCTCAGTCCTCCGCGACCTCTCGGCTCAGGACACGACGCGGACGCCGACCAGGCAGTCGGCCGACTCACTCGCGGAGCGACTGCGACGAGCCGAGGAAGCCATCGCGTTGCTGCGCGAGCAGATCGCAACGCAGGCAGAGGCGTCTGTGCAGTCGGCGACGCGCGTGCGCGTGGAGCTGTTCGGTCGCGTGCTCGCGAATGGCTTCGTGAACACGGACTCCGTGAACAACAATGATATCCCGCAATTCGCGGCGCCGAGTGGAGGGCGCGAGCAGGGCGGCATGGGAGCGGCGATCCGGCAGACATCGCTCGGCGTCCGCGTCGACGTACAGAGCGTGCTCGGCGGCACGTTCGATGGCGAGCTGCACACGGATTTCTTTGGCGGGCAGCAGGTGAGCGTTGGTGGACGACACTTCCCACTACTCCGCATTAGAACCGCGCGTGGCGTGCTCACGTGGTCGCGTGGGGAGGTCCTGTTCGGGCAGGAGGTACCACTGATCGCGGGCGTGAATCCCGTGAGCGTTGCCAGCTTCGGCACGTCGGAATTCGCGACGGCGGGCAATCTCTGGCTGTGGCTTCCGCAGCTGCGGGGGACGTGGGAGTTCTGGCCACGGGCGCGTCTCGCCGTGCAGGGCGCCGTCCTCGCGCCGACGACCGGGGACCCGGTGGGGACGTTCGACACTGGCCTCGACCCGGCCGAGCGGTCGAACCGGCCGTACCTGCAGGCGCGGCTTCGCACGCGGTGGGGGGACGAGGAGTCGCGTGGCGAGATCGGCGCTGGAATGCACCGAGGCTGGATTCGCCGGGCCTCCGATGGCTCGCTCGTCGTGAGCGAGGCGGTCGCCGTCGACGCGGTCGTGCCGTTAGGCAGCTACGTCGAGCTGCGAGGCGAAGCGTACTCCGGGCAGGCCCTCCGCGGCCTCGGCGGCGGTGGCATTGGACAAAACCTGACGACGTCGGGGGCGCCGGTCGAAGACCGCGGCGGATGGGCACAGCTGGTCATCACGCCGAACACGCTTCTGTCGTTCGCCGCGGGATGCGGCGTGGGCGACCCGAAGGACGTCGCGGGCCTCCCGGCGGGACGGCTGAAAAACGTCGCGTGTGAGAGCCATGTCACGGCCCACCCGGGCGGGCCGGTCGTCGCGTCGTTCGGGTGGCGCGGGCATCGCACGACCTACGAGACAGCGGGGGTGGCGAAGAACAACCACATCAACCTCGCGCTCGGGTTCGAGTTTTGAATCCGCAGCTAGTAGCTGCTTGCACAGGCAGAGGGCTGAGTGCTGGTGCTGAGGGCTGAGTGAGAGCAAGGAGCGAGCACTCAGCCCGGAGCCTTCAACATGCCAGCTCTCAGCGGCCTGCCAGCTCGCGGCGCCCTACCTGGCCTGCGCAGTTCTCGTGACGACGAACTGTCGGTAATGGGCGTACCGATCGAGTATGAGGCTCACGTAGGTCACAGGCTCGAGCCCCCGGACGAACCCAAACTCCACCACCGGGTCCGTGTACATCTCCGCCTCGGAGAGCTGCAGCAGCCAGTACGCGACCTCGTCCCATTTCTTCGGATCGTCGCCGTGCTTTGCGGCCAGGCGCTGCGCGTCCTCTACGTGGCCGGAACCTGCATTGTATGACGCGAGCACGAACTTGAGACGCTCCGTCGGATCGGTGACGTTGTCCTTCCACCGATTCTCGAGCCACGTGAGGTACCTTACCGCGCCGCGCACGTTCTGCTCGGGATTGCGCGGGTTGCGGACGCCAACCTGTCGCGCTGTGGCCGGCATCAGCTGAAGCAATCCCACTGCGCCAGCCCAGGACCTCGCGTTAGGCCGGAAGCGGGACTCCTGGTACATCTGCGACCCGAGCAGCCGCCAGTCCCAGCCGAGCTGCGGTGCGTACTCCCGCAGCAGCTCGTCGTAGGCGGACAGCGTCCCCGTCTCCGACGTCAGGTAGCGGCTCGCGACGCGCGCCAGATACGCTCGGCTGTCCACGAAGTATTTCTGGTACGTTCGATCGAACAGCGGGCCACGCTTCTCATCCACGATCCACGCGTTGAGCGTGTCGAGGAGCATCCGACTCGAGCGCCGGAGGGCCCAGGCGACTTTCTTGGAGTCACCGATCACCGGGCGAATCGCCAGGTTCTTGAAGTAGGCGCCCTGCAGCTCCGCGAGATTGCCCTGTGCGATCGTGTAGTCGACGGTGCCCTTCGAGACGGAGCGGATCAGCGCTTCCGACGAGGAATCCACTTCGACGACGCGAATGTCGCCCGTGATCGTGTCCGCGAGCTCGAGGAGCGTCCACCGGAACGGTGAGGCGTCCGGCAGCGTCACCCGCTTTCCCGCGAGGTCAGCGGGTCGCTGGACAATCCGCGCGTGAACGATTGTCGGAGTCGGTGAACGACTCCGGTCGGCGGGCCCTGGCTTCAGCACCGTGTCGACCGGTTCGGGAAGCTTGGCCATCGCCGCCTGCGGCGACGCCTTCCGCTGCACCACCACCGGATTCGCCTGGTAAAGCGCGCGAGTATACGCCACCAAGCCCGAATCCTCGGGCACGGGGATCAGCCGATTGGCGACCAGATCCGCCTGCCCGCTTCGCAGCATCGCGAACATCGAGTCGCGATTCTGAACGACCACGACCTTGAGCGCGAGGTCGTGGTCGGCGGCGAACTGCTTGAGAAGATCGTACTCGTACCCCATCGGCTCGCCGCGATAGATGAAGTACGTCGTGGAGTTGTAGGCCGCGATGACGCGCAGCGTGTCGCGTGCGCGAATGGCGGTCCAGTCACGCGGAACGGCGAGCTCGTCGCCGGGCCCGTCGGTCGCAACGCCGGCGTCACGCGCTACGTCGGACGAGTCGAGCGGTGCCGCATCACGCGCGCGCTCAGAGCGCGACTTGCACGCCGCGAGCGACAGGCCGAGTGCCACGAGGCGCAGGTAAACAGATGCATCTCGCAGTTGCCGCCACGACCGCCCGGGCACACGTCGAATCCACGTATCGGTACCGCGCGATTTCGCTGCCGACCCCATGTCGACGCTCGCTGACGATGTTCGGACGCCTCGGAGGCAGAGCATATGCCAGCAGTCACCGGTCCACTGCCGTCCTTCGCCGCCAAGCGGCCATACCCCACCGCAGTGTCGTTGCCGTTCACTCGCTGGACCGGCACTCATCGACAGGCTCGATGCTGGGTCAAGGCGGGGCTGTATTCGTTGGCCCCGTTCCGACCGACACGCGAACGGGGGATCGATCATGCGAGTGAGCGAGGTCTTGCTGGCAGTAATCGTGTTGGGCTGTGGAGGCGGAGGCGGAGGCGACAGCTACGGCGGACCGACAAGCCCGGGCACGGGAACCGGGACGGGGACCGGGACCGGGACGGGAAGCGGCAGTGGAGCGGGGACCACGGCGTCGGTCTCGGTGCGGGCAACCGACGATGGGTACGGCGCTACGAGCTTCGCGTTCAGTCCGACGTCCGTGACGATCCTGCGAGGCGGCACAGTCACATGGGCATCCGAAGGAGGAAGCGTCGTCCATAACGTCACCTTCGCGTCAACGAGCGGCGCGCCGGCGAACATTCCAAACATCTCGGGCACCGCCAGCCGGACGTTTGGTACGGCCGGTTCATTTTCGTACGCGTGCACGAACCACGCGGGGATGGCGGGGACGGTTGTTGTGCAGTGACTAGTTGGGGTCAGAACACGGGGTCAGAACAATTTGTTCTGACCCCGTGTTCTGAGCCCAATTGCGGCGGTAGGGGGTCGGGGGAATTGCTTGACAAAAGCAGCTTTCTGCCTGACAATAGCAGACGAATGCCGGCGTCGACGATGACTCCAATCAGGCGGTTCGCTGGATCCCGACCCTCTGCCGTCAATGAGCGAATCTGGACCTCCGCAGCCCCTTCGGGGTCGCGGCACGAGCACGCAGGTCGCGGCTGTCCGTCAGTTCAATCGCTTCTACACGAAGCAGATTGGCATCCTCCGCGAGGGTCATCTCGATAGCCCATTCTCGCTTACCGAGGTGCGAGTCCTTTACGAGATCGCGCATGGAGACGGCCCAAGCGCGTCGGACCTCGTGAAGGCGCTGGGTCTCGACTCCGGCTACGTGAGCCGAATCCTCCGCAGCTTCGAGCGTCGTGGTCTCCTGGAGAAGGCGCGCTCGGAAACCGACGCGCGTCGCGCGCACCTGCGTCTGACCGACAAGGGACGCGAGGCATTCGCGGCGCTCGATGTCCGCGCCGATAACGAGATCGAGGGCCTCATCTCGCGCATCTCGGCCGACGATCGGCGACGCGTCGTCGATGCCATGCGCACGATCGAGCGGTTGATCGCACCGGCACCAGACGCACGGCGATCATACATCCTTCGGACCCACCAGCCGGGCGACATCGGCTGGGTCGTGCACCGCCATGGCGTCCTCTACGCACGAGAATACGGGTGGGATGAGCGGTTCGAGGCGCTCGTCGCCGGGATCGTCGCCGAGTTCGTGCAGAACTTCGACCCGCGGCGTGAGCGGTGCTGGATCGCCGAAATGGACGGCGAGCGAGTAGGGTCGGTCTTCCTCGTGAAGAAGACGGAGACGATCGCGAAGCTGAGACTCCTGCTGGTCGAGCCAAAGGCACGTGGTCACGGTGTCGGGCACCGGCTCGTCGACGAGTGCATCCGATTCGCTCGCCAGGCCCGGTACGAGCGAATGACGCTCTGGACGAACAGCGTGCTTCATGCGGCGCGGCGGATCTATGAGGCGGCGGGATTCCGCCTCGTGAGCGAGGAGCCGCATGCCATGTTCGGCGAGAGCCTCACAGGCCAGACCTGGGAGCTGGACCTGTAGAATTCCGGGATTGATTTTCGGGCTTTGTTCGGCCATAGTTGGGGTCAGAACAAGGGGTCAGAGCAATTGTTCTGACCCCTTGTTCTGACCCCAATTCCTGGCGTCCGGGCATTCCGCCGACGATGCGCGAACTCGAGCTGAGCGAGAAGCTGGAGATTCTGATGTCCCTCGCGACGGAGGACCGCGAGGGGCCTCCTGAGGCCAATCGCGTGCTGCCGCCGCGGTTGCGCCATGCCGGCGACGCCGGTGCGCTCCGTCCGCTCAACATCCGTGTGCTGCGCGGCGCCGAGCGTCCCATGCGCCTGCTGCGCATCCTGATGACGAACGCATGCGCGCTCAACTGCCATTACTGCCCGATGCGTCGCGATCGAGCCATGCGGCGCACGCTGCTCAAGCCCGAGGAGCTGGTTCGGATCTTCCTGGGTGCGCTGCGCCGCGACTGGTGCGAGGGACTCTTCATCACGACCGGGATCCCGGCGCGCCCGGAGAAGGTGACGGACGATCTCATCACCGTCCTCGAGTTGCTGCGGATCAAGCATCGCTTCGCTGGCTACATCCATGTGAAGCTCGTGCCTGGCGCCGAGGAGGCGCAGATCCAACGCATGACGGCGCTGGCGACGCGTGTGTCGGTGAATCTCGAGGCGGCGTGTGGGGAGACGCTGGAGCGGGTCGCGCCGGAAAAGCAGCTCGGTCGGACGCTCGTGACGCTCGAACGCGCGCGTCGCGTCGTCGTCGCGTCGAAGGAGGACGAGCGCGCGGGCCGTCCGCGCGACGGGCGTCGTCCTGGCGGGGTCGCGGGCATGACGATGCAGTTCGTCGTCGGTGCGACGCCCGACTCGGACCGCACGATCCTCGATCGCGTGACCACGCTCTACTCGGGCGGAGGGATTCATCACGCGCACTTCAGCGCGTTCCGTCCCATTCGGGACACGCCCATGGAAGGCGCACCAGCGACGCCCGCGCTCCGGGAGCACCGCCTCTATCAGGCGGACTGGCTGCTCCGCGAATACGGGTTCGAGCCTAACGAGGTCGTCTTCGGCCGCGACGGTAACCTCCCGTTGGCCGTCGATCCCAAGACGGCGTGGGCGCTGGAGCATCCCGACCTGTTTCCGATCGAGGTTCGGACGGCCGGCTACGAGCAGTTGCTCCGCGTTCCAGGCGTCGGGCCGCGTTCAGCTCGACGACTGGTGAACGAGCGGAGTGCCGCCGTGATCCGGGGACTCGCCGACCTACGTCGCTTCGGCGTCGTCACCACGCGCGCTGCGGGCTTTCTCACGTTAGGCGGCCGGCGCCTGCAAGCGGTGCGGTGGTCCCAGCAACTCGGCCTCTGGCGCCCGGAGGATGAAGTCGGTGCGCGGCATGAGATATACGACTTCAGCCCGGGCACCTTCCGTTAGGGGTCAGAGTCCTAATCCATCATCTTAACGCACGTCATCGCGACGCCTCTCGACCGACCCGGCGCGCCCACCGAACGGCGCGCTCCGGCCCGGCCCGGCGATTGAAAAGCGAAGTAACCTGGTCGCGGAAGCTCTTGCTTCCGAGCACCCATTCGGTGTTGGTCGCTTCGCGAATTGTTGAAAGGGTGGAGTCGTCGAGCTCCGTTTCGAAGAGCATGCGATACGCCGCCTGGCGCTCATTCGCATCGATGCCGAGCGCGTCGTACTGCTCGTGCCGAACCACAAGCGAATCTCCATCGCCAAGGGCATTTGCTCGGTGGCTGGACCAGCGATAGGCGCCAGGATCACTCACCATTCCAGCACGCACTGGATTGAGCTCGATGTACCGGTAGCAAGTGAAGAGGTACCGCTCGGTCTGGACGAGGGTGGCCTTGTGACGCCCCTCCCAGAGGGTGCCGGTGCGCTGGTACTTGTCGTTGAAGCGACGCACGTAGCGCCGGCCGACCGACTGCATTACCCGGCTGATCCCGGTCGGGGTCGCCGGGGTCACCAGTAGGTGCACATGGTTGGTCATGAACACGTAGGCATGTACCTGACACTCGTGGCGTTCGCAGGCGTCCAAGAGGCATTCGTAGAAGAACCGGTAGTCGGCATCCTCGATGAAGAGCGCCGATCGGTTGTTGCCACGCTGGATGACGTGCTGCGCCATTCCGGGCGCTGCGTACCGGGGGAGACGCACCGAGACGTCCTCACGAAAGCGGTGGGGCGCCGATTCGACGAGCGTCTTGCGACGACCCCCGCGAGTTGTCAGTGAGCTCTATCGACGACGGACACGATGCGAGTGGCGCACCCAGTCATCGGCATGATTTCGACGCCTGCTAGCGTATTCGATTGCTCGTGTTGGCTCAACGCGTGGCGCGCATTTTCGATTTGTTAGGACTCTGACCCCTTAGCGGTAGTGGCACCGACCTGTGCGAGCAGGTCGCGGTACCAACACTCCGTCTCCGCTAGCCGCTCCTCGAAGCCGATGCATCCCCAAATCACGCTGAGGGTCGAGCGCGTCTCACCGTCCGTTTTAGTGCGCTGAGAGTCGCGGACGGCGTTGGCGCAGGGGCCAACAGCGTCAAAGAGGCACACTAGTCCGCCAAGGTCGATTTCCTGCCCCGAGCGATTGAAGACGTAGGACGCTCCCGCCGGCGCAATTGCGATACGGAACGGAGCACTCGCCCGATTGAGATCGACCACGCTGATCGGAAACCCACTGTGCAGCGACGCCGCGTTGCACGCGTCGACGGCCGCATTGATCGAGGTCAGCGCACCCTCGGACGCCGCGCGCACGAGGTACTCCGACGCTGGTTTCCCGCGACCTGTCGGTTTGTAGCCGCCGTGGCGGAGCATGTCGCGCACGGCCGCGCGCGTCGCCTCGTCGGGCTGCATCGGGGCGGGTGCGGCGAAACCCAGCGCGTCAAGCACCGCGGGCGGCGTGGACAGCGTATCGAGAGGCTCCGGGAACGCGGTGATGAAGGCAGCGACGCGCAGGAGCGGGTGGGGGTCTAGGTGAAGCAAGAGCGCTCGGTCAGGTGATACGATCGAAGTGGCCGTGGTATGGGGCGCCGGATAGTCTGTCGCCGCCGGCACACTCGAATGATCCTGTCACGACTCTGCCCATTAATCGGGGATGCGTTCGTTTGATTGGTTAGGACTCTGACCCCTTACTCGGTGGCTTCGTCAGGCGCCGGGAGGGAGGCGTAGAAGTCCTCACGGAACCGCGGCATGTACTCGGCGAGCAAGGACTCGACCCGCACATGGTCCGGCGACGCGACCACGAGTCCGGCGTGATGGCGCTTCGAGAGCCGCCACGAGATCTCGGCGTCGTCGTACGCCGCCAGATCCGGCCACTCCTGCCGCGCGAGCGAGATGAGCAGGCCCCCGTGATCGCGCCGGGGCGCCGGGGCGGCGTAGCTCTCCCCACGCGCGCTCGCGACCTCCACGCGCGCCCACTCTCGCCAGAGGTTGAGCCCCGTCGCCGCCTCGACCAGCGCGACGATGTTCGCTCCCCCAACGCGCGCCGCGGTCTCGAGAAAGTAATACCGCCCGTCCGCGTCCGCACGAATGAACTCCGTGTGCAACGCGCCTCGACTCATGCCTAACGCCGTCACGATGTCCGCGTTGAGGCGAAGCAGCGTGTCCGACTCACCCGAGCCGCGCTCGAGCGTTCGGGTGCAGAACAGCCCGCCGCCGTGATACACGTCGAACGGTGGGTGGAAGTAGCCGTGGGCCTCGCCGAACACCACCTCTCCATCCCACGCGATGGCGTCCACGTGATAGACGTCGCCGGGCACGTACCGCTCGATCAGGTGGAATGACTGCCGGTCCCCGAGCTGTTCGAGGAGCGGCCAGACTTCGTCGGGATGAGAGAACTTCTTGATCCCGATCGCCGACGCCGAATGCCGCGGCTTGAGGAGCCACGGCGGTGGCACTCGCTCGAGAAAATCGCGAATGCGCTGGTGATGCAGGACGCTCACGAACTCCGGTACCCGGATGCCGCGCGCCTCCGCCTGCATGCGCATCGCGAGCTTGTCGCGGAAGAAGCGGACGGTGCTCTCCCCCATCCCTGGCACGCGCAGGTGCTCGCGGAGCATCGCCGCGATCTCCAGATCGAACTCGTCGAGCGGGACGAT
>Ga0075420_100003148_pt1 | contig 14369 bp, 6 predicted proteins | sample SoiMetdeltSBSDD4_FD_75296 | JGI IMG/M metagenome (GOLD analysis project Ga0075420, IMG submission 75296) | Bulk soil microbial communities from a Populus tree surrounding site in Tennessee, USA - Soil MetaG P. deltoides SBSDD4 | ecosystem: Environmental > Terrestrial > Soil > Tree plantation... | reverse complement strand
CAGTTCTTCACCCGCGGCAAAGCCATCACCAGCCGCTGGCTCGACCCCAGCCACGGCGGCATCGAACTCGGCTTCCCCCAAAACAAGTAGGCGCTGTCATCGAGAGGGCAGATTGTCGATTCGACTGAAATCGCGATCTGACCGCAGTTTCGAGCGCCACGGAGGAGCGACGTGACCCGACCCCAGCTGGTGGCGACGGCGTGGACCAGTGCCGGTGACACCTCGCCGCTGCGCGTGCCCGCGACGAGCCCCGTTCCGATCGCGGAACGTGTTGCTGCGGTCGCCGAGGCCGGCTTCACCGGCTTGGGGCTCATTGCCGACGACCTAGTCGCCGTCCGCGACAGCATTGGTTTCGCCGCACTGCGAAACGTGATCACCGACCACGGCCTCACTCACGTCGAGATCGAACTCATCGAACGGTGGTGGGTCCCTCGCGCCGAAGCGGGCAACTCATATCAGGTTCGCGAGCTGCTGTTCGAAGCGGCGGACGTCCTGGCACCGGCGTTCATCAAGATCGGATCCGAACTGGGGCCACCCACACCACACCCGGAGCAGTTGATCCCGCCGTTGTGCGAACTGGCCACGCAGGCAGCCGAACACGGCACCCGAATCGCTATCGAGACCATGCCGTTCTCGATCATCTCGACCGTCCCGATGGGCGCGGATATCATCTCGGCCGCGGCTCATCCTGGAATCGGATTGCTGGTGGATGCCTGGCACGTATTCCGCGCAGGCACGACGCTCGAGGAACTGCGGGCGGCACTGACACCCGGAGTGCTCTTCGGCGTCGAGCTCGACGACGCCGCCCAGGCTGTGGTCGGAACGCTTTTCGAAGACACGGTCGACCATCGATTGCTGTGCGGTGAAGGCTCGTTTGACCTTCGCGGCCTGGTGGCGCTCTTGCGCGACAAGGGTTTCGACGGGCCGTGGGGCGTGGAAATCCTGTCCTCCTCGTTCCGACGGCTTCCGGTATCGCAAGCCGTCAAGCTGGCCGCCGAGTCCGCGCTCACCGTGCTCTGAGCGATGCTGAGGATCGCCGGGTGTGGGGGTTGCGAGTTACCAGCACCCGTACGGACGGGCGGACCCCACACCCGGCGACGGCTGATCAGAGGATGTACAACATCTCCTGATAGGTGGGCAGCGGCCACAGATCATCGGCCACAACGCCTTCCAGCGTGTCAGCGGCGGCACGCACCGCCTCCATCGCCGGCAGCAACGCATCGCGGGCGTGCAGCGCCTCGTCGTAAGCACTCTCGGCGGAGTGGTCGCCGAGCACCTTCCTCAGATCCGCGAGCGCACTGGTCAATTCGGCTATCGGTTCGGAAACCGCTTCCAGCAGAACGGTACTCGGCTGGCCACCGGCCTTCTTCAGCGCGGCCACATTCTGTGCCAGCTCCGTCTGATAACGCACCGCCGCGGGCAGCACCACCGTCGAGCCGATCTCGAGCGTCAGCTTGGCCTCGACCCCGATCGTGAGCGCGTACTGCTCCAACCTGACCTCGTACCGACTATGCAATTCCCGATCGTTGAAAACGCTGTACTTCTCAAACAGTTCGACAGACTCCGGAGTGATCAGGGACGGCAGCGCGTCCAGCGTGGTCTTGAAGTTCGGCAGGCCACGTTCCGCGGCCTCGATCTGCCAGTTCTCCGAGTAGCCGTCGCCGTTGAACACCACCGCACCGTGCTCGGTGATGACTTCCGTGAGTAGCTTCTGCACGGACACGTCGAAGTCCTCGCCGTCCTCAGCCGCCTTCTCGAGAATCGTGGCGATGTAATCGAACGAGTCGGCCATGATCGTGTTGAGAATGATCATGGGCACCGCGACCGTCTGGCCCGAGCCGGGCGCGCGGAACTCAAACCTGTTGCCGGTGAATGCGAATGGGCTCGTGCGGTTGCGATCGCCGGGGTCGGTCGGCAGTGGCGGCAGGGTGTCGACGCCGATGATCATCGTGCCCTTGCCCTTCGACGACGTCGCCGCGCCCTTGGCAATCTGCTCGAAAACGTCGGCCAGCTGGTCGCCGAGGAAGATCGAGATGATCGCGGGCGGCGCCTCATTGGCGCCGAGCCGATGGTCGTTGGTGGCCGATGCGACCGAGATACGCAGCAGCGGTGCGTATTTGTGGACCGCGCGGATGACCGCTGCGCAGAACACCAGGAACTGGGCATTCTCATGCGGGGTGTCGCCTGGCACCAGCAGGCTGCCGAGCTCGGCGTTGCCCACGGAGAAGTTGACGTGCTTGCCCGAACCGTTGACGCCGGCGAACGGCTTCTCGTGGAACAGACATTCCATGCCGTGCTTCTTGGCGATGGTCTTGAAGGTGGTCATCAGCAACTGCTGGTGATCGGACGCGAGGTTTGCGCGTTCGAACATCGGCGCGACCTCGAACTGGCCCGGGGCCACCTCGTTATGCCGGGTCTTGGCCGGGATGCCGAGCTTGAACAGCTCGCGCTCGGTGTCCATCATGAAGCCCAGCACCCGCTCGGGCACTGCCCCGAAATAGTGGTCATCGAACTCCTGCCCCTTAGGGGGCTTGGCGCCGAACAGGGTCCGGCCGGCATTGATGAGGTCCGGTCGCGCGAGGAAGAAATGCCGGTCGACCAGGAAGTACTCCTGTTCCGGTCCGCAGAACGACACCACCTTCTCGAGCTGCTCGTGGCCGAATAGCTTCAATATGCGTTCCGCGTGCACACCCATCGCCTGCTGACTGCGCAGCAGCGGCGTCTTGTAATCAAGGGCTTCGCCGGTCATCGACACGAACACCGTAGGAATGCAAAGCGTATTGCCGTTCGGGTTCTCGAGGATGTAGGCCGGGCTGGTGACATCCCAGCCCGTGTAGCCGCGGGCCTCGAAGGTGCTGCGCAGGCCACCGGAGGGGAAACTCGACGCGTCCGGCTCGCCCTGGATCAGGGTTTTGCCGGCGAACTCGGCCAGCGTCTGGCCGTCGGAAACGGGCTCAAGGAAGCTGTCGTGCTTCTCGGCCGTCAGCCCCGTCATCGGATAGAACACGTGGGCGTAGTGGGTGGCCCCCTTCTCCAGCGCCCAGTCCTTCATCGCGGCCGCCACCGCGTCGGCGACTGCCGGGTCGAGTTTCGCGCCCTTCTCGATCGTCGCGACCACGGATTTGAAGACCGACTTGGGCAGCCGCGCCTGCATCTCAGCCTTGGTGAAGACGTTCGATCCGAAGATCTCACCCGGCGCCTCGCCGGGATCAAAGCTGATTGCAGGAGGCACATACGCCTCGACCTTGTTGATCGCCTGCAGGCGTACCGCATTTCCGCTCAATTGAGTTCCTATCACCCCAGATGCGTCGCATCTGATTTGCTCGACGTTGACCGGCCCACACTAGGGACCATCGATGGCAAACTTGTTACGCCGCCGTCAACACCACGATGCGGACGCGCGCGATCGCGCACGAGCGTGCGCGGAATGTCCAAAAATTACGGCGTGTCTGCGTGCAGACGCGCACGCTCGCGGAAAATGAACAGATGCGACTGGTTGCGGGCATGGTGGGTGGCGGGCCTGGTGCGATGATTGGCGCCGCTCACCGCCACGCCATGTGGCTGGACAACCAATACGTACTAGCTGCAGGCATTTTCGGCCGAAACCGTGAGGCGTCGGCCCAATTCGCGGACGAACTCGGTGTCGAGCGTGTCTATCGCGATCACCGGGAAATGGTCGAGAAAGAAGCCGGGCGTCTCGATGTCGTCGCGGTGGTTACGCCGAACGACACCCATTTCGAGATCGCCAAGGCGTTCCTGGAGGCCGGCATCTCGGTGGTATGCGAGAAGCCGTTGACCAACGACTCCGCCACAGCGGCCGAACTTGTCGCGATCGCCGAATCGAACAACGTGATTCTGGCCGTGCCCCACATCTATTCGGCCTACCCCATGGTCCGGCACGCCGCCCGGATGGTGCGTAACGGCGACCTCGGCCGGATCCGGTTCGTCGCCGCAGAACACGCATCGGGCTGGGCGTCGGCGGACGTCGAGCAGTGGCGGATGGATCCCGACCGGGGAGGCGTCGCCACCGCCGTCGCCGACGTCGGCACCCACGCGTTTCACCTGCTGCGCTACATCACCGGCCTCGAGGCCACCCGCGTCTCGGCCGAACTCGGCACACTGGTGCCGAACAGACCGGTGTTCGACAACGCGACCATGCGGCTCACGCTGTCCAACGGCGCGCCGGCAACCGTGTGGGCGACGATGGCGGCCACTGGCCAGGAGCACGGTCTGCGGATCCGGGTCTTCGGCGACGACGCGAGCCTGGAGTGGCACCACGAGGATCCGCAGCACCTGACCGTGCGCGATCCCGACGGCGGCGCAACGATTCTCGCCCACGGCATAAGCGGCCTGTCCGACGACGCCGCCCGCCTCACCCGCGTCGGACTCGGCCACCCCGAGGGCTTCCTGGAGGCATTCGCCAACTTCTATCTGGACCTTGCCGAGCTGCTGCGGGGCCGCCCGGCCAGAGATCTGTCCATCCCCACCGGCGTCGACGGTCTCATCGGCGTTCAGCTCGTCGAAGCCACCGTCGCCTCGCACGCCAACGACGCAGCCTGGGTCGACACCTCCTTCGGAACCTGACGACCCGTCAGTCCGGGCGAACCGTGCTAAGGCAGAACGGATGTCCGACCAGGTCGATGAGAACCCGCCACTGTCCGGCGCGGGCTGATGCTCGGCCTCGATGGCACCCAGCGCGACCGCGGCCGTCACCGCAGAATCGAGGTCGTCCACGGCCAGGTCGAAGTGCATCTGCTGGTGTTGCGGTCCGTGCGGCCATGACGGCGCGGCGAAGGCGTCGACGCGCAAGCGTCACCATGGGGCCGGCGCCCGCCAGACAGATGACCCCGCGATCAGCAGGTCGCGGTAGAAGACTGCGAGGGCGTCGGGGTCCGGGCAGTCGATCGAAATGGAAGCGAGGGTCCCTACCGGCGGCGTCACGAGCCTCAAGGGTAGAGACCGGGCGGTCTGTGCAGATCATGACGTCACAGTCCTAGGCTGGGCGTATGAGCACCCGTCGCCACCCCGACCAAGACGTCCGCGCCGGCTATGACGAGCACGCGGTGGTCGTGACCGAGGCGAAGCATGAGGCCGCCGGCGTCAAGGCGGTGTTGGTGTCCCTGCGCCGCGGGCTCGAGTCGATGGGTGCGGTGCGCACCGCCGCGGCGCTGGCCCGGCTCAACCAACGGCACGGCTTCGACTGCCCGGGCTGCGCATGGCCGGAGGAGCACGGCGGCCGCAAACTCGCCGAGTTCTGCGAGAACGGCGCCAAGGCCGTCGCCGAGGAGGCCACCAAGCGGGTCGTCACGCCGGAGTTCTTCGCCCGGCACTCGATCGCTGACTTGGAGGGCCGCCCCGAGTATTGGCTGTCGCAACAGGGCCGGCTCACCCATCCCGTGGTGCTGCGCCCCACCGACGACCACTACCGGCCGATCAGTTGGGACGACGCGTACCGGTTGATCGCCGACGAGCTGCGCGCGCTTGCCAGTCCGAACGAGGCGGTGTTTTACACGTCGGGCCGGACCAGCAACGAGGCCGCGTTTCTGTATCAGCTGATGGTCCGCTGCTTCGGCACCAACAACCTGCCGGACTGTTCCAACATGTGCCACGAGTCCTCGGGCGCCGCGTTGATCGAGGCGATCGGGATCGGCAAGGGCTCGGTCACGGTCGAGGACGTCACCCAGGCCGACTTGATCGTGATCGCCGGCCAGAATCCGGGCACCAACCATCCGCGGATGCTGTCGGTGCTCGAAAAGGCGAAGGCCAACGGCGCGAAGATCATTGCGGTCAATCCGCTGCCTGAGGCGGGGCTGATCCGGTTCAAGGATCCGCAGAAGGTGCATGGCGTGGTCGGGCATGGCGTCCCGATTGCCGACGAGTTCGTCCAAATTCGCCTCGGCGGGGACATGGCGTTGTTCGCCGGGTTGGGCCGGCTGCTGTTGGAGGCCGACGACGCGGCGCCCGGCACGGTGGTTGACCGCGAGTTCATCGCAAAGCATTGCGCCAACTTCGCCGAATACGAGGCCCGCACCCGCACCGTCGATCTCGACACCGTGCTCGAAGCCACGGGCATCGACCGGGCGCAGCTGGACTTGATGGCGAAGATGATGGCCGCGTCCGAGCGCACGATCGTCTGCTGGGCGATGGGCCTGACGCAGCACCGGCACGCCGTGCCGACGATCTCGGAGATCACCAATCTGCTGCTGATGCGGGGCATGATCGGCAAGCCCGGCGCCGGATTGTGCCCGGTGCGTGGACATTCGAATGTGCAGGGCGACCGCACGATGGGCATCTGGGAGAAGATGCCCGAGCAATTTCTTGCGGCGCTTGACGACCGGTTCGGCATCGTCAGCCCCCGCGAGCACGGTGTGGACACCGTCGATGCGATCCGGGCGATGCGCGACGGGCGCGCCAAGGTGTTCATGGGCATGGGTGGCAACTTTGCGATGGCCACGCCGGATACCGCCGTCACCGAGGCGGCGCTTCGCGGCTGCTCGCTGACGGTTCAGGTGTCGACGAAGCTGAATCGCAGTCACGTGGTCCACGGTGCTACGGCGTTGATCCTGCCGTCGCTGGGCCGCACCGACCGCGATATCCAAAACGGCACCAAACAGCAGGTGTCGGTGGAGGATTCGATGTCGATGGTGCATCTGTCGCGGGGCAGCCTGCACCCGCCGAGCGATCAGGTGCGCAGCGAGGTCGCGATTGTCTGCCAGTTGGCCCACGCTCTGTTCGGGTCGGATCACCCGGTGCCGTGGGAACAGTTCACAGGCGACTACGACGCCATCCGCGACGCGATCGCGGCCGTGGTGCCGGGCTGTGAGGATTACAATCGCAAGGTCCGCGCACCTGACGGCTTCCAGCTGCCGCATGGGCCGCGGGATGCGCGCGAATTCCCCACCAGCACAGGAAAAGCCAACTTTTCAGCGGATCCGCTGGAGTGGGTGCCGGTACCCGAAGGTCGGCTGGTGTTGCAGACGATCCGGAGCCACGACCAGTACAACACCACGATCTACGGCCTCGACGACCGCTACCGCGGCGTCAAGGGCGGCAGGCGCGTCATCTTCGTCCACCCCGCCGACATCGAACGCTTCGGGCTCACCGACGGCGACCGCGTGGACCTGGTGTCCGAATTCACCGATGGTGACGGGCACGTCCAGGAGCGTCGCGCCAAGGACTTCATGGTGGTCGCGTATTCCACCCCGCAAGGCAACGCCGCGGCCTACTATCCGGAGACCAATCCCCTTGTGCCGCTGGATCACACCGCTGCGAAGTCGAATACTCCAGTGTCCAAGGCCATAGTCATCAGGCTGGAGCGAACCTAGTGGGTAGAGTGACGGCCCGGCGCCGGGTGCAACACGTGACCGCCGACGACGCGGTCGCGCGGCCCGACACGCTCGTCGTCGAAGAACCGCTGGAGATCCGGGTCAACGGCTCCCCGATCACGGTCACCATGCGCACGCCGGGATCGGATATCGAACTGGCGCAAGGCTTTCTACTCACCGAAGGTGTGATCGCCGGGCGCGACGACGTGGTCACCGTGCGGTACTGCAAGGGTGCCACCGACGAGGGTGTCAACACCTACAACGTGCTCGACGTGACACTGGCACCAGGCGTCCAGATGCCCGACGTGGATGTCACCCGCAACTTCTACACCACCTCGTCGTGCGGGGTTTGCGGAAAAGCGTCACTGGACGCCGTGCGCCTGATCAGCCGCCATTGCCCCGGTGACGACCCGTCGACGGTCGCCGCGGAGACCCTGTCGGCGATGCCGGAGAAACTGCGTGACGCGCAGAAGGTGTTCGCCAGCACCGGCGGACTGCACGGCGCCGCGCTGTTCGGTGTCGACGGCACCACGCTGGCCGTCCGCGAAGACATCGGCCGTCACAACGCCGTCGACAAGGTCATCGGCTGGGCATTGGAAGCCGACCGCATCCCGCTCACCTCGACCGTGCTGCTGGTCAGCGGTCGCGCGTCATTCGAACTCACGCAGAAGGCCGTGATGGCGGGCATCCCGGTGCTGGCCGCGGTGTCGGCACCGTCCTCCCTGGCGGTCGACCTGGCGAGCCAGTCCGGGCTGACCCTGGTGGCGTTCCTGCGGGGTGACTCGATGAACGTCTACACCCGCCCCGACCGGGTAACCCCGCGCGGGATGTCGGTCACGAAATCCGGGCGCTGATTTCGCCGGACGCGTATCAATTCTGACCGTCGGCTGGTCGATTCGTCGCATCGGATGGCCAGATTGCCACGCGGGTGCCGTTGTGTGGTAAGCGCTTTCGAACCGGAGAGTCCGGCAGCCGATCCGGACCGACGCTCCCGGGCGCCATACCGCAGGTTGCCAAGGGGTCAGCCGGCTCCAGCCACGCGTTGCCGGTTCGCGAAGGAGGACGCCGTTTCTCGAACCAACGTCGACGACGAACACCTGGCCATTCACACGTCGAATCTCGATGTGGGCTCGCGACATGCCGCTCGACAGTCCTCGGATGCGTATGAGACGAAGGCCGCTCCGCACGGCGTTCGAATCCTGCGGAGCCCGGCCGATCACACAGTCTCGGTCGATCTCGAATCGGGAATTGTCTTCGAGGACGATGTACCCGAACGGTCGGCGGATGCGGACCGTGGCGGCGGTGCAAGAGGGATACGCCCAGCCGGGGACCGTGGGTTTCGGCAAGCGAACAGTCTCGGGCTCAGGTGCCCGCTGCACCGGCGCTGGGATCGCAGGGGCTTCGCTGAAGCCGATGTGGTCGTGTAGCCACTTGAGCGGCCGTGGTGCCCACCAGTTGAAATCGCCGGCGACGCGCAGGAACGCGGGCACGATGACACCGCGGATGACCGTGGCGTCGAGTATGACTGCCAGAGCCGTGCCTATGCCGAACATCTTCATGAAGGACAGCCCGTTGGCGAAGGAGACCAACGTAATGGTGAGCAGGATCGCAGCGCTACTGATGATTCGTCCAACGCGCCCAAGCCCGATGACGATGGCGTCGTTGTTCGACAGCCCCGAGTCGCGGGCTTCCTTGATCCGGCTGAGCAAGAAGATCTCATAGTCCACGGACAAGCTGAATGCGATGCAGCAGAGCAACACCACCATGGACAGGTTGAGCGGCGCTGGAGTGATGCCGAGTATCGACGCCAAGTGCCCGTTCTGAAAGATCCAGACCATCGCGCCGAGAACCGCGCTCAACACCAGCAGATTGAGAGCAAGCGCCTTTATCGGCACCACGACGCTGCCCGTGAACAGGAACAGCAGAACAAACGTCGACAACGCTATGAGGAGGATTGCCAATGGAAGCCGGTCTGCGACAGCGGCTCGGCTGTCGATGAGCGTGGCGGTGGGACCGCCCACCTGGACCTGGTGGTCGGCGATCTTCGCACGGATATCACGCACCAGCTCTTGAGCCGCATCCGACTGCGCGCCCACTGACACATACACCAACCCGTAAGCGGCGCCGGACTTTTCGCTCTCGGGAATGGGGCCGGTGATCAGCTTCCCGCGCTCATATCTGCCACTGGGCACATCGACCCGGACCACGTCGTCCATGAGCGACACCGGGGCGGCAAGCTCGTTGAGCGCTTCGGTGTTGGTGCGCGCCAACAACGTGACGGCCTGCGAGATGTCTACCCCGTAGTCTTCGCGCAGCGATTCCGCCAGTAACCGCGCGTTCGAGTCCGATGGCAGCGCGCGCTCGTCGGGCGTGGCGAACTGCACGCTCAGGAAGGGGATGCCCAGCGCAAGCAACGCCGCGACGACCGGCAGGGCACACCGCAGCGGCCTGCGTGTCACAAAATGGGCGCAACGTCGCCAGAACACCGAATCCGCCGAAAGCGGAACCTTACGGCGCACCACGGCAAGTGCGTCGATCCGTGTGCCCAGCAGGGCCAGGAGCGCGGGCACCACCACGATGGCGCTCAGCGCCGACACGATGACGACCGCACTCGCCGTAATTCCGACCGACCGCAGGAAGTAGGTGGGGAACACCAGAAGTCCACCCATGGCCAGGGTGACCGTGGCCGCGCTGAAAATGATGGTTCGACCTGCCGTCGCGACGGTCGCGACAATCGCCGATTCATTGTCCCTGCCCCGGTCGCGTTCCTCGCGGAATCGCGACACCATCAGGAGGCCGAAGTCGATGGACAGCCCGAGTCCGAATGCGGTCGCTACGGTGAGCGCGTGCACCGATACGTCCGTGAAGCTAGTCATGACCAACAACACCAGCATTGTCGTGACGATCGACGTCAAACCGACGGCTAGCGGCAGGAAGGCCGCGACGAGACCGCCAAAGACGAGCACCAGCACGGCGAGCGAGATGGGCAGCGCGATGCTCTCGCTGATGAGGAGATCGTGATCGACCCTGTCCTCGATCTCTTCCTGCACGCCAAGCGGTCCGGCGACACGCACCGAGACCGCTTGCTCATGTGTGGGCAGCTCTTCGATGATCCGGCTCGCGACCTTTGCGGCCTCGTCGGTGGTCCCGGCGACATTCACCAGAATCAGCCCTGAATGCCCGTCGCGACTGCGCAGATCGCCGGCCGGATCCTGTTGGAACGAGCCGATCACCTTCGCCGCCGTCTCGGTTTCGACGAGTTGCTGCAGCCGATCCGCGGCCGCCGTGACATCAGGACTGTCGACGGTGCCGTCATGTGCGACGACTTGCAACACCAGATTCGGTGTCGTGCTGAAGGTCTCATCAAGGAAATCGGCGACTTGAGTCGATTCAGCTGCCGGATCGACGAAACCACCGACACCGAGCTTCTCTGACACCGTGCCGCCGAAGACGATGCTGAAACCAAGCAACGCCACGACCGCAAGGAGGACCACCTTTGGCCGCCGCACAACGAACGCGGCTAACCGAGTCAGCATTGTGCACCACCGATCTTTGCGAGCTGACGCCGCAGGGTGGCGAGCAACTGTGGCCCGTCACCAAGGTAGAAGTGCCCCCCGCGAAGGATCTGAACAGAGAACTCCTCCGTTGTACGCGAACGCCATTCGTGCAGATCGGGTTCGCTGACGAGGGGGTCGTCGCTGCCACCGAAGGCGTGGATCGGGCAAGGCAGCGGCACGACATCGGCATCCTCGTCGCTCGCGCACAGCCGCAGGTCGACCCGGGTCGCGGCGACGGCCCTGTCGTGAAGTGCGGGCCATTGTGCGAGCTCCGGCGGCATCCCACCCAAATCGGACAGCAGGGCCGCCAGCTGCAGATCATCTTCCACCGGGGGTATCGGGGGCGGAAGATGCGGTGGCGCATACGAAGACACCACGAGTGCACGCGGCAGATTCGCACCCGCAGCTGCTCGTAGACAGACCAACCGGTACGCCAGCAGCGCACCGAAACTGTGGCCGAAGAACACATGTGCACCGTCCAGTTCCGATCGGAGCTGATCGTGCAGCAACTCCACCAGTTGGCTCAGCGTCGCGAAGCGCTCACGGTTCTCAACCTCGACGGGAACCACCTCGATGCGCGGACCAAGGGCCCGGTTCCAGGCGTTGAACATCGCCCGTCCGCCGCCGGCGTGGTGAAAGCAGAACAACCGCACCGTCTCACGCGCCTTCCGAGGCTTCAGAGAGAATCGCGAGCTCTTCGGCAAGGGTCTTCACCGTGTAGCGGATCTGCTCTTCCGAATGGCAGCTGGTGACGAAGAATCGCAGCCGCGCTTTGTCTTCCGGCACGGCCGGATAGAGGATCGGGTTGGCGTTGATGCCGCGCTGCAGCAGCGCGTTCGACAGTTTCAGGGCGGTGACGGAACTGCCCACGATGCATGGGATCACCGGGGTGCCCTCGCTGTCGCCGGTGTCCAGGCCGGCTTCGCGTGCCAGCGTCAGGAACAGAGCCGACATCTCGCGCAGCCGTTCCAATGTCTCCGGCTCGCTGCGGATCGCACGGATCGCCGCGAGCGACGCCGCAGCGGTGGGCGGTGGCATGCCGACGCTGTAGATGAAGCCCGGCGTCGTGTACTTGAGGAACTCGATGAGCTCCCGGCTTCCGCCGACATAACCGCCGCAGCCGGCCAGCGCCTTCGACATTGTGCCGGACCACAATTCGACGTCAGCGCGGTCGACGCCGAAGTGTTCGCCGATGCCGCCACCGGTCGCGCCGAGCACGCCGATGCTGTGTGCCTCGTCGATCATCAGCAGGGCCTGATGCTTGCGCTTGACCTCGATGAAGGCAGGGAGGTCGGGAATGTCACCGTCCTGGCTGTAGACGCCTTCGATGATGATCAGCACCCGGCGGTACTGGTGACGAATGCTCGTGAGCAGCTCGTCGAGCACGGCGGGGTCGTTGTGCGGAAACGGGCGGCGCGTGGCACCGGAGAGCTTGCAGCCCTGCATGATGCTGTCGTGCGCGAGGCTGTCGTGGATCACCAGATCGCCTTCGCCGAGCAGGTGCCCGATCACGGTGACGTTGGTGGCGTGGCCGCTGACCAGCGCCATCGCGTCCTCGGTGCCGAGTAGCTTCGCCAGCTCGAGCTCCAGTTCCCGGTGCACAGGCTTCTCACCGGAGAGCAGGCGTGACGCCGAGCAAGAGCTGCCCCATTGGCGCACCGCGTCCGACACCGCTTCGGCCACCGCGGGATGGCCCGACATGCCCACGTAGTTGTAGCTGGAGAAGTTGATGACCTCCGCGCCGTTGATGATCGAGGTGTCGCGGGTGACGCCGTCGTTCACCAGGAAGTAGGGGTTGTCGACGCCGACTGCCTCGGCGAGAGCCTTCCGATCGGCCAGCGCCTTGACTTCCTCGAACTCGCCGATCCGGAACTGTGGTGTGACGGTTGGCCGAGCTTGCGGTGCTGCAGACTCCCGAGCCTGACCGCCCGACATCGCGATCACATCGGCGATCGTCGTGGCTCGCCCGAATCCACTTGGGTCGATCGTCACGCCCGGGATCTTGCGGGTCAGCCCGCTGAACAGATCGGTCACCATGATCGAGTCGAATCCAAGATCGTCGGCGATGGTCTGCGTGGTACGCAGCTTGTTCTCCGGGAATCCGCTGACCCGCGCGATCTCGGAGCGCACGATTGCGGCGACGTCGACAGCCGGATTCGACTGCGGCGCAGGCTCGGCCGCTGCGATGGCTGGGGCATTGCCCTGGCCGTATGCGGCGAGCACCGCGGCCTGTTCACGGAAGAGGGCGATGAGGTTGTCCATGGTCGAGTCCTTCGAGACAGTGGCGGTGGTTGAAATGGCGAGCTGTGCGGAGCCAGATGTCGCCGCCTGAGCTTGTTCCTTGATCCAGAACCGGTTGGCGGTGCCGAACGAGTAGCCGCTGAGCCGATGAGCCACCCGAGCTTCGTTGGCGTACAGCAGGTTCCAGTCGGGATTGAGGCCGTCGCGGTAGAGCGCGGCGACAGTCTCGGTAAGGCCGGTCGCAACGGTGAGGGCGGGCGGCACGTCGTTGTACGCCCGCGTGATCATCGGGGCGAGGGTGCGCTTGGCGCCCAACTCGACGAGGTGCGTCGGCTCGGCCTGCAGCGCTGCGGCCGCCGCGTCGGCGAACCGAACGGTAGCGCCGATATGGTCGGTCCAGTAGTCCGCGTCCATCGGTTCGTCGTCGCCAAGCAGGCGGCCGTGCAGCGTGGAAAAGATTGGGAACGCGGGCAGTTGGTAGGAGATCTCGGCGGCTATCGAGGCGAACTTTGCGGTGATCGGCTTCATCAGCTGCGAGTGGAATGCGTGCGACACGTTGAGCCGGCGCGCGGTGATGCCGGCGCGGTCCAGCGTCTCCGCGGCGTCGTCGATCGCCTCCATCGCACCCGACAGCACGAATTCGTCGGGGCCGTTCACCGCAGCGAGGTCGAGCGATAGGCCGGCCACCTCGCTGGCACTGGCACGGACCGCGAGCATGCCGCCGCCCGCAGGCAGCTGCTGCATCAGGCGGCCACGGGCTACGACCAGACGGCACGCGTCGTCGAGGCTGAACACCTCGGCGATGGCGGCTGCCGCATATTCGCCGATGCTGTGTCCGAGTAGCCAGGCCGGTTCAGCACCGAGCCGAAGCAGTGCTTGTGCCTGCGCGTACTGCAGCGCAAAGATCGCGGGCTGGGCGAACTCGGTGCTATTCACCCGGCTGTCGTTCATGGCCGCGGCGATCCGCACGCCGAGGTGCGGCAGCATCGCGGCGTCGACCTGATCGAACGCGTCCCGGAACGCATCGCTGCTCTCGTAGGGCGCAGACGCCATGCCGGGGTACTGCGTGCCTTGGCCGCTGAACAGCCAGCCCGCCGACATCCCCGCGGTGGTGCCGATTTCGAGGTCGCCGCGCAGTGCCGCGATGGCCTCGCCGCGGTCGCGGGCGACGAGCGCTAGTCGCGTCTTGCCGGACGCTTTGACGCGGTTGGTCGTCCAGCACAACTGGGCGAGAGGAGCCTCGCTA
>Ga0075420_100003147_pt1 | contig 14373 bp, 23 predicted proteins | sample SoiMetdeltSBSDD4_FD_75296 | JGI IMG/M metagenome (GOLD analysis project Ga0075420, IMG submission 75296) | Bulk soil microbial communities from a Populus tree surrounding site in Tennessee, USA - Soil MetaG P. deltoides SBSDD4 | ecosystem: Environmental > Terrestrial > Soil > Tree plantation... | reverse complement strand
CGGGTTCAAGTCCCGTCAGGACCGCCAGCGCCGTCAGCGCACGGCCAGGTAGCTCAGTTGGTACGAGCGCCCGCCTGAAAAGCGGGAGGTCGGCGGTTCGACCCCGCCCCTGGCCACCTCCCGTGACCAGGCGTCCCGCCTGGTCACGTTGTGTTTCTCATCGATCGTGGTCGTGTCGGGGTTTGCCGCTGTCGACCGCGGCTGTCCTCGGATTGCCGCCGCTTGTTGCACGTGGGTTGCACGCGGTGGGACTCCGTCTGGCCACCGTCCCGGGGATGGGTGCGGTCTGTAAACCGTCGCGAAAGCTACAGTGGTTCGAATCCACTACCCGCCACACGCTTGCTGTTCGGCCCGTGCCCAGGAGAAACCCCGGTCTGGGCCGATCTTGTCTGGTCCGGCGGAGTCCGGCTGTCTACGGCCGTCCACGGGAACATGACGGGAACACTTGGTCATGCGTTGTGGCTGGAAAGTTGGCATCCCGTCCGCCGTCGACCCGCTCCTCGGGGAGCGGGCACGCCGCCGGGGCCGCGACCATCGCGATCGCGCGACAGACGGCAACCACACTCGCGACCCCGGTGGTGGGTCCGCTCGGCTTGCCCGGGTCGATGGTGGGCGGGCATCCCGGAGCCGAGTGCCCCCGCCGGAGGCTTGTTCGTGTGACGGCGGACGTGGCAGGGAGGGGCCGCCAAGGCCCCGACCGGTGCGGCGGGAGCTACGGTCCGGACCACGATGGACGCACGCCAATCATGGTCATCGAGGTTGGAGCGGGAGATGAGCGAGTCGCACTCCGCCGAGCTGCCGGTGATCGCGGCGGCCGTCGTCGTGTCTGCCGACCGCCTGCTGATGATCCGCCGAAGCGTGGCAGAGGGCGACCTGTCGTGGCAGTTCCCGGCGGGGAAGATCGAGCCGGGCGAGTCGCCGGAGGAGGCGGCCGTCCGCGAGACGTACGAGGAGACCGGCCTGACAGTGCGAGCGACGAGGTCGTTAGGCCGGCGATTACACCCGGTGACCGGCCGTACGATGGTCTACGTCGCGTGCGAGCTGGTGGCCGGCCGAGCAAGGGTCATGGACGCTCGGGAGGTCGCCGAGGTGGCATGGTGCGATAGCGCGGACCTGGCCGAGTGCGTGCCGTACCCGCTGTTCGGGCGGGTGCAGGAGTACCTCGATGCTGCGCTCATCGAATGACTGGCCGCCATTGGTGACCCATATGCGCCGCCGCGCCAGCCGATGCCGGCGCTTGCGCCGCCAGCAGGCCGCGCGGGCGGCGCCAAGGTACGACCCCCGCCGTGCGTACAGCGGGATCCTGGGGCGTCTCGATGGTCGGCGGTAGCCGGACGCAGGTACTCGACGGTCCGCCGTACGGTTGCGGTATGACTGGTCATCAGCAGGTGGCGCAAGACCCGGAGTTACCGAGCGTGCCGGATTGGGAAAGAAGGTTCGTCTACCGCATTACGGACGTCCCGAGCTTCGCCCTTCCCGCACGCGCGGAGGTCTTGCAGGATCTGTACGACTTGGGGGAGTCCCCTGAGATCGTCAGACCCGAATGGCTGGACCCGGACGCTTTAGCCGCCATCGAGGACATAGACGGTACGCAGCTTCGAGTGGCATCGGCAGGACGAGGTGCTTCAGGCGTCGCTATAGCCCTTCAGGTTGTGGGCCTCGTAGCGACCGTGGGTGGCGCCTACGCTGCCTTGGCCGAAGGCGCGCGGATCGTGAAGCGGATATGGCAGAAGCTGCGTGGGACTCGTCGAGGGTTTATCAGCGTATCCGCTGGCGCCGCTGCCTATTTGGCTGCAGCCGACGCGATCGCTAGAGCGTCGGGTTCGGGAGAGGTTCGGCTGCTCAAGTTCGGTCCGGTCGACGAGCAGGAGGAGTGGGCGTTCTCAGAGTTCGATGTCTTCTTCGCGATATTCGAACTGACGGACGGTGCCCTTCTCTTCTACACGATCAGCAACAGAGGCGGGGTCTCGTTCGTTGGAAGCGCCAAGCGTCCTCCAAATCCATAAGACTGGTGACCACTACCGCAGCCGGCACTAGAGCGCTGCACGCCGAAGGGCCGCGAGCCGAGTAAATGCTCGGGCTGGCGGCATGAGTACGCCGTCGTAGCCAGACCGTTAAGGCTGTCCCGGCTTGCTTGGCCGTGCTGGCGTCGTCCTGGCCGTGCAGCTCGTGGTCGGCGACGACGGCAAGGTGTCTCGCGATCCGGCATGGTTTGCGGGTCCGCGCCGCCGGGCCGGCGCCGGCGCCGAAGGCAGAGGCGCCGAGCCCTGGGCGGCGCGTGCGGCCCGCTTGCGGGCCGCCTTGATCCCTGAAGAGGCCAATTCGGCAACGCAACCAGACAGACCAGACAAGGTTCTCGTCCTGCCGCTTAATGCCCGCGTGCGCCTCGATGCATTACAAGGCTTTGCGACCGGTCTCCCAAGGGTCGTCAGGTGTTCCGTGGGTCAGGTCCGGCGGGGTTAGTTGTTTGTGTGGCGGAGTCTGCCGAAAGGACGATGATTCGCTGACCGGGAAGGCATTTGCGGGCGATCGAGCGGCGCTCCGTTTCGGACGCCACGTACACGACTGCGTTGACGAGCCGGTCTGCGATCTCAGGGGTGATCCGTGACGCGATCGGCGATATCACCGCTGCCGGCTGGCCATTCACCATGACCGATACGCCCATAGCGTGCTCGAAATCGTGAAATGTCCATGGCACGTGTCCTGTCTGAGAGGCGATCTCCTGGACGGCGAGCGGGGTTAGCCGGTGCTGGCGCTCTTGTAGCGCCATCAGGTTGTCCTCGTGTCGTTCCTTCTCGCGTTGGCGGCGGCGCTGCTCCTGTACCTGCCGCCGCCATCGCTCAGCGCGTTCGTTGGCCACCGCGGCGTCGGTGGTCTGCTGGCCCTGATGAATCGCTTGGGCGCGGCGGACATACACCGGGCTGGTCCACGCGGTTCTGGGTTCTGGCTCGGCCTCGTCCGGCCGCGCAGGGCTGGGTGCCGGGATGGCCATGCGGCGGATCACGTCCTGACAGACCAGGCTGACGAACCGGTCGAGGGTCAGTTCCGCCGGCACCCAGTGTCCGTGTCCGGGACACGGCGGCGGGTGGGGAAGGTCGCGGTAACGCTCGCATCTTCGGTCGGCTTCACAGCGGCTGCGCTCTAGCCGGACGATTGGCCGTGCGACGGTGATGCCCGTCTCCCCGATCGTCACCTCGATTATGGGAACGTTGTGCTGGGCGGGCTGGTCGAAGACCCAGATGACCTCAACGCCGGCGCCGCTGTAGCGGTCGGTCCGCGCCAGCGTGTCCTCATCGTGCTGGGGGGCCAGCTGCGCCTCCCACGCGACCGTGCGAGACCCGTCCGGCGATGTCGCCAGCACGTCTGCCCGCCAGCTGCGATCCGGTCCGGTGACCTCCAACGCGGCATGCCAACCGGCCATGCGGACTGCGGCGCAAGGGCAGACTTGAGCAGCCGGTGCTCGATCGTCTCTGCGGTGAGCGAGCACTCGCGGTTGGCGGCGTCGTGAGCAAAGAACCGCAAACCGCGCGGGGAGATCTTGGCATGCATCGAGCCACCGCACGCTCGACACCTCAAGGGAACCCGTGGCCTCACCCGGTAGATGGTCCGCCACTGCACGCCGAGTCCAAGATCGGGCAGGGTTGCATCTATCAACCCTCCAAGCCCTTCGACAACTAGCGGCACATATCGATGATGCTGCCGAAGAGCGATACGCGGTAGTCCACGCCCGATGCAGGAGGCGTGCCGACGGCGGCTGGCTGGGCGGTCAGTCCGCGAGGTCCTCCACCGTGGCGGCGGCGCTGTGGCGGATGGACCCGATGGTGTCCTTCGCGGACTGCTTGCGGGTGTATGTCCCGCTGGTCGCGAGGACCTGTCCGTTGGAGGCGATCAGGTTGAACCGGTACTGGTCGTTCGAGGTCTTCTTGATCTGGAACTTCACCGTGGACTCCTGATCTCGTGACGTGGTGACCTGAGCATGAGATGATCACCTGCGGGCGCTCGGCAACCACAGGGCGTCGATACGCCTGGTGACCGGCTTCGTTGATTACCGTATATGTGCAGGTCAGAGCAGGTCTGTTGCTTGACCAATCGAACGCGTGTTCGTATCGTGAGCGGGGTGGCGGACGCGGTCCGGCTGTGGTGGAACGGGCGTTGGGGGGGCGCATCGCGCAGCGGCGCGTGCGGCTCTTCCGCGAGCCAGAAGACAGCGACTTGCCATGGCGGGTCGTGGCCTAGGCCGGCGCCAGTGACGGCCCCGTCCAGTTGTGGCGCTTCGCCTGCGAACCGGACGCCCTGGACTGGGTCCAATACCTCTTGGCCACCGATGGCGGCGACGGCTGGCGGCCCATCACCCTGACCCGCCACCAGCAATCCGGATAGAAGCCACCGTCGAACCTCTGTCGGCGGCAGCGACACGCCGGCTGCGCGAGGGCCGTCGGGCCACCGCACCTGTCCGGCGGGCTCGACGGGGCAGCTGGCCCCCGGTAGGTGATCATGTCTGGGACACCGGAAGACGAGCTGGCCGCCGCGATCGACGGTCGCGCCCACTGGCCCCTGTCCGGACGCACCGCCGTGTATGCGCCACCGGACAGCACCGCACGAGTACAGGTCAACCCGATGCCTGACATCGCCCGCCACTCGGGAATGTTCAAGGCAGTGATCATCCGAGGACCGGGTTGAACACACCGCCCCGACGGCACCGCAACGGAAGCCGTCCGTTGGGCCGAGCGGATGCAGCTAACGTGAACGCGCCTCGTGCGCTTCCAAGGATGTGGTCTCGCTGGGTTATGAGGTGGTCAGATGCTATCCCACCAGCCTCGCTTTGTCGCATATGTGCTGCTCGCATCGGGGTGCGGTGTCCTATGCGTCCGGGTCTGCGGATGCTCCTAGCGAGCGTTTCGCGGGACCCCGTTATCGTGCACATTAGCGATCCTCGCGGCCAGCCCGTCGGCCCGACGTCGGGTCACGCGCCCTGTTCCTTGGCAGCATGGGTCGTGCCTGTACGAAGGGCGGGCGGTCTACGTACCCCCTGGAGTACGTGTAGTGGTATCCTTCACGATCTGCCAAAATGTCTGCATGACGTTGATCGGGACCTTGGTAAGTCACTCAGTAATCGTTCAGGTGTCTGATCGGCGAATTTCGCTAGTGCGGTCTGACGGATCAGTGCAGCTTAGAGACGACATTACAAATAAGGCGGTGCTATATGAGAATCGTGCTGCCCTTGCATATACAGGACTTGCGCAACTTGAAGACGAACCTACTGATATGTGGCTGGCCCGGCGTTTGGTCGCCGCTTCTAATCTGAATGATGGTCTAGAAAAATTAAGCGAAGACCTTACCGGTTTGTTTCGGAGACGACCGTATCGGGGCATCAGACATAGCGTTGTCGTTGCCGGCTGGAAGAGGAACGGGCCACACCCGCCAACGGGTTTCTCTGGCTTGGTTTCAAATCACTTTCAACCGGGAGGTAAGTGGCTTCAGTCACCAGCGAAACGCTTTGACTGGTTTGTTGAGATGGCGAAACCTCACGTACCGACCCTGGTGTTCGTTCCCAACCTGATGCCACGACGGTCAATGATTGCCCTATATCGTCAGCTCTTACGGGTAAAGGCACGAGGGCTAAATGTTGTTAATGCCGTGATTCTTATGGCGGAGGCCATCCAATCAGTCGCTGAATTCAGACCGACAGTTGGTCGGGAGTTGATGGTCTCAGTGCTACCGCGATCGGCTGTACCCCGGACCCATGTAACGCCAGGGTACGTAATACAGGGGAATATAAACCCCGAGACGCCTACCTTCTTCAACATTACCGCTAGTGGAGATCGTGTCGCATATGGACCAACTATCGTAATGAACGACACGATCATGTCCGGATTTCAGTTGCGATCTCTCAGTTGATCTGATCCGCTTCAACAGTGGAGCTGATGCTTTAACAAAGCCATTGCTTACGCCCCCGTTACGCACATAAGGAGGCAGGCGGCCAGGAACGTCGCCGAGCGTGCGCTGGATGGCCTAGACGCATCTGATCACGCCCGTGTCGCGTTTTAGGCTCGTACCCGAACACTCCCCGCGGCTCCATGGAGGGCTGGGTCCACTTGGTCCGCCCGACACCCGATACTGGCTCCGGTGATCTATGGGACCGGCGGCGGAAGGCGATGCGGACCGACGCGACGCCCTACTCCTGGGTGGCGCAGCGATGGCGTGGCGTCTGCCTCCCAACGGCCGGTCTGGAGGAGGTCGCCCGGGCACTGACGCCGTACACCGCCTTCGCGTCCCGACTACCTAGCTAGCGATGCTCGCTGCCGAGCGCCGGCTGGCGCGGCAGGACTGGAGTGGGTGCCCACCGGCCCTATCCTGAGAGGCTGCTGCCCGGGTGCGGCGGATCGGAGGAAGATCACGAATGGGTTGGGTCGGCGAGATGTGGCGCTGGGTGTCGAGTCGAGTTGCCGATTGGACCGCCGAGGATTGGTCGTCGGCGGCTGAGGTTATGACAGCCCTGATCGCGTTCGCCGCCGTTGTATTCGCCTGGTCCCAGGTTCGCGAAGCTCGGCGGACCAGGGAAGCGCAGGCGCAGCCCTATGTCGTCGTTTTGTTGGAGCCGAGCGCCGCGTCCGGGATTCTCATGGACCTGGTCGTCCGCAACTATGGCACTACTGCCGCACGAGACGTCCGGCTGGAGTTTGACCCTTCGCCCATGCGCACCGTTCCCCCGGGCCAGGGGGAACCACAGCCGGTGTGGCTACCGGAGATGATCTCGATACTTGCGCCCGGTCAGGAGTGGCGGACTTTCTGGGACTCGCGCAAGGCAAGGCATGACTCCACCCTTCCTCGACAGCACCGCGTCAGCGTGAAGTACCGAATGTCCTTGACCAGGCGGACGAAGGATGTGACGGAGGACATTCTCCTCGACTGGGGCGTGCATTATCAGTCTGGAGTGGTGGTCTACGGCATTCACCACGCCGCGAAGGCGCTGCGTGGGATCGAGGGGAGCCTGTCGAGCTGGCATGAGACCGGAGCCGGTCTTCGCGTGGTGGTGCGGGACGGCGACCGCAAGGACAAAAGAAGGAAGAAAGAGTACGCCCGCATGCGCCGCGAAATGGCGCGGGAACGTGCCGCAGCGGTACGGCCTGAAGCCGAGCCACCGTTTACGCCGAACGGCGACGACGCTGTCACGGAGTCCTCGTAGGTTGTCGCCGGCTATGCCTTGGGTATTGCCGCTTCTTGATCACATGTAGCCAGATCAGCCCTGCTTTATCTACTGCACCAAGATCACTACTTAACAAACTATAGGAGCGTCTTGGCCAACTCCTTGAGCACCGCGTTATCTGCGTTTTGTGCGCGTCCCGGTCTTCGCGACGTCCTCGTCTTTTCTGGCCTTTGGGGTTGGCCTCGCCAGATACTTGATCTTCTCGATCAGGGTTGGGTCCGTCGGTGGAGCCATGCGGTACCCCAGCCGCTCCAACTCGTTGATGGCAGTGCCTGGATTCTTACGAACAACGGCCGCGATCTGCTTCATCCGATATGTTTTCCGCTCGCATTCCAAGACGTCGTCCCAGCCCGACTTGGGATCAACGAGCCTCTCCGCGACGAGGAACTCGATGACGTCTTCGATACAAGGTCTGAACCGGCGCCCGCCGACCGGAAGGTGGTACTTGGCTAGTCGATCCTTCGCGCCGATATCCAGCGCGTATTCCTCAAGCTCTTTATGTCGACCATGAACCTGCAGGTGCGCTTCGGTGTAACGGTCCTTGCCTCGTTCGAAGTCGTAATGCAATATCGGCCGGCGATCATCCTGTCTTCCCACGCTCACCCCGAAGAACGAACTCTGAACTGCGAGGAATAGTCCCTCACCCTCGTCGATCATTAGGTGACAACTGAAGTCCAGCCAAAGTGGTGTCTTGGCTTTCGACCGCAGGCGGGCGGGTGATGACTGGAACGAGAATCTATCGATATGAGTACCGACGAAGGCACGGGTGCCGTCGCGATCCACGACGCCGGACACGAGTGCATGATCACAGATTGTCTTGTTTAAGAGGTGTTGCGTAGTTTCAGCAAATTCTCTTACGCCTGTCCCAAGATTACGGACGTTTGCCACCGATAGCCACCCACAACTTCAGTGCCTCTACCGAGCTGAAGTCGCGGGTCTTCGCCTGGTCGGCTAACTCGTCATAGGTCAGCCCAATCCGGTCCAGCCCACGTTTGACGGCCGCCTTCCACTCGGCGGCACTCATCTCGGTTAGTTCCACGCTGCTGGTGGATTCGCGGGCAGGTGCGGCGGTCATGGCTGCCTCCCAGGTTGGACAGGACCCTGGTTGGTTCGACTTCATGCTAGGTACCCGGTATGACATCGTGCTACCCCCTGTGACACGCGTCCACCTCACCGTAACGGACAGTGACGCAGGAAAGTCACGGAACAGTCGGCATGGCGACTTCATTGGCACGCGTCCTAGGCGCCGACGGCAGACGTCGCGTCTGCAGGCCGGGCATGTCCGGCTAGGCGGAGCGTGGCCGTAACCCAGCATAACGAGCATCCCGGACAGCGCCGCGTCTCGAGCCGTGCCGGTGAAGTCCACCCCCCGGGCGAGGCCCGATGTCGAGCTGTGCATTCTCATCGGCGGCTCGGGCCTCGTCGCTGTTGTGCCATCGCGCCGTCGGCGGGGCTGTAACCGCCGGCGCTGGGCCGAAGGTATAGGCGCCGGCGGCGGGCCTTGGGCCCGGCGCCTGGTCGGGCGGCGCGTGCGGCCCGGCGAAGACGGGCCGCCTTGAACTGCTAACAGGAATACTCACACCGGTGGAGTTGCAGCTAACGAGTCGAACGGATGTCACACTCGCGCAGCCTCGGCTACTAACGTCCAAGCGCGAAGCCTGCCTGGATCCGCGTCGCAAGTCCGCGCGAGGCGCGTGATGACCGCATCGCGGGCTCTGCCTGTCGCGACCTTCATCGTGAGTATTGCGAGGTCGTACTCGACTTCTCCGGAGACGCCGCGCGGGTCTATGAGCATCCATCCAGCCGTTCCGTCGGCGAGCAAGTTCCAGGGTGACGCGTCGCCGTGGCAGAGCGCCGATTCGGAGTTGCGGCTGAGGTCGTCAAGTATGTGTTGTGCGTTGCGGCGTTGTTCTGCGGGTGCTGGCTCGGTTTGCGGGGCAACCTCGGTGAGGTGGTCGTCTTCGAGGCGGTGTCGGAGCCAGTCGGAGATGTGGGGCAGCCCGGTGGCGAGTCCGGGGTTACCGCCGATGGCGGCCAGAGGCATAGCGAGAGCTTCGAGCGAGATCTCGGCGGGGTTTATGTCGCCGAGTGGTGTGCCGGGTTGGACCTCGTCGAGGATCATCCACGTCCCGGTGCTGTTCGTCGTGGCCTCGTGCAGAGCGGGCGCGACGCCAATCGCAGCCAAAGCGGCGGCGACCTGGGCTTGTCGCGGCCCGTCTGGGTCGGGGCTGGAGCGCAGGACGATCGGACCGTGTGGGGTGTCGGCGGCGACGACGAGGCTGAACCGGGCGGGCATGACGGTTCGTGGGGTGGCGTCGTACTTTGCGCACAGCGTTCGCAGCTCGTTGACGACCGCGTTCGCCCACGGCTGGGTGCGGTCGGGCCAGCGTTGTTGGACTCCGGCCATGATGGCGGCGGGCACGTTGGGCCAGGCTGCGGTCATGGCGTCGGTGGTGTTGCGCGTAGGGCGTCGGCAAGCTCGGTCAGGGTGTCGATGATGGTGTCCGGTCCGGCGTCGGTGAGGCGTTCGCGTTTGTCGGGCTTGTTGGCGTAGCCGATGGTGGCGACCCCGGCGGTCCGCCCGGCTTGGATGTCGGCCGGGTCGTCGCCAAGGAGGATCGCCGTTTCGGCTGGTGTGTCGAGGCCGTCGAGCGCGCGGCGGACGGCGTGGTCGTGGGGTTTGAGGTGGTGGGGGTTCATGCCGTCGTATCGGGCGCTAATGTGATCGATCTGCCGGGTCAGGTCGTGCCGGTCGAGGTAGCTGACGATGCTGGCGGTGGAGTTGTTGCTGACGATCGCCGCTCGGCGCCCGGTGGCATGGGCCGCAGCGAGGACGTCCTCGATGCCAGGGGCGGGGGCCGCTGAGGCCGCGGCGCGGAGTTCGGCGTCGCGGAGCGCGTCCGCGGCGAGCCGAACGACGTGCGGCGGGCAGGCGTCGGCGACCAGGCGCAGGAAGTCAATCGGACCGACGTCGGAGGCGCTGGCAGGGATCTGGCAGCCGTTGGCCGTGACGAGGTCGCGCAGTTCGGCGGCGATGGTGGGAGCGGGGTAGCCAGCGAACATGGCGCAGATTGGGCCGTCGAAGTCGGTGAGGAGAACGGTTTTCCGGTGGAGCAGGTCGACGAGGTGCCGGCCAGTGCCGGTCACGGCTGGTACTCGCGGGCGATGGTGGTCCACACGCTGTCGAACCAGGCGCGCGCCTGTTGGACGTACTGGTTGGCCATGTCGTCCTCGTCGCTGGTGGCGAACTGGAACAGCGGTACGTCCTTGCCGAGGACGTCGTAGATGGGTACCGGGTTCTTGGCGATGGTGACGGTGTGCTTGACGACCGGGTAGAAGCCGAAGAACGCGTCCTCGTTGTTCAGAATGTAGATCTTGAACAGGGCGGCGGTGCCGTGCCGGCGCACGTCGGCGCTGGCGGACCGGACCAGGCCAAGCTCGGCCAGCTCCTGCACCGACTCGGCGATGGCCTCGGTGTGCCGGCGAGAGATCCGCTCGGCGCGGTCCCGCACGGCCGGGTCGTCCTCGGCGGTGTCGGTGCGCGACGGTACGACGGTCGGCTGGCTCAGGTCGGGAAGCAGGATGCGGATCGCGATCGACTCCGGGGTAAGCCGCCCGGCGCGGATCTTGTCCAACGGCTCGCTCAGCGCGCCGTGCAAGGTCTCGCCGGAGAACCCGGCGAAGTCGACGGAGACGTGAGTACGCTCGAACGCCGCCTCAATGTGCGGGCGCAGCCCGACCGGTCGCTCGGTCTGCGAGCGGACGAACGCGCCGCTCCCCTGCCGGGTGACGACCAGGCGCTCGTCGCGCAAGATGCGCAAAGCGGCCTTAACGGTCTCCCGGGCGACGCCGTACCGCTCGGTGAGGTCGTTCTGGGACGGCAGCCGCTCGCCGGGCGCGATGCGCCGCGTGAGGATCGCGGCGCGGAGCACGTTCGCGATCTGCAAAGACGGCGGCCGTGGGTCGTCCGGCGCCAGGTCGTCGAGGTCGTCAGCGTCGAGTGTCACGCCGCACAGCGTATAGCCTGGCTAGCCAGGCTAGGAATTTCTTGACGACCCTTCTTGAACAGCCAAGTGCACACCCCTACGGTGGATATGACTAGCCAAGCTAGCCAGATCTCGCTACCCGGAGGGGGTGACGGCCCGTGGGTACGTTCGCCGGGACATCGTACGTCCTTGACAATGATCGGCCGGCGGCGCGCCGGGTCCTGGGCTGCCTGTCGCTGATGCTGGACGAGTTCACCATAGGCCGGTTGTTGCAGGCCAGCGTGCCGGTGGGCGGTCGCTGCCTGGAGCTGGGCGCGGGCAACGGCAGTGTCGCGTGCTGGCTGGCCGAGCGGGTCGGCGCGCGCGGGCAGATGATCGCGACAGACCTGAAGACCCAGCATGTACGCCATCATCCCGGGGTCACGGTGCTACGCCACGACGCGGCCGTCGAGCCGTTGCCGGCCGGTCCGTTCGATGTGGTGCACGCTCGGCTGCTGTTGGCGCACCTGCCGTCGCGTTACGAAGTCCTGGCCCGGATGGTCGACGTGCTACGCCCGGGTGGGCTGCTGTTGGTGGAGGAGTTCGGTCAGGCCGGCGCCGGCATGGTGCTGTCGAGTCCGGATCGGTCATTGGCCGAGATCTACTCCGAGTTCCAGGGCGCGCTCGCCGGGGTGTACGCCACGGCCGGTACCGACGCCGGATGGGCAGTCCAGGTGAACGCGGCGATGACCGAGGTCGGTCTGGTCAATGTGGACACCGTCACGCACGCGCGGTCCTGGACCGGCGGTACGGCTGGCTGTGCCCTGCCGCTGGCGCTGTCGATGGAGCTACGCGAGCAGCTCGTCGCGGCCAGCATGGTCGAGCGTGAGCTGGACCGCCTCGGCCGGTTGCTGGTCGATCCACATCTGGTCCTGATGGGCGACCTGCTGTGGTCGCACCTCGGGCGCCAACCGCGACGCCCAACCGCCGAAGCAGAGGTCGGCGGCGTCGGTCCTCACCGGGGGCTGTGGTGAGCACGGTCTATCTAGCCTCGGCGGTGCGGGCGCGGGTGGAGGCGGCCCAGGCGGTGCTGGACACCCACCCGGCCGGCGTGGACGGTGTCTGCCTGCACTGCGACAGCGCACCATCGTGCCGGCGTGGGCAGGCGCTCCAGGTAATGGCGCGGTACGGGCGGCTGCCGCGACGCCGGCCGGGAGCTACTCGGACCGCGATGCCCGACCCCGGTACCGGCTGGTCCGGTTGGTTCTCCGTGTCGGGTGTGGCCGGATGAGCCGGACGTCTGGAGTCCGCCGGCGGTTCAAGCGGCGCCGCGGGATGAACCCGGCGCAGCTCGCCCTGGTGGAGGAGCTGCGGGAGGCCGGCCACAGTTGGGTGCGGATCGCCAGCGTGCTGCGGGAGCGGTACCCGCTCAACGTCCTGGCATCCATGCGGCTCGCGCACGGCTGGAGCCAACGGGACGCCGCGGAGGCGTGGTGTACGCGCTGGCCAGACGATCCCAAGACGTTCAAGAACTTCTCGTACTGGGAGGCGTATCCCGCGCCGACCGGGTACGCGCCGTCGCTGGCCGTCCTCGGTCGCCTGGCCGAGCTGTACGAGTGCGCGGTGTCCGACCTGCTCGCCGACGGCCCGAACTACCGCCACCGCGACCAGGCGCACACCGGCGAGCCGCGGCGCGGAGAGGACATCCCCAGGACCGTGCAGCGATGCCCGCATGGCTGCACCGTCCTCGTGCAGGTGTTCTGACTTCCTTTCAACGCGCGGCTCTTGATGGCATCGAAGGGATGGACCTGGTGGCCACATGGTGGGTGCGGGATGCGACGTGAGTCCAGCGAGCACAAGTACGCGATCATCGTCCACACTCTCCAGGCGCGCATCGACCGGGCTACGTATCCGGTCGGTTCGCTGCTGCCCAGCGAGGCCGATCTGGTGCGCGAGTTCGGCGCCTCACGGTCCACAGTGGTCAGAGCCCTGGACTACCTGAGACAGGCCAGTTGGCTGCGCAGTCAGCAGGGCCGGGGCCGGATTGTACTTGGGCGTCCGGCACCGCCCATGCCACCGCTGCCCGAGCGCGTCCGGCGCATGCTCGGTGCTGAGCACGCCGACATAACCCTGCTGCGTGTCGGTCCGACCTCGGCGTCGCCGCGGATGGCGGCGGCACTGGCGCTCCCGCCCAGATCACGACTGGTCGCTCGTCGACGCTTGGTTGGCGACGACGAAACACCGACCGCCCTGGAAGTCGTGTACGCACCCGTCGAACTGGCACGCCACTCCGGTGTCAACCTGTCCGTACCGCTGCCCGATGGCCTGGTTCCCTCGCTCCAGCGCAACGGCGCCGAACCACACCACGTGACCGAGACGCTGTCCGCGCGCACCCCGTCGGTGCGCGAGAGCCTGCTCATGCACATCGGCCGGCGCGACTGCCTGGTCGCACTCCTGCTCGTCCTGCGCACCCGGGACGACCGCCCGTTGATCGCCATCGAGGCCATGCTCCGGGCAGAGCAGCCAGCACTCGAAGCAACTTTCCCGCTGGTGTGAGTTCACCTCACCTCGCACTTGACTAGCCAAGTACGCCATGCCAGACTTGGCTCACTTGGTTAGTCAAGATGGAGGAGGTGACGGAGTGGTTCCCAGCTCAATCAAGATCCCGGTGCCGTTCGAGTACGTGTTCCCGGCCGGCGCCCTGTTCCTCAGCGTGGACCGGCAGGTCGACTTCGACCGGCTCGGCGACGAGGACAACCAGGCCCGCGATGAGCACGGCGTGCGGGTCTGGGTGGTCAAGGTGATGGACCAGGACCCGGACGCGGGCCGGTTCGGCCGGTCGACCGAGGTGAAGGTGAAGATCGCCGCGCCGCATCAGCCGGTACCGCCGGATGGCGTCTCACTTCCGGGCGGCGTGCAGGTGCGGCCGGTGGAGTTCGTCGGCCTGACCGCGACCCCGTACGTCGACTCCACCGGGTGCCGGGGGACGAGCAAGCCGCACAAGTGCCGTTCCCGGCTGGCCTGGTCGTTCCGGGCCACCAGCATGGTGGCGCCCGGCTCGGTACCGGCGGACAGCGCTGTCGCCTGACCACAGTGGACGCGGGGCGGGCGTCATCCGCCAAGACACCGCCCGCCCCGCTCGCCGCAATCCCCTCGACACGAAAGGACGGGCTGATGGCGACTGTAGCGAACAACCCCGAT